>Ga0335069_10013027_pt1 | contig 11688 bp, 11 predicted proteins | sample Lox_Sample_11_FD_206714 | JGI IMG/M metagenome (GOLD analysis project Ga0335069, IMG submission 206714) | Soil microbial communities from Loxahatchee National Wildlife Refuge, Florida, United States - Lox_Sample_1.1 | ecosystem: Environmental > Terrestrial > Soil > Wetlands | place: USA...
GAGCACCGCCACCTTCGCCCGCTTGACGCTGCGCGCGAGGGCACCCGCGAGCACGCCCGGGATCGGCATCAGCCCGTAGGCGGTCTGGTGATGCTCGTTCACCACCACGCCGTCGAAGCCGACCCGATCGGCGAGCTCCATCTCGTCGAGATAGCGGTGATAGAGGTCGGCTCCCTTCACCGGATCGTAGAGCCGGTTCGACAGCGTGTTCCAGGCCGACCCCGCCTTGTCGATCTCGCGCAGGTCGAGATCGGCATAGGGCATGAGATGGAAGTTGAAGAACTTCAGCATGGTCACGCTCCTGCAAAGCCGGTGATGGCGCTCACGAACTCGTCCGGCCTCTCGATGTTCGGCAGGTGGCCGCACGCCGGGAACACCGTGACGCACGATCCCGGGATGAGTCGGTGAAATTCCTCGGCATAGGCGGGCGGCAGCAGCCGGTCCGATTCACCCCACAGGATCAAGCTCGGCACGTCGATGCGGTGCAGCCACTTGTAGAGATGCGGGTTGTAACCGCGCGGCTGCCAGATGAGCTTGGCGGTGGTGAAGCGGTTCTTCAGCGCGATGTCGTCCTGCTCCGGCGAGCGCGGCTGGGCGAGGAGCCGGTCGGCGATGGCCTGGTCATGGAAAAACGCGCGCAGTCCTTGTTCCTCGTTCTGCAAGAACGCGTCGACCTGCGGCACATTCTTGAGGTGGATGCCTGCGGATGAAACCAAGGCGAGGGTCTTGAGGCGCGCGGTGGACCGCACGCCGATCTCCGCCGCGATCCAGCCCCCGATCGAATGGCCCACGAGGTGCACGTGCTCGAGCTCGAGCGCCTCGAGGAAATCGAGATAGAAATATGCGACGTCGGAGATGGTATCGAGCCAGGGCGGCGTGTCCGAGCGGCCGTAGCCGGGATGCTCGGGGGCGATCACGTCGAAGCGCTGCGCGAGCTTGGCGAGGAACGGAAGCCAGATCCCGCCGCCGCCACCGCCGTGCAGGTACAGCAACGGCGGCCCCTTGCCGCCGCGCAGCAGGTTGATCCGGCAGCCGCGGATGTCGACGAACGACTGATGGTGCTCGGGCATTTCCTCTCTCGTCGTTGCCGCCAGTGTAGTCGCCGCGCGTTGGCGTGGGCAACTCGTTAGGCTTTCGTACGGGGTTGCCCCAGCTTGACACGGCAGACATTGTCCCGGACCATCGCGGGCGGGGAGGAACACCGTGCGCACGATCAAGCCGCTCATCGTTGCCGGCGCGCTCGCCGTGGCGTTAGGCGCTGCGGGATCCGCTGCTGCCGCCTATCCCGACAAGCCGGTGCGCTTCCTGGTGCCGGGGGCCTCGGGCAGCGCCACCGACCGGACCGCACGCCTCGTCGCCGACCGCCTGAGCGCGCTGTGGCATTCGCCCGCCGTGGTCGAAGACAAGCCGGGCGCGTCGGGCATGATCGCCGCCGAATACGTGGCGCACGCCGTGCCGGACGGTGCGACCGCGCTGTTCGCGTTCACGGCCCTGGTGCAGGTCCCGGCACTCTACAAGACGGTGCCGTACGACTTCCGCAAGGACTTCGCGCCGGTGACGGCCGCGGTGGTCCTGCCGTCGCTCCTCGCGGTCCCGGAGGCGTCGCCGTATCACAGCCTCGCCGAGTACGTGGCCGCGGCGAAGGCGAAGCCGAACACGATCTCTTACGGCTCCTTCGGCATCGGCACGAGCTTCCATATCTACGGCGAGACGCTGGCACACGATGCCGGCATCAAACTGATCCACGTGCCGTTCAAGAGCGAGGCGCTGTCGCTCACCGACCTGGTCGGCAACCACATCGATTCCGCGTTCCAGTCGGTGGCGGTCAGCGCCGAGTTCATCAAAGCCGGCAAGCTCAGGCCGCTGGCGGTGATCGGGCACGAGCGGTCGTCGGTGCTGCCCGATGTCCCGACCTTCTTCGAGCTCGGCTACAAACGCCTCGACGCGCGCGGCTGGTTCGGCGTGCTGCTGCCCGCCGCCACGCCGCGCGAGATCGTGAACAAGCTGTCGGCGGACATCAATACCGTGCTCAAGCAGCCGGATGTCATCGACATCATCCACGGCTGGAGTGCCGAGCCCGCCGGAATGACGCCGGAGAAATTCGCCGCATTCCTGGATTCCGAGTACGAGAAATGGCAAACCCTCATCCGAGAGGTCGGCATTCCGCCGCAGTGACGGGCGGGCGCGGCCGTGGGTTATCTTTGAAAGCGGAGGAGTGATGAAAGCGTTGCGATGCGCGGTGATGACCGCGGCGGCAGTCCTGGCGGCCATGCCGGCGTTCGCGCAAGAGGAATACCCGAGCCGTACGATCACCGCGATCTGCGGCTACGCCGCCGGCACCGGCGGCGATACGATCAGCCGCTACTTCGCCGAGAAGCTGCACGTGCTCGTGGGGCAGCCCGTGGTCGTCGAGGACAAGCCCGGCGCGCAGACGGCGCTGGCGGCCAGCTTCGTCGCGCATGCGAAGCCGGACGGCTACACGATCTTCATCACCGCCGGCAATTCGACGATGGCGGCCAATCCGTATCTGTTCAAGACGCTGTCCTATGACCCGGTCAAGGATTTCGTCCCGGCCACCACGATCGCGCAGCTTCCGTTCCTCTTTACCGTGGCGCCGAACTCGCCCGCGAAATCGGTGAAGGAGCTCGTCGCGGTCCTCAAGGAAAAGGGCGGCAAGGCGTCGTACGGCTATCCGAACTCGTTCTCGCAGGCGGCGACGGCGCTGTTCACCAAGATGACCGGCACCAATCCGCTGCCGGTCGCGTACAAGGCGACGCCGACCGCCATGACCGAGATGATCGGCGGCCAGCTCGATTTCATCATCATGGACGCGAGCTTCGGCGTGCAGCAGGCCAAGCACGGGACCATCCGGGCGCTTGCGGTCACGACCGCCGACCGCTCGCCGGTCGCCCCGGAATATCCCGGTGCGGCAGAAGCGGGCCTTCCGGGGTACGATCTCAGCGCGTGGTGGGCGATCTGGCTGCCGGCGGCCACGCCCAAGCCGATCGTCAAGAAGCTCGAGACCTTGTTCAACCAGATCGACGCGACCGACGAGACGAAGGCCTTCCTGCTCAACATCGGGGCCGCACCGATGAAGGGCAATTCCGAGATGGCGTCGGCGATGCTCGTCAAGGAGCTCGACAAGTGGGGCCAGATCATCAAGGACGCCGGCATTCAGCCCGAATGATCCGGAGCGGGGCGGGGCCATGCTCGAGGTGATGCTCGAGACCTGGTCGACGCCGCAGACCGGCACGACCTACCGCTGGTCGGTGTGGCGTGACGGCACCCGCATCGCCATGGGCGGCCCGCACGATACGATCGAGGAGAGCGAGGCCGAGGCGCGCACCTTCTGCGCCGACCGTCTGCGCGGACCGCCGGACCGCGTCACGCGGCTTTGACCGAGCAGGGGCTTGCCGATGATCCGGCGGAACAGGCCGGCTAGGCCGTGCGCGTGACGTCGAAGGCGATGCTGATGCGGTCGCGCTTGCCCTCGAAGGGCACCGTGCGGTGCCACATATACGAGGGGAAGGTGATCAGCATCCCCTCGATCGGCTGGATCAGCCGCACAGCGGGCGGGGCCACGGCGCTGAGGTCGTCCGGCCCGCGGCCGAACTCGATCCAGCCTGCGTTTCCCTTCTGTCCTTTCCGTACCACTTCGGGCAGCTGCACGTAGTAGACGCCGCTGAGCCACGCCTTGTGGTGGATATGCGTCTCCTGGTAGCCGGTGCGCCACATCTTCACGCCCCAGGACTTCGTGGTCCATTTGCGCGGCGCCATGGCCGCGAAGGGGTGGGAGGCGGGAAGCGTGCGCAGACGCGCCTCGATCTCGCCGTAGACGAACCGGCGCAGCGCCGCCGTGGCCGGGTTCGGGTAGCCGAGCATCTCGGCGCTGTCGAGCCCGTTGATCGTCGTATGGTCTTCGTGGAGCGAATTCTCGGCGACGATCGCGGCGAGCGACTGGTTGAACGCCTCGAGCGAGGCGGCCCCGTGCGCCTCGCCGATGTGGCGGCAGACGACGAGCCGGTCGAAATCCATCAGCGCGTTGAAGCCATCCGCGTCGCCCACCGTGCCCAGCGCCACGGCCTTCAGCGACAGGAACGTGGCGTTCGGCCCGCCGAACTCGATGGCCAGGTCGAGATGCCGGAGCGCGCCCGCCGCATCGCCCGCGCGCAGCAGTTCCGATGCGAGGCGCTGGTGGATGTCGGCGTTGCGGGGGGCCGCGGCACTCGCCCGGCGGAAGGCGTCGATGGCCTCCGCCCGCCGGTTCAGTTCGCCCAACAGGTTCCCGAGATTGACCAGGAACAGCTCGTTCGCCGGCGCGAGCTCGACCGCCTTGCGCAAGGCGGGCATGGCCTCGTCGTCGCGCTTCTGGGCGTGCAGCACCACGGCGAGGTTGTCGTAGGCCTTGGCACTGTCCGGCGCCAGGCGTATGGCCTCGCGAAGCCGCCGTTCGGCTTCGCCGGTCTGCCCGCGCTGAATGGACAGGAGGCCGAGAAGACGGTGCGCCTCGGCGTGGCCGGGATCGGCCGCCAGCACCCGCTCGTAGAGCCCGACCGCCTCGTCCAGCTGCCCGGCCCTGTGGCAGTCCACGGCCCGGGCGAAATCGGACTCGGCCGCACCGGTCGGGTCTTCGGATGGGGTCATGACCTCGCTTTAGCGCACGCGAATGCCGGAGGTCGAGTCAATCTGCCACGAGGTCGCCGTCCGCGGGTCTGCGGGCCGCGCCTTAGGGAATTCGTAACCCTGTCGGGGCGACTATGATATTGTTTCAACTCGTGAAAATGGACCACAATCCCGGCATCCCAGGGCACCGGGTGCGGCCCGGTGACGTCGGAAAGCCGCGATCATTCATGCGGATTTTGGGGTTTTAGGAGATTGCAGGAGTCCAGGCTATAATTTGCGGACGAGAGGGCGAGGGCGCGGCGACGCGCGCGCCGCAGGGGACATCGAGCGCTTAAATGAACCGACCGACACCGCAGCAGAGGCCGCTTCGCGACCATATCCGCGTGACCCCCGGGACGCGCAATGCGGCGGCGACCCTGCCCAAGGAACAGGAATTCGACGACGCCAAGCTGATGGCGCTGCTGCAGTCGGCCAAAAAGGAGCTGCAGGGGCTGAGGCTCGTCCATCTGCATCTGAGCCTGCTGGAAAACACGGAATTCACCGACACGACCTTGATCACGCGCGTGCTCAGGGAGATCGCCGATCAGTCCGCCTACCTGCAGATCTTCAACATCTCCAACGGCGACATCATCATGCTCTACAAGGGCTTGAAGTTCTCGTCCGTCGAAGAGGTGTGCAAGAAGATCGAGCAGCTGCTGCTCGCCAAGACGCGGATGACCGGGGTCAATCCCTACAAGGAGGATGCGCTCTACTCGATCCTCGAATTGTCGCTGAATTTCGTCCACGTCATCCGCTTCCTCGAATCGATCGGCAAGGACGAGGGCGGGCTGGGTGGAGCTGCGGCCGGCGCGGACGGCAAGCCCGCGGTGACCCTGGAAGAGCTGGCGAAGATCGACAAGGCGCTGACCATGTTCGATCTGTCGCCGTTCATCTTCAATCAGCCGGTGGTGAACATCCGCGACGACAGCGACCAGAACAAGGAATATTTCGAGCTCTACATCTCGATCAAGGGCCTCCAGGACCGGCTCAGCCCGGATTTCGATCTCGCGGCCAACAAGTGGCTGTTCAACTACTTCACCTCGAGCCTCGACCAGAGCCTGTTGCGCAGCCTCAACCACGGCCTCGATTTCATCGGCAACGAGACCATCGGCATCAACATCAACCTGACCACGGCGCTGTCGACCGCCTTTCTCAAGTTTGACGAACGGCTGCCGGCGGCGTTCCGCGGCAAGGTCGTCCTCGAGATCAACAAGGGCGACCTGATCGAGAACCTGCCGCTCTACCGCGAGCTGGTCGATTTCGCGATCAAGCGCGAGTACCGGATCTGCATCGACGGACTGAACGAGTTCTGGGTGACGCAGCTCGACTTCGAATCGCTCAGCTGCGACTACGCCAAGGTGTTCTGGTCGAACGAGCTGATGACGCTGGAAGGCGACATGGAACGGGCGTTCCTCGAGAAGGCGGCCGTCGCCAATCAAGGCCGGTGCAAGTTCATCTTGGCGCGCTGCGGGACGGTGACCGGTCTGCTCTATGCGCACAAGCACGGCATCGACCTCGTGCAGGGCCGCGCGGTCGACACGGTGCTGCGCAAGGGCGTCAAGATCACCGAGGCGATCCGCACGGCGATGATGCTGGACGAGTAGGCGTCCCGCACCCGTTCCTCAAGAGCGCCATCGAAGCCGTTGAATTGACACCCTTGGCCGGCTAAACACCATCGCCGGTCCATGGATCCCTTCCTCATCGCCTCCAAGCTCTTCTGGCTCATAGCCGAGCCGGCGAGCTTCCTGTTCACCCTGTGGCTCCTGGGCACCGCCTTGCTGTGGACCGCGTGGCGGCGGCTCGCGCGCTGGCTGGTGACGATCAGCGCCGTCGCCACCCTGGCGGTCGCGGTCCTGCCGCTTGGCCAGCTGGCGCTGAAGCCGATCGAGGACCGGTTCCCGCCCGCGATCACCTTGCCGCCGCGGGTCGACGGCATCATCGTGCTGGGCGGGGTGGTCGATGAATCGGTGATCGGCCGGCGCGGGGTGCCGCGGTCCCTGGCGGCGGCCGGCAGCCCGCGCCTGGATGCGTTCCTCGAGCTCGCGCGCCGCTACCCGATGGCCAAGCACGTGTTCACCGGCGGCTCGATCGAGCTGATCAACGATCGCGACACCGAAGCCGACGTGGTGCGGCGCATCTTCGCCCGCATCGGCCTCGACACGACCCACATCGTGTTCGAGGACAAGTCGCGAAATACCTGGGAGAACGCGAAGTTCAGCTACGAGATGATCAAGCCCGAACCGGACGAGCTGTGGATCGTCATCACCTCGGCGCGCCATATGCCGCGCGCCATCGGCTGCTTCCGCGAGGCGGGCTGGAAGAACCTGCTGGCGTTCCCGGTCGATTACTGGACGAGCGCAAACGGCCCATCGTTCAGTCCCAACTACAGCTTGGGGGCCAATCTTGACGTTCTCGGTGAGGCGATCCGGGAGTATATCGGGCTGGTCGCCTACTGGTATTTCGGCCGCACGTCGGAGCTGTTTCCCGGTCCGTGATCTCGTGGCGTGTTTGCGAAGAGCCGGGCGCTGTGGCAATGAGGCGCCCCCAATCGCCGGATCTTAGAGTCGCCGCCGTGCCGATCGATCGCCGCCGTTTCTTGATGGGCCTGGCCGCCGGAGCCGCCTGGACCGGCGCGCACGCGCGGGCCGACGATGCGCCGGCCACGTCCGCACCCCCCTATAACCCCGCCCAGCCTTCGCCGCCGCCCGGCCCGCAAGCCGCCCCGGTGCAAAGTTTCGACAGCTGGCTTGCGGCGTTGCGCGCCGAGGCGGCGCAGCGCGGCTTCACGCCGCAAACGATCGAACGCTGCCTCGGGCATGCGGTGCTCATCCCGCGCGTCGTCGAGCTCGACCATCAGCAGCCCGAGGTGACGCTGACCTTCGAGCAGTATCTCGCCCGCGTGGTCAACGACGCGCGCGCCGAAAAGGCGAGGCGGCAGCTGGCCGAGAACCGCGCCCTCCTCACGCGCGTGCAGCGGCGCTTCGGCGTTCAGCCGCGGTTCATCGTGGCGCTGTGGGGCATCGAGACCAATTTCGGCCAGATCATCGGCAACTTCTCGGTCATCGATGCGCTTGCGACCCTGGCCTATGACGGACGCCGCTCGGCGTTCTTCCGCCAGGAGCTGTTCAACGCGCTGACCATGGTCCAGGAGCGCGGGCTATCGCCCCGGCAGCTGCGCGGGTCGTGGGCCGGCGCCATGGGGCAGAGCCAGTTCATGCCGTCCACGTACCTGGCCCATGCCGTCGACTTCGACGGCGACGGCAAGGCCGATATCTGGAGTTCACGCGCCGATGTGTTCGCCTCGGTCGCACGCTACCTGTCGGATCTCGGCTGGCGGGCGGACGAGACCTGGGGACGCGCGGTCCGGCTGCCGGCCGGGTTCGATCCGGCCCTGATCGACACGGTGCGGCTGGAGAAGGGGGCTCACCCGCTCGCGCACTGGGAAGCCCTGGGCGTGCGGCGCGCCGATGGCGGGCCGTTGCCGCACAGCGCCATCGCCGCCTGGCTCATCCAGCCGTCCGCGGCCGGGAGCGGGCTCGCCTATCTCGTCTATCCGAACTACCGCGCACTCCTGCAGTGGAATCGCTCACTCTTTTTTGCCACGGCTGTCGGATACCTTGCTGACCGGATCGAGCAGGGATAGTGTACCACCTTTAGTCATCGGGATCCGAATCGCCACAATATGCGGACACATTGATGCGCAACTTTCGGCGGGGGGCGCTGCTTCTGACGACCGCATTGGCCGGAGCCGCGTTGGCGGGATGTGCCGAAACCACCTTCGCCGTGAACGCGGCGAAGGAAGCGACCGCCTCCTCAAACAGGCAGCAGGGCATCTATAAGGTCGGCGAGCCGTACCAGATCAACGGCGTCTGGTATCACCCGGCCGAGGACTACAATTACGACGAGACCGGCATCGCCTCTTATTACGGCGGCGAGCAGACCGGCGTGAATTTCCACGGCCGGCTCACCGCGAACGGCGAGGTCTACGACATGAACTCGCTGACCGCGGCGCACCGGACGTTGCCGATGCCGTGCCTCGTGCGCGTGACGAACCTCGAGAACGGGCGCGCCATCGTCGTGCGAGTCAACGACCGCGGACCCTATGCGCGCGGCCGGATCATCGACATGTCCCGGCGCGCCGCGCAGTTGCTCGGCTTCGAGGGCGTGGGCACGGCGCGGGTGCGCGTGCAGATCCTGGCCCAGGAAAGCCGGCAGTTGAAGGAGGCGATGCTGCGCGGGGCAGCACCGCCCGGCACCGAATACGTCGCTGCCGTTCCCGTCGGCGCTGTCCAGAGCAACGAGCTGGCGCCGCCGCCCGGTGCGCGCAACGCCGGGTTGGTGACCGGCGACGCGTTGCCCCCGCCGTCCGCGACCCTTGGGCCCGCGAGTAACGCCCCACCGCCGGCCAGCAAGAGCGCCAGGCGCGGCAAGCCCGCGGTTCCGGAGACGACCCTGGGCAAGCCCGCGGCTCCGGTCACGGCACAAGGCACGGACGCTCCCTCGTTGCCCGCCGGCTTGCAGCCTGCGGGGCCGGTTGCGCTTCCGTCCGAGGTCGCGGCCCTGCCGGTCCCCGAGCAGGCCAAGGCGCGCGCCACGGTCACCCAGACGCCGGTCCGTCCCACCGCGATGTTCGTCCAGGCGGGCGCGTTCTCCAGCTTCGACAACGCGACGCGGCTGAGCGCGCGCCTGTCGCGGTACGGCCATACGCAGATCACGCAGGTAAACGCGAACGGCCAGCGGCTCTATCGCGTGCGCATCGGACCGGTTGCGTCGGTGCGCGAAGCCGACGATATTCTCGACTCGCTCGCGACCGAAGCTCCGCAGGCGCGGATCGTCGTCGCCGATTGACGTAGGAAACAGTCATGACATGCATCCTGACCCGGCGGCACCTGGCCGCCGTTGCCGTCGCGACACTCGCGGCCGGCACGATCCTGTTTGGCGCGGCCGACGGCTGGTCCGCCGCCAAGCGCGCGAAGCCGGGCGCGACTACGGCACCCGCACCGAGCACGGCCGCCGCACCCGCGAACGTGCCGGCATCTTCGATCGACGCGAACGGCATTCAGGCGCCCGACGTGCAGGCGCGCCAGGCGATCGCGATCGACTTCGACACCGGCACGGTGCTCTACGAAAAGAACGCCGATCAGCGCATGACGCCGTCGTCGATGAGCAAGATGATGACGTCGTACCTGGTGTTCAAAGCGCTGAAGGAAGGGCGCATCAAGCTCGACAGCATGCTGCCGGTCAGCGAGAAGGCCTGGCGCATGCAGGGCTCGAAGATGTTCGTCATGCTCGGCACGCAGGTGAAGGTCGAGGATCTCCTGCGCGGCATGATCGTGCAGTCCGGCAACGATGCCTGCGTCGTCCTCGCCGAGGGCCTGGCGGGCAGCGAGAGCGCCTTCGCCGAGCAGGAGAATGCCGAAGCCCAGAGGATGGGCCTGACCAATTCGCACTTCATGGACGCGTCGGGCTGGCCCAATCCGGAGCACTACAGCAGCGCCCGCGACCTCGCGACCATCGCCCGCCACCTGATCAAGGATTTCCCGGAGTACTACCACTACTTCAGCGAGATCGACTTCACCTACGGTGTGAACGACAAGGGCATCCCGATCAAGCAGGGCAACCGCAACCCGCTGCTCTACAAGAATCTCAACGTCGACGGCATCAAGACCGGCCATACCGACGACGGCGGCTACGGCGAGACCGTGTCCGCCCTGCGCAACGGCCAGCGCGTCATCATCGTGCTCAACGGCATGGCGAGCATGAAGGCGCGCTCGGAGGAAAGCGAGAAATTGCTCGAGTGGTCGTTCCGCGAGTGGGGCACCTACAAGCTCTTCAACGCCGGCGACGTCATCGACACGGCCGACGTCTGGCTCGGCACGCAGCCCTCGGTCAAGTTGCTGACCAAGGACGCGGTCGAGGTCACGATCCCGCGCCGGCTGCGGCCGCAGATGAAGGTGACCGCGGTCTACGATGCGCCCATTCCGGCACCCGTCACGGCCGGCCAGAGTGTCGGCAAGGTGACGGTGGCGTTCCCGGGCCGCGATCCGATCAACGTCCCCCTCGTCACGGCAGGCGGGGCCGACCGGCTCGGCCTCGGCGGACGCATGTCGGCCGCGTTCAGCTACCTGGTCTGGGGCAGCGGCAAGAAGGTGAGCGAGGCGAAGTAAAGGTCGCGACGTGAAGGTCAAACCCGGCAAGCTCATCACGCTGGAAGGCGGAGAGGGCGCCGGGAAGTCCACGCAGCTCGCGCGGCTCGCGGCCGCCCTCCAGCAGAGCGGCCTGGCCGTCGTCACCACGCGCGAGCCCGGCGGCTCGCCCGCCGGGGAGCGCATCCGCAAGCTGCTCGTCGAAGGCGAGCCGGGCAGCATGGCCCCGATGACCGAGGCGCTCCTGCATTTCGCCCAGCGCGCCGAGCATATCGGGAAAACGATCCGGCCGGCGCTCGCGCGCGGCGCCTGGGTGGTGTGCGACCGCTTCGCGGATTCGACCATGGCCTACCAGGGCTACGGCCACGGCCTGGGGCGGGCGCCCATCCAGAGCCTCTGCCGGCTCGTCTGCGGCGACCTGCTGCCGGCGCTGACCTTGATCTTCGACGTGCCTGTCGACATCGGCCTGGCGCGCGCCGCATCCCGGCGCGGCGTCGAGACGCGGTACGAGCGCATGGACGCCGGCTTCCACGAGCGCCTCCGCCGCGGCTTCCTCGACATCGCCAAGCGTGAGCCGAAGCGCTGTGCCGTGATCGACGCGACGCGGGAGGTCGACGCGGTGACCGCCGATATGCTCAAGACCGTCGGCCGGCGCCTGCGGGTGAAATTTTCGAATTGACCGTCCGGACAATTTGGGTCCCCGATATGGCACGAGACCTGCAGCTGCCTGAGCTGTCCGCTGCGTGCCACCGATCCCGGGGAGACGTCGATGAGTCCGAAGCCTCGCATTGCCCATCTGGCCGGCCCCAACGCCACCATCCAGAACAGCCCGCCGCTCGTCACCAGCAACAAGGCCCGCGCGAAATACGGCTTGGACCCG
>Ga0335069_10013029_pt1 | contig 11687 bp, 14 predicted proteins | sample Lox_Sample_11_FD_206714 | JGI IMG/M metagenome (GOLD analysis project Ga0335069, IMG submission 206714) | Soil microbial communities from Loxahatchee National Wildlife Refuge, Florida, United States - Lox_Sample_1.1 | ecosystem: Environmental > Terrestrial > Soil > Wetlands | place: USA...
ACCAACAACATCGCGATCCGCGGCATCTCGGGTACCGGCGGCGCCGGCACGACCGGCATCTACATCGACGACACGCCGATCCAGATGCGCGCGCTCGCCTTCAATCCCGACGAGGCGCTGCCGAAATCCTTCGACATCGACCGCGTCGAGGTGCTGCGCGGTCCGCAGGGCACGCTCTTCGGCGCCGGCTCCGAGGGCGGCACGGTGCGCTACATCACCACGCAGCCGAGCGTGACGCGCACCACCATCTATGCCCGCGCCGAAGTCGCGACCACCGATAACGGCGCACCGAGCTACGAAGGCGGATTCGCCGCCGGTGGCCCGCTCATCGACAACACCTTCGGCGCCCGGGTCACGCTCTGGTATCGCCGTGATGGCGGCTGGGTCGATGATATAAACCCGGTGACGCTCGCCCCGGTGGAGAGCAATGCCAACTTCGTCGACAACTATCTCGCGCGGGTCGCCTTCCTGTGGACGCCGAACGAGAAATGGTCGTTCACGCCCGCGATCTACTACCAGGACTCGAAGCGCAACGACATCAACAATTACTGGCCGCTGTACTCCAATCCGAGCAACGGCAAGTTCGTGAACGCCGATCCGACGCAGCGACACGTGCCGGACAAGTTCTATCTGCCCTCGCTCAAGATCCAGGGGGATCTCGGCGGCGCGCAGTTCATCTCCAATACCTCCTATTACCATCGCACCAACCAGGACGGCTACGAGGGCACGCTCTACAACCTCGGCTTTTATCAGCTCTATGCGTTTTTGCCGCCCTACGTCAGCGGCTCGTATCCGCTGATCGACGGCAACGGCATTCACCTGCCGCCCGGAGCGACCAACTACACTTCGCCTTCGACCGTCGACAACGGCCAGATCAACCTGACGCAGGAGTTCCGCCTGCAGTCGAGCGACCCGAACGCGCGGCTGCTGTGGACCGCGGGACTGTTCTTCAGCGAGAACCGCCAGAGCTATCTCGAGCAGATACACGATCCCAATCTCGATCAGCTGTCCCTGGCTCTCACCGGACTGCATTACACCGACATCTTCGTCGATGCGAATGGCAACCCGGTACCGTATGTGGCGGAGTTCCCGAACGACTCCTACTTCCTGCAGACCCACGCCAAGGACAAGCAGTACGCCGTGTTCGGCGAGGCAACCTTCAGTCTCACCGAGCAGTGGAAATTCACCGCTGGAGCACGCTTTTCGAAGAACAAGTACTCCTTCGATACCTACACCGGCGGGCCGCAGCTGTTCGCAGCGCCGACCCGGGGCTCCGGCAGCAACTCGGAAAACTCCTTCACCCCGAAGCTCAGCGTCCAGTACCAGGCGGACCCGAACAACATGTTCTACGCCACCTACGCCAAGGGCTTCCGGCCGGGCGGCGCGAACAATCCGGTGCCGTATGCGGCCTGCTCGTCGGATTTCCAGGCTTTCGGCATCAACGGTGCCCCGACGACCTACGACTCCGACACCGTCAACAGCTACGAGATCGGCGCCAAGAACAACATCAACAACCGCATCCGCATCGCGAGCAGCGTCTACTACATCAAGTGGAACAACATCCAGCAGGTGGTAGTACCGCCGGTCTGCCAGATCTCCTTCCTCGCCAACCTCGGCCGTGCGGTATCCAAAGGAGTCGACCTGGATCTGCAGGCCGCGCTCACCGATGCGCTGTCACTCGATGTGGCCGCCGGCTACAACTCGGCGCGCTATACGCAGGACTCGAAGCTGAGCAGCAGCGAGACGACCCCGATCGTCGCCGACGGCAATGCCATCGTCGGTCAGACCAGCGAGGCCGGGTACGGTCAGGCGGTTGCGCCGGTTACCGTGGCGGCCGGCCTCGAGTACCGCTTCAGCCTCTTCGCGCACGAGAGCTTCCTGCGCGTGGACTACACGTACGAGGCGCGCGCCAGGTGGCTGACCGCGTCTCAGGACCCGAACACGCTGCAGTACGACCCGAACAACTACGTGCTGCCCGGGACCACGTTCACGACCCTGCGGGGAGGCATGCAGTTCGGGTCGGTATCGCTCGCCGCGTTCTGCGACAACCTGACGAACAGTCATGCGATCACGGCCTACAACTGGAGTATCGACCCCGGCGATGGCAACAGCCGGCTCGAGCGTCAATACACCTTCCGGCCACGCACCATCGGCATCACCGCGATCTACCGGCACTAGCGGCCTGGAACGGGCTCACCCCCGCAGCCCGGGCGCTCAGTACTGCCTGGGCGGTGCGGCGCCGCTCGCCGCCAGCGAGTCGATGACCTCGCGGCGACGCTGCTGCACGTCCGCGAGCGGCTTGCGGCGCACGCTCGTCAGCTCGGCGACCGTGAAGGGGACCGGCGGCGGCTCGCCCTGTGCCCCGTAGCTTGCGGCCAGCCAGTTGAGCACCGCGGTGAGCTGCGCATCGGGAAGGGCGGAGTTCGCGGCCCCGGGGACCCGCAGCACGTAGTTGCGGCCCTCCGGGGTGCGCATGAAAAGCGCGAGCGAGCCGGCGAGCGGGGGGATCTTTCCGGGGACACCCTGCGCCTGCGCGCCGTGACAGCCCATGCAGTAGAGCATGTAGTCCTGCGCGGGGCTCGCACGCACGGCCAGCGACAGGAAGCTGGCAGCCAGCGTGGCAGGGAGCGCCGATGCAGGTCGCAACATCGTCAGGGTCAGGGTCCGGCGATGGCGAGGCTCTTGCGATGGGCCCGCACCGCCGCGCCATCCACCGTGTGGGCACGCTCGGCAGCGATCTCTGCGGCAGTGAGCGGCTTCACATCCGCCGGGGCGTGCGCCAGGTCGAACACCACGAAGTTGAGTATGGCGGCGAGCGTTGCATCATCGAGCCGGCTCAAATCCGGCATCTGCCCGTTGAAGTGGGCGTCGCCCACGGTGATCTCGCCAAACATGCCGTACAGCACCGTCATCGCGAGCTGACGGCGGCCCTCGGAGGTCGCCGCGTAGCGGGCCGGATAGTCCGTGATCGCGGGCGCGAGGGCGGGCACGCCGGCGCCCGCCGGGCCGTGGCAGAGCGCGCAATTGGACTGAAAAGCCGCCGCGCCCTCCGGAGAGCCGGACTTCTCATCGGCATATGCAGCGGGCGTCAGCACGCCACCGAGGCAGGCAAGCCCAGCGACTCCTGCCGCGAGCGTGCACCACGACCACGGCATGCCGGCGCGGCGAACGGCCCGACCGGCAGGAGTGGCTGTCATTTCTCGGCGACTCCGAGAATCACCGACACCGTACAGTGATAGTTGACGTCCGCGTTGGCCATGCACCAGTTCAGGTCGTTGTTGCGCGAGGGGCGGTAGATCGGTTTCTCCCCCTCGTTGCGCACGCAGTCGCAGGTGCCGCAGGTGCTCTTCCCGCAGCAGTCGTTATACGACACGATATAGTCGCGACCATCGGCGGCGTTATGACAGGTGCCGATCCAGGAGATGGGCGAGGGCGTCGTCCCCGGCGGGCAGGAGGAGGAGGTACCGCCACAGCAGGAGCACAGAAAGCCATCGATCGCACAGTACTTCCAGTACTGGCAGTCCTCGGGACCGTTCGCCCGCGGCTTGGTCTGCGCCGCGCGCGCGACGCCGGCGCGATCGATCGGCAGCAAGGGAAGCAGCACCGCACCGGTGAGTAGCTGCCCGACCGAGGCCAGCAGACTGCGGCGCGAGGTGCGCTGCGCGAGTGAGCGCGTCGAGCGTTCGAACAACTGATCGATTGTGCGCATCGTGCACTCCGTGCGGTTACGGATTGAGCAACATCCAGGGCGACTGAGCGACGCGTTTCGTGATGTGCCGGAGTCGACCGGTGAGCGCATCGAAGATCGCCAGATCGGAGGTCTCGGTCGCGGCGAAAAGGATCGGGGCCGGGTCCTGCGACACCTGCACGGCGGTGACGCGCGAGAGCCCGTACCCCTTGAGCGGCCAGCGCGCCAGGCGCCGGTGGCTCGTGAGGTCGTACACCCATATCTCGGTACCGCCGTCCTTGTGAGTGCCCTCACCGCCCTCGTGCATGGGCACGTAGAGACGTCCGAGCTCGCGGTGGACGGCGCCCACCTGATTGGCGCCCGGCCGCCAGTGCCCCTTTTCGGCGGGGCTCACCAGCGACCACGGCGCGGCAAAGGTCGGTTGCGCTCCGCTGAAGTCGATGTCGTGCACCTCGCCGAGAAAGGAGAGGAACACGTTGCCGCGGTTCGTGGGGATGCCCTGCGCGAACACCGGGTCCTGGTCGGCATCGAAGAACGGCTCGGACATCGCACGCGCGGTCTCGTGGCCCTGCGCATCGAGCGTGATGGTGAGCAGCCGGCCGCTCTCGCAGAGCGAAGACACCCGGTAATGACCCGAGGGAATCACCTCGACGCAGCCGGCAGTGTCGATCTCGCCGAGTGTGGTCCCCGCTGCAGGATCGAGCACGCCGAAAGAAGCCGCGGGAGTCATGTAGGCGGCGTAGAGGAAATGCGCATCGTCGCTGTAGGCGAGGTTGAAGAGGCTGGAAACGGACAGGGCTCGCTTAGCGGGCAGCAAAATCTCGTGCGTCACGGCGAGCGTGCTGTTGTCAGTGAACTCGACCACATCGGTACGCGCACCCCGGCTGCCACGCGCGAAGTAGGTGGAGGCGACCGCGGTGGTACCGCCGTCCGGGGAGAGGTTGATGCTGGCGTAGAAACCGGCGCCGATCTGCCCGAGCCGCCGGTAGCTGTCGCCATCGAACAGGTACACGCGCGCGTCGGTCTCGTTGTCAAAGGCGTAGTCGTACACGTACACCCAGTGCGGGCTACGCGGCGGCAGCCGCTCGACCGTCAGGTGCTCCACGGGAAGAGGCGGCGGTACCGCGAGCACACGTGCGGCGAGCAGTGGCCACGACAATGCCGCGCAGAACAGGTGGGCAGATCGCATCCGTCACCCCGAGGGACCGCGAGTTCGTGATTGCCAACAGTTGCTTGCGTGCGGGTCGCGGCCAGTGGCGAGTCTCGCACAACATCGCATACGGCGGAAGCCGCGCGCTCGGGCATAATAGACGCCACCTGGCGCTGGGAGAGAGACCGGGGTCACCGTGCGGGGGGTCCCCGCGAGAACGATAGGCGGCAATCGATAATCGATAAGCATGCCGGTACTCAAGCTGCAATCGCTGTGGTCGGTGACTGCACCGCCCGGGCCCGTCTGCAGCCCGCTTGCGGGGGTGCAGCGCGCGCAGGCTGCCGTCATCGGCGCCGGCTACACCGGGCTCTCGGCAGCACTCCATCTCGCCGAGGCCGGTCGCGACGTGGTGGTGCTGGAGGCGGCCGAGATCGGCGAGCGCGCCTCGGGACTCAACGGCGGCCAGGTCATTCCCGGGCTCAAGCCCGACCCTGACGTTCTCGAGCGACTGCTCGGGCCTTACGCCGGGGGCCGGCTGGTGGCCACCACCGCTGCAGGACCCGACCTGGTGTTCGAGCTCATCGGACGGCTCGGCATCGAATGCGAAGCAAAACGCACCGGCTGGATCCAGCCGGCAACCTCCGAGGCCGCACTCGAGCAGCAGGCGCGGCGCGTCGAGCAGTGGCTGCGGCGCGGCGCGGCGGTGGCGTTGCTCTCACGCAGCGAAGTGTTGCAGCTCACCGGCTCGGCGCTCTACCGCGGCGGGCTGCTCGATCGGCGCGGCGGGACGGTCCAGCCGCTCGCGTACGTGCGCGGACTCGCGCACGCGGCGCTGCGCAGCGGCGCCCGCATCCATACCCAAACTCCCGCGGTACGCCTCGCACGGCGTAACGGCTCCTGGACGGTAGATACGCCACAGGGAAGCGTGAGCGCACCGGTGGTGATCATCGCGACGAACGCCTATACGGATTCGATCAGTGAGGAGCTGCGCCGCACGCTGGTCCCGGTGCCCTCCTTCCAGGTGGCTACCGCGCCGCTGCCCGCGGAGCTGCGCAGCACCATACTGCCGGAGGGGCAGGGGGCGTCGGACACCTGGCACCTGCTGCGTTATTTTCGCCTCGACGCGAGCGGCCGCCTGGTGCTCGGCTCCCGCGGCACGTTCGCCGAGGCCCCGCAGCTGCGCGACGTGCAGTATCACTACCACGCAGTACAGGAGATCTTCCCGCAGCTCAAAGGCATCGGCTTCGAGTACCACTGGGGCGGACTCGTGGCGATGACACAGGATCAGCTCCCCCACCTGCACGAGCCTGCACCGGGGCTGCTGGCCGGCCTCGGCTACAACGGCCGCGGGGTGGCGATGGCCACCGTCATGGGGCGAGTGCTGGCGCGGCGCGCTCTCGGCGCACAGGTGGTCGAGCTCGGCTTCCCGGTCTCACCGGTGATGCCGGTGCCCTTCCATGGGCTGAGCCGCCTCGGGGCTCGGGCGATGATCCAGTACCTGCGCTTCGTCGACGGTATCGCGCGCCTCAGCGGTCGGGTGCGCACGCGCCTGCCGTTCAGGGTCTAGGCATGTCGATGAACACCGCCGCGGCCGCGATCCTGCTCGCGCTCGTGATCGCGAATGTTGCATTCGTCATCGGGTGGATCTGGGCCGTTCGCCGTCACCACCTCAGTGGCCGCCCCGGCCTCGTGGACATCGCCATCGGCTCGCTCACCAGCTTCCTGGATACTCTTGGCATCGGCTCGTTCGCGCCAACGACCGCACTCTTCAAGTTTCGGCGCAAGCCTGCCGATGAGCTCATTCCCGGCACGCTCAACATCGGACTGAATCCGGCCGGCTTCCTCGAGACGGTGCTGTTCCTGACAGCCGTAACGGTGCAGCCGGCGCTGCTCGTCGCCATGGTGGCGACCGCCACCGCCGGGGCCTGGCTCGGCGCGGGCATCGTGAGCCGCATGCCGCGGCGGCGCATCCAGGTCTTCATGGGTGTCGCGCTGCTGATCGCTGCGGTGTTTTTCGCCATGAAAAACCTCGGCGCGTTCCCGCCCGGCGGCACGGCCTTCGCGCTCGAGGGCTGGCGCTTTCTCGTTGCGGTCGTCGTCAGCTTCGTGCTGGGGGCACTGATGTGCATCGGCATCGGCAACTACGCGCCGCTGATGATTCTGCTCGCGCTGCTCGGTATGCACCCCCTCGCGGCTTTTCCCATCATGATGGCGAGCGATGGCATGCTGCAGCCCGTGGCGAGCCTCGGCTTCTTTCGCAGCGGCCGTTTTGCCCACGTGTCGGCCCTGGGGCTGACCGCCGGAAGCTTCGTCGGAGTGCTGGTGGCGTTCTACATCGTGAAGAAGCTCGACGTCACTACCATGCGTTGGCTCGTGACGGGGGTGGTCACCTATGCGGCGATCTCGATGCTGCGCTCGGCGCGCGCGCCGCAAACCGCCGAAAGCATTGCGCTGAACTCCTGAGAGAAGTCAGCTCGCCCAGCCCATGCGCACGGCAACGATGTAGCGGTGCGCTGCAGCCGGACGCGGTGCCGCCGCTGACGGGGCGGGCTTCGCCTGTTGAGTGGAGCAGCGTGTCGCCGCAGCGGCGCTGGCGCGCGGCGCGGCAGTGAAGACTGCCGCGATCGCCAGGCCGAGCACCAGATTGATGGCGAGGGATCCAAAGATCGCCCAGGTCATCGCTCGCATACGCCCCTCCCGCCTGCCACTACGCACATGAGACGCCACCGAGCCTTGCGCTGCGAGTACCGCGGCAGCGGATCCATCCTCTCAGGCAACGGGTTCGTCCCGGCCCGGTGTTACACTAATGCGACAGCGCTCGTCGCCGGAGCGCGACAAGGACAAAGCTGCACGCGGGAGCACATGGAGCGCAGCATGAAAACGATGGTTCTGGCCGGCCTCACTCTCCTCGTCGCCTGCGCCGGCGGCCCACCGGCGGCGTATAACCCATCGGCTCCGGGTGCGATGCGCCCCGACGTCGATGAGCGGCGCGAAGCCCGAGCCCTCGAGCAGGCGGAGAGCGACTGCGCGAAGCAGGGCAAGCACGCCGTGTCCGAGCGTGTCGAGGGCGAGATGGTCTACGACTGCGCAGACTGAGGCAGAGTACCCACGCCGCGCTGTGGGAATACAGCCGCCTGGGCATGGGTGGGGCTGTCGGTCAGTGTTCCTCGCCCGACACCGCGTGCCAATAGACGATGGCCACCCAGGCGAGAAACAGTGCCAGTGCCCCGACGTCGATCAGAAGGACTTCCATGAAGTGTGTTCCTCACCGCTGAGCGCGACTTAGCGGCGCTCAGCATAGGTGGAGGACACACCAGGGGCCCGGCACAGAGCCCGCGTCCGGTGGCGCACTGTGCGGGGTGGCCACCAGAACAGTTTGCGTCAGGTCGACGTTTATCGGTCGCGGTCGTCCTCGTGGTGGTGGTGCTCGCGGTGCGGGTTCTCCTTTCGCCCCGCGTATTCAAAATGGCACCGGTCACCATCGGAGTCGCATACCCACCGGCCCGGACCGCTGTAAATCGTATTCCTGCTGTACTCCGACTCCTGCCAACATCTGTCCCGCTTCGAGGCCGGAGATGCGATCCCGCAGCGGCGCAGTCCGAATCGACTGTAGGAAGGGAAAACATTGGCCTCGAAAGCGCTATTCACGTGCGGCAAAATAGCGCCCGCGTCTCTGATCCACGACAGATGGAGAGGTGGCAGAGCGGTTGAATGCACCGGTCTTGAAAACCGGCAAGCTCGCAAGAGCTTCGGGAGTTCGAATCTCCCCCTCTCCGCCATATAGTCGACTTGCAACGATTCACCGCCATCAGCGCGGCGATTGCGCAGTGCCGCCGGGCGGCGTACGGTGGAGGCGCTCTCTTGCTACAGGGAGATTTGCGATGAGCCGGGTAATCTCTCTCGTAACGCTGTTCCTCAGCGGTCTGGCTAGCGCTCAGGATCCCTTGGTTGCGACCAGCGGCTCCATGGTCGTTCAATTTGGCGATCAGACAGCGCCCTACACCGTTGCCGGTCCTGAGTTCTCAGCGTCCGGGGTCATTCTCGCCTGGGCGTTGGAGGATCTGCTTAATTATCCGGTTGGCAATGGGCCAAATTCATTGGTGATCCAGGGTGATACCGGCAACCCGAATCTCGACAACGTGTCACTGACGCTGCACGGCGTCCCCTGGGTGATACCGCCCGACGGCGGCGCGGTGGCGGCATTCTCGACGGACTTCGTGTTCACGGGTGCGGGAATGTACCGCAATACATTCACTTACTCGGGGTTTTTCCAAGGTGTGCCGCTGAGCGAGCAGTCAGCTCACCCGGGAGAAGGTTGTGGCGGCATCGTGCTCTCGTGCACCAACTTCGTCTTTGAGGGCTTCGGCACCGCCGTAGTCGATGTCGTTCCCTCCTCAACCTTCCCGGGAGCGCTGCAGATCGAGCAGGCAACCTTCACCCTCGAACGGGTTCCGGAGCCTCCCATCGCGCCGCTCCTGGCGCTTGGCTTTGCGGGGCTGGGCATTCTCGGTCATCGTCGCACGACCCGCGTCATTCCACGCGCTTGCTAGACCTGGCATTGGCGCGCCTCGAGCTCGCAAGAGCTTCGACTGCATCGAAGGCGGGGCTGTTGGTGTAATGGCGGCTTGCACCTAGACTGCTGCCTTGCTCCGCCCGGCGTGGACGGGCGGGCTTGGGCGTAGCATTCGCATGGACGGGAAGACGATGTTGTTGGCCCAGAGGGTGATGACATTCTTCTGCAAACCGCCCGAGGAGGTGGGCTATCTCGATCCGGCGGATGTAGCGGCGCTCGCGCGGCGCGAGGTCCCGCAGGATCCATTAAAGGACCTGCGGCGCGAATTTCCGGATCTGGCGAACCTGCTGCGCGAGCGCGAGGTGCTCGATTTCGGGTGCGGTCTCGGCGACCAGGCCGCTGCCATCGCGCGCGAATTCTCCGCTCGCGTCGTCGGGTACGACAAGCACACCGGGCTCATTGCCGCGGCGGCGCGCCGTTACGGCCAGCTCGCTCAGTTCACCGATCGCCTCGACGGGCGCAGGTTCGACGTGGTCATCTCGCAGGATGCGATGGAGCACTTCGATGATCCCGAAAGCGCGCTGGCGGCCATGGCTGCCGCGCTTCGCCCGGGCGGAGTGGTGCTCATGATGTTTGGTCCTCCCTGGTGGGCACCTTACGGTGCGCACATGCGTTTCTTCTGCGCAATCCCATGGCTGCAGCTGTGGTTCTCCGAGAAGACCGTAATGGCCGTAAGGGCGCGGTACCGACACGACGGCGCGCGCCGTTACGAGGAGGTGGAGTCGGGCCTCAACAGGATGTCGCTCGCGAAGTTCGAGCGGCTGCTGCGCAACTCGGAGCTCAAGATCCGCGAGCGGCACTACATCGGCGTGAAGAGAATTCAGTTCCTCACCCGGTTGCCCCTCATCCGCGAGCTCATGACCGTTCTGGTCGCCGTGACATTGACGAAAAGGTAAGCGCTCAGCCCGTCGCCGCTTCGAGACAGCTTGTGCTCGGCGGTGGCGCGCGCTTTACTTCGCACCGCTCCGTTGCGGATAAGTGAGGCTCGCGCTGCGCTCTTGCGTGAGCGACGGACTGCTGCAGCGGAGGAGTGATCCCGCCGCCGAGGCGCGGGCAGACGCCAGGGGTGGTGCTCTCATGACACGAGACTACGGGGTAGCCGCGAGGCTATCCCGCCGGCGGGACTTTGTCTCTGCCAACGCGCGTGCGTCACGCAGGGGAGGCCCAATGAACCGAGCACCGCTTTGCAGTCGCGCCCGGCTGCGTCCGTTTCTCATCGTCTGCGCGACTGCGATGACGCTGCGCGCCGCGGCGACTGCCCAGGCTGGCGAGCGACGGACTCGGCATCACCGGCCTGACGCAGTCTCCGTCACCAACGGTACACACACCTCGACCCTGCCGGCATTCAGCATAACGGTCGAGAATGGCGCTGCCGCGGGCACGGGGAATGCGACTCTGAGCTGGCAGCCGCCCACCGAGAACACCGATGCAGCGCGCTGACCGATCTGGCCGGCACACGGATTTACTACGGCACTTCCGCAGCCGAGCTGAGCCAGGTGGTCGAGGTGCCTGGCGCCGCTGAGACCAGCTTCACCATCGCGGACCTGCCGGTCGGCACGTGGTACTTCGCGCTGGCTGCTTATACCGCCAACGGCACGGAGAGTGTGCAATCCTCCGTGGTGAGCGCGAGCATTCCCTAGAGCGCTGCTACCAGAAATTGATGAGCCGGTGCGTGAAGGCCCGCTGACAGTTTCCCGTTGGCGTCAGGGTGTCGCGAGCGGCCTTCTGCCGCAGCGGCTCACGAGTGGAGCGCTCTCCCGCGCTCTTCGTTCCTGAGAGCAGCGTCCACGGTCGAGCGAGCAGACCCATCGGCACGGCGCGGCGGAGGACCAGCTGCCAGGCGCGGTAACCCACGAGTGCCGCGAAGGTCAGTGTCAGGTCGATGAGCAGGAACTGCATCAGGATCGCTCTGGAGTCTGTCAGTGCCAGCAATTTAGCGCTGCGGCGCTTCCGGCACGCCTTTCGGCCGAGGGAAGCCACCGCGGATATTCAGGGGAAGCGATGCTCTGCATTTCGAGGGAGAGCTGACTGCCTCTTGACGTTGCGGGTGTGCCATCCGAAAGTACCGGCAAACCAACCCGAGGGGGGCACATGTCGCGTATGGCGCACATCGCGGCGCTGGCGTGGCTTGCGGTGGTGCCGGTCTGCGCTACCTGCGCACAGGCCGCGGGCCAGTCTACGAATGACGCGGAGGGGCAGTGGACCATGCCCTCCAAGGATTACGCCGCGACACGCTTCAGCACGCTCGGCCAGATCAACCGGCAGAATGCGCGTGC
>Ga0335069_10013030_pt1 | contig 11687 bp, 15 predicted proteins | sample Lox_Sample_11_FD_206714 | JGI IMG/M metagenome (GOLD analysis project Ga0335069, IMG submission 206714) | Soil microbial communities from Loxahatchee National Wildlife Refuge, Florida, United States - Lox_Sample_1.1 | ecosystem: Environmental > Terrestrial > Soil > Wetlands | place: USA...
GGGGAGAAATGACCATGAAATTCGCCCGTACGCTTGCGCTCGCCGCACCGCTGGGGTTCCTCGTCGCCTGCGGTACGAGCTCGAGCGACCAGACCGCGGCTGCCCACGTCACGACCGCGCAGCTCGCGGCCGCGACGCCCAGCATCGCGAACGTGAGCTTCGTCGACAGCGCGCAGGACAACGCCTCGCCCACGGCCACGCCTCCCGCGATGGGCGGCGGCGACGACTTCCAGGGGCACTGCGACGCCGACCCGTGCAACCCGCACCTCTTCCTCCGCAGCGAGGAGGTCGTGGACCGGGTGAATCGCCACTTCTACAAGTTCCTCCAGCACGTCGAGGCCGCCATCGTCGCCTACCCGGCGCACACGACCGACGACTCCGCGAGCTGGAAGGTGAGGCACCTGGGCGTGGAGGCCATCCTGACCGTGACCTCGCCGTCCACGAGCGTCTACAACTGGACCCTCGACCTCGTGCCGCTGTCGAACCCCGCCGGCACGACCGAGGTCGCCTACGGCACGGTCGACCAGAGACAGGCGGCCGGTCCGCACCAGGGCATCGGCGACATGACGCTCATGCTGAACGCGCTCGCGAGCGTGAGCCCGAGCCCGCTCGCCGAGGTCGCGGGCACGCTCCTCACGCACTACGAGGTCTTCTCCGACCGCAAGCTCATCGCCCTGGACGCCCAGGACGTCGTCTGGGACACCGACTCGCGCAACCCCTGGCGCTCGACGCCGCGGTCCGCCTACTACACGAACTACCGCGTGAAAGGCGCGGGCGGCAGCCTCAAGGTGCAGGAGGAGTCGGGGGTCCCGACCTACTGCCAGACGCAGATCGTCACCCCCCAGACGTCGGGCGAGGGCTCGAGCGCGACGCTCGTTCCCGCGCAGGTCGACCTCGTGAACCGCTGGTACATCGCGGCGCCTTCGACGAGCACCTCGTGGCCGAGCATCCACGGGCGCACCGACGCCCAGCTGACGGGCCCCCTGCCGTCGCCGATCGCCTCCGTCCAGGCCCTCACCTGCCACCAGAGCCCCGACACCTGGGAGACGCCGATCGAGGGCGCCTGGATGATCAAGGCCGAGGACTCGTCCGGAGCGACGCTGTGGGGCCGGGAGTTCATCGTCGGCAACCCGCCCTGCGACCCGGCGCTCGCCGACCCGAACGCGAGCGACCCGTCGAAGATCCCGAGCCTGGACGGCAGCGCGAACGACTTCCAGTTCGGGAAGGTGGACTTCGCCTCCTGGCAGACGCCGTACAGCTCCTTCCCCGGCTACATCCCCCCGTAGTCCGGCTGGCCGGGGAGGAATGAGGGCGCGGGCGGGCCAGGCGGCCCGCCCGCTTCCTTTTGGGAAGGCGAAGCGCCTCGGGCGAGGCGGCGCGCCCGGCCCTCGACGCCGGGGAGCTACCCGAGGTCCGCGAGGTCGCGGTCCGGCTCGACGTGGTGGAGGGTGAACCCGGCGAGGTCCCGGGGCCACTCCTCCCCGGCCCGGGTCGCCCCCTCGAGCCGCTCGAGGCGGCCGTCCGTCACGAAGAGCGCGAAGGAGGCCCGGTGGGCGAGCCCGGGGATCTCGGCCTCCACGTCGGAGAGGACGACGCGGCGGGCGGCGACGGCGGCGGGAGCGACGCCGCCCACGTCGAGCCGCGTCGAGAACGAGGTGGCCGTCCCGCGGCGCGAGCTCGCCCGCGCGGCTGCGAGCTGGCGCCGCAGCGCGGCGAGGGCGGGGTGGCTCCCCGCGAGGAACATCCGGAGGACGGCCTGCTCGAGATGGGTGAGCTCGTCCATAGGCGGCCCGGAAGGCGCCCTTCCCGCCTCCCTCAGGACCTCGCGGTCCGGCCCCGGCGCCGGGCGCCCCGCTCCTCCGCGGCCGCCGCCTTCGCGATCCGCGCCCGCTGCTTCACGGCGAGGACGTAGAAGCGCTCCCGGAGGGCGCGGGCCTCCTCCTCCGGGAGGTCGCCGTGCCGCCCGCGCTCGGCCTCGCGGCGCTCCACGGCCCGGGCGAGGCTCACGGCCGCCGCCACCGAGACGTTGAGCGACTGCGAGAACCCGCGCATGGGGATGGCGTAGAGGGCGTCCGCGAGCGCGAGCGCCTCCGCGGACACGCCGCGGCTCTCGTTGCCGAAGACGAGCGCCACCCGGGGCGCGAAGGAGAGCGCCGAGAGCGGCACGGAGCGGTCGCCGAGGTGGGTCGCGTAGATCGCGAAGCCGCGATCCTTCAGGGTGCCGAGGCACTCGGCCGTCGACCGCCAGCGGACGACGTCGAGCCACTTGTCCGCGTTCTGGGAGATCTTCTTGTTGCGGTCGTAGGGCTTCATGGGGCCCTCGACGACGTGGATCTCCTGGACCCCGAAGGCGTCGCAGGTGCGGAGCACCGCGTTCACGTTCTGCGGGTCGCAGAACGCCTCCATCACCACGGTGATCGTCCGCGTGCGGGACGCGACGACCTCGTCGATGCGCGCCCTGCGGCCCGGCAGGAGGAACCCGGGCTCGAGCGTCGCCTCCCGGCTCACGCGGGCACCTTGCGCCGCGGCTTGCCGACCTTCTTCTTGGAGTGGCGCTCGGCCCCGCTCCCCTCCCCGGACAAGAGCCGCGCCACGGCGTCGAGGAGCGGGGCGACGCCCTCCCCGGTGACGGCGGAGATCCCGAGGATGCGGGGCTTCCTCTTCCGGCGCGCGAAGGACCGCTCGAGAGCGCGCAGGCCGGCCGCCGCCTCGGGCAGGTCGAGCTTCGTGACCGCCACGACCTGGGGCTTCTTCGCGAGCTCGGGGGAGTAGAGGGCGAGCTCGCGCTCGATGGCGTCGTAGTCGGCGCGCGGCCCGCGCCCCTCGCCCGGGGCCGCCGGGTCGACGAGGTGCACGAGCACGCGGCAGCGCTCCAGGTGGCGAAGGAACTGGTGGCCGAGCCCGGCCCCGGCGTGCGCCCCCTCGATGAGCCCGGGGACGTCGGCGACGACGAAGCTCTTCCCGCGCCAGCCGACGACGCCCAGGTTCGGGGTGAGCGTTGTGAAGGGGTAGTCGGCGATCTTGGGGCGGGCGCGGGAGATGCGGCTGATGAGCGTGGACTTGCCCGCGTTCGGGTAGCCGACGATGCCCACGTCGGCGAGCAGCTTCAGCTCGAGGTCGATCTCCCGCTCCTCGCCCTTCGTGCCCTTCTGCGCGTAGCGCGGGGCCTGGTTCGTGGAGGTGGCGAAGTTCATGTTGCCGAGGCCGCCGCGCCCTCCCTTCGCCACGACGCATCGCGCGCCCGCCTCCGACAGGTCCGCGAGCCGCTCGCCCGACGCCGCGTCCTTCACGATCGTCCCCGGGGGGACCCTGAGCTCGAGGGCGGGCTGGGAGAGGCCGTTCTGGTCGGAGCCGCGGCCGTGCTCGCCGCTCTTCGCCCGGTGCTCGCGGACGTAGCGGTAGTCGAGGAGCGTCGTGAGCTGCGGGTCGACGAGGAGGACCACGTCGCCGCCGTCGCCGCCGTCCCCGCCCGCCGGGCCTCCCCGGGGGATGAACTTCTCGCGGCGCCAGGCCACGGCGCCGTCGCCGCCGTCGCCGGCCTTCACCTTGATTCGGACCTGGTCGACGAACCTCACGCCTTCCTCCAAAGCGCCGAACGCCGCGGGCCCTCGGCGCCGCGGCGTTCGGAACCTGCCCCTGGGCTGCCTCTTTCAGGCCTTCGGCACGATCGAGACGACCCTCCGGTCGCCGCGCTTGCGCTCGTACTTCACCTTGCCGTCCACCTTCGCGAACAGCGTGAAGTCCTTGCCCATGCCCACGTTCTGGCCCGGGTGGATGACCGTGCCCAGCTGGCGGACGAGGATGTTGCCGGAGACGACGTCCTCGGAGCCGTAGACCTTCACGCCCCGGCGCTGCCCGGCGGAATCTCGGCCGTTGCGGCTCGAACCCTGCCCCTTCTTGTGAGCCATGGCTCTTTCCTCTCTCCCGTCCCGGCCTAGCCGCGGACCTCGGTGATGACGAGCTCGGTGAAGGGCTGCCGGTGGCCGCGCTTCTTGGTCCAGCCTTCCTTCTTCTTGCGGAAGTGGGTCACCTTGCGGTGCTTGCCGTGGCCGAGGACCTCCCCCTCGACCTTCGCGCCCGCCACCGCGGGCCTGCCCACCTTGGCCTCGCCCTCGCCGCCGACGAGCAGCGGCTCGAAGGACACCTTCGAGCCCACCTCGGCCTCGAGCAGCTCCACCTTGAGGCGGTCGCCCTTCTCCACGCGGTACTGCTTGCCGCCCGTCCGAATCACCGCGTACATCGAGACGCTCCTTCTCGAGAAATCCCCGGGAACACTTGCCAAGAGGCCCCCGAGCCGCGCCATCGCGCGAAAGGGGGGCGGACTTCCGCAAGGGCGGCTTCTATACGATCCGGCGCCCCGTCCTGTCAAGGAAACCCGGAGGTTAAGCGCCGGGGGACCGCTCCTTACCCCGGTCCCTAGCCTCCGACACGGGTTCCCCGCCACGCTCGTTCCCATGGTGCGGACCCTCCTCTGGACGGCGATCGCCCTCTCCCTCGGAGCGGCGCCCGCGCTCGCCGACGACACGCCCCTGCGCCTCGCGCTCCCGAGCTCCCCCACGCTCGCTGCCGTCCGACCGGGTGTGCAGGTGGTCGAGAGCCTCGACGAGGAGGTCTTCTTCGCGTCCGGCTGGTGGTGGGTGCGCCGCGGGGCCGCCTGGTACCGGTCGCCTTCGCCCCGGCTCGCCTTCGTGAGGGTCGAGACGGCCCGCGTGCCCCTCACCGTCGTGTCCCTGCCCCCCGGGCGCTACGTCCGCTTCCGCGAGCCCGGCGCCACGCTCCGCCCCCCGAAGGTGGAGGCCGACTGCGCCGCCCGCTAGGAACCCCGCGGGGACCGGCCCGAAACTGACGCCCGCGCCCGGGATCCGCTACCCTCCGTGGGGAGACCGGGGGCGTGGCGTGCCGGGAGCCGGCGAGCACGGGATCGATGTCGAGCCGGGGATCCGGCTCCACGTCTCCATCTCCGGCGCGGGACCGAGGACGCTCATCGTCCCGGGCGCGGCCTGGCTCGAGCGGCCGCTCGCCCCGCTCGCGGCGCGCCGCCGCCTCGTCTCCTACGACACCCGAGGCCGCGGCCGCTCCTCGTCCGTCGAGGACCGCTCTCGCCTCGGCGTCGACTTCGACGTCGCGGACCTGGCCGCGGTCCACCGCCACCTGGGCTCGGCCCCCGCGGCGATCCTCGCCCAGTCCCACGCGACGGCGACGGCGCTCCTCTACGCGCTCGAGCACCCGGGCGCGGTGGAGCGGCTCGTCCTCGTCGGGCCCTACGGTCCGCGGCGCGACCCCTGGCACCTCGACGACCTGCCGTCGCTCGGGGAGATGATCCGCCCTCCCGGGGCGCCCCGGCTCGGGGCACTCCGCGCCGGGCGCGTGCACCGGACCGACCCCCGGAGCTACGCGCGGGAGTGGATGCGGGAGTACTACCTGCCGCTCCAGGTCGCTCGCCCGGACCACGTCGACCTCGTGCCGCTCGAGGCCTGCGACCTGCCGAACGAGTTCCCGGAGCGCTGGGCGGCCGACTTCCTCGAGCGCATCCTGCCGTCGCTCGGGGACTGGGACTGGAGGCCGCTGTTGCCCTCGCTCTCCATCCCGGTGCTGCTCGTGTGGGGCGAGGGCGAGCGCCCGGCGCCGGCGATGGTGCAGGAGTGGATCGGGGGGCTCCCGCACGCCCAGGTCCTCGTGGTCCCCGGCTCGGGACACCTCCCCTTCCACGAGAACCCGGGGGCCTTCTTCCCGGCCGTCGACGCCTTCCTCGAGGGCGCGCACCAAGGCCTGCGCCGGCGGGCGTAGGCCCACTCGCCCTACGGGACGAGGTCGACGCAGACCTTCAGGAAGGCGTCCTCGTGCTCCTGCCCCTTCAAGGCGACCCCGTCCGCCCCGCAGCGGCGCCCGATGGCGGCGAGGTCCTGGGGCTTGAGCGCCGAGTAGAGGACGAATCGCGCCTTGGCGCAGCCGGGGAAGCGCTTCAGCTGCGGGAGCATGACGTCCGCGCTCATCTGGCCGCCCATGTGAACGTCGAGGACGACGAGGTCCGGGGCGTCCACGGAGAGGTGCGAGCGGCACTCCGCCCAGTCGGTGGCGACGAAGATCGGCTTGTAGCCCGCCCGGCCGAGCGCCGCGGCCGTGGAGCGGGCCTGGGCTACGGAGTCGTCGACCACGAGCGCGCTCGGCACGGGGTTGGAGTCTAAGGGCGAACGCCGCTAGCGTCGACAAAAGCCGCCGCGCTTCCCCGATCCGGACCTTCCGCTCGATCCTCCGAGCCCGCGCCGCACCGGCCCCCCCGCGCGTGGCGGGCGCTTCCGGGCTCAGGCCGGCGCGACGTCGTGGAACTTCCGGTAGTCGATGGCGCGGCGCCCGTCGGGCGCCCAGGTGAGGACGTCGACGAACCTGTGGCCGAAGAGGATCTCGTCCGGGGAGTAGCCGTGGCGGGCGTGCACGGTCTGCGACAGGGTCCCGTCGAGGCCGGTGAGCGAGACGACGAGATCCACCTCCTTCTCGCGCAGCGACTCGGTGGTCTCCCCGTGGAACGGGCTCGAGGCGTCGATGGGGTGGACGGCGAGCCAGGTGAGCTGGAAGAAGGCCGAGCGGCTCCGGCGAAGCGGCAGGTCGTAGACGCGCCGCACCTCCTCTCCCTCGGGCGTCCGCTCCGTGCGCAGGAAGACGAGGTGCACCTGCGCCTCGACGATCTGGTTCCCCCGGGCGTTCGCCATGCGGAACATGAGGGACGGCGTCCCGTCGAAGGCGCTGATGACCGCCACCCGGCTGAACACGACCTTGGCGGTGGGGCGGGAGAACTTCGCGAAGACCATCCCGGTGACGAGCGCGAGCCCGAGGAGGCCCACGAGCGCCTCGACGGCGACGAGCGCGTTCGCGGAGAGCCCCCTCGGGGCCATCTTGCCGTAGCCGATGGTGGCCATCGTCTGCACGCTGAAGAAGAAGGCGTCCGCGAAGCTCCCCGGCCGCGCCTCCTCGATCCCGTCGCCGATGGCGAGGTACCCGAGGGCGAAGAACGCGTTCGCACCCAGGTAGGCGGCGAGGACGAGCCCGAAGAAGCTCCGCCAGGAGGAGGTGAGCAGCGAGTGGTAGAGGTCGCCGAGCGGGCTCGAGCGCAGCCCGATGGTCACGACGTCCCGACCGGCGCCGGCCGAGCGGACGACCTGGCCGCCGCCTCGGCCTTCCCCTTCCCCGCCCTCTCGCGCGCTCAAAGCCCGTACTCCGCGGGCTCGATCCCCTTCCACTCGCAGTAGCGGCGGAGGTCGCCCTTCAGGAACTGCCAGGCGATCGCCATGACGAGGAGGTCGTCCGTCCAGCCGATCGGGACGAGGAAGTCGGGGATGAGGTCGAGCGGGGAGAGCACGTACAGGACCGCCGCGGTGAGCGCGGCGAGCGACACCCAGGGGATCTTCCGGTAGCGCCCGCCGACGTAGTCCCCGAGCACGCGCCGGGCGAGGTCCAGGTGGGAGAGGACGCGGGACGCGCCGTGGCGCGCGTACCACGGCGGGCGCTCGACGAACTCCCGCCCCCGCTCGGCGGCGTGCTTCACCTGCCCCTCGGTCACGTCCCGGGCGCGCGCGGCGAGCTCCCCGGCGGCGGCCTCGCGGCATCCGGCGCACTCGGCGTTCGAGCCGAGGCGGCGTCCGCAGGCAGGGCAGTGGCGACGGGCCATGCGATCGATCCTAACCGGTCCGGCCGCTCGGGCCACCTACCCTGCGGCGGCGGCGATGGACGCCGGGTACGGCGCCCGGAGCACGCCGCGCTCGGTGACGATGGCGGTGACGAGCGGGGCGGGCGTGACATCGAAGGCCGGGTACCGGGCCGGCACGCCCTCCGGGGCGACGAGCCGCCCGTCGATCCGCACCACCTCGTCGGAGGACCGCTCCTCGATGGGGATGGCGGAGCCGGACGGCGTGGCCGTGTCGACCGTGCTCCAGGGCGCGGCCACGTAGAAGGGGATGGCGTGGTGCGAGGCGAGGACCGCGAGCGAGTAGGTGCCGATCTTGTTCGCGACGTCCCCGTTCGCGGCGATGCGATCGGCTCCCACCACGACGCAGGAGATCTCGCCGCGCGCCATGAGCCAGCCCGCCATCCCGTCCGTGATCACGGTGACGGGGATGTCGTCCCGGGCGAGCTCCCAGGCGGTGAGGCGCGCCCCCTGGAAGAAGGGGCGGGTCTCGTCGGCGAAGACCATCTCGAGGCGCCCCGCCTCGCGCGCCGCGCGGACGACCCCGAGCGCCGTTCCGTAGCCGGCGGTCGCGAGCGCCCCCGCGTTGCAGTGGGTGAGGACCCGCGCCTCCGGCGGCAGGAGCGGGGCCCCGAGCGACCCGATGCGGCGGCAGCCGGCCTCGTCCTCGTCCCGGATCGCGTGGGCCTCGGCGAGGAGCGCCGCCGCCCCCTCGCCGAAGCGGCGCGCCATCCGGCGCACGGCCCATTCGAGGTTCACGGCGGTGGGGCGGGCGCGGACGAGCCGGTCCGCGGCATCCCGGAGCGCGGCCTCCCCCGCTCCCCGGCGCGCCTCGGCGGCGAGCGCGTAGGCCGCGGCGACCCCGATGGCCGGCGCCCCGCGGACGGCCAGCGCGCGGATGGCGTCCGCGACCTCGCCCGCGCTCCCGAGCGCGAGCCAGGCCTCCTCGCCGGGGAGAAGCCGCTGGTCGAGGAGGCGCACCGCGTCCCGCACCTCGTCGTAGAGGACGGGGCGGAGCGGCGGGAGCGGGGAGGCCGGGCTCACGCCCCGCCTCCGCGGCCGCCGAGGACGCCGAGGACCCGCAGGAGGAAGTAGACGGCGGCGAGCCCGGCGACGGTCGCCTCCAGGTAGTGGCGGTCCCTCGCGAGGATCGCCGCCACGACGACCGCCCCCGCGAGCGCGGCGCCGGTGAAGAGGCGGCTCGGCCCGCCGGCGGAGCCGGCCCCGGCGGGGCCCGCGCCCCATCCCGCCCAGCGCGCCATGCCCCTCAGTCCCCGAGCTTCCGCCTGACGAGCGCGTTCACGAGCGCCGGGTTCGCCTTGCCCTGCGTCTCCTTCATCACCTGGCCGACGAAGAACCCGAGCAGCTTCTTGTTCCCGGCGCGGTAGCGCTCCACCTCGGCGGGGCTCCTCGCGAGCGCGGCGTCGACCGCCGCCGCGAGGGCCGACTCGTCCGAGACCTGGGCGAGCCCCCGCTCCTCGACGACCCGGACGGGATCGGCCCCGGTGCGGAACACCTCCTCGAGGACCTGCTTCGCCCCGGGTCCGCCGATCGTGCCCCCGTCGACGAGCTTCAGGAGCTCGGCGAGCCTCCCGGGGGTGAGCTTCCAGGCGGCCGGGGGGGCCCGGGTCTCGTTCGCGAGCCGTGCCACCTCGCCGTTCATCCAGTTCGCCGCCTTCTTCGCCGCCTCCGGCGCGCGGCCGTAGAGCTCGAGGGTCGACTCGAAGAAGTCGGCGACGGCCCGGTCGGTCGTGAGGAGCCGCGCGTCGTAGTCCGAGAGGCCGAGCTCCGCCTGGTAGCGCCGCGCGCGCGGGCGCGGAAGCTCCGGGAGCGAGCGGCGGGCCGCCTCGATCCACTCGTCCGGGATGACGAGCGGCGGCAGGTCCGGCTCGGGGAAGTACCGGTAGTCGTGGGCCTCCTCCTTCGAGCGCATGGAGCGGGTCTCGCCCCTCTGCGGGTCGAAGAGGCGGGTCTCCTGCTCGACCTTGCCGCCTCCCTCGATGATCCCGACCTGGCGGCGCGCCTCGTACTCCACCGCCTGCCTGAGGAAGCGGAAGGAGTTCATGTTCTTGATCTCGCAGCGCGTGCCGAGCGTGGACGAGCCCTTCGGCATCACCGAGACGTTCGCGTCGCAGCGGAAGGACCCCTCCTCGAGGTTCCCGTCGTTCACCCCGAGGTACATGAGGATGGCGCGGAGCTCCTTCAGGTACTCGACCGCCTCCTCGACCGAGCGGAGGTCCGGCTCGCTCACGATCTCGAGGAGCGGGACGCCGGCGCGGTTCAGGTCCACCCCCGAGGAGCCGTCCGGGGAGACGTCGTGCAGGTTCTTGCCCGCGTCCTCCTCCATGTGGATGCGGACGAGCCGGATGCGCCTCTCCTGGCCGTCGACGGTCAGGTCGACGCCGCCGCCCCGGCACACCGGCAGCTCGTACTGGCTGATCTGGTAGCCCTTCGGCAGGTCCGGGTAGAAGTAGTTCTTGCGGGCGAAGACGCTCTTGCGCTCCACGGTCGACCCGACCGCGAGCCCAGTGCGGATCGCGGCCTCGACCACCCCGCGGTTGAGCGAGGGGAGCACGCCCGGGAGCCCGAGGCACACCGGGCAGGTGTGCGTGTTCGGCTCGCCCCCGAAGGCGGTGGTGCAGCCGCAGAAGATCTTGCTCCGGGTGAGGAGCTGGGCGTGCACCTCGAGTCCCATCACGAGCTGGAAGTCGGAGACGGGCATCAGCGCACCATGCGACCCTTCCCCCCGCCGCTCGGGAGCGGCTGGGCGGCGAGGTTCGCCCACCGGCCCTCGGTCGGGAACAGGGACACGTGGGCGAAGAGCGCGGCGGCGGTCGCGAGGAAGAGCAGGCCGTCCCCGGTGATGAGGTAGCAGACGAGCGGGAAGAGCGCCGCCCCCTCCAGGACGGCCCAGGCGATGAGCAGCCGGGCGAAGGCCAGGGCGCCGCGCGGCGCCGCCTCCCCGCGCGGGCCGACGAAGCGCGGGAGCGCGCGGGACGTCACGATCGCGAGCGCCGCGACCGCGAGCGCGATCCAGACGAAGACCCGGCCGAACTCCGGCATCTGGATCTCCGGCCTGGGCGGCCTCCCGACCGCCAGGATCGCGAAGAAGAGCGGCGTCGCGAGCATCCCGGCCCACACGAACGCGGCGACGCGGCGGGTGGCGAGGCTCAAGCGAGCGCCTCCGGGGGCGGGAGGGGCCCGATCTCGCGCTCGAGCGCCCGCGCCGCCCGGAGCAGCGTCGCCTCGTCGAACGGCCGGCCGACGAGCTGGAGCCCCACCGGCAGGCGGGACGCCCGGTCGAGCCCGGCGGGCACCGAGAGGCCGGGGAGGGCGGCGAGGTTCACCCCGATCGTGTAGACGTCCGCGAGGTACATCTGGAGGGGGTCCGCGACCTTCTCCCCGAGCGCGAAGGCGACGGTGGGCGACACCGGACCGGCCACCAGGTCGCAGCGCTCGAAGGCGCGGTCGAAGTCGCCGCGCACGAGCGTGCGGACCTTCTGGGCGCGCAGGTAGTAGGCGTCGTAGTAGCCGGCCGACAAGGCGTAGGTGCCGAGCATGATGCGGCGCTTCGGCTCCGGGCCGAAGCCGCGGTCGCGGGTCCCGCCGTACATGTCGCGCAGGCCCTTCCCCTCGACGCGCAGCCCGAAGCGAACGCCGTCGTAGCGGGCCAGGTTGGAGGAGGCCTCGGCGGGGGCGACGAGGTAGTAGGCGGCGATCCCGTACTTCGCGTGCGGGAGGTCCACGTCGACGAGGCGCGCGCCGAGCCGCTCGTAGGTGGCGAGCGCCTCGCGGACGCTCGCGAGCACGCCGGCGTCGGCGCCGAGCGCGAGCCACTCGCGGGGGACGCCGATCGTGAGCCCCCGCGCTCCGCCCTCGAGCCCCTGCAGGTAGTCGGGGACGGGCCGCGCGGAGGAGGTCATGTCGCGCGGGTCGTGGCCGGCGATGGCCCGGAGCAGCAGCGCCGCGTCCGGAACCGTCCGCGCGAGCGGCCCCACCTGGTCGAGCG
>Ga0335069_10013031_pt1 | contig 11687 bp, 13 predicted proteins | sample Lox_Sample_11_FD_206714 | JGI IMG/M metagenome (GOLD analysis project Ga0335069, IMG submission 206714) | Soil microbial communities from Loxahatchee National Wildlife Refuge, Florida, United States - Lox_Sample_1.1 | ecosystem: Environmental > Terrestrial > Soil > Wetlands | place: USA...
CGGCGCGCCGCCGCCACCGAGGGTGGCGCGGCCGTGGAGCGGCTCATGGTCTCGCCGCTGCCGCTCGATCCGTTCCACCGCAGCGTCGTGATCGCGCGGGGCGACGCGTACGAGATGGGCACGTTCGACTGGCTGCACCGGCCGCACTACCGGCGGGTAGGGCCGCTGGTGCAGCGCGCGGTCGGCCTGGACGCGCCGGCGGTGCGCGTGGCGGCCGCCGCCACCCGCACCGGTCGCATCTTCCTCGACTGGGCGCGCTTCCCGGTCGTCGAGGTCCTGCAGGAGCCGGCGGGCTACGAAGTGCTCATGGCCGACGCGCGCTACACGCTCTCGGGCCGCGCCCGCTTCGGCGCGGTGGCCATCACCGTCCCGCGCGCGGTATCTTCTCCACCCTCGCCCACCCCGATCCGGGAGTCCCCGTGACCGAACCACTCTCGCGCCGCGACTTCGTCCTGAGCAGCGCCGCCGCCGTGCCGCTCGTGCGCACCGCCATGCGGAAGGGTGCCGGCGGCCTGGGCGCGCCCGCCGTGGTGCTGCGGCCCCCGGCCCGGCCGTGCGTGGTCGCCTCCGCGAACGGCATCCGCGGGGTGGCCAAGGCGATGGACCTGATCGCGAATCATGGCACCGATACGCTCGACGCAGCGGTCGAGGCCGTGAAGATCCAGGAGCTGGATCCCAACGACATGTCGGTCGGCTACGGCGGCCTGCCCAACGCCGAGGGCGTGGTGCAGCTGGATGCGGCGTGCATGCACGGCCCCACCAGGCGCGCCGGCGCCGTCGGCGCGCTCGAGGGCATCAAGACGCCGAGCGAGGTGGCGAAGTGCGTGCTCCGCTACACCACGCACATCCTGCTGGTGGGCAAGGGCGCGCAGGACTTCGCCGTGCAGTTCGGCTTCCCGATCGAGAATCTCCTGACGGAGCAGGCGCGCCAGGCGTGGCTGCGCTGGCGTGCCAATCTCAATCCGGACGACAACTACCGCGACGTCCCCGCCGGCGAGGTGTTCCCCACGCCTCCCCACGGCACCATCAACTGCAGCGCGATCAACGCCGCCGGCGACATCTCGTCGGTGACCACCACCGCGGGCCTGGCGTGGAAGGTGCCGGGCCGCGTGGGCGACTCGCCCATCGTGGGGGCCGGCCTGTACGTGGACAACGAGATCGGCGCGGCGGGCTCCACCGGGCTCGGCGAGTGCAACATCATGGTGTGCGGCGGATTCACGACGGTCGAGGGGATGCGCCGGGGCCTGTCGCCCACGGACGCCTGTCTCGAGACCCTCCGCCGCGCCGTGGCGATGACCGAGCCGCGGCTGCTCGACGCCGCCGGGAAGCCGAAGTACGACCTGCAGTACTACGCGGTGAACAAGCGCGGCGACTTCGGTTCGGCGGGCCTGTACGCCGGCTACAAGTTCGCGGTGCACGACGGCCGGGAGGCCCGGCTCGTGGACGGCGCTTACCTCTACGAGAGGCCGGCGGGCCGGTGAAGCGCGGCGCGGCGGCGGCCTGCGCGGCCGTTGCCGCCCTCCTGCTCGCGGCGCAGCCTGCCCGCGCCCAGGTCCCGGACGAGCCGTGGTCGTGGCTGCTCGTCCCCCTGCCCACCTACAACTCGCTCGACGGACTCGGCCTGGAGCTCGTGGGCGGATGGTGGAAGTCCGCGCCGCCGGGCCCCATTCCCAGCGGCGCGACGATGGGCCCCGGCGCGAGCATCTCGAGCAGCGGCACCGAGACGCTGTCGTTCAGCTACAACAACACCGGCCGGGTGCCGGGCTGGCGGTTCCTGGGCATCGTGTCGTACGAGCGGTTCGAGCGCGCGCCGTACTTCGGCCTCGGCAACGCCAGCGTCGTGAACGACTCGCTGGAGACGGCCAACGGCGGGGAGACGCACTACTACCGCTATTCGCTCACGCGCACGAGCGCCATCGCCGGCGTGCAGCGCCGCATCGCGGGCCACCTGCGGGCCCATCTCGGCGTTCAGTACCGTCACTACCGCGCCATGCCGCTGGGCGGCGCGCCCACGGCCCTCGGCGCGGACCTGGCGAGCGGCGCCGCGGCCGATACCGGCGCCTCGACGAGCCTGGAGCTGCGAGGCGCCTTGCTGTTCGACACGCGCGACGAGGAGGCCTCGCCGGCGCGCGGCGTCTTCCTGGAAGCCATCGGCGCGAAGGCCGTGAAGGGACCGGGAGATTTCGCCTACACCCGCTGGTCCCTCGGCGCCAACGAGTACCTGCCCGTGGGCAGCGAGACGGTGCTCGCGTTCCGGCAGTCCGTGCAGCTGGCCCGTGGCACGCTGCCCTTCTACATCGCGTACGAGCGCCTGACCAGCTGGCTCCCGGCCGACGGCTTCGGCGGCGCGGGCACGCTGCGGCAGAACATCCCCGGCCGCTGGCTCGGGCCCAACACCGCGCTGGCGAGCGCCGACCTGCGCCACAAGTACTGGGACACGGCGATCGGCGTCAGCCCGGTCCGCCTCTGGCTCGTCCTGCACGCCGACGTGGGGCGCGTGTGGAGCGAGACGGAGCGCTTCCAGTGGTCGCACCTGCACTCGGGGTACGGCGTCGGCGCGATCGGCCAGTTCGGACGGGGCGGCCTGTTCGGCCTCGAAGTCGGCTGGAGCCCCGACTCCCACATTCAGTTTGGCACCACCGTGACACTGGGATACTGACGGGGCAACACGGACGGGGAGGTGATGACGTGATGGGGTGATGAAGTGAGGAGGTGAGTGAACGGCGCCCGTCGTCGCCTCCTCACATCATCACATCACACTACATCACTTCATCACCTCCCCGTTTATACTTCGCTCCATGCCTCACATCGCCGCCCTGATCGGCGGCCTCTCGGTTCAGCTCCACGAGCATCCCGTGGCCGCCCTGGCGACGCTGTTCGTCGCGGGCCTCGCCACCAGCCTCACGCCCTGCATCTACCCCATGATTCCCATCACCGCGAGCGTGATCGGCGGCGGCGCCGAGGCCGGACGCTCCACCCGTCGGACGGTGGGCCTGACGCTCACCTACGTCGCCGGCCTGGCGCTGCTGTACGCCACGCTGGGGCTGCTGGCCGGGCTGTCGGGGTCGCTCTTCGGCACCGTATCGGCGAGCTGGTGGGCGCGGCTCGCGATCGGCAACCTCCTGCTGGTCTTCGCGCTCGCCATGCTGGACGTCATTCCGGTGAGCGCCCCGGCACGTCTGCTCAGCTGGGCTGCGAACCTGAAGGGCGGCTCCTACCCGGCCGTCTTCCTCATGGGCGCGACGTCCGGAGTGGTGGCGGCGCCCTGCGGGGCTCCGGCCTTCGCTGCCGTTCTCACCTGGGTGGCCGCCACGCGGAGCGGCGCGCTCGGCTTCCTCTATCTGTTCGTCTTTTCGCTGGGAATGTCGGCGCTGCTGCTGGTGGTCGGGATCTTCTCGGGGACGCTCGCCGCCCTGCCCAAGGCCGGCCGCTGGATGGAATGGAGCAAGCGTGGGGCCGGCGTGGTACTACTCCTGATGGCCGAGTTCTACTTCATCCAGGCAGGGCAAGTATGGTGAGGCGCGGCCGCGCCGCCGCCACGATGGTGGCCGTTGCGGCGCTGGGCCTCCTGGGCGCGCCCGCCGTGCGCGCGCAAGATGACGCGGTCGGCCTCCCGGTCGGCACCGCGGCTCCCGCCGCGGCGGTGCAGGACCTGGACGGCAGGGCGGTGGATCTGGCCCAGGTGGTGGGCCACAAGCCGGTCCTGCTCGAGTTCTGGGCCACGTGGTGCCCCATCTGTCAGGCCCTGATGCCGCGGATCGAGGCCGCGCACGAGAAGTACGGCAACACGGTGGATTTCGTGGAGGTCGCCGTCGCCGTGAACGAGACGGCGGCTTCCGTGCGCCGGCACCTCGCGTCTCATCCGTATCCGTTCCGATTCCTGTTCGACGCCAACGGCGCCGCGGTCCGGGCCTATCAGGCACCGACGACATCCTACGTGGTCGTGGTCAATGCCCAGGGACGCGTCGTGTACACGGGCACCGGATCCGAACAGGACATCGACGCCGCACTGGGGCACGCGACCGGACGCTAGCACTCGGGCGCCCGCGGGCAGGCCCGACCGCTGGCGGCCAGGCGCGGCGGGCCGGCTCAGCGGCTGGCGGAGCTGAAGTCCTCGCCCAGTAGCCCCTGCGCCAGATGCCGCTCACGTACCTGCCCCAGCCTCAACACGTCCACCAGCGCGAGCGCGCGATACAGTTGCTCGTCCGCCAGTGCCGCCCGCGGCGCCGCGCCATAGAGCGGGACCACGCTGAGCCCGCGCACCTTCCCCTCGGCCAGCGGCCACACCACGGCGACGCCCGCCGGGAGCTTCCCAGCGAGGCCGGGCGCCCCGGCGGCCGTGGCGATTCCAAGCGTCTCCACGCCCAGGACGGCCGGGAAGACGTAGCGCACTCCGTGCACCAGGAACTCGAGCAGCGCCTGCCGGTTCACGCGGCGCTCCCCCGCCAGCAGGAGCCCCGCACGCTCCAGCCGCCGGACCCCGCGATGGACCTCCGCGAGGCCGAGGATCAGGCCTGCCGACAGGTCGGCGTACCGGGAGCCCGGCGCGCGCGCCAGCTGCAGAGCGAGCGCGATGTCGCTCGGGCGCAGGCTCGGCTGTTTTTCCGGCATGACCTTGGATTTCCCGTTTCCGGAATTGGGAACTTATTATACCACATAGCTATATACAACACCAGTACGCTGAACGCTTGCTGCCCTGCCCCTGCCGATGACGAGCGGGCTCGGGGCTGCGGCGCGGACGAAACGAGAAGCGGGGGCCCAGCCGATGCTGGACCCCCGCCCCTGGGGTCTGGGATGACCCATGGGCCGCGTCCCGGCTAGTGCCCCGATGAGGCCGAGTCCGGCCCCGCGATGCGGTCGATGGCGGCACCCAGCTCCGTGTAGGCGGTCGGGTCTATCTCCCGGAACGGCACGGCCCGCCAGGCGATCTTCCCGTCCGGCCCCACGACGTAGAGGGTCCGGTTGTCCAGGTTGTAGCGCTGGATGTAGGCCCCGTACTGCTTGCCCACCACCGAGCCCGTGTCGCTGGCCATCAGGAACGGGAACTCGTCGTCGTGGGCCCAGGAGGCGAGCGCGTCGGCCGAGTCGGCGCTGATGCCGATCAGGACGACGTTCCGGCCGCCGTGGAAGAGCTTCGCGTACTGATCACGGTACGCGTGCATTTGGATCGTTCAGCCGCGGGTCCTGGCCTTGAAGAAGAACGCGAGGACCACGGTCTTGCCGCGGAAGCTGCTGAGGCGCACCGGGTCCTTCAGGACGCCGAAGCGGGTCGCGCCCGCGAGCGCAAAGTCGGGCGCCACCTGGCCCACCTGGAGCGTGGGCAGCTCCTGGCTGGGCTGTTGGGCCCGGGCCGACGGCGCCGCGGCGACGAGGGCCGCACCGGCGATGAGGGGAACGGCGAGGCGAGCGCGCACCGAGACACCTCCGGACGATCGGGGACGGTCACACGTGTTCGAGGGATCAGCAGAATACTACGTACACCGGATGTGGGGTGCTGGGTTCTGAAAGACGGGGTGTAAGGGTGTAGGGTACGCGGCGCACGCGGCGCACGCGGCGCACGCGGGGCCGCGGGACCGGGCTACCGGCTACTTGCCGCCCTCCATGACGGCCAGCACTTCCCGGAGCGTGGACTCTCCCTTGTCCTTGGCGTACCATCGCCGGACGTTGGGGAAGTACGTGCGCGACGTCCGCCCCTGGCTCCGCTCGGCCGTGACCATCGCCTGCAGCTCGGCGGGCCGCGAGCCCCAATGGCCGATCTCCTGCATCTGGTCCGTGAGCACGATGACGACGGGGATCGCCCGCGCCCCGTTGCTCAGGTAGGCGTCCATCACGGCGGAATGCTGGTCCCTCCGCAGGATCCGCAGCTCCATGCCGGCCGCCTCCGCCCAGCGGGCCAGCACCGGCACCGTGCTCGACGCATCCCCGCACCAGTCCTCCGCGAGCACGACCAGCCGGAAGCGGCGCCCGAGGCGGGCCACCCCTTCCGTGGCCCACTCCGGAATCCGCGCCGTGCGGTAGACCCCCGTCCACAGCTCGCAATGCTGGGTGGACTCCTTCACGAACTGGTCGAAGGAGAGGGCCTGATCCCACAAGGAAGCGAACGGCCAGGGCATACGCCGGAAGATAACGGGGAGGTGGTGAAATGACGGTGTGATGATGTGAGGAGGTGATGAAGGTCGCCCCTCATCACCTCCTCACCCCATCACCCCATCACCTCCCCGACAGGGAAGGCTACTTCAGGACGTGAATGTTCCGCTCTTCGCAGATCTTGTTCAGCTGCTCCGGCCACACGGTCACGCTGACTTCACCCAGATGCGCCTTGCGGAGCAGGTACATCACCGTGCGCGACTGCCCGATGCCGCCGCCGATGCTGAGCGGAATCTCGTCCTTCAGGATCGCCTGGTGGTACGGCAGCTTCAGGAAGTCGAGCTGCCCGCTGATCTCGAGCTGTTGCTTCAGCGTCTCCTTGGTGACGCGGATGCCCATCGAGCTCAGTTCGTGCCGGCGCTTGGTGACCGGGTTCCACACCAGGATGTCGCCGTTGAGGCCGTGCGTGGGCTTGCCGTCGTCCGACTTGGTCGGCGTCACCCAGTCGTCGTAGTCCGCCGCCCGCATCTCGTGCGGATACCCGTCCTTCAGCACCCAGCCGATCCCGATGATGAAGATCGCCGGATACTTCTGCAGGATCTGCGTCTCGCGCTGCTTGCGCGGCAGATCCGGATACATGTCGAGGATCTCCTCGGCATGGAGGAACTTCAGCTCCTCCGGCAGCGGCGGATACCGCGGGTCCTTCAGCTTCGGGAACATGTCCATCACGTGCTTCTCGGCCCCGACGATCACCTTCCAGATTCCGCGGACCGTCTGCTTGAGGAACGCCAGGCTCCGCTGATCGGCGGTGATGGTCTTCTCCCAGTCCCACTGGTCCACGTACGACGAGTGGTCGTGGTCGAGGAAGTAGTCCTTGCGCACCGCGCGCATGTCGGTGACCAGCCCCTCGCCGGGCTGCATGTCGAACTGCTTGAGCGCCATCCGCTTCCACTTCGTCGCCGCCTGCACCACCTGCGCGTGAATCCGCTCGGGGAGCCCCAAGCCGGCCGGGAACTCCACCGGCGTGCGCGAACCGTCGCGGTCCAGGTAGTCGTTCACGCCGCTCTCGCGGCTGACGATGAGCGGCACCTCGACGCGGATCAGACCCAGCTCACGGCACAACCCGTCCTCGATGAACCGCTTGGCCGCGTTGATCGCGACCTGCGTCTCCTTCGGGTTGAGCAGCGACTTGTAGTCCCTGGGCAGGACCTTTGCGACCTCCTCGTAGGTGCTGATGCCGGGACCCGCGAGATCGGCCTTCTTATCTGCCATTGACCTACTCCCCTTTCGTCTGTGTCGCCCGACGTGGGCTGGTACCTGCCTGCAATGGCCAGATGGCTACGCAAGCTCCGTTCCTCACCGGAGCCGGCGCCGCGAAGCAGGCCATTCTGCCGGGCTTACCCGGCGATCAGGGGAGGTGGCCGGTCCTGGCTGCGTGGATGAAATCGGTGTACGCGGGCTGGTGGCCCGCGGCCCTGACGTCCGCCGCGATCTGGCCCCGGTGATAGGCCGAGTGCATCACCACGTGCGTCAGGACGTCCTCCACCGTGCTGGTGAAGGCCTCGCCCTTGGTGTTCGTGTACGCGACGGCGTCCGGCAACCGGGCCGGGATGGCGAGCTGGAGGTACTTCGCCCACAGCCGCTCGAGGTCGCCGAGCCAGGTTTCGCACTGGGCCAGCGACAGCTCGGGCCACACGGGGAGCGCGGCGCGCTCGCCGGTGAGCCGGGCGTGCCACAGCAGCTCCGCCGCCACCACGTGGCCCATCAGCTTCACGCCGCGCTGCGGCGGAGCCTGCGCCGCGCGGAGGGAGGCGAGTGCCTCGCGGTTCGCCCAGCGATCGTAGTCGAACAGGCGCTTGAGGTCGGGCATCGGCGGGATCCCGGCTAGCGGAGGAAGAGCGCGAGGCGCTCCAGCATCTTGGGCCAGCGCGCCGACGAGGAACGGTCTTCCACACCGTACTCCGCCAGCGCGCAGTGGGTTCCGCGCGGCGTGGGCCGCAGAATGACGACCAGCTCGCGCGCCGCCGTTCCGCCGGCGGCCGGGAGGCTCCACCGCGCGTACCGGCCCTCCAGCGCGTCCGACGTCACGGCGCCATCCAGCGCGCCCTGGCTCCACCGCGCCAGCACCTCGGCATCCGTGAGCGCCCGGAACACCGCGTCCGCGCCGGCCGGCATTTCCGCCGACGCGAAGTAGCGCTCGCGTCCCGCGAGAGCGACGGCCGACGCCCGGGCGTCCACACCCGACTCGACCAGGAGACCCAGCGCCGCCAGCGCCTGCAGCCAGCCCGCGAAGTGGCCCGCGAGCGCGTCCTGCCAGGCGGGGCCGTCCTGCCATCCGGCGTGGCGGAGCTCGACCCGCGTTCCCCCCTGGAACGGCGCGAGCGCGATCTCGACCGTGGTGCCGGACGCGCCGCTCGCGGCGGGCCACGGCACCGACAGCCGGGACGGGCCGTGCTCCTCGCGCGGCTCCGGCCACCTGGTGACCGGCAGCGCGTCGAGCACGACGTCGGGCCGGTCCAGCAGGCCGCGCCACACGGTCGCGGCCGGCGCCGCGACGAAGCTCTGGATGTGAATCGTCTCCACTAGAGGCGCGTCTCCTCGATCACGACGCCCCGGCGCGCGAGTTCCTCGATGTACGGGGCGGCGGGCACGCACGCGTCCGGTGTATGCACGCCCGGCGCCGCAATGCGGCCGTCGAGCAGCAGCAGGCCGGTGATCGCGAGCGAATAGCCCGTGGTCCGCATCATCGCGGTCACGTCGTGCTGCTCGTCGTAGCGATCCACCATCTGCCAGCGGCTCGAAGCGTTGCGGCCGTCCTTCTTCCCCTTCACCTCGACCCGCAGGGCGACCAGGTCGCGTCCGTGCGGCTTGGTGAGCTTGGGCGACACGATGGCGATGAACGCGTCGCGCGGCCGCACCTTCGTCCCGTTCACGTCCACCGGCTCGGTCGCGAGCAACCCCAGCTCCCGGATCGGCCGCATGATCGCGACGTGGCCGGGGTAGCGAAGCGTCTTGTACTCCATCGTGCGGACCTTGCCCTCCCACGTGAACGGCAGGGTCGAGATGCCGCCGCCGGTGTGGAACGCCTCGAGCTTGCCGACGGGATCGGGGAACACCACGTGCTCGATCTCCGACAGCGCGTCCACCTGCGTGCGCTTGCCCTCCCGCAGCACCCAGCTGGGCGTCGTGTAGTAGTCGAACGCGCCCTCGAGCGAGTAGACGACCATGTAGTTGAGCGGCGGCTCCGGCTGCTGGGGCAGGCCGCCGACCATGATCTTCACGCTCTCCGTCTCGTCGAGACGGCGGATGCCCTCGGCCGCGAGGATGTTGACCATGCCGGGCGCGAGGCCGCAGTCGGGCACGACCGAGATCCCGCGCCGGGAGGCCTCGGTGTGCAGGGTCTTCTGCTTGACCACGATGTCGGTGTTGCCGCCGAGGTCGGCGAAGTGCACCCCGGCCGCCACCGCCAGCCGCGCGATGTCGTAGTTGAAGTAGTACGGCGCGGCCGAGAGCACGGCGTCCGCGCGGCCGATGGCCTGCGCGAGGGCCTTCTCGTCCTTCAGGTCGAGGCGCTCGAGCTCCAGCGCCCCACCCTTCCATGGATCGAGGAAGGCCGGCACCTGCTCGAGGTCGCGGTCCGCGAGGACCACGCGGCGGGTCTTGGGCTGCTGCAGCAGATCGAACGCGCAGGCGGATCCCTGCTTGCCTGCACCGATGACGAGGAAACGCATGGACGGCTCCGAGCGACGGATTGGCGCGGGCGGGAAGATAGCCGGGCCCGTCGGAAAGCGCGCAAGAAACGTGCGCCGCGCGGCCGCTCCGGCTGCGGGCCGCGCACGTCGTCAGCCTACGGCTGCCGCCTGACCTGTGCCGTCAGGAGCAGCGCCCCGTCGGGGTCCACGCGTACCTCCGCCGGCGGCTCCGAGAGGTCGAAGCTCACGCTGTCGCGCGCCGCGGAGAGGGAGAAACTCCGGCGTGTCCGCACGCCGGCGGCGCTGCGCAGCTCGACGGTGACCGACGGCAGCCGGAACAGGCCCCAGTCGCTCGGCTGCACCTCGCCGATCTCGATGGACACCCGGTGCGCCGCCTCGTCCCAATGCCACGCCGCGTCGAGCTCGGGATACCCGGGCTGGTGCAGCCACTGGGCGAAGAACCAGTCGAGCCGCCGGCCCGACGCGCGTTCCATCTCGTGCTGGAACACGGCGCTGGTGACGGCCGAATCGCGCCAGTCGCGGTAGTACGCGCGAATGCCGCGCCAGAACGCCGTGTCGCCGATCTCGCCGCGCAGCATGTGCAGCACCCACGCGCCCTTGTTGTAGCTGTTCGCGTTGAGGAGGCGCGTCAGCACCGTCTCCGCCGTGTCCACCAGCGGCCGGCCCACGACCGGCGACCGCAGGTAGCCGCGGGCGAGACCCGCCATGCCGCGCGCGAGCACCGAGTCGCCGTCCAGCGCGGCGCCGACGACGAGATCGAAGTAGTCGGCGAATCCCTCCGACAGCCACACCTCGTGGAAGTCGCGTTCCGTGACGGCGTCGCCGAACCACTGGTGCGCCGTCTCGTGCCGGACCACGCCTTCGCCCATGCGGCGCGCGACGTATGGCTGCTCCGCGTAGAAGATCGCCGACGCGTTCTCCATGCCGCCGTAGCGCGTGGAGGACTCGACCTGCGCCAGCTTCTCGTACGGGAACGGCCCCACCAGGCGCTGCATCGTCTCCACGATCTCCGTGGTCCGGCGGAACGGCACCGAGTCGGCCCACGCCGAGTCCTCGGGCTCGGCCCACACCTCGATCGGAATCGAGTCCCGGCCCCACCGCGCCGGCCGGTGGCGGCTCACCGTCATCCGACCCGCGCCGACGACGAAGGTGTAGGTGGGGATCGGGTGGCGTTCCTCGTACAGCCACCAGCCGCGGCCGTCGGCCGACTTGCCACTCGCAGCGAGGAGGCCGTTCGCCACCGCCTTCCACGGGGCGGGCGTCTCCACCCGCCACCGCACGCTCGCCTTGTCGGCGGGATCGTCCACGGTCGGAAGCCAGTGGCGGGCGCGATCCGGCCAGTCGTCCGCGAACGCCGTCGCCCGGCCGCGCGCGTCGGCGCCGAGCAGGAGCCCGTCGTGCGGAGCACCGTGGTAGAACACGAAGACATCCACCGAACGGCCGCGCGACCGCGGGGGGAGCGGAACGCGGAGCAGGTGTCCGTCGTACTCGAATGGGCGGCCCCCCGAAGGCGCGGCACCAACCGCACCGTGACCCACCGAATCCACGCTGAGTCCGACCAGGTCGAGGGCCAGGGTGTCGCCCGCGGTCAGCGTGCGGCGCACGGTGACCGTGGCGGTGGCGCGGATCGTATCACCGCCGTCGGGCAGCGCGATCCGGAATTGATAGGCGACGACCTCGACGCCCGGCCGCCGCGCGCTCTCCTGCGCCATCGCGGAGCCGCCCGCGGCGGCGGCGAGTGCCGCGGCCACCGCTGCCGCCGCCCAGCGTCGGATCAGGAGCGCGCCCTAGGAGTCGGCATAGACGCCCTTCACGGCGCTCGCGGGATCGGGCACGCTGGCCACGCGGCTCCGCAATGCATCCTCCTCCGCGCGGCCGACCTCCGCC
>Ga0335069_10013032_pt1 | contig 11686 bp, 7 predicted proteins | sample Lox_Sample_11_FD_206714 | JGI IMG/M metagenome (GOLD analysis project Ga0335069, IMG submission 206714) | Soil microbial communities from Loxahatchee National Wildlife Refuge, Florida, United States - Lox_Sample_1.1 | ecosystem: Environmental > Terrestrial > Soil > Wetlands | place: USA: Florida...
CGTAGGCCTGGTAGGAGTCGATCGTGTACTTGATCGGGTACTCGTAGGCGCTGTACGCGCCCTCCGATCCGTCGTCCTGGGTCGCGTAGATGTCCGTGTTGTAGCTGTCGATCAGCTTGTAGGTGACGATGTTGCGGTCCTGGCGAGCCAGCACCCACTCGTTCCGGCTCGGGATGTACGCGTAGACGTACGTGAGGCCGTCCGGTCCGGTGAAGTTCTTGGTCTGCGGGTCCTGGCTGACCTGGCTCGGGTCGGTCGGATCGTACGTGCACGTCGAGAAGGCCGTGCACCCGTTGGCGCAGGCAGCCTGGTTGCCCTGGACGGTGCACGCGTTGACGGCGAGCTGGCGGAACCAGTTGATGAGGAACGTCTCGTCGGGGAAGGTCCACCCGCCGATCCAGTCCTTCGATTCGACGCGGCCGGCGCCTCCGAGGAAAGCCGGGTTGTGCGTGTCCTGCGCGAAGAGCGCGAGGGCGGTCGGGATGAAGTACGGGTACACCGCGTACTGACCACCGATCATCGAGTCGATCGCGGTCTCGGAGACCGACTGGTAGGAGAGGTCGAAGTCGAACGAGGCCCAGGACGAGATGTACGCGCCGGCCTGGTTCTGGTCGTAGTTGTCGCTCAGCCAGAGACCGACGAAGTCCTGCATCGCGAAGTACTTGTCGAGGATGATGCCCTGCTGGGTCACGTCCCCGTAGTACTTGTCGTAGACCGTCGCGTACGGACGCTCGCCGTTGGACTGCTGCATGACCGCCTCGTCGAACGCGGCCACCATCTGGTTGGCCTTCGACATCTCGACGAGGAACTTGTAGGTGAGCTGGCTGTAGTAATCGACTGCGGACGGGGCGTTCGCGGGCGGCGTCACGCCGATGCGGTACAGCGTCGCTGCGATGTCGCCCGGGCTCCAGTCGAACGCCCACTGGGAGAGGAAACGCCGGGTATCGACGACGAAGGCGGCGACTGCGTTGCCGTACGCCGACGCGTCCCACACCTTGCGGTAGTCGCGGAAGTTACGCCACTGGTACTCCCACTCGTACACGTCGATGTCGTTCGCGATGATCTGGCTCGGCGTGACGCCGAGGTCACCCGCGCGGCAGATCGGCGAGTACTTCGTGTAGATCTCGTTGCAGTAGAGGAAGGAGCGTTCCGCACCAGCGGTGCAGTCCGGATCGTTCTTGGCACAGAACCCGAGCGGGTCCTTCCACGGGTACGCCTGCGCGCCTTCCTGACCCGCGGGGCCGGGGACCAAGCCCGAACGCGTCTTGGCGTTCGTGGCCTGCATGTCCTTGGCCGGGTCGTCGGGCTGCTTTGCGTCGTTCGCGTAAATCCACGCGATGCTGCCCTTGTCGTAGTTGCCCCAGGCCTGCGTGTGGAAGCGCGCGGGGTTGGACGAGTACTCCATCACCGACGACGAGTACATGTTGTAGATAGTGTGACCCGTCGAATCCGTGATCGGCTTGCCGCCGGAGTCGCGCGCCGACGTGAAGTTCGGCTGGTCGACGTTGCCCATGAAGTTGTGCTCGAGACCCATGCCGTGGCCGAACTCGTGCCAGAACACGTCCTGCCAGTAGAGGTCGATGATGTGCTGGGTCCAGGACTCCTGGCTCTCGTACTGCCCGTTGATGCAGCGCTGTGCGTCCTGCTCCATCACGGCCTCGAGCGAGAAGGAGCCCGGCGCGTCCATGTGCATGCCGTTCACCTTCGCGTTCAGTGACTTCATGTACCCGAGGTCGCGGTGCGCGATGGTCGCTGCGCGCATCTGGTTGGCGAAAGTCGCCGCGTTGTACACGCCCTGGATGCCGTCGACCGCGGTGTACGGTTCCTGGCCGTTGTTGATCATGGCAGTGAGCTTGTTCCACTGCGTCTCACCCTGGAGCGCGGTCCACACCGCGGCGGGGCCGTACACGCCGTTGCCGCCCTCGCGAGTGACGAAGAGGTTCGCATCGGGGTCGGCGAAGAGCTCGTAGGGGACGATCGCGAAGTACGCGTTCAGGAAGTCCGCGTCCTCGGCCTGAGTGGCGACGAAATCCGCGGGCCCGAGGTGATCGTTCTTGGGGTCGGGGCCGTGCAGCCCGAGGTACGACTGCATCTTCGTGTAGAGCGTCGAGGATGCATTGTGCTCGTTGATGACCGAGTCGGTCACGAGCTGCTGGTTCTGCGTGCAGTGCCCGGTCGCCCACTTGCCGCTCTGGAGACCGCCGCTCGCGCCGACCGTCGTGAGGAACGCGTCGATGCGGTCGACGTAGTAGTCCTTCACGGCGAAGTCGTTGAATTCGATGAGCCCGGAGATGTTCTCGCCGGTCCTCGGGTCGACACCGTCGAGGGTCACGCCGGCGAACGCGTCCTGCATGTCCTCGTCCGAAACCCAACGGAGCATGTTGTACCGGATGTCACCGTACGACCGCGCCGGCCCTTGCCCGTCCCCGAACGCGGTCGCGTCGTTGTAGTTGAGAAAACTGACGCGTGCCTTGACGTTCGCCGCCTCGAGCAAGGCGTTCGTGCCCTGCATGATGCCCGGGTTGCCCTTGGTCCCGAGGAACACGGGCTTGTAGTACTCGGGGAAGTTCTGGTCGAAGTACCAGACGATGGGCTTCGTGGGGTCGAAGCGCTCGACGTACTGCGTGGCAGCGAAGAGCTGCGTCTGGTTGTCGAAATTGAAGACCGTGTGCTCGATGGGCCCGTACTTGAGGTGGATCGGGTCCTTCTCGTCGATGACGAGCGGCTTGTACGTGAGATTCGCGGTCGGGGTGGCGCGCTTGAAGGAGTACTTGAGGTTCACCGTCACCGTGGTGCGGTTGACCTGCAGGGCCTTGGCGAGCATCGGCCCGTACGCCGTGTTGCAGGTGTCGTCGTTCAGCTTCATCGGGAACGCCACCTGGATGGTGAACTCCATGTAGTCGTCCGCCATCGTCGCGCCCTGCTCGATGTCGAAGCTGTTGGCGACGATCGTCGCCGACGCGTCGCCGAGGTCGGCACAATTGCCGATCAGGTCGTTCGTGTACTGGCCGAGCGGGGCGAGATCGCTGAAGTCGTTCTTGTCGAAGTTGATCTTGACCCACTGGCGCAGCTGCCAGTCGAGCTCCTGGTTCTCCTCGTAGAAGTTGGTCTTCTCGCCATCGAGGTTGACGCGGTACTTCAGGTCGACGTTCGTGGCGGACCAAGCGTTGATGATCGCCGACGTCGTACCCGTCGTGTCGACCGGCCCGGGTTGGCCCGTGGTGGGATCCGGCGCCTGCGGCGTCGACAGCTGGATCTGGTCGATCATCTGCAGCTTGTCGGAGGTCACCCGGAAGCGGACGAGCTGCACAGGCGAGGCGATCCCGGAGGCGACGCCGAGGGTGCCGCCGAGCAGGTTGGGCGTGGATACCTCCGTGACCGTCGACTTCATGAGCCACCCGGGGTCGCTGCCGGCGGCCTGACCGTTGGCATCGGTCCCCTGGATGAGGAAGTCCTTCCGGACGTACTGGTTCTCGTCGAAGACGCCGTTACGCGACGGCCGATCGGCGACGCAACCGGATCCGACGACTCCGGCGAGAAGGAGGGTGCCGAAGAGGGCAGTGCGAAGCGTGGAAGTGTTCATGGCTGCGAAACTCTCCTCTGACGAACGAATCACTGCCCCAGGCCGGCGACGATGTTGGGATCGAAGAGCGTGCCGTCGGAGACGACGGAGCCACCGAACCCCGGGTTCAAGCCGAGACGCACCCCGTTGTTCAGGAACGAGATGAAGTCCGGGAAGTTGCCGTAGATGCTGTACTTGAGCTGAACGCCGCAGTCGGTCTGCGCGCCCGGGTGCTGGGCGAGCCAGTCCAGGATGGTCGCCGCGTTGTCGTACATGCGCACGGCGAGGACGTCCTGGGCGCCCGTCTGCGTGGTGCTCGGCTCGGCGCAGGCCATGATGAGACCGAGGAAGGCCTGCGATTCGACGGCGCGAATGACCACCTGGTCGGCGACGCCGCCGTCAGCGCCGGTCACGGGCACCGTCTCCCAGTCGACCGTGTAATCGAGCGTGGTGCCCGCAAGGTTCTCCGCGCTGTTAAAGACCGTCTCGTTGGTGTTGTAGAACTTGTCGCGCGACCCATCGATCGTGACGGGGAAGCCGGCTTCGCCGCCGCCACCGGCGCCCTGCGGGACGAACGGCATCAGGATGCTGACCGTCTTGTCGTTGGCGGTCGCGGTGGTCGGATCGAACGGATTGCTCCAGATGGGGATGGTGACCATCGCGCTCTGGATCAGCTCGTAGCCCTTCGGCTGCACCTGCATCGGCGACGCGGAGGGGGCGTAACCGTTGGCGGCGATGTTCAGGAACGATGCTCCGAACGAGGGCCCGTAGGGCGCGAAGAGCGGCTGGCCGCTCTGCGGGTCGATCGGCGCCACGATGCCGTTGCACGCAGCGTTGGTCGGGTCCACGTTGATGGCGCAGTCGTAACTGCCGTAGACGGTCTGCAGAACCGGGCTCCCCGCGAGGTTCGAGATGTACAGCGGCTCGGCGCCCGCTTGGTCGGTGCCGGGGCTCGTGTTCAGCACGTTGTAGAGCGCCTTGTCGCCGCGGAAGTTCCACCGCGCGAACGTGAAGTTGTTGAGGACCGACGTGGTGAGGTTCGTCGACACGTTGAAGTACGTCGGCGCCTGCATCCCCGAGTTGACGTTGCCGCGGAAGACGTAGTTGCCGTTCTCGAAGCCACCGCCGGCGCTGTCGAAGAACACCTGGTTGTCGTCCACCGGGTTCGCATCGATCTGCGCGAGCGTCGCGTCGTAGTTGGACGCGGTCTGGAAGTACTTGATGGCCGCGAGGATGAACTGCTTGAAGTAGAAGCGTCGACTCGCGACGTCGTCCGGCACCGGGTTGTTGCCGAAGGACTGCGCGACGGCCCACTGGATCGAGTCGAAGTAGAAGCCGCCGAGCGGCCCCTTGTACGTGCCGCCCTCGCATCCCGAGTAACCCATGCCAGTCGTCGGGTCGCCCATGTGCGTGCAGAAGTCGAGGCTCCAGGTGGAAGGCTTCAGGCCCACGCCGTAGTTCCCCTCGACGTTGAGCGCGTTGGCGCCGAGGGCGTTGGCCACCATGGTCCCCGTGACGAGCGGCGTCGCACCGTCGCTGGCGACCGGCGGCGCCGTCGTGATGATGCCCTCGATACCGCTGCACACCTTGCCGTTTCCGGGGGCCGCCGGGTTGGCGATGCAGCCCGGGTCACCGAGGTCCGCGGTGACGCCGTGGTTCGCCTTCATGTACTTCTGCACGAGATTGGCCATCTCGAGCGTGATCATCCCGAGACCGTGGAAGTCCTGGATTCCCGTGGTCGGGTCGTTCTTGAACCAGTCGTTCGAGATCGTGCCGAGCGCTTCCTGGTCGACCGTCAGCTCGTAGGCGACGTCGCTCGGCCCGGGGCGCTGCGTGTCGGAGATGACCTGGGTGTCGGACTGCACCGCGACGAACTGCGGGTCGACGCCCTGGATGTCGAACTCGTACGCCTCGTCGCTGTGGGCGATGGCGCCGAAGAGCTTGTTCTTGGCGATCGTGTTCTGCGTGGCGTCCTTCGAGGGCTCGAGGCACTGCTTGTCGAAGTCCCCGAAGTTCATCCCGAGCGTGTACGTGCACGTGGTGCCAGCGTTCGCGACGTTGGGCGTGATCGAGAGCGGACCCACGGCGTCCAGCTTCAGCATGCTGGTGCCGAGGCTGAAGGGCAGGAGCTTGAGCAGACCGAGGTCGATGAGCGTGATGGTGCTCGCCGCCGGTTGCGGCGCGAGCGTGTTCGTCACGAACATCGCCGCGTTGATCTCGGTGAACCAGAGGTAGCCGCCCTGCGAGTAGTTGTTGCCGATGATGCAGTGGCCGGCCGCCTGGCAGTCCTGGTCCGGCGGGAACGTCGGCGCGTACGTGAAGCGATACGCGTCGTAGAGCTCGTTGGCGGTCTGGTTGAGGGCCGCCGCATCGTTCCAGTTGAGCGTGATCTGCGTCGTGCCCGACGACGTCGTCGCCGTCCACGGTAGGTTGTTCATCGCGAGCGCGTACTTCGTCTTGCCGTCGGCGCTCGTCGCGTTCATGGAGCCGACGTAGCCGTACTGGAACAGCAGGTCGGTGATCTTGCGGCTGTTGGGGTTGTACAGCGCGCTGAGCTCGCAGTTCGGGCAGCCGTTGCCCCAGCCCGCGGTGCTCGTGATGCCGTAGTAGATGGAGTCCGGATCGGCGGTGCAGAGGATCTTCTCCGCGTCCTCCACCGTGGCGCCGACCCACGTCTCCTTCGTCTCGTCGTACGTGTACGGCTTCGTCGAGTCGTAGTTCGCGTTGCCGTCGCCGTTGTACCCACCGGCGATGTCGAGCCCGCCCGCGATGCCCGGCGGGAGGATCGGCTGCTTGAAGGCGTTCGACCAGATCTGCTTCGCCTGGTCCGCCGTGCACGTGACGTTCGCGTTCTGGCCGCCGAAGCTCGCGTCGTATTGCTGCGAGCCGTTCCCCGTGTAGGTCCCCCCCTCGGGAAGACCGGCGCTGCCCGGCCCGTTCCACACTCCAGCCGCGCCGTTGGGAGCGGGGTTGAACGGCTGATTGGGGCCGTCCTCGCAGGCCGTCAGCGTGAAGAGCGGCGCAATCGCCGCGACCATGAATGCGAACCTACGCATATGAAGGCTCCTTCGGCTCCGCGCGGACGTACCCCCGCGGACCACGTGCTCTAACGCGCGCGAACGACGCGCGCCGGCTCAATAACGCGCACGCTTGCGCGGGCGCAAGAGTCGTTTTGACCCGGTTCGTCGGAAAATTCGACGGGTCAAAACGCCACGTGGAGGCTCACCGTCCCCGTTGCGCCCGATTGCGTGACCGCCTGCAGGGTGGCCGAGAGCGTGCCCGTGGAGCCGAATGACTCCCCCGTTGGCGTGGGTTTCCCGAGACCTACCATCAGCTGCAGGTCGTACTGGCCCGGGGTCGCTCCTCCGTCTTGCGCGCCGCTGCTGCCCGCCACGGCTTGCCAGACGGGAAATCCTGCTTCGCCTTCGGAGCCCTCGACGGTCACTCCTCCTGAAGCACCCATGTCCATGTTCGACCAGGTGCCCGTCATGGGATGCCCGGAGTGCTGCAGCGTGATCTGAATCAGCTGGAGCGGTCGGGAGTCCGCCACGGCAATCGAGAGCACGCTGCGATTGGAAGAGGTGAAGTATTCCAGCGTCGTGGTGCAAGGAAATGCGCCGGTCACCGCGCCCTGCAGGGTCAGGTTGCAGGGAGGCTCCGACGCGTCGATGAACGGGAGTCCGCTGCTCGATCCGGAGCCACCCGAGCTCCCCCCCGATCCGCCGGAGCCCGAGCTCCCGCTGGACCCGCTGCTGCCGTCGGCGGCATCGGCGCCCTCGGCGTCACCTCCGGCATCGGAGGTGCGCCCGGCACCCCCCGAGCTGCACGCGAGGAAAGCGATCGATACGAGAAGGGCCTGCAGCCGCATGGCTGCTGCATGCTAGCGCGGGGCGACGTCCAGCGGTTGCAGCGCCTGGAACTGACGCACCGTCAGATGCGTCTTGGTGGCCGTCCAATACTGGTCGGCGACGACACAGCGCTTGTCGTCCTCCGGTGAGATGGCGAGGAAGCCCGGGTTCTTGAAGACGCCGTCGGTGTAGCAGCCGCAGTAGACGCCGTGGTCGAGCGTCGGGAACTTCTCGATGCAGGTCTTCCACGAGTTGTAGAGGTCCGGCGTGTCCTTCGGAAAAGCGACGGCGAATGGGCCGGCCCCGCCGTCCAGGTTCCCGCACCGCTTGACCTGCTCGAAGGTCGGCTTCGGGGCAGTCTCGGGGCTTCCGGCCGCGTGGATGTTCGCGCGCCAGGCGTCGACGATGCACGAGCAGTAAGGCACCGCCTTCCAGGTGGGGAGGTCCGCGTCGGTTCGCTCGAGCGAGGAGAGGCACGACTGGTAGGCGGTGGCGATGCCCGTGGACGCCATCTCGGTGGGCTCGAAGTAGTTCGGCCCCTTGGTCGGCGGTGTCTCCCCGGGCAGGAGAGGCGGCACCGCCGGCGCGGCGATGCCGGCGTCGTGCGTTGGCGCCGGCTTCTCCTGGCTCGCCTTGCTCGTCGTCGCCGCTGGCGGCGGCGAGGAGCTCACCGGCTCGCTCTTCCTCTCGGTGCAAGCGGGCAGCAGCGCGAGCACGGTCGAGCCGATGAGCACACCGATTCGCATGGAGCCCGCATCCTAGCGCTACACTGCGCGCGTGCAGTCTCGAGCGTGGGTCGGGTTCGGCTTCAGCGTCGTCGCGAGCGTCGTGTGGTGGTCGTGCAGCGACTCCTCCGCAGGTGGGGGAGGCGCAACAGACGCCGGCGAGGGTGGCGACGACGCGATCGACGGCGCGGTCATCGAGGAGTCCGACTGCAACCCGTGCTTCCAGTTCTGCGCGTGCACGCCGGGGGAGACGCTGTACTCCCCCACGCAGTGCACGACGTTCACGTGTCCGCCCAACGGCGTGTGGGGCGCCATGGGATGCACCGGTCCGTCGAAGTGCGTCGACGCGTCCGACGAGCAGCCCGTCGCAGCGGACGCCAGCGGCGAGGCGGCGAGCGATGCACTCGGCGATGGTCCGACCGACGCCTCGAGCGATGCTCCGAGCGATGTGGTCAGCGAGTCAGCCGAGGCATCCAGTGACTGAGTTCACGGCCCCCGGCGGCGCGGTTCACGCCACCGAGGGCCCTCCGTGCGCTCGCTCAGTGGTGGTGGGCCAGACGCGGGAAGTGGAACGTCTTCGCGCCGAGGACGCTCCCTCCGAACATGACCGCGCCACCCACGGCGAGGAGCCCGATGAGCACGAGCGTCAGCGGGTAGACACCGAGCAGCGCGAGGATGCCGAGCACCACCGCGCCGACGCCGATCAGCAGGTCACCGCCGGTCGCGACGCCCGTGGCCTCGTGGAGGGCGCGCATCGCCGTGTGACTCACCCCGGTGCCGAAGTGCTCGGCGCTCGTGGCGTGGAACCGGCGGCGCGCCAGGCTGCCGAGCATCAGGCCACCGCCGAAGACGATGAGCGCTACCGCGCACAGCGTCTCGGGCATGTAGCCGAGTAGCGCCAGAATCCCGAGCACGATGCCCGCGATGCCGGCCAGCGACTCGGCCGACAGGCCGGTGCCCACCTCCGCCTTCGTGACGCGCGCCTCGCCGCCCCACGTGTCACGCACGAGGTGCTGGTAGCGCGCAGTGATCGCGGCCGAATCGAGCAGAATGGCTCCGCCTAGGACGATGGTCGCGATGCACATCATCGCGGTCGGTAGGCCTCCTGCGAGCCCGATGATCGCCAGGACCACAGCGGCGGCCCCGCCGAGAGCTTCCGCCGCAGAGCCGGCACCTGCCGCTTCCCGTAGTCTCTCTCCGGGAAGCGAAGCCGGTCCGACCTGGGGCTGATCCTGAGTTGTCTGGGTAGCCATGACTGTGAACCTCCGACGAGGTCCAGGCATGGCGTGTGCCGCGTTCACGCGACGCCAGCGTCTGCGCGCGGCTCGTCAGTCCTTCTTGGCGATCTTCTCCTTCAGCTTGGAGACGATCGCGTCGTAGCCCTCGTTGTGCTGCTTCTTGAGGAACTGCTCGTAGTAGTCCTTCGTCAGCACCGAGCCCTCGGTGATGATGTCGACGACCCGGTAGCCGTGCGGGGTCTGCTTCACGACGTAGTCGACGCGGAAGGGCTCCTCGCGCGGATTGGTCTTGCTCTTGGCCTCGGTCAGCACGCGCGTGTCGCCGCCCGCGCCCTTCGAGCCCTTGTAGCTGACGTCGTAGTCGAGCGTCTTCACGAGGTTCTTGCGGTAGTTCTTCTCGACCAGCTGCTTGAGCAGGTCGCGAACCTCCGACTTCTGCGTGTCGCTGTAGCTCGCCCAGAGGTCCTCGCAGCTCGGGATGGCCGCGGGGCACGGCTCGCCGAAGGCGCGGCGGGCCAGCTCGTCGTAGTCGACGAACCCGTCGAGAGCCGCGTTGATCTCGTTGTCGCGCGCGGGCGACGCCGGCTGATGGAGGAGCTGGCCGAGCTTGTGGTGCTCTTGCTGGATGAACCCCTGAGCGTCATCGGCGTGAGCCGGAGCCGCCAGGGCGAACGAGGCGAGCACGGAAGAGACGGTGAGGAGGTGACGAAGACGCATGGTGGTGGGTGAGGCCGGTGCCTCTCGTAAGTCCTTATGGGAGTCCGTGCAAGTTTCGATGCATGGGCCACGAGGGCCGTCGTCGGTTCGACGGCCGCACCGCCGCCGGCATTCATTTCCCTGGCTAGTCAGGCGGTTGCGGGAGGGATGAGGCTGCGGCGAAGGCCGGACACTTCGCTGCTCAGGGTGACGCGGAAGCAAGCCCCCCCGTGAACGCCGCGCTCCACCTGCAGGCGCGCGCCCATCGATGCGTGGTCGTCGACGATGCGCTTCACGACCGCGAGCCCGATGCCCGCCCCGTGGGTGCGCGTCGTGAAGAAGTCCTCGAAGATGCGGCGCCCGACGTCCTCCGGAACGCCGGGTCCCTGGTCCTCCACCGACAGGGTGACCAGGCGATCCGCCGCCGCGACGCGCACGGTGACGGTCGAGTGGGCGGAGCTCGCCTGGATGGCGTTGCGCACGAGATTCCAGACGACCTGCCGCATCTGCGCGCTGTCGCAACGCGCGAGCGCTTCCCGATCGGGTCCCTCGTAGACGACCGACACGTCCGAGCCGCGAGCCGCGTTCGAAGCCAGTGCGACGACGTCGCGGGCGAGCGCCGCGACGTCGGTGGCCTCGGCGCGCGGCGGGCGTGGCTTCGACAGGTCGACCATGTCGCCGACCAGGTCGTTCAGGCGGCGCGCTTCGCGCTGGATGATGTCGCAAAGGCGCTTGTCCTCCTCCGACAGACCCGACGACTCGCGCAGCATCTCGATGGAGCCGGTGATGGACCCGAGCGGGTTGCGGATCTCGTGCGCGAGCCCCGCGGCGATGCGACCGAGCACGGCGAGCCGCTCGGCGGCGTGTGCGCGCGCCGTCGCCGCCTGGAGCGCGCCGCCGGTGAGCCGCAGCCGCTCGGCGAGGTACCCCGCGAGCAGAGCGACGACGGTGACGCCGAGCGCGTTGAGCAGCAGCGGGTACACCAGGCGCGTCGTCTCGAGCGCGTAGCTGACGGCGTTCTGATCGGGCGGCGGGTGTACCCACCCGAAGTGGAGCGCGGCGCCGAGCATGCCGTAGATGCCGATGCCCAGGGCCGCCGCCACCGCCGCGCCGCGAAGCCCCACGAGCACCGCGCCGACGAGGCAGGTGAGCGCGTAGAAGGGGGTGGCTCCGCTCGCGACGCCCCCCGAGACGTACACGATGGCCGTCCACGTGAGCTGGTCCACCACGATCTGCGCCCACGCGAGTTGCTGCAGGTGCCTGCCGGTTCGCAGGAGCGCGGCGTAGACGACGCCCGCGGCGAAGCCGGCGATGATCGTGAGGAACACGATGCGCAGGCTGAACGGGTAGCGCTCGAGCTCCCCGCCCAGGTAGAGCGTGGCCGTCGCGCCGAGGAGCAGCACGAGGAACGCGAGACGCAGCCCCGTGATCCACGCGAGTCGCCCGGCGAGCGTGTGGTCCGGCGAACCGACGCGGATCCCGAGCTCCATGCGGAGCTACTCGGCCTTGATCTTCCCCGCGAGGCTGAAGATCGGCAGGTACATCGCGATGAGGACGACGCCGACGGTGCCGCCGATGCCGACCATGAGCGCGGGCTCGATGAGGCTCGTCAGGGCG
>Ga0335069_10013033_pt1 | contig 11685 bp, 13 predicted proteins | sample Lox_Sample_11_FD_206714 | JGI IMG/M metagenome (GOLD analysis project Ga0335069, IMG submission 206714) | Soil microbial communities from Loxahatchee National Wildlife Refuge, Florida, United States - Lox_Sample_1.1 | ecosystem: Environmental > Terrestrial > Soil > Wetlands | place: USA...
CCACTTGCTGCACTCGCCAACCATCGCCCAGCACCAATAGCTTCTGAAACATGTTCTCGGGTACCATAAAATGGTCGGCACCTTACGCGCTCCAGATCTTTTTACCCATTACAAACGTCGGGGAACCCCTTTTTATATAGTGCCAAGATATTGACGGAAGCCGAACGGACCAGAACTTGTGGCAAGTCGCCACATGGGTTGCGCTACGGCTACCTCTGGAACCGGCGTATCGTCTGAATGGGTAATGCCCAAGTGAGGCAGGTTGAGGTGTGATAGCTGCGCATGGTCTCTCCCTTTCAGGCATTCTGTTGGATGCCCACAGGCCCAGAGCCGACCGTTTACCGCTCGGTCTCATACCCTTACCCAAGAGGCCGCATTGTGCCGCACCACTGGCAAGCAGTCAACAACAAAATGGAGACACTGCTTTCCGCTAACGAAAGGACACTGGCGTCCTAAGCTCCATACACCCACACTAGCCGCCCCAACCCAAGGCTACGCCCAGCGCCTCCATCCCCCGATGGGGGCGCTGGCGCGTACGGGTCACCCCGCAGGTGCGGCCCGGCTGGAACTACACATGTTGGAACCACGCATGAACCCCATCACCGATCCCGCCCGTCCATTGTCCGGCGGCCGCCTCGGCCTGGTGCCGAAGCCCCGCGTCCACCTCTGGAGGGCCAAGCTCAACGGCTTGCGCGCTCTGGTCCATGCGCCCACCGGCACCGTCTGGAACCGTCAGGGCCAGGAGCTGTCCATCGCCGACGAGTTCACCCAGGCCCTGGAGTCCCTCAGTCAGAGCGCCTGCCCCTTGCTCGATTGCGAGGCCCTGGAGCGTCGCCACGAGATCGGGCGGGGCAGTCTGGTGCTCATTGACCAGGTCACCCCCGGCGAGGGCGCTGCCGCCCGCCACCGGCGTTTGCTGGAGCAGCCTCCAGCCTCGGCTTGTGCGTTGTCACCACCCGGTATTCCCTCCCGGACCTGAAAGCATTCTGGCAATCCACAGCACGGGAGCAGACCCTACGGGGCCTGTCTCGCGACGCCGGCGCCGCGTTGCTCCGTTCGCTCGGCGTTAACGGTACCGCGACGGACATCAATAGACTGGTGGATGAAGTGAAAGGTCACGCGCTCACGCTGACCCTGCTCGGGGGATTTCCGCTCGGCGGCTGGCCACCTCAACGCCCGCCCGCGACCTGGTGTGATCGAAACCTATTCTGCATGAAATCGAATGAACACCGTGGTAAGATCATCGTATAAACTCCACACGGAACGATCCGAAGGATTCGCTTGATCCGTGCTGGTTTGCCACCACGCATTGGAGCGTGGTGCTAGCCGCCGGGAGCGACTCCTCGACCACGGGGCGCGAGGCCCTGGAGCGGCTCTGCCGCACCTATTGGTATCCCCTCTACGCCTATACGCGACGGCGTGGCTTCGGCCCCCACGACGCCGAAGACCTCGTGCAGGGGTTTTTTGCTCGCCTGATCGAGAAGGAGATGCTCCACCGGGTTCGGCGCGAGGGGGGGCGTTTCCGCGCCTTTCTCCTCACCTGCTTCAATCATTTCCTGAGCGACCAGCAGGATTCCGGCCGCCGCCTCAAACGAGGTGGCGGCCGTGAGTTCATTTCCCTGGATGCTGAGCTGGCTGAGGGACAGTATTCGCTCGAACCCGCCGACCCGCTGGACCCAGGGAAAATCTTCGAGCGTCGCTGGGCGATGACCGTGCTCGAGACAGTCCTGGCGCGGCTGAAAGCCGAGTTGGAGGCTGAAGGCAAGGGTCGTATGTTCGATCATCTGCAAGCGCTGGTCGTCGGTGAACCCGGCGCAGCCCGGCAGGCGGAAGCCGCCGCGCACTTGGAAATGAGTGCAGACGCGGTGGCGGTCACCGTCCATCGGCTCCGCCGGAGATATCGCCACTTGCTGCGCGAGGAGGTTGCCCAAACCGTCCCGCAGATCGAAGAGGTGGACGACGAGATGGGGCACCTGCTGGCCGTGCTTCGCGGTTGAGAACCCTTGGAATATGCCCCGAGCGCTAATAAGCCACCCCATGGAGAGATTCATTGTAAGGTTTCGCGCGCTTTGCCTTGGTACAGAGCAGAGGCAAAGCGACGGCCGCACTTATGGTTAAGACGAGGATTTGTCCTGACTGCGGCGCAGCGGTGCCCCCAGACGCGCCGCGGGGCTTTTGTCCGCAATGCCTGATGGCCGCCGGCGCGGCGGCACACAAGTACGCTGGCGAAGCGGGGTCCTGCCAAGTCGCTGAGGATTCCCGCGCGGCTGCCTCTCACTTCGACATGGCCAATAATGATGCGTTGCTGCCGCAGTTCGGGGACTACGAACTGGTCGAGGAGATCGCCCACGGCGGCATGGGGGTGGTCTATAAGGCGCGCCAGAAGAGCCTCGACCGCATAGTGGCGGTAAAGATGATTCTGGCCGGTCAGTTTGCCACGAAGCAATTTGTGCAGCGGTTTCGCGCCGAAGCGGCGGCCGCGGCGGTGCTGCAACACGCGAACATCGTGGCCATCCACGAAGTCGGTGTATATGCCGGCCAGCACTTCTTTTCGATGGATTATGTCGAGGGCCAGAACCTGGCCCAACTGGTCGGCACGCGGCCGCTACCGCCGCGCGAAGCCGCGCGTTACCTCAAGCTGATCGGCGAAGCGATCCATTACGCGCATCAGCAAGGCATCCTGCACCGGGACCTGAAACCATCGAACGTGCTGATTGATTCGGCGATTGATCAGCCCCGCATCACCGATTTCGGGCTGGCGAAGAAGCTGGACGGAGATTCCAGCCTGACCCTTACCGGCCAGGTGCTCGGCTCCCCCAACTTCATGCCACCGGAACAGGCCGGGGGTGGGCGCGGCAACCTCGGCCGCCCCAGCGACGTGTATGGCTTGGGCGCAATTCTTTATTACCTGGTGACCGCTCGCGCGCCCTTTCAGGCCCAGTCGCTCGAAGCCACGGTGACGCAGGTGATCCACGCCGAGCCCGTTTCGCCGCGACTGCTCAATCCCGCCGTTCCAGCCGACCTGGAGACGATCTGCCTCAAGTGCCTGGAGAAGGAGCCTTCCCGCCGCTACCAGACCGCCCAGGAACTGGCGGAGGAACTAGGCCGTTTCCTGCGACAGGAGCCCATCCTGGCGCGGCCCGTCTCGCGACCCGAACGCGTTTGGCGTTGGTGCGGCCGCAAACCCGCCCTGGCGACAGTCGGGGGTGTCAGCCTTGCGCTCCTCGGAGTCATTGTGTTAGGCGGGCCGGTAGCGCTGGTTCGGATCCAACGCGCGAGACTCGAAGCCGAACGGAACCTCTACGCGGCCGACATGAAGCTGGCCTCGGAAGCCGTGAGGGATGGCGCTTACAACCACGTTCCCGAACTGCTCGAACGCCACCGCCCGACCCGCGGGCAAACGGACCTCCGAGGCTTCGAATGGCGTTACTTTCTGAAAGTCCTCCAGGACCATGAGGCCGTTCGCACCCTTGTGGGCTTGCCGGAGTCGGGTGCCTGGGGGGGGAGGGGTCTCTCATCACCAGGGGCAATATTCTCTACAACCAAAGCGGGACCGAGCTGCGGGCCTGGGACATGAATACTTGGGAAGCTTCGCCGCTAATCAAGCCACCACAGCCGAATTGGGTGAAGTGGATCTGGGACCCGGGAAAGGATCGAGCTTATGCTGTGGATAACACCAATCTTACGTTGAGGGTGTACGAGCTTCCGAACCTGGCCGAGAGGCAGGTCTTACATTTGCCGGGACCCGCGTCAGCCGTGGCAACAAGTGCAGGGGGTGATCTCGTAGCCGCGGCGGTCAAAGTGAGCGGCCAGTACCGTGTGCTCGTGCGGGATCTTGCCAAGGGTGTTCAACTCCCGCAATTGGGAGCCTCCGGCGAGGATGTCTCGCAGCTCTTGTTCTCGCCAGACAAGGCGATTCTCGGAGCGCTTTATCATGACGGGACGCTCGGTCTTTGGGACCTCGCCGCGTTGAAGCCGCTACCCACTCCACCGAATAGTGGGACGGAGCGCAATTCTTGGTTCTGGTTTTTCCCACAGGGCAAACGCTTGCTGTTGGAGGCGGAAGCGGGCTGCCGCGTTTGGGATATCGAAGCGGGAAAGGAGTCGCTTCTCGCCGCAGGCGAAATCGAACTAATGCCTTGTGATAGGTTTTCTCCTGGCGGAGATTACTTTCTGGCCAGCCCCGACTGGCATGAACTGGACCTTCTGGACGCGAGGACATTGCAACTCGTCGGCACTCTGCGCGGACATGTGGGCGGGGTCTTCGGCTTCAAGTTTTCACGCAATGGCAAGCTGCTGGCTACCGCGAGCGTGGATCAGACCGCCAGAATTTGGGACTTGGCGGCCCGGCGGGAGCTAGCGATCCTCGGCGGGTTCGGAGAGCGAATATCCGACGTCGCCTTCATACAGGATGATCAGAAGGTGGTCGTGATCGGTGGCTCCGGAATACTCAAGTTGTACGACTGGCCGAAGGTTGTGAACAGCGGTTTGTTTGCGGCCAGCTCCTACTCTGAGGGCGTGATTGGGATCGCCATTTCGCCTGACCAGCGCACCCTGGCCACACGCGCCGTCCGAGGGACGGTAACCCTTTGGGATCGGACCAATCGAACCCCAGTTCTATCGTTCGATCTAAACGATCATGCCTATGGCAACCTGGCTTTCGCGCCCGACGGCAAAAGCCTCGGCTGGGTAAGCAGTACAACGCTCAGGGTGCTGTCGTTGGATTCCGGCAAAATCTCCACCTTCCCCGTAGACGGCAGCCGCGACCGGGGCGACGTAGCCTTTTCGCCCGACGGCGCTGAGCTTGCCTTTGCCTGCCGCACACAATTGATGGTTCTCGAACTCAAGTCACAGCGCCCTCAGGGGTTTGCTCCGAGCGACGATGAGGTTGTCGGCGTCAATTACTCCCCTGATGGCAAGCTGCTGGCCTTTGGTGATCGCCTCGGCTCGGTCACCTTGTGTGACCGCCACACGAGGCAAGTATTATCTAAGAAGGCTAAGGTTCAACCGCCGCACGTCTATGGCGTAGCCTTCTCGCCCGATGGCCGGTTATTGGCAACCTGCAGTGGCGCTGCAGCTATCATGCTGTGGAAGGTTGATCAGCACGGGTTGAGCTGGAAATCAACCCTGCACGGACACGTGGGGTACATCGGGGGCCTAACCCTTTCTCCCGACGGAACGCGGTTGGTTACTGGGTCTGGCGACCACACACTCAAGCTCTGGGACGTGAACCAGGGAGTGGAAGTAGCGACCTTGTACGGCCACACCGATATGATAGGGCCGCCTGCATTCACGAAGGAGGGCGACACGATTCATTCTTGCGGTTTTGGAGCAGACCGACAGATCCGCATCTGGACCGTCGCGCCGACTGATGCACTCGCACCCAAGATGCAGACCTTCCAAAGGCCACCATGAACACGAAACGACTCACCGAGGGGCCTCATATTTGCGGCTTCCCCAATCGCAAATCGCAAATCGCAAATCCCCAGCCTTCACCCTGATCGAGCTTCTCGTGGTCATCGCCATCATCGCGATCCTGGCGTCAATGCTGTTGCCGGTGCTGGGCCGAACCAAAGGTCGGCGGTAGAAAGATAAGGGACCGGTCAAAAGGGAACAGGAGAGCGTCACTCCATTGTCCTGCCACATTTCTTCCCGGCAGCTTTTCTCCGTGCCGTCATCTGGCAAAAAACTGTTGAATCGTCTGTAAGGATTTGCGCGCTTTGCCTTGGTACAGAGCAGAACAATATATCCATGAAAAACAGAACATTATTTCTCATGTTCGGAGCGCTGCTCAGCGCAAGCCTGAGCAGCCGCGGGCAAACCTCGTTTACCAAAATCAACACCGGCGCTATTGTGACCGACCAGGGTAACTTCACACGTGCCGCCTGGGGCGATTTCAACAATACCGGTTTTCTCGACCTCTTCGTCTCGCAGTGGGGTGGTACGAACCTCTTTTACTGGAACAACGGCGACGGCACCTTCACCAAGGTCACGCAGGGAGACCCGGTGCAGGACAGCGCTGAGCATACCGGGGCGGTCGCGGCTGATTTAGACAATGACGGGCATCTCGACCTAGTGGTCTCGGAGACGGGGGACACCTCCCAGCAGAACCGGCTTTATTACAACAACAGCGCCGGCCTGTTCAGCCGTGCCGGCGGCGGCGCTCTGACGAATCAATCGGGGTTCTTCGATGCTTGCACTGGGGCGGACTACGACAATGACGGACTGCTCGATGTGTTTGTCACGAATAACGGCCTGAACTACAGCGGCGGGAGGAATCTCCTCTTCCACAATGACGGCGACCGCTCTTTCAGCAAAGTTGCCGCGGGCGCGGTTACCAATGACGTAGGGGTTGGCTGGGGGGCGCTGTGGGCCGACTACGACAATGACGGGTTCATGGACTTGCTGGTGATCAATCTTGTCAACAACAGCCAGTCTTTCCTTTATCACAACAACCGCAATGGCACCTTCACTCGCATCCTCACGAACCCGGTCGCGACGGATCTATGGCCCGGCGGAGCGCAAGGTGGGGCCTGGGCAGACTATGACAACGACGGCCTGCTGGACCTCTTCGTCACGGACAATAACGGCACGCACAATCGGCTATACCACAACGGCGGCAACGGGGCTTTCACGAATGTGTCCGCACAGGTTGCGCCGATGGTCATTGGGCCCGGCGGCGGCGCTGCCGGCGGCGCGGCTTGGGGCGACTATGATAACGATGGCTACCTGGACTTGTTCGTCGCCTACTCTGAAAGCGCGCCCAATGCGTTGTACCACAATAACGGCGATGGCACCTTCACCCAAGTCCTGACCGGCAGCCCGGTGGACGATAACGGCCCCGGGATCTTCTCTTACTCCACTGCCTGGGTGGATTACGACAACGACGGCTTCCTGGATCTATTTGTGACGCGCCTCAACAACAATAATAACGGTTCCACCTCCAACCTGCTGTACCATAACAATGGCAACACGAACGCTTGGCTGGAGGTGAAGTTGGTCGGCGGGGCCTCGAACCGCTCTGCCGTCGGCGCCAAGGTGCGGGTGCACGCCACCATCCACGGTAAGGCTTTTTGGCAGTTGCGCCAGATCGACACCGGCGGTGGCTGGAACATAGTTCCGCTGGTGTCCCATTTCGGCCTGGGCGATGCCACCAATGTGGACACGTTACGCATCGAATGGCCTTCGGGCATTGTCCAGACTCTGACCAATGTAGGGGCCAGGCAAATTCTGACTGTGGTGGAGCATCAGATCGGGGCTACCAACGCGCCGGCCGTTACCGGCATCTCCCATTCCACCAATGGTTCGGTCAGTCTCTCAGCCTCCGGCAACCCTGGCTTCCTCTACGTGTTCTGGGGCTCGACAAACCTTGTGAACTGGAACTGGCTGGGTGTGCGCTCCAATGCGACTGGTACTGTCCAGTTCAGTGACTTGCAGGCCACAAATCACCCCAGCCGCTTTTATCGCGTCTCTATTCCCTGAGCCGGGGAGCAGGAAAGGAACCAAAAAATGAAAATACCATCATACATGAGGCAAAAAAGCCGACCTGCTGATTAGGAGAGGAGGGATGAAAGACATGCCTAACAATAGAACTCAGAGCGCTCAATTAGAATGTGCACGATGGCCGCATCGTTTCGGGCCTGCGTGCGAGCAACCAAAACTCGAAACCAAGCAATAGCAACAAGAATAAGGTGTTAAGGTAATAACAAATAGAAACAACCAAACATATGAAACAACTGAATCATCTAATCCAATCGGTGGTCCGGACGCACGCCGGCGGGGCCTTCTTGGCCTGCTTGGCGGTCCTGGCTGTAATCGCGCTCACCAGTTCAGCCTTGGTCAGCCGCGTGCAAGCCTCGCCGGGCCGCGAGCTTGAAGGTCAGCACGGGCAACCTCTGGCGCAAGAGGCGGAACTGCTCGAGTTGTTGGCGGACTTCCATGGAGCCCTCGGGTACGGGGGCGACATCACAGCGATGATGAGCCTGTGGGCGGAGGACAGCTCGATAACCTTGAATGGCACGACGTATGTCGGCAAAGATGCTGTGCGGGCCTTTTTCCTCAACGCGGGTTACTTCAAAAACAACTGGGTCTCCCTGGCGCCGGAGTGGAAAACCACGGTCACGGTGCACGGCGATACGGCGGAAGCGACTACGCAGTGCGTGGCCATTGATCTGAACGCGTCGCTTATGGTGGTCAAGAGCGTCATCCAGGTCAATGCGACGGCTGAGAAGATTGACGGTAAGTGGCTCTTTACCGCCATGAATAATACGACCCCGGCGCCGCTCTAAAAGCCACGTGATGTCAGTGGTTCCTTCGAAACAATGGGAGTCGCCTGGCAACGTGCGACTCCCGATTTGCGCGGGCCGAGCAAGAAGCAAGTGTCACCCATTATGCTGAGGTGTTAATTATGCGGAGGTTGGAACCTGAAGCGTAGAACTTGCCTTATTATTCAGGCTGTTGGCGGGCCGAAAGTTTCTGGAACTCCGCATAATCTCAGTTGGTCCAAAATCCGAATGAGCGGATCGTCGTTCGGTTTGGCGGTTCTTTTGCTCCTGGGGAGGAAGGATTGCCTCAAGGGCTCGGCGCTTCATATCCAGATCGGCCTCAACGTAGAGGTGGGTTGTATTGGGGCTTTCATGCCCGAGCCACAGGGCGATGAGTCTGCTCCAGAGCGGTGTGGATCGTTCCGTCATTGCCTTGTGGCTGGGGCACGAGTCCACGGATACGACACAGGTCTACCTGCACGAAAACCTCGAACTAAAAGAGTCCGCACTGGCCAAGACAACGCCGTTCAAAGGGCGTAACGGTCGTTATCGTCCACCGGAGCAGCTTCTGGCCTTCCTGCAGGCGCTCTGATTATGCCGAGTTGTTGAAGACAAAAAACGGGTGATTCCTCGGAAAATCGAGAAATCACCCGGTCAACTCGGCATTATTCAGAACCCGGCCCAATAGCCCTTATGCCGAGCTCGGCATAAGGGGTATTTTTCCGGCTTCTGATTTATGCCCGACTTCAAACTCTGCCAACTGGACCCGCCCACCCGGCTCCGCGCCGGGTTCACCGGGGATGAACAGCACCCCTTTTACTTCGACTGCGCCCTCTGCGGCGCCAAAGAGCCGCCCATTGCCGGTGCCCTCGCCAGCGGCCTCGATGGTGACGGCTCGCAAGTCCTCAGCTTCGACAAGATCGCCATCCTCACCCCAACAGACGGACGCGGCGGAAGTTCCCGCCACGCTCTCTACTGCGCCGCCTGCTTTGCCAAAGAAGTAGCCGCCGCCCAGGCCGCCGCCTCAGCGCCCCAGACGCGCCACGATCCCCTTTCCGAGCCCGCCGTGAGTGCGGCGGGCGCACCCACACCGCAACAACAACAACACACAGATACAACCATTATGGACCGAAACACCACAGCAGCCGCCCCCGCCGCCGCCGCCCGCACCGTCGCCCCGAACACCCGCACCGCCGTGTTCACCAAGGCCAAGGAAACGCCCCACGCCGAGCAGTTCAAGGAAGTGGTCGAGGAAGGCCAGCCCCCCATCTGCGGCACCCTCTACCTCAAGGATTGGGTCGCCGGTCGGGCGCAGAACGTCCGCATGACCGTCGAGCTCTCTTAGGAGCCGCGGCACAACCCACCGGCGGCCGGGGCAACCTGGCCGCCGGTCGTTCCTTCCGTCCAGGCGGCGGGGCCAGAGTGGGCCGTTAGGGTCTGACTCGCCCGCCGCTTCGACAGAACAAACGACCTATGAACCGACACGACCCCCTGTCCGACCTCGGGGGCAGCCCGCCCCCGGCGCCCGCCACACCCGTGAAACCCTCCGCCCTGCTGGGCGAGCTGGCCGCCGTGCCGGATTGCACGCTCGCCTTCCTCGATGTCAGCACCGAGCCCAAGCTCCACCGCCCCGCCGGGGAGATCCGGGCCGAGTTCACCGCCTTCTGCGCCGAGCGCCCCCAGTTCAAGTCCTGGCGGCGCGCCTGGTCCGCCTACAAGGCCAACCTGAAACTCCAGCGCATCCCCGTCGTCGCCCCGCCCCCGGTCCGCCGCCAGCCGGTGCCCATCGCCCAGCTTCCCACCGTGCAGACGTCTGCACCTGCCTTGCCCCTCTCACTCCAGCGCGCCCGGGCCAGGGCCCGGCTCTTTGCCTCCCTCCCATGAAACACCGCATCCTCCTCGAACACATCGGCGAGAACTCCACCACCAGTCCCACTCCCATCGCCGGCATCGAGCGCGTCGAGGGCGACACCGTCACCGCCTCGCGCCGCGGCAAGACCTTCACCGTCAGCCTCGCCGAGCAGAAGACCTGCTGTATGTCCTTCGACAACGACATGCTGGTCACGGTCACCAAGTATCACGTCGCCGAGATCGAAATGCCGGACTGGATGACGCCCGACGAATACGTCAGCCACCATACCTCCTACCAGTGGTATGTCGGCTTCGGCGCGCAGCCCGGCTGGCCCCGGCAATGGTTCTTCCGCCTCAAGGAGCTGGGCGAGACCGCCCGCTTCGGGGCCATCAAGCTCCTCAACGTGAAGAAATTCCGCAGCCCCTTTCGCATGAGCCTCCGCAGCCAGCTCGAAGCCTGGCTCAACGATCCCCACCCCCAGTACAGCAGCCCCTTCTCCTCCCGCCAATGGGAGTCCCTGCTGGATGTCTACACCTGCCGCGAGGCCAAGTCCCGGTCCAATAACATCTACTGGGCTGTCCGTTGATATGGATGCGCTCTCCCTTGAAATGGCCACCGAGGCCGAACTCCAGCAAGCCGCCGAGTACGGCCCGCCCGCGCAACGCCGCGAAGCCCGCCGCCTGCTCCTTGAACGCTGCCGCTGGCTCGCCCGCGTCGCCGCCCGCGAGCTGCGCGAAACCCTAAAACGCTACCGCCGATGACCCGCCGACACCGACACCGCGTCCCCTACCGCCTCCGCAGCCAGTACGATGCTGCGGGCCTGCTCATCCTGGCCGCCATGCTCTGGGCCATCTACCTCTTATGCCAACTCCCCATCAAATGAAACCCACACCCAAGCTCGATCAGCTCGCCGAGGGTTGCTGGAATGGTGCCTGCAATGTGAGCGGCATCCTCCTCTCGCTCGGCGAAGCGGTCCAGGAAACAGAACCCTGCACGCTCAAGGCGCATCCGGCCCTGCCCATCATCTTGGGCCAGGTCGCCTCGCTCATCGGCGGCGAACCCAAGCGCCGCTTTGACTTCGCCGGACCCGATCCCGCCGCCATCCAGCGCTGGAAGCGGTACCGGGGCGAGGCCCGCCGCCCCCTCTGACCGAGTGTCCGCAAGCATCCGTATACCCAAAAGCAGGTATGCCCAAACCAAAACCAAAGAAGAAAACCAGCCAACTCAACCCCGGTGAGACGATCACCCGGATAGCCCTCGCGCTGCTGGACCCATCGCCCACCAATCGCCCCAACCGCAGCGGCTTCCGTCCTCAAGTCCCGTCACACCGCCCGCCTCTTGCAGACGTCTGCAACCCCGGAGGCCGCCGCCGCCTGAACTTTATGAGCCTCATCACCAAAGACCTTCATAAGACCCATAACGTTCACCATCAGCCGCCGGAACCAGCCGCGGTTGAGCCGCGAATTGGCACTGGTCTGAATGGCTGGCTCCGGTCGGCTGCATGGTGGGGTTAGGGCACGTCCTTCAGGGAGGGCGTTGAGCCGGGACCTGCCAGTGGCGATGCCAAGC
>Ga0335069_10013034_pt1 | contig 11685 bp, 12 predicted proteins | sample Lox_Sample_11_FD_206714 | JGI IMG/M metagenome (GOLD analysis project Ga0335069, IMG submission 206714) | Soil microbial communities from Loxahatchee National Wildlife Refuge, Florida, United States - Lox_Sample_1.1 | ecosystem: Environmental > Terrestrial > Soil > Wetlands | place: USA...
TCACGCCGATACCGGTGGTGCGGCCGTCACCGCGGTGGTCGCCGGCGCGGTCCTCGACCGAGATCTCGGCGCCAGCGTATCGGACCCGGCAGCGCCGGCGCACCGCGTGGTCGAGTTGGCCAGGCAGATCGGTGAGCATCAGGCCCATTTCACGCCGGCACGCCGCGCTGCGCCTTGGTGCTGCGCGGTCATCCTGACCGCCACCGCGGTCGCGCATTGGCCGGTGGCGGTGCTGCTGGCCGCCGCAACGCCGATCATCCCGGTCAACGTGCGGATGGTTGGGCTGGCCACCCACGACGCGGCGGCACGCCAACTGGCCGCCACCAGAGTCTTGTCCGCGCGGCTATTGGACCGTTTTCGTGGTCTGCCCACGCTGAGCACGCTGGGCGCCATACCCGCGGAGCAAAAGTCGATCACCAAAGCCGGCCGCGACCTCAACAAGGCGACCATGGTTGTTTTGCGCCGCGCACTGGTGGCCGGCACGGTGCTCGACCTGGTGATCACCCTCGGCATCGCGATCACCGCGATCTATTGCGGCTTCACCCTGCTCGGCTATGTCCACATTCCCGGCTCCGGCGCTTTGACTTTCGGGCGGGCCCTGTTCGTGCTGATGCTGGCGCCAGCCTATTTCGCCCCGATTCGGGACCTCGGGTCCGCCTACCATGCGCGGGAACAAGCACTCGCCGCGGTCGCAGCACTGGGTGAATTGACCGCACCAAAAGTGTGCACGAGAGCGAACGTGATTCGTCACGCGCCGCGAGTGACATTGGCCGGCATCTGTGTGCGACATGGGGCTGCGGCGGTTTTGGATTCCGTGGACGCGGTCGTCCCGCCGGGGACCAGCGTGACGGTGCGGGGCCGGTCGGGTGCAGGTAAATCGACACTGCTCGCCGTGGTGGCCGGGCTGATCCAGCCCGCATCCGGACTGGTGCAAATCGACGGCCGCCGTCCTCAGCCCGGAGCGGCGAGCTGGATTCGGGCAGCAAACCGTGATCCTGCCCGGGACGCTCGCCGACAACCTGCGGCTCGGCAACGCCGACGCATCCCCGACAGCGTTGTTAGACGCTGCCGAGCGGGCTGGGCTGGGCACGTTACTCGCCCGGCTACCAACCGGATTGGATGCCCCGATCGGTGAACGCGGCTGGGGGGTGTCGACCGGCGAGGCGCAACGGGTGGCCATAGCGCGCGCCTTGCTGCGCGACGCGGGCCTCTGGTTGCTGGACGAACCGACCGCGCACTTGGACGCGGAAAGTGAAGCGGAACTGGTCGACACGCTGGCCGAGGCGGTCCGAGGTCGCACGGTGTTGATCGCCACTCATTCGCCGACGGTCGCCGCGATCACCGATCGGCAATGGGAGATCGTCGATGCGGATCTGCTGCTAACCCAAGCGGATCAACCGGTGCCGTCGTGACAGCGCTGTGGCGCTACCTGGGCCAGCTTGGCGGTGCAACCGTCGTTCGCCTCACGGCGACGGCGCTACTGTCGCTGCTCGCCACCAGCGCGACAGTGGGCTTGCTGGCGCTGTCGGGCGGATTGATTGCAAGCTGTGCGATCGCCGGTTCGACCACTGTGTTCTCGATCTATGCACCCAGCGGCGGTGTGCGAACATTTGCGCTTACCCGCATACTGGCCCGCTACGGCGAACGGCTCAGCGCTCACGCGATCAGTCTGGAGTGGCTGATTCGACTGCGCCGCAAACTGTTCGTCGACCTCGCCGCGCTCCCGGTCGCCGAGCAGCGGCGGTTCGCATCGGGCGAGGTACTTGACAGCGCAATGGCCGACGCCGACGCGGTGGTCGAAGCACTGCCCGGCGCAGTGCTCCCACTTGCCGCGAACGCGGTGACGGTGGTCGTCAGCACGACCGTCCTGGCGACGATCAGCCCGTTCGCTGCGACCCTCCTCGCGGCGGGAACCGCGGTGATCGTCGCCGCGGAAACACATGTCAGCCGGCGGCAACGCCTCCTCGCCGCAGATATTGCCCGCGGTCGCGGTGCGGCCCGAGCACAGTTGATAGCGGCAATGGCAGCGGCCGACGAACTCGTTTCACTCGGCGCCGTCGCTGAGGTGCGCAGCACGGTGGCAGACTTGATCGCATCTGCGGCCCTAAAGCGCAGCGCCGCAGATCGTTTCGATCGATGCGCCGTGGCAGCCATCTCGGTGGCCGAGGCGGTGACGACAATCAGCGTCGCGCTTACGGTACTTATGACACCGGGAATTTCGCTGCCGAGGGCCACGCTTATTCTGCTGATGACTATCGCCACCGTGGATCTATTCGCAGACGCCCACCGTCAGCTGCGGCAGCTGACCCGATCGGCCGCTGCGGCAACCAGACTCGCTCGGACTGCGCCAGCAATGGCGGACCACCCTCCGCCACCTTCTGCCGCCGTGACGGCGGGGGTGCGCGTCGAGATGTCGACCGCCGGCATATCGGCGCAACCGGGCGAGACCATTATCGTGCACGGCCGTTCCGGGGCAGGAAAAAGCACCCTGCTTCAACGTATCTCGGACCGTAGTGATGATGTCTTGCTCGACCGCCGGCCATCACGGAAGCTTCCTGTCCGCGCGGTCGTCCTGGTCGCAGCCGACGAGCCGCTGTTTAGCGGAACCGTCGCGGAAAACCTCAGACTCGGTGACATCGACCTGGACGACGCCGAGATGCGTCGGCTGCTGGATGACGCGGGGCTGGGCGAGCTCACGCCCGACACCGTCGTAGGCCGCGGCGGGCGCGCCCTGTCCGGCGGTGAGGTGCGCCGCCTCGCGGTGTTGCGTGCACTGGTCGCCCGGCCCCGCCTGCTGCTGCTCGACGAACCGACCGAGGGTCTCGACATACCCACCGCACAACGAATGCTTGGCCTGATACGAGGGGAGCTGCCCCACGCCACCGTGATCGCCGCGATGCACGACCGCCACCGGCCGCACCTTGCGGCCACTGCGCATCGTCTCGTCGAGGTTGGGCCGCACCGGACCGGGTAGATCCCGTTGCCCCGCTGCCGGCTAAGGCCGGCCCCCCACGCCCAAGCCGTATGAGAAGACGCCGACAGCTTTCCGCCGTCGGAGCAGTCGCCCTTGCCTGGGTGTCGGTAGTGGCGTCGCCTTACGTCTGTGGTCAGGCCCCGTGACAGGCATCCGGCGGGGTGAGAGTCCTGTCGGAACGCTCGCGTTATCACCCGGGCGAATAGACGGATCGGGTGATGACGATTCACCCCACGCGCGGGCAGCCTCATCGAAGAGGAGATGTCGGCGGGCTCATGACCACGTAGCAGGACGCAGCCCAGGCCCGCACTACTTGTCGACTGGATCGAGAACGTAGCTCGAAGGTCATTGGTCCAGCCGCCATGGAGACCGGGAAGGAAACCAGGACATGCTTACGGGCCTGAATGCCAAAAAGGTCGTCGTCGGCCGCGGCGCAGCCGGTGCCGACGATACCGTCGCGGATGCGAAAGGCCGGCGCGGTGACGCCCGGAGGGGCCTCGTCGGACGCATCGATGTCGCGGTTACTGGCGTCCATCCCAGCGCTGCAAAAGCCCACCAAACTCAACGGTGGTTTCTGATATGAAGCGTGCCATGGCGCGATTGGCGTCATCGACGACACTGAACTTCGCGAGTTGTGATTTGCTGACGCAATCCAGCCCCACGATTGAGCCGTCCATCATCTCCGACGAGGACATGGTGTGGTCACTGGTCGATGCGGTGAAGTGGTGTCTGAGCGACTATGAGCGCACCCTTATTTTCGTCGAATTAGGCTGCGGGGAAATTTATCTCGTGATCAAGCGCATCCTCACCGCCCTACTGTCAACCCCTATGACGTTGCCGGTAGCGATGCTTTCAAAGCTGACAAGCTGGCTGAATGGCTACGCGGGTACCCCGGAGGAGCCCCAACTTCGCATGATGCTTGCCATCATTCGAATGCAGCAGTCCCAGGCGGTTTAGGTGGTCGGCGATGACTGAGGCTTATGTTTTGGGGGGTGTGCGAACCCCGTTCACCCGCTATGGCGGCACGCTGTCGGGTATTCGGGCAGATGACTTGCTGGGTATGACGATGAAGGGCGCCTGCGACCGGCTGGGTGTACCGCTCGATGCCGTGGAAGACATCGTGGCGGGTTGCGTGAACCCTGCCCACGAGGGCATGGGCGACGTCGCCCGGTGGGCAGCGTTGGCTGCCGGATTTCCTGACACGGCGGCCGGATCCACCGTGAACAGATTCTGCGGATCGTCACTAAGCGCGGCGGTGACTATCAGCCACGCGATCAAGGCCGGCGACCTCGGCCTGGGGATCGCCTGTGGAGTCGAGTCGATGTCTCGATCGGGGTGGGCGCTGATGAAGGGCGACGCCGCCTTCAGTCCCCGAGGTCCGGTTCTCATGCTCGACACCATGTGGAGCGGCGCGGGAGGTCCGCCCAACCCCGTGTTGCTCGCCCGCAACGCTTACATCAGCATGATCGAGACCGCGCAGAATGTCGCCGACCGCTACTCACTGAACCGCGAGGAGATCGACGCCTTCGCGCTGCGATCCCAGCAACATGCCAAGGCTGCCCGTGATCGAGGTCGGTTGGCCAAAGAGATTATGCCCGTGGCGATCCCGGCGACGAAAAAGACAGCTGTCCGGGTGGCAGAACGTGATGAGTTCATCCGCGATGACACCACCGCCGAGGTGCTGGCGGCTTTACCGGCCCAGCCCGGCACGACCCAAATGACGGCGGCTAACTCCTCGCCATTGAGTGATGGTGCCAGTGCGGTAGTCATCGCTTCCGGGGAGCGGGCCACGGAACTCGGCGTCGAGCCGTTAGCCCGAGTGGTATCGAGTGCGGTCTATGGCATCGACCCTCTCATCATGGGCGTGGCCCCCGCATGGGCGATTCCGGCCGCGATCCGCCGGGCAGGACTTGTCCCCGAGCAGATCGACGTGTGGGAGGTGCACGAGGCGTTCAGCGCCCAGGCGCTCGGCGTACTGCGGGAATTGCCAAACCAGCTGGACGGTTTCGTGGTGCCCGATGACAAGCTGACGCCCAACGGCGGCGCGGTCGCGATCGGACATCCTTTCGGGGCCACGGGAACTCGCTATTTGTTGACACTGGCGATCGAACTGCGTGAAAGAGGTGCCCATTATGGGGTGATCGGGATCTGTATCGGCTCGGGGCAGGCAGTAGCAGTGGTTTTGGAAAACCCACGCGCAGAATAGAAGACGTATCGACATCGCCGTCACCGGCACCGGATCTGGCAACGCCATCCTCGACGAGAGCTATGCTGACAGGCGCATCGCGATCTGCGAGCAGGGTGTGTTCGGCGGCACCTGCATCAACGCCGGCCGCCCCAACCGCCGGGCTCGTCAATCGTCTTCACCCGGGTGAATCGGTGTCGAGGGCGATGACATCTCACCCGGCCTGGCGACACGCTGGTCGACAAAGCTCTGCGGATCCTTCCCACGCAGGCGGCGGCCCTCGGGCAAGCCGCTGTATCTCGCCGATGGGGTCACAGGACACCGTGGCCAAACAGCAAGCGTGTCCGACGACCAAGAAGGGGCACTAACAGCCCGCCTAACTTTTGGCCCGCGACGACGGCAGCCGCGGGATCCATGGAGGGAGGCCTACGACGACGTTGCTTCTCACCTGTGGTCAGCACGCCGTTGAGAGATTAACCGACACAGCCCTTTTACTCGTCACCCCAGGAAGGCCCCGAGCGATGAGCACAACAGTCCCCCGCCAGTATGACCTGGTGGTCGTCGGGGCCGGCTCCGGCGGATACGTCGCTGGCATCCGCGCGGCCCAGCTCGGCATGACCGTCGCGATCGTCGAAGAACGTTACTGGGGCGGGGTCTGCCTCAACACCGGGTGCGTTCCGTCAAAAGCCTTGCTGCGCAATGCCGACATCGCCTCTATCCTGACCCATCAGGCAGACGAGTTCGGCATCTGCGGTGACATCAAACTCGACTACGCCCGTGCGGTGTCACGCAGCCGTGAAGTCGCCGACGCCCGGGTCCGCGGCGTGCACTTCCTGATGCGCAAAAACAAGATCACGGAAATCGACGGCCGCGCCCGCTTCAGCGGCTCCCACACACTCGACGTACAGCTACGCGATGGCGGCACAACAAGCCTCCGCTTCGACAACGCCATCATCGCCACCGGCTCACGGGTGCGGATGCTGCCCGGGGTTACCCTCAGCGAGAACATCGTGACCTACGAACAACAGATCCTCGACGCGACGATACCCGAGTCCATCATCATCATCGGAGCCGGCGGAATCGGCATGGAATTCGCCTACATCCTCAACAGCTACGGCGTTGACGTCCAAATTCTCGAGTACGCCGACCGCGCACTTCCCAACGAAGACGCCGACGTCTCCAAGGAATTGACCCGCCAGTACCGACGCCGCGGCATCCCCATCCAGACCAACACCCGGGTTGACTCGGTGATCGACCACGGCGACCACATCACCGTCACCCACACCGACCGCACCGGCCACACCACCTCAGTCGACGCCGCCCGTGCGTTCATCTGTATCGGATTTTGCCCCAACGTCGAAAACCTCGGCCTCGACATGCTGGGCGTAGACCTCACAGCAGGCGGGGCCATCGACATCGACGACTATATGCGCACCTCGGTTCCCAACATCTTCGCGATCGGCGACGTCACCGCCAAAGTGCAACTCGCTCATGTTGCCTCAGCCCAAGGAATCATCGCCGCCGAAACCATCTCCGACGCCCCGAGCATGCCCTTGGACTACCGCATGATGCCGCGCGTGACCTTCTGCCAACCCCAAGTTGCCAGCTTCGGTTACACGGAAGACCAGGCCCGCGCCAGCGGCCGCAACATTCGAGTGGCCACATTTCCCATGCAGGCCAGCGCCAAAGCGCACGGCCTGGGCGAACGGGCCGGCTTCATCAAAATCATCGCCGACGCTGCGCACGGCGAACTGCTCGGAGCTCACCTCGTCGGCGCCGAAGTCAGCGAGCTACTCCCCGAACTCACCGCCGCCCAACTCTGGGACTTGACCGCCACCGAACTGGCCCGCAACGTGCACACCCACCCCACAGTCGGCGAGGGGCTACAGGAGTGCTTCCACGCTCTGACCGGCCATGCCATCAACCTATGACGCCGACAGCGAGCCGGATTCGTGATGTCATCATCGTCGGGTCAGGGCCCGCCGGGTACGCGGCGGCGATCTACACGGCTCGGGCCGGACTGGACACCCTTGTCATCGAAGGACATGAGCCCGGCGGTGCCCTCGCGGCCGCCGGGCCGGTAGACAACTACCCCGGCGTCGGCCCCGTCGTCTCGGGTCCCGCACTGGCTGACGCGATGCGGCGACAAGCACAACACTTCGGCGCCGAGTTACGCCCCAGCTACGTCGTAAGATTCGACCTCGGCGACAAGCCCAAGACGGTCAGCATGAGCGGTGACCAGCACCACGGTCATGCCCTGATTCTTGCCATGGGTTCGGCCCCCCGGTCCCTCAACGTGCCCGGTGAACGCGGGCTCCACGGCGTGAGCACCAGTGCGAAACGCGACGGCGCACGGTTCACCGGACGTGACGTCGCCGTCATCGGCGGGGGCGACGGTGCCGTTGAAGAGGCGCTCTACCTCGCGCCGCTGGCCCGCCACGTCACCCTCATCCACCATCGCCCCCGACTCCGGGCATCAGCCATCGCCGTTGCGCGTCTGCAGGATCATCCCAACGTCGCGATCCTGACCTCCACCGAAGTGCTGGCCATACAAGGCGGCCGACATGTCAGCGGCGTGCGCATACGCGACACGCACCGCGCCGCCGATTCCACCATCGCAGTCGGGGCCGTCTTTGTCGCTGTCGGCCAGACGCCGTGCTCAGATCTCTTGATCGGGCTCGTCGACCTCGATGCCGGTGGCCACATCCTGACCAAAGGCGATACGACGCGTACCTCCGCGGAGGGCGTATTCGCTGCCGGCGACCTGATTGATCGCCGCTACCGCCAAGCAGTCACCGCCGCAGCCAGCGGCTGCGCGGCCGCACTCGATGCGCAGCGCTGGCTGAGCCAACCGCACTGTCCCCTATCGGATTCCATTGCCAGGAAAGGAAAGATCCCCTCATGACCTCACATCGGCCCATCACCGTGAGCGATGCCTCGTTCACCACCGATGTCCTCGAAAGCCCCACACCGGTATTGGTTGATTTCTGGGCCCCGTGGTGTGGTCCGTGTCGCGCCGTTGCACCGATCCTTGAACAGCTCGCCCTTGACCACGGCGACAAATTGGCCGTGGCGAAGCTTGACGTGGAGGCAAATCCGCTGACTGCTCAACGGTTTCGGGTGGCGTCGATCCCCACCATGATTGTCTTCAAGGACGGCATACCAACCACGCGCCTGGTGGGTGCGCGTGCAAAGTCGGCCCTGCTCCACGAGCTTCGCGACTACCTCTAGACGAGCTGGTGCTCGACGTGTGTTACTCGCGTCGAGCGTCAACGCCCCACCCGAGCGGCTCAACGCTCAGTGTTCCCGGACGACGTGGATGGCGTTTCGTTCCGGATGGCCGCGATCGATTGTGCGTCCTCCCCGGTGACCTGGCAGGCGCCCTGAAGGACGGTTCGCACGTCGTTGGCAGGGATGGCGACAGCGCCCGAGGAGTCGGCGAATATGTAGTCGCCGGGATGGATCCCCACCCCCGCCAGGACTACCGAGCGGTTGGCCTCGAAGGGGGTGACAACGTCACCACCCCAGCGCGTTGCTTCGCCTCGGCAATAGATGGATAGGTCAGATTGCTGGAGTTCGGCGAAGTCACGAAGTCGACCATCCGTGAGGATGCCTGCAAGCCGATGGTTTTGGACGCGCGACAACTTCGTTCCGCCGCCAAGTGAGGTGTCGGCGTATCCGTTACTGGCCAAGACGAGGACACATCCTTCAGCGCCATCAGCGATGGCCTCATAGAAGAGCCGCTTGAAGTTGTAGCGTTCGGGGGGCAGCGCGGTTCGACAGGTCGGGAAGTAAGAGATTGTCACGGCCGGCCCGAAAAGCACGCGGCCGGGCGTGGGACTCACCAGATCGAGCAGATCGCTGCGATGTTGATGCAGTCGCCCCATCGCGTCCACGATGTCAGCGGTATGGACGCGACGAGCGAGCTCACTGAGCGAGTTCATTGCCGGCCCGGGATCGCTGCCGCGGGGCGGGCTTGCCCCCAGCGGAAATGGCTTACATCCGGCCCTGTGTGTCATGCGCACTCGCTTCCCGCCAGCGTAGCCGGGGCGGCGGCGTTGGGATCCGTAACCCTCTCATCCTTTAACAGAATGGAGATCGCGCCCTTGGCTTCGAAGATCGCGAGGTGAATACGATCGAAGCTTTCGTGTCCCTGCAGTCGTAGCACAGCCTCGAGATCGGCAGTGGTTAGTCCGCATCGACGCAGGTTGCGTCGATCGACGTATCCGTTGCGGATCAGCACTTTCAGAGGCGGATCGATGAAACGTCGAATCCCCGGAATGAAGCGCAATCTCGCAAGTACCGCGTGGCTGGCTAAAAGGCAAATCAGCGCCGCGGTCGCGTTGAGCCACGAGGTATCGCTGGCGGTGGCAGCCCGACCGACGATGGCTCCGGCGGCGACCGCAGCGATCCAGTCGAACGGCGCGAATTCGGCGAGAGTGCGGCGCTCCATGAAACGAAACAGGATCGCAGCCGTGAGAAACAGCGCCGAGGTTTTGATGGCAGCGTCGACGGCACCGGGTGGGCTACCGATCAGGACGTGAAATATGCGGTCCATGCGTGCCTGTCCTTCACGGTCGGCGTATCCGGCGGCGCTGGCGATAGTTCAAAGCGAAATGTCCTTTCTGAGCGGCGGCTTCGATCGAGCAGCGCGCCGCGTCGAACGAGGCTGTACACTCGCCGCCGGCTGCCGTGATCGGCCGCTGGTGGCGGCGGTCGACCATGACGCCGTCGGCGATGACATCACTGAACCGGGATTGGGCTACGCCAGGACTGGGCGCCGCGGAGGTCGAGCCACACGTCGGTGGGCGTTTGGACCAGCCGGGCCAGGACGTTTTCGCAACCAGCGCACCTCACCACGATGCCCGGCCCGCGAAGATAGACATGACTCTCGGCGAAGGCCTCGACCTGACCACATCCGGCGCAGGTCAGCATCGCAGTGGTGACATCGAATCCCAGCACCTCCGCGAAGGCACCCCCGGCGGCGTTGCCGTCGACGTGCGTTGGTTCGGTCATCATTCCCCGCTTCTCAGTTACTGGCTCGGTCCGAACCGCTCGGTCCGGATGGCTGGTGGCTGATAGCCCTGCTCGATCAGCATTGTGGTCATTGATTCCACAAATCCCGTTGGGCCGCAAACATAGACGCGCGCACCGTCGGCGAGCACCCACTCCGTCGGCGCGAGGTCTGCGGCGCTCACCCGGCCGGGTGGCCGGACGGTCTGCGGCGGCGCCACCCGGGTGTAGACCAGCGCGAGCTGTAGCCAATCGCATGCACGCTCGAGCCGGCCCAACTCTTGGGCGTAATAAACGTCAGCGGGACTGCGCACCGAGTAGACAAGCCGAAAGTGGGCTGTGCCGGCGACGACCCGCTGACGCAACATGGCCATCAATGGCACGATTCCCGATCCGCCGCCCACCAGCAAAACCGACGCCGCATCGGCGGGCGCCCACACAAACCAGCCGCCGATGGGGCCGCGAAGTTCGATCTGGTCTCCAGCCCCAAGCCCAGCGAGGTAGGGGGAGACTTCCCCTTCGGGAATCTCCTGGACAGTGAGCTCGATGCGCTCACCGTCGGCTGGTCTGCTCAGCGAATAGCTGCGTTGCGCGCTGTACCCGTCCTCAGCGGTCAGCTTGACATCGACGTGCTGGCCGGCCCGGTGACCGCCCCATCTCGGCACGTTCAGGCTGATCGTTTGAGCGGATCCGGTCTCGCGTACAGAGTGCACCACACGCGCGACGCGCCAGCGCAACATCGAATTCATATGGACTCCATGGCCGTCAATCCCCGGCGTAGCGTTGTTCTCGCCACGGGTCCCCGTAGTTGTGATAGCCAAATCGTTCCCAGAACCCCGGTGAGTCGCTGTCACGCAGCTCGATGGATCTCACCCACTTCGCGGACTTCCAGAAATACAGGTGCGGCACCAACAGCCGCGCCGGGCCGCCGTGTGCCGCGCAAAGCGGTGCGCCCTGATAGCCGTAGACGATCCACGCCTTCCCGCCGCGAAGATCGCGCAGCGGGAGATTGGTGGTGTAGCCGCCGTAGGAACCGATCAGTGCGAATGCGGCCGCAGTCTCGATTGATTCGAAAAGTGTGTCCAGCGAAACGCCTTCCCACTCCGTATCCAGCTTGGACCACGTGGTGACGCAGTGGATGTCCACTGTGAACCGCTCGCTGGGCAGTAGCTTGAACTGGTCCCAGGTCCACGAGTGTTCCGAGCCGAGCCCGTCGCGAATGGTGAATCGCCAGTCATCAAGATCGATCCGCGGAGTCGGACCCGCTTGCAGGACAGGGAAGTCCGCGGTCAGATGTTGACCGGGCGGCAGCTCACGCGCCGACTCACCACCCTGTCGTCTGCGAAAACCTTTGTTGACGATACTCATTGGCGCTCCGTTTCGTGGGTGGTCATCAGCCCCAGCAAAGGCGGTGTTAGATGTGCGGCTCAAATAGCACCGCGGGGATCTCGTACGGTGCCGTCGCTTTGCTCTCCGCCTCCTGCGGCGTGGGCGGGTCACCCATCAGGCACGT
>Ga0335069_10013035_pt1 | contig 11683 bp, 7 predicted proteins | sample Lox_Sample_11_FD_206714 | JGI IMG/M metagenome (GOLD analysis project Ga0335069, IMG submission 206714) | Soil microbial communities from Loxahatchee National Wildlife Refuge, Florida, United States - Lox_Sample_1.1 | ecosystem: Environmental > Terrestrial > Soil > Wetlands | place: USA: Florida...
CGCTCCAGCCTGACTCCGCGATGTCCACCAGGACGTAGTAGGCGCCCTCGGGTTCCGTGAAAGCCAGGTCGGTCTGGCGCAAGAAGCTCAGGAACAGGTCGCGCTTTCCGGTGTAGCTGGCCTGCAGCTCGCGGTAGTAGCTGTCGGGCAGGTTCAGGCCGGCCACGGCTGCCTCCTGCAAGGGCGCCGCCGCGCCCACCGTGAGGAAGTCGTGCACCTTGCGCGCGCCCGCGATGACCGCCGGCGCGGCGATCACGTAGCCCAGGCGCCATCCGGTCACCGAATAGGTCTTGGACAGCGATCCGCAGGTGATGGTCCGGTCGAATTGGCCCGGCAAGGCGGCGAAATAGGTGTGCGCGTGCGGGGCGAACACGATGTGCTCGTACACCTCGTCGGTGATCACGAAGGCGTCGGCCTGGGTGGCCAGCCGGGCGACCAGCTCGAGCTCGGCCCGGGTGAAGACCCGGCCGGTCGGATTGGCCGGGTTGCACAGAATTATGGCCTTGGGCCGCTCGGCAAAGGCGGCGCGCAGCTCGGCTTCGTCAAAGCGGAAGGCCGGCGGATGCAAAGGCACGTAGATCGGCTCGGCACCCGAGAGAATGGTGTCGGCCACGTAGTTTTCATAAAACGGCGAGAACACGATCACGCGGTCCCCGGGATTGCAGGCGGTCATCATCGCGACCATCATGGCTTCCGTGCTGCCGCAGGTGACCACGATGTTGGTGTCCGGATCGACATCGAGCCCGGCGAAGCGCGCGTGCTTGCTCGCCAGGGCCTGACGAAATGCCGGCGAGCCCCAGGTCACGGCGTATTGATGGGGGCCGTGCCGACCGGCGTGCTCGGCGGCCTGCCGCAGGACCTCGGGCGGGTCGAAGTCGGGAAAACCCTGTGACAGGTTGATCGCCCCGTGCGCGTTGGCCAGCCGGGTCATATGTCGGATGACCGATTCGGTGAAGGTGCCAACGCGGCGACTGGTTTCGGGCATGGCCGGCCAGCCGGGTCTAGATCTATTGAACGTTCGGCACAAGCTTCTCTGGGCCGAGCTGGCTAGGGCTCCGACGCCGCCAGCTTATCCGAAGACTCGGCGACTCTGCGTCATGGCACGCGGATAGCACCTATTCAGGGCGCGCGATCCATGGTTCGACTCGACGTGGAGAGCGCGCCTGACATGACCGAGCTGCTCACACCGTCCGCCCTGCTCATCGATCTATACGAGCTGACCATGGCGCAGGCCTATTTTCGCGCCGGCCGCGCCGAGCAGGAAGCCACGTTTCATCTGTCGTTCCGCTCCTGTCCATTCGGCGGTGGCTATGCCGTGGCGTGCGGGCTCGCGGACGCCGTGGCTCGTCTCGAGAGCTTGCGTTTTGCGCCCGAGGAGCTGGCCTATCTTGCGGGCCTTCGTGGCGACGAGGGCCAGCCGCTCTTTGCCGAGGATTTCTTGCGCGTCCTGGCCGACCTGCGCCTGCGCCTGGACGTCGACGCCGTTCCCGAGGGCTCTCTGGTTTTCGCACCCGAGCCGCTCGTGCGGGTGCGGGGTCCCATTCTGCAGGCGCAGTTGGTGGAGAGCACCCTGCTCAACGCCATCAGCTTCGCTACCCTGGTGGCCAGCAAGGCGGCGCGAGTTTGTCACGCCGCGGGTGGCGACCCCGTGCTGGAGTTTGGGCTGCGCCGTGCCCAGGGCAGCGACGGGGCGCTCACCGCCAGTCGTGCTTGTTTCGTCGGAGGCTGCGCCGCCACGTCCAATTCGCTGGCCGGCTTGCGCTTTGGTTTTCCCGTGCGCGGGACGCATGCCCACAGCTTGGTCATGTCGTTCGACAGCGAGCGCGAGGCGTTCCATCGCTTTGCCGACTCGACGGCCAACAGCGTGGTGCTTCTCGTCGACACTTACCATAGCCTGGCCGGCGTGCGCCATGCCATCGAAGTCGGCAGTGCTCTGCGCAGGCGTGGACGGCGTCTGGGGGGAATCCGTCTCGATTCGGGCGATCTGGTGTCGCTGTCGCGAAGCGCGCGCCGGCTGCTCGACCAGGCCGGGTTCACCGAAACCGTCATCGTAGGGTCAGGCGATCTCGACGAATACCTCATCGAGAGCTTGAAGCAGCGGGGCGCGGCCATCGGCGTCTGGGGTGTGGGTACGCGCATGGTCACCGCCGATGGCCAGCCAGCCCTCGATAGTGCCTACAAGCTGGCCGCCGTGCGCGGACGCGACGGCCGCTGGCATCCGCGCATCAAGCTGAGCGAGGAGCCGGCCAAGACGTCGATCCCGGCGGCCCAGCAGGTGCGGCGTTTTCGCGATCCCGCCACCCATGAGCTGGTCGCTGACCTGATCTACGATGCCGACGCTGCGCCAGCGGCCCCACTGACCATGACAGACCCGCTCGATCCAAGCCGAAGGCGCAGCTTGGCGGCGGGGCTCGACCAGGAGGAGCTGCTGCGGCCTGTGTTTCGCGCTGGCCAGCGCGTCTACCAACCCCCGACCGCCGCGCTGGCTCGGGAACGGCTGCGGCTCGAGCTGGCGGCGTTGGCGCCCGGGTGCAAACGCTTGCGCGATCCGGAGCAGTACCCGGTCGGGCTGGAGGTAACCCTGGCGGAACTGCGCGCGCGTTTGGTCGCGGAGGCAAAGTCAGATGCTTGAGGTTGCGGGCGGCATGGAAAGACGGGAAGGAGGGGCAGTTGATGCGCGCTCTCTTGTTGGTGGATATCCAGAACGATTTCTGTCCGGGCGGGGCCTTGGGGGTGGCCCACGGCGATGAAGTGGTGGCGGTGGCCAATCGGCTGATACCGCGCTTCGATCTGGTTGTCGCGACCTTGGACTTTCATCCGCCCAATCATGGAAGCTTCGCCGCCAACCACCCGGGCAAGCAGCCCTTCGAAAAAGGCGAGTTGGCGGGCCTGCCACAGGTGCTATGGCCGATCCACTGCGTCCAAGGGACGCCCGGCGCTGCGTTTCACCCGGCCCTACACGCGACGGCCATCAAACATGTGGTGGCCAAGGGCACGGATCCGAGCATCGACAGCTACAGCGGGTTCTTCGATAATGGGCACCGCAAGGCCACCGGCCTTTACGATCTCTTGCGCCTTCACCAGGTCGAAGAGGTCATGGTCATGGGATTGGCGACAGACTATTGCGTGCGGGCCACCGTGCTCGATGCGCTCGCGCTCGGGCTGCAGGCCACGGTGGTGGCGGACGGCTGCCGGGCTGTGGACTTGGTGCCGGGTGATGGACAGCGCGCGTTGGAAGAGATGCAGCGGGCCGGGGCGCGGCTTGAGCACAGCGACAACCTCGCCTAGCCAGCGCTGGCCTCCGACTTGCAATGGGGAGAGGCCACCAAGGAGGGCGGCCATGTCGAAGCCCAAGAACCTGCATGCAATCATCCTGGCGAGTGGTGAGGACCACCATCTGAAATCGCTTATCGCCGCGCTCGCTGGCGCGGACGTCCCCAAGCAGTTTGCGCCGATAGCCGGCCACGGCTCGTTGTTGCAACAGACGGTTGCGCGTTACGCCAGCTTGGTACCACCCGACCGCATGATTGTGGTGGTCTCGTCAGCGCACGAACGCCTTGCGCGGGCCCAGCTCCGTGATTGGCCAGGGCTCGACATCATAGCGCGCCCAGCGGAGTGTGGCGGCGGTCTCGACCTGCTCCTGCCGCTTGGACGTGTGCTCTCGCGCGCACCGGACGCGCGCGTGGTGATCACGCCTGCCGATCACTTCGTGCCCTATCCCGAGGCGCTGGTAGCGTCGGTGGGCGCGGCATGCGCCGCGCTGGACGAGGCAGCCCTTATCCTGGTGGGCGTGGCCGGGGGCAGCCGAAGGGGCAGCCAGGGCTGGATCGTGCCCGGGCGACCGCTCAAGGGTGGGGTCTTCTCGGTAGCAGGATTGCTGGAGCAGGCCACGCCGGTGCAGGCCGCGCAGCTGGTGGCGGTGGGTGCTCTGAAGAACATCTCGACGACCGTGGCCCGCGCCGAGCACCTCTGGCACTTGGCCGCGCGCCAGCTGCCCATGCAGGCCGAGGCGGTAGCCCACCTGTGGGCGAGCAGCCACGCATCGGGCGCGGTGGACGCGGGCGCCTATCTCGACATGCCTGCTGTCGAGCTGAACGGCTCGCTTCTGCGCAACGCCAAGGATCTGGCGGTGGTTCCGGTGTATGGATCAGGCTGGACCGATTGGACGTCCGCCGAGCATGTGATCGATTCACTTGAGAATCCGCGGGAGTTGGAGCACCTGCTGTTGCGCATTTGGAATCATCAACGTGCCCGCGGGCGGACCCAGTTGCGGCCGCGAAATCCTCCGTGCTCGGGCGATGCCAGGGCTGCCTAGAGAGAAACCAAGCCTTCCCATCACAAGAAGTGCTACGGATTGGTAGCGGATGCTCCGGCCTACGCCACCGAACGGGAACACATACGGTCCGGACAGGATGTTTGCCACAGAGACCACACCGCAGCCCGACGGCCGCAACCCGCAGCCAATTCGGGTTCGAACCGGACCAACCACAGAGAGCACTGAGGATGAGAAGGCCACAGAGCCGGAACGAAAGAGGTTGCAGACCTTGAGCCCAACCTCTTTCGTTCCTCTGCGGCCCTCGTCTCCTTTGTGCGCTCCGTGGTGAAGATCTCGAATGCTCGCTGCCAAGAGATCTTCGCGTCCTGCGAAGAAGTCCGGGGTTAGCAGAATTTTCTTAGCTGTTTCGATCAACAACGGCGATCAGTCGCTGTTCACGACGAGATCGACCGCCAGACCCTTGCCCAGAGTCTGGTTGGCAGCGGGTTTCTGCTCGAGCACGACGCCCGCGCTGCGATCGTCATCCGAGACATAGCGCACCTGTCCGGCAATCAGCCCGGCCTGGGTCAGCAGGTCTTTGGCCTTCGAGAGTGATTTGCCCGTGACGGCGGGCACGGTGACGGTCTCGGCGCCTTTTGATACCTTGAGCTCTAGGCCCGTGCCAGCCCGCACCTCGGCGCCCTCGGCTACGCTTTGTGAGATGACCATGCCGATCCCGAGGGAAGGATGGGCCTGCTCGACTACGTTGCTGACCGCGAGGCGCGCCTTCTCCAGGCGGATGCGGGCTTCCGACAAGAGCTGGCCCGTCACATTGGGCACCTTGACCAGGGTGGGCGAGCGGGCAATGGTCACGTTGACCTGCTCGCCCGCATGCAACTTGGAGCCGGGCAGCGGGCGCTGGGCCAGGATTTGACCTGGAGGTGCCGCGCTATCCTCGCGATCCTCGGAAACCACCAACAGCAGCCCAGATTGGTCGAGTGCGGTGCGCGCAGTATCCACCGTGGACCCGACCAGCGTGGGAACGTCGACCGAGCGGCGGAATACGTCACCTCGAATCGAGGCGTAGGAGACAACCGCGGCCACCACTGCCGCGACCACTGCAGACAGGAGTGCTTGGCGCATAATGCACTCACGTTACCGTCACTTGCAGTCCCAAACAACTGGGGAGTGTGGAGGGATGACCTATCGCGCTGTCACGCAGGCGTGGTCCGAGCACATGCTGCACGCGTTCTCCCCTCGGGCAGCGGCGGCCCTGGTTGCTGGGAGCGGAGTAATGTAAATGCGAAGACGACGTTGAGCGCGTCATCCGTGTTGCGAGGTCGGGCGTGCAAGATCTGGCGCGGGCTGGGTATTTCTGCGAGATTTCGCCCGAGGTTCGCCATGCCCCCGAAGAGAATCGAACGCAGCTCGCAACTCGCCAACGTCCGCTACGAGATCCGCGGTCCGCTGGCGCGCCGGGCGGCTGAGCTGGAGAAAGCGGGGCACGAGATCATCAAGCTGAACATCGGCAATCCGGGCGCCTTCGGGTTTCGCGCTCCGGAGACCATGCGCCTGGCGATGATCGAAAACCTGCGCGACGCCGATCCCTATTGCCATCAGAAGGGCATCTTCTCGGCGCGTGAGGCCGTGGTGATGCAGCAGCAGAGCCGCGGGATCATGGATGCCAATGCGGAGGATGTCTTCATCGGCAACGGGGTGAGCGAGCTGATCCTGTTCTCGCTGCGCGCTCTGCTCAACACCGGAGACGAGGTTCTGGTGCCCAGCCCCGACTATCCGCTGTGGACCGCCGCCACCCATCTGGCAGACGGAAAGGCCGTGCACTACCCGTGCGTGCCCGACAACGGCTGGTTGCCTGACCTGGGCGCCTTGGCGCGCCTGGTGACGCCGCGGACGCGCGCCATGGTGATCATTTCGCCCAACAATCCGACCGGGGCGGTCTACCCCCGCGAGGTGTTGGCCAAGATGGTCGACATCGCTCAGTCGCATGAGCTGGTGGTTCTCTCCGACGAGATCTACGACCAGATGACCTACGAGGGCGCCGAGTACACCCCGGTGGCCACCCTGGCCACCCATACTCTGTGTGGAACCTTCTCCGGTTTGTCCAAGGTATATCGGGCGTGCGGGTTTCGGGTGGGCTGGCTCAGCTTCTCCGGCGAGAAGGAACGCGCGCGCGATTACCTGATGGGTCTCGACACCATCGCGTCGCTCAGGCTGTGCTCGAACGTGGTCGGCCAGTGGGCGGTGCAGACCGCGCTCGGCGGCTACCAATCGATTCGCGATCTGGTGCGGCAGGGCGGGCGCCTGTACCAGACGCGGGCTGCGATTCTCGACGGCTGCAAGCGCAGCAAGTACCTGTCGGTGGTTCCGCCCCGGGGCGCCATGTACGCCTTCGTGCGGGTGGACACGACCAACCTGCCAAATTTCAGCGACGAGCAATTCGCGCTCGACCTGCTCGAACGCAAGCACGTTCTGGTGGCGCCTGGCACCAGCTTCAACGTGTCCTACCGCGACCACTTCCGCATCACCCTCTTGCCCGACGAGGAGACCATGGCCGACGTCTTCCGGCGCATGGAGGATCTGCTGGAGGACTACGCGGCCGAGGCACGCGCGCCACAGTGATCTGCCGGATCCGGATTTTCACCACCGAGGCCGCGGAGGCCACAGAGCCGGACAGGAAGGAAGGGTTCGGATCAGAGTCCGGAACCATCTGCTCCTCTGTGTCCTCTGTGCCCTCTGTGGTGAGATCCGTCTTAAGTGATGGTGCGGTCTTGGTTGGCGGCCGCCAGGCTGCGTTGGTGTCCTACAGCAGCACCTCGCGAATGTCGGCCAGCAGGGCAGCCAGGTGGGTGGTGAAACGCGCGGCTTGCGCGCCGTCGTTGGCGCGGTGATCGTAGGAAAGCGAGAAAGGCAGGATGAGGCGAGGCACCAGCTGTCCGTCGCGATAGACCGGCCGCTGCGAGGCGCGCGAGACGCCCAGGATGGCGACCTCGGGCGCGTTGACAATCGGCGAGAACGCGCTGCCGCCGATACCGCCCAGACTGGAGATGGTGAAGCTGGCGCCTTGTGAGTCGACGGGCGTCAGTTTTTGCTCCCGCGCTCGCTGGCTCAGCGTGCTCAGGTTGCCGGCCAGCTCCCAGATGCCCTTGCGGTCGACGTCGCGCACGACCGGCACGACCAACCCGTCCGGCGTGTCGACTGCGATGGCGATGTGGAAGTAGCGCTTGAGCACCAGGTTGTCACCCGTGGCATCCAGCGAGGCGTTGAAGCTGGGGTACTCTTTCAACGTCGCCACCACCGCCTTCATGATGAAGGCAAGCAGGGTCAGGCGTACCCCGCGCGCTCTGGCTTGCTCAGCCTCGTTCTGGCGAAACGCCTCGAGCTCGGTGATGTCCGCCTCGTCGTATTGGGTGACGTGCGGAATCCGCAGCCACGATCGATGCACCTGGGTGGCCGTGGCCCGCCGAATCCGGCCGAGCGGCTGCAATTCGACGGGACCGAACTTCGAAAAATCCACCACGGGCAACTCGGGCAGCTCCAGCTTGCCAACGCCCGGTGCGGGCGGTTGCGCCAGGGCTTGCTTGATGTAGCGGCGCAGATCTTCCTCGACGATGCGGCCGTTGCGACCCGTGCCCTGGACCTGGGCCAGGTCGACGCCCAACTCACGCGCGAGGCGCCGGACGGCCGGCCCGGCATGGTGCTCGGCCTTGGCCTGGTCGTACACCAGTGGAATGCTGGCGGTGGGCGAAGGCCTTGGGCCGCTGCGAGTCCCGGGCGGGTTGTCCACGATCACACCGGAGGCGAGGGGCAGGGCGCTGCGTAGCGGCACCGCTCCCGGCCGCTCGCCGCCCGGCGCGCGCGCTTCGGGCTGCTGGGGGCTGGACGGCTCCGGCTCACGCGAGAGCGGCGTCGGGCCGGAATCACCGGAGGGAACCAAGTTGATCTGGTCGCCGACCTCCAGGGTGAGAAGCGGGACGCCTGCCGATACCTTGTCGCCCAACTTGACCAGGACGTCTTTCACGACCCCCGACTGGGGCGAAGGTACGTCCATGGAGGCCTTGTCGCTCTCCAGAACCACCACGGGATCGTCGCGCTTGATGGAAGCTCCGGGGGAAACCAGAACCTCGGCGATGGGTACATCGTGAAAATCGCCGATATCAGGGACTCGCACGTCAACCGTCTTGCTCACGATGCTTCTCCTTGTACTCGCGTCACACCCGGCTCGGGTCCGGCTTTTCGGGATCGATGTGCAGTTGGCGCAGGGCCGCACCGACTCGCGCAGCCGGGATGGCGCCCTCGTCGGCCAACGCCTTCAGGGCCGCCAGCGCCACGAAAGCGCGGTCCACTTCGAAAAAATGGCGCAGTTGCGCGCGTCGATCGCTGCGGCCAAAACCGTCCGTGCCCAGCACGAGAAGGCGGCGAGACAGGAAGGGACGGATCTGATCGGCAAACAGGCGGACATAGTCGCTGGCCGCAACCACGGGGCCGGGGTGGCCGGCCAGGCTGGTGTCGACGAAGCTTACCCGGCGCGGCTCCTCGGGGTGGAGCAGCGACCAGCGCTCGGCGGCCAGTCCCTCGCGGCGCAACTCGGTGAAGCTGGTGGCGCTCCACACGTCAGCCGCCACGCCGAAATCGGCCTCCAACCAATCGGCAGCGGCCAGCACCTCGCGCAGGATGGTGCCCGAGCCGAGCAGCTGAACGCGCGGCCGCTCGTCACCGGCGCGACTTTCGCGCAGCAGGTACAGACCCTTGAGGATCCCGGGCGCGGCTCCGGCGGGCATGGCCGGGTGGGCGTAGTTCTCGTTCATCATGGTGATGTAGTAGAAGAGGTCTTGCTGTTCGGCGACCATGCGGCGCAGCCCGTCCTGGATGATGACCGCCATCTCGTAGCCATAGGTCGGATCGTAGGCCTGGCAGGTCGGAATGTTGGCGGCCAGCACATGACTGTGGCCGTCCTGGTGCTGCAGACCCTCGCCCGCCAAGGTGGTGCGCCCGGCGGTCCCGCCCATGAGAAACCCGCGCATGCGCATGTCCGCGCCCGCCCAAGCGAAGTCCCCCGTGCGCTGAAAACCGAACATCGAATAGAAACAGTAGAACGGGATCAGGTTGATGCCGTGATTGGCGTAAGCGGTGCCGGCCGCGATGAAGGAGGACATGGAGCCCGCCTCGTTGATGCCCTCTTCGAGGATCTGTCCGTCCTTGGCTTCGTGATAGGACATGAGCTGCTCGGCATCGACCGGTTCATAGAGCTGTCCCACCGACGAGTAGATGCCGAGCTGGCGAAACAAGCCTTCCATGCCGAACGTGCGCGCCTCGTCGGGCACGATGGGCACCACCTGGCGACCGATGTGCGGGTCGCGCGCCAGGCGGGTCAGGATGCGCACGAAGGCCATGGTGGTGGAATACGTACGCTCGCCGCTGCCTTGCAGAAGCGAGTCGAACGCCTCTAGGGAGGGGACCTGCAACGGCGGAGCGGCCGCCCGGCGTACCGGGAGGAAGCCACCCAGGGCTTGGCGCCGCTCGCGCAAATAGCGCATCTCGATGCTGTCCTCGGGCGGCCGGTAAAAGGGTGTCTTGCCGATCTCTTCGTCGCTGATCGGAATTTCGAAGCGATCGCGGAAAACCCGCAGGGCCTCTTCGCCCATTTTCTTCTGCTGGTGGGTGATGTTTTGCCCCTCGCCGGCCTCGCCCATGCCATAGCCTTTCACCGTCTTGGCCAGTACTACGCTCGGTTGACCCTCGCACGACACCGCCGCGGCATAAGCGGCAAAGACCTTGTGCGGGTCATGGCCGCCACGATTGAGCCGCCAGATGTCCTCGTCGGTCAGGCTGGCCACCATGGCGCGCAGCTCGGGGTACTTGCCAAAGAACTTTTCGCGCGTGTAGCCGCCACCCTTGGCCTTGAAAGCCTGGTACTCGCCGTCGACGCACTCGAGGAAGCGCTTGCGCAGCAAACCCTTTTGATCGAGCTGCAACAGCGGATCCCAGTACGAGCCCCACAAGACCTTGATGACGTTCCAGCCGGCGCCGCGGAAGAGAGCCTCAAGCTCCTGGACGATATTCCCGTTGCCGCGCACCGGCCCGTCCAGGCGCTGCAGGTTGCAGTTGACCACGAAGATGAGGTTGTCGAGCTTCTCGCGTGCCGCCAGGGTGATGGCCCCGAGCGACTCGGCCTCGTCCATTTCGCCGTCGCCCAGAAAGGCCCACACCTTGCGATCCTGTGCTTCGACCAGGCCGCGGTTGTGCAGGTACTTCATCAGGCGCGCCTGGTAGATGGCCATCATGGGCGCCAGCCCCATACTGACCGTGGAGAACTGCCAGAAGTCAGGCATCAGCCAGGGATGCGGGTAGGAAGACAGGCCCGCGCCGCCCACCTCTTGGCGGAAACTGTTGAGTTGTTCTTCAGTCAGGCGGCCTTCGAGAAAGGCGCGCGCGTAGATGCCTGGCGCCGAATGGCCCTGAAAATAGACGAGGTCGCCCCCGTGATGGTCGGTGGGCGCGCGGAAGAAGTGGTTGAACCCCACGTCGTAAAGCGTGGCCGCCGAGGCAAAGCTGGCGATGTGGCCGCCCAGCTCGGAGCTTTGCCGGTTGGCGTGCACCACCATGGCCAGGGCGTTCCAGCGGATGAGCGAGCGAATGCGGCGCTCGATAGCCGGATCGCCGGGCGCCTGCACCTGCCGGCTGCGTGGAATGGTGTTGATGTAGGCGGTGGTCGCGTCGAAAGGCAGGTGGGCACCCGCGCGGCGCGCGTGATCGACCAGCTGCTCGAGCAAAAAATGCGCGCGTTCGATGCCACCATGCGCGAGCGTGGATTCCAGGGCATCGATCCATTCCTGCGTCTCCTGGGGATCGACGTCCGCGGTCTGGCTCGCTCGCTGCGGGTTGCTCGGCTGGTCGGTCGCTTCCCTTTGGCTCATCGGCACCTCCCCATTTTGCCGGCCGGCGGCCGGAACTAGCGTAAAAGCCTAGCGCGAAAATCGCAAAGAGGAAGGAAGGGATTTCTTCGCAGGACGCGAAGATCTAGTGGCACCGGATTCGGAGTCTCACCACAGAGACCACAGAGGCCACAGAGCCGGACAGGAAGGAAAAGGGTTCGGATCAGACTCCGGAACCATCAAATCCTCTGTGGCCTCTGTGGCCTCTGTGGTTGAATCCGTCTTGAGTGGTGGCGCGGTTTTGGGTTGCGGCCGGCAGGCTGCATTGTGGCACTTCGTCCTTGCACAGGCAGCGTCTGACTGGCTCTGCTAGTGTTCGCCCCAGCCGTGATCCAAGCTCGTGGCCTCTGCAAGACCTATCGCGTGCATCGGCGCCAGCCGGGCCTGCTCGCGACCTTGCGCTCGGTGGTCCGCCGACGCACCGAAGAGGTTCGGGCTCTGGTTGACGTGAGCTTCGACATCGCCTCGGGCGAGC
>Ga0335069_10013036_pt1 | contig 11682 bp, 12 predicted proteins | sample Lox_Sample_11_FD_206714 | JGI IMG/M metagenome (GOLD analysis project Ga0335069, IMG submission 206714) | Soil microbial communities from Loxahatchee National Wildlife Refuge, Florida, United States - Lox_Sample_1.1 | ecosystem: Environmental > Terrestrial > Soil > Wetlands | place: USA...
ACCGAGTCCCGGTTGTCGTGGGCGTAAGCAATATCCCGTTGCCATTCGTCGTCGAGGAGGCGGTCACCGATGTCGGCGAGGCTGACATCCGGAGTCTCCAGGAGCATTTTGCGCTGCCGGACATGAGTGCGACCGACGACTCGATCGCCAACGGTACACACCGGCCTGAGCCTGGTAGTCCCCGGCCGCTTGCGCTGTTCACCGGAGAACGGGTCGATTACTCATTGGCGCGCCTCCACCACTATACGGGGACCTCGGCCGAGCACTTTCAGATACCAACGCTACGTGGACGAGTTTGTTGCCTTGGGGCGGGCACAGGTCAGTGCACAAACAGAGTACGTAGACTTCGTCGAGCCAGGAAGCGCGACGACTCCGGGCCGCGCCTCCCGCGAGTCGCAAGTGCCGCAGATGCCCGCCTACCATCTCAAGCGGGAGGACGGTGACGGGCATCACCCTTGTCAACATTGGGGTTGGTCCGAGCAACGCCAAGACAATTACCGACCACATCGCAGTCCTGCGACCGAATTGCTGGTTGATGCTTGGCCACTGTGCGGGATTGCGGCGAAGCCAACTGCTGGGCGATTACGTGCTTGCACACGGCTACGTGCGCGACGATCATGTCCTCGATCAGGACCTTCCCTCCTGGGTGCCGGTGCCGCCGATTGCCGAGGTGCAGGTGGCTCTTCAGGAAGCGACTGCGAAGGTGACCGGCCTGCGTGGCCAGGACCTAAAGACGCGGATGCGCACCGGCACAGTTGCCACTACTGATAACCGTAACTGGGAACTTCGCTTCAACGAGCTGTTCGGAGAACTCAATCTCAGCCGTGCCATAGCGGTCGACATGGAGTCGGCGACGGTGGCAGCCAACGGCTTCCGCTTCCGCGTACCCTACGGCACTTTTCTGTGCGTGTCAGACAAGCCACTTCACGGGGAGCTAAACCTTCGCGGTATGGCCAATTCATTCTATCGGGAGCGCGCCAGCCAGCACCTGAGGGTCGGCATCGAGACCATGCGGCTTCTGCGTGAGCAAGGCGTAGAGCGCCTTCACTCGCGCAAGCTTCGGGGCTTCGACGAGCCGGCCTTCCGCTAAGATTTCGTACGCGTCGCCGATTCCACGCCGATACCGACGCCGCCGACGAAATCTGGCGCCATCGGGGCCAATTCAACGATGACGCTGATAAGTCCCCATGAGCGTCGCCTGAGCCAGAATATGGTCTTTCATCGCTTTTTCGAGCTTCGCCTTGGTCGGCCGATGCAGATCGGGCAACAGTGTGTCCAGTGCGTAGAGCTTGAAGAAATATCGGTGCCGCCCGATTGGTGGGCATGGCCCCCCATAACCAGTACGCTTCCAGTCGTTGACTCCCTCCAAAGTCCCGGCCGGCAACTTTGCCTGGGCTACCGCTTCGAGTAAGCCCACGGCGTCAGCCGGAAGATTGTAGAGTACCCAGTGCACCCATATCGTTTTCGGCGCAGCCGGATCGGGCGCGTCCGGATCGTCCACGATCAAAGCAAGACTTCGGGTTCCTTCCGGAATATTCAACCACCTCAGTGCTGGAGAATGATCTTTCCCGTCACATGTATGAACCGCTGGAATTTGCTCACCATGTGCAAAGGCCGAAGAAGTAAGCTTGAAAGCCATTGAATAAGCCCAATTCGCGAAAATTGCCGCATCAGTTCAGATCGTTTCACAGCCCATCAGGAGCGCCTTCTGGATGTCGGCGGCTATGCGCCTTCGCGCCGGCGAAAAATTTTCGTCGGGTCAGGGGGCAGATTGAGCACATCCTTTGGAAAGAAGCCGGACAAATATCCAATGATATTGCGCATCGACACCACCCCTACCGGATCGCCCTCTGAATCGATCAGCGGGAGGCGATGTAAGCCATCCACGACCATCTTGTTCAGCGCGTATGCGACCCCTGCGTCGACCGGCAGTGTAACTGGATCGGGCGTCATGTAAGCGCTAACTGCCGTACGCGCGAGATTGATCCCCGTGTCCACGATCTTCATCAGTACGTCGTGCTCGGTGAAAATCCCGCTTAGCTTACCGTTATGGGTGATGAGCACGCATGGCTGCTGATGCTTGCGCATCAGCCCTACAGCCTCGTAGACCGAGGCGTGCTCATCAACCACTAGAGCTCTGTTGAACTCCACGTCCTTGAGGGTGTCCCGAAGAAGAACCGATTCGAGCTCATTCGGCCCCGGACACTCCTCCTCGGCAAGTCGGCTGGCCTCGTCATCGATCGCCATAGGAGCACCTCCTCGAATGAAACGCTTGTGTACTTACTGGTTGAGCATGAACTTGATCACGTCTTCGACCGTAATGATTCCGATCACCCGTCCGTCCTCCAGCACCGGCAAACCGCCGACCTTGCATTCGAGCAGCAGGCGTGCGGCCTCCTGAACCGACGTTGCCGGCGCAACTGTAACCACCTCAGCGGTCATCGCCTGCCTAACCTCGAAGTCTTCCAGTTCGCCGGCGCGATTTCGGATATCGCGATCGGTAATCATCCCCACCAGTTCGCCACTTTCGACAACGGGGATGCAGCGAAAGCCGCCCTCGCGCATTCTCGCGTAAGCCTCTGCCAAGGTATTCTCCGGGCTTGTCGTAGCCGGGTTAGCCGTCATCCATGCACTGACCATCTCGACATTTCCGCGCACTGGCGCCGGAACCAACAGCACCGGACATTTCGATTGGCGAACGACTTTCTCCGCCACGCTGCCCACGAATTGATGGGATATAACGCCGCGCGTATGAGTGGCCATCACAAGCAATTCTGCGTGAATCTCGTCAGCGACATGAAGGATTGCGACCTCCGGATACCCGGAGCGAGTGAGCACCTCGAATGGAAGATCCCCGAAGCGGTCGCGCATCAATCCTTCCAAGAACCTCCGATCCTCGCCTTCCTTGACCAGGAAAAGGTCGAGGTTTGGTTTCCTGGTAGGAGACAATTTGGTTGGCAGCACGTGCAGAACGACCAACCGCGCGCTGTCTCGCTGTGCAATCTTTCTGGCGACGTCCAGCGCCATGAGGGAGTTGTCGTCGAGGTCGACTGCGCAAAGAATCGTCGAGAACATCGGGCCCATCGCAAACCTCCGGCTCTAAACCCGAAGCGTGTTCGGGCATTGTCGCTGGGTTGATTCAGGACGATGCGATTTGCGTGCCATCGGGTCCGAAAAGCCCCAAGGATTTGCAATCCCTGGTAAGTATCTGGTTGGGCACCGAGAACGTCAGGTTCGCGTCTGTTGTGTAGCGTGAAGCATGGGGGTGGAACGCGAATGCCCCGGTGGGGCGGGGTATGACCGAGAAAAGGAACCGGCTTTACTGCCGGATCAAAATCGTCGACGCGAGCGCGGCCCTATCGGCGAACCAGGACCACTATTGACCGCGCCTTAACCCTGTAGCGAAGCGACGCGATGCGCTCCCCCCCTCCCGGTTCAAGGATATCGTTTGGGCTATCCTGGGACGTATCGACGACCCTCAGCCATTCGTCTGCCTGTCCCTCTTGTATGGTGAAATCCAGATCCTCCCAGTAACAGTTGATCATTGTATAGACATCAGCGTCCCGGAGGCGGCCGCCACGCAGACCAAATGCCAGCGTGTGCGAATAGTAGGATTGATCCGGGTATGCGGTTACGCCATACCAGCGAACGTCGTCGTCCCAGAAGGTGCTGCGTCCGATCGACGGATGAGCCTTGCGAAATGCGATCATCGTTTTAAAAAATCGAAATATATCCCGGTTTGCCCCCAACCGACGCCAATCCAGCCAGACGATCTCCCCATCTTCTTTGTATGGATTGTCGTTGCCGCGCTGAGTGCTCATGAACTCGTCGCCGGCGACGAACATCGGCGCGCCATTGGCGAGCATCAGCAGGCAGCAAAAGTTCTTGATTTGCCGCTTGCGCAGAGCGGCCACTTGCAGTGGCACGTCCGCGTCGCCTTCCCATCCGCAGTTCCAGCTCGCCTGACCGTCATTAGTGTAGGCGACCATGTCGTAGAGGCAAAGTCCGTCGTGACAAGTCACGAAATTGACGCTCTGCTGAGGACGGAAGGCGTTCGGCAGATCGTCGGGGAAGAGATCGGTGCTGCCGTACAGACGCGTCATCAGAGCGGACACCAGTCCATTGTCGCCCTTAACGAACCGCCGGATATCATCGCGGAATTTTCCGTTCCATTGCTGCCAGGTCAAACCAGGAAAGGCTCTGCCAAGGACGTATCCGCCCCCCAACTCGCCCTGCCAGGGCTCCGCGATAAGCCGTAGACCGGCCAGTGTCGCGTCGGCGCTGATGGCGGAAATGATCGCCGGGTCCTGGTAATTCAGATTTCCGACATCGTCGCGCATGAAGACCGAGGCAAGATCGAAGCGGAATCCATCGACTCCCATTTCGGAGGCCCAGTAGCGGAGGCTGTCGACTACGAGCCTGCGCACGGCGGGATGCGAGGTGCGCAGGTCGTTACCGCACGCGCTGAAGTTGAAGTAGCGTGATAGATCGTTGGGATCGAGTGCATAGTAGGTTGAATTGTCGATGCCACGAAAGCTATAGGTCGGGCCATTCTGATCGCCCTCGGTAGAATGGTTGTAAACCACATCCAGGATTACTTCGATATCCGCTGCGTGGAGGGCTTGGACCATTGAGCGGAACTCCACTGTGGCCGCCTCACCATCGGGATCGCGCGCATAGAGATGATGTGGGGCGAAAAATCCAAGTGTCATGTATCCCCAATGGCTCCCCTCCTGAGGGTCGTACTGATGTACCGGCATCAACTCCACTGCGGTAACGCCCAAGTCCTTCAAATAGGGGATCATCGCAGCTACGCCTGCGTAAGTGCCGCGCGTTCGCTTGTCCAGTCCGGCGCTCGGGTGCTTGGTGAAGTTGCGTACGTGAAGCTCATAGATGACGAGGTCGTGCGTGTGGCGAGCGGGTCGCTCATCAGGAGAGACCGGGATCGCGTATGTCTTTGTCGGCAGGATTCCGAGCGGCGCCTTGCCGTCGTTGGGGCCGGGTGCTCGCGCCGCCTCGCGGCTGAAGGCCGGCGGAAGAAACACGCCTCTTGCGTAAGGATCGAGAAGAACCTTGCCCCGGTCGAAGCGTTCGCCAAGGCCCGGACCGAAGGGGCCGTCGATTTTAAAGGCGTAGTATTTCGCTCCGAGGATTTCCGCAGCCGGCACAATCATGTGCCAGATTCTCGCCGTCTTATGCGCCGGAAAATCGAATGCCAAGGTCTTTAACGGGTTGACGAAGTCCGCATCGCCGTACACGAGGAGCGAGACTGCCGTCGCATCCTTCGAGTAAAGCGCGAAGTTGTAAGCTTGGGCCGATTCGATCCATGCCGCGCCGAGCGGTGTCAAAAGCCCCTCGGCGCGGCCCCACGCGTCCAGACCCATGGTTTCGTCCTTTCCTTCCGGCCGCTTGGCGCTGTCGGCCTCGGCACAACTGTAAAGCAGTAATGCAGCTTGTTAGCCGACTAAGTCCGAATAGTCAGTACCGGGCAATTAGCGTTGCGCACGATCGCTTCCGCGACGCTGCCCAGCAACAGATGAGGGAGCCCGAAACGTCCATGCGTGGCCATTACGATGAGATCGGCACCAAGCTCGTGCGCTGTGGCCAGGATGCTCCTGGGAATGAGCGAGGCAAACGCTAGTTTCGTGTGGAGCTGATGTTTGATCCCCACCAGCTCGCGATCCGCTATCTTCCGGAGTCGCTGACGAGCCGACAAATCACTCTGCGGCTCAAGGCTTTGAACGATTTCGGGCGCCGTCGGGATGATGCTAATGACATGCAACAGATGCAGCGTCGCATCCATCTCTGCCGCAAGTTTTGCTGCATGTGTGACGGCCGCGAGGGAATTCTCGTCAAAGTCGACCGGGCAAAGGATGGTCTGATAGCGATGCATTAAGCGTTCGCTTTCTCGATTTCTGATCCTAGGTGATGATGTTCTGCTATCGACGCGGCTCAGTTACATCGGAGCGATAGGCTGGTTGGGTTCCTTCGGTTCGGGTAACTCGGTCAGCGTCGCCTCGCTGAGCAGGAGCAGGCTCGCCACAGAAACCGCGTTCTCTAGTGCAATTCGCACAACCTTAGTCGGGTCGATTATTCCCTTCTCGACCAGATCCACGTATTCCTTGCGTGCCGCATCGAATCCCATGTTGCCCTTGCCGGTCCGCATCTGGTGCACTACCACGCCTCCATCGACCCCGGAGTTTTCAGCCAACTGACGGGTGGGGATCTCCAATGCCCGCTTGAGTATCTGGAGCCCGGTACGTTCGTCGCCATCGCATTTGCTTTCTTCTTTTTCCAGAGCGTCGATCGCGCGCAGCAGAGCGAGCCCGCCGCCGGGGATGATTCCTTCGGCCACTGCGGCTTTGGTCGCGCTGATAGCATCGTCGAAAGCCTCTTTGCGGCTCTTCATTTCGGCCTCCGACGGCGCGCCGACGCGGATCACCGCGACTCCACCGGAGAGCTTGGCCAGTCGTTCCTGGAGTTTTTCTTTGTCGTAGTCACTGGTCGTTTTGTCGACCAGCTGGCGGAGCTGCTGCTTGCGCCCTTCGATGGCGCGCTTGTCGCCGAGGCCGCCAATTACCTTGGTTGTATCGTGGTCGACCACTACTCGCTTGGCCTTCCCAAGTTGCCCGAGGTCCAATCCCTCGAGCCGGGCGCCAATTTCTTCTGAAGCGACGCGGCCGCCTGTCAAGATGGCGATATCCTCGAGCATCTCCTTGCGCCGGTCGCCGAAGCCAGGCGCCTTCACGGCTACGCAGCGCAACGTGCCGCGGAGCTTGTTCACTAGCAGCGTAGCCAAGGCTTCGCCTTCGATGTCCTGAGCTATGATGACGAGCGCCTGCCCGGCTTGGACAATTTGCTCGAGCAACTGCACCAGATCCTTCATCACGGTGATTTTCCGGTCCGTGAGCAGAACGACCACATCTTCGAGTACCGCCTCCATCTTGTCGGGGTCAGTAACGAAGTATGGCGAGACGTAACCGCGGTCGAACTGCAAACCCTCGACGATTTCGATATTGGTCTCGGTAGTTTTCGATTCCTCCACCGAAATAACACCTTCCCCGCCGACCTTCTCCATCGCGTCTGCTACCAATTCGCCCATGGCGGGATCGTTATGCGCCGAAATCGTCGCGAGCTGAGCCTTCTCTAGCCGGCTTTTGACCGGGCGCGAAAGAGCACGCAGACTCTCGACCGCGACTCTAACGCCGCGGTCGAGGCCGCGCTTCACGTCGATTGCGCTTGCGCCGGCGGCGACGTTGCGCACCCCGTCAGCGAAGATTGCCTCGGCCAGGATGGCGGAGGTACTGGTACCATCGCCGACGCTATCTCCTGTACGCTCCGCGGCCTGGCGAATCATCTGGGCTCCCAGGTTCTCTATCGCGTCCTTGAGGTTAACCTCCTTGGCGATCGTCACGCCGTCGTTGCAAACCAGCGGCGGGCCGAATGAGCGTTGGATCAGCACGCACTTGGATTTGGGCCCGAGCGTGATCCGAACCGCCTCCGCCAATGCCTTTGCTCCGCGGAGCAGCTTCTCGCGTGCTTCCGAACTGAAAAAGAGCTGGGTATGTTCCATAGGAATTTAACTCTCGAGAAATTAGGACTTCGCGATCCAATCAAGGGTCTCGACCATTCGACCGCGCGCAGACCGCCTGCCAGGGCTACGCGCTATCCTCGATATATTCCTCGTAACAAGCCTCGCACAGCGGCGTTATTTCGCCGGCCTCGTCCACGATGGCGATCACCTCACTCGCAGGTTCCTCACTTGCTTTCGTATGCGCCCGCGCTACCGCGCATGGCTCGCAACCGAATGCTCTGCCGGTTCTGCTTTCGTATTTGCGAGCGAGCGCGGCCTGTTCGAGATCGCTAAGACCATCAAGCAAGACGGCCTTTGCGGCATTTTTTGCTGACATTGCCCCTTCCTCCGAGACCGGCGTCTACGCGGGTTGAGCGGTTGTAGAGGGCACCCCAGAGGCGCTCTAAACCTTTGGAGTGCCCTTGAATGCTATCCCCGATCAGCTCAATGCGCGGCTTCGAGCGGAATCTTCTTGGCCCCTGCCTCCTTGGCGATAGGCATCGTGACCTCGACGACTCCATTCTTAAACGTGGCCTTGATCTTGTCGGTCTGGGCTCCCTCGGGCAGAGTGATGTGGCGCTCGAATGCGCCGTATGAAACCTCGCGCCGGAAGTAGTTCTCTTTTTTGACTTCCTGTTCTTCTTTGCGCTCGCCCTTGATCATCAGGACGTTTCCGAGCACGCTCACCTCGATATCCTTAGGATCGAGCCCCGGCACGTCCGCGCGAACGACCACGTTACCGTCCTTGACATAGCTCTCGATCGGCAACTTCAATTCAGCCTCTTCCCCGTCGAACTCCTCGAAGAAACGTGGCAACCGACTCTCGAAACGCCGCCTCCAACGCTCGAGCTCCGAAAATGGCCGCCATGGTTGTAGCTCTCGCATCGTCGTCTCTCCTTTGTGCTTTTTAAGTAAGACCCGTGCCCAAGTGTTGAGCAATCATCGCGCCAAATAAAGAACGCAATTCCATCAGACCTACAAATTTGAAAGTCGCCGCTCCGCGGCGTCATGCTTCCGATCGACGCACAGCCGAACCAGCCGTCTGTGTCCGATCGCGCCACGCGAAATTCTGGTTCGGCCGGTTTGCAAGGCAATTTTATGGCGCATCGATTGCACTCCAACGGTGTGTCAAAACCGTAAAGGCTTGAGAGCAACTCTATGCCATATGGGTAACGTGTCCGCAGTGTGCAAGCAGGAATATGCATCTCAGCGAACGAACAGAACGGGGTATAAACGCCTATTGCGTCCGTTGCGGTATGCTTGCGAAGGAGTGCGTGCCTTCTTTCTGCCGGCGCTGCGGCAAAAAGATCGCCGCGCGCTGCGAAACTATTTGATCGTCATCATCGATGCGCCCAATGCCAGATCTTCCCTCAGCCGCTCCTGATTAGCAGCTGAAAAATTGGTACGCCTCTTCGCCATCTGGTCAATCGCGCCAACAAGCCGATACTGGTTGCGCAAACGGAGGCACGATCCCTCGTATGGCACGTCCTATGCGGAGCACTTGAAGCAAACCCCGATCTCTAAGAGGAGAAATGCCATGGAAGTAGCACGTTGGATGACCAGGAATCCGGTTACTGTGGAATCAGACCAAAGACTCAGTGCCGTTCGGCAGAAGATGGACAAGGGGAGTTTTCATCGCGTACCGGTGGTGGACCACGGCAAGCTCGTCGGGATGATCAGCGATCGCGACCTGCGCCAGCATGCAGGAACGCTCGACAACGTGAAGGTCAACGGCGTGATGACCAGACCGGTAGTCACTGTCACACCCACGACGATGCTCGAACAGGCAGCCAATCTGCTGGTCAAGCATAAGATCGGAGGATTTCCGGTCGTCGACCAGGGCAGAGTGGTCGGCGTCCTTACCGCCACGGATCTGATGCGCGCGTTCGCCGAGGTCCTGGGCGGCACTGAGGAAGGGGTCTCGCGGATCGACCTGTCCCTGGACGGAGATTCTTCGGAGCTTGCGATGGTCGTGCAACTAGTGGCTCAGGAGAGTCATGAGATTCTCGGAGTCGGCTCCTATCAGGGAGAGCAAGAAGGGCGGCGCAGAGTGACTTACCTGCGCCTGCGCTCTGGCGACGCAAATCGCGTTGCCCGGATGCTAACCGAAAAAAACTACAAGGTGCTCTCGATCCATTCGTAAAGCCGGGAGAGGCGGAGCAGAATTCGAGCAGAATTCTGGATTCGCCGGACGCGAGGTGCAGCTATGAAATGTCCGAAGTGCAACGGCTTGAACATTGCCACCGAAGCCCGGAGCGCGCCGGTCGCTCGCCCCACAGGGCACTGGCGCCATTATCACGGCTTGTGTTGCGATTGCGGGCAAAAGCTTTGGTGGACTGCGCAATCGGGTGATACTGGCGCGATCTTGAAAGAAGGACCTCACGACTGCGCATTCTTCAGGACCGCTAGCGAGGCTGCGTGAGGGAAGGACCCTCGCATACATCGAGTTCGTCCATCCGATCGAGGGATTCAGAGCGCGAACTCCGTGCGTGACAGGGTGCGGTGCCGCTGGCGCCACTCAGTAAAGCAGGTACTTCGAACGGAGTGCCAGAAACTTCCGCAGCGCGGGTTGCCAGCCGGACACGATGGTGGTCGGGTTCTCGCGGGCCTTGATTTGCTCGAGAACCCTACGTGATCCCAACATCCCAAGCGTCGAGTCAACCTCGAAATCGTCTGGATAAATCCGATAGAGTGCGGCGACGATCTCGACGCCGAGCGCCGGAGAGTCAAGCGCGTCACGTTCCTGCACTGTGATTCTAACCCCGTGGCAGACCCGATTCGCATAGCGGTCGGCGGATGGAGTGAATTCCGCCGGTTCGAAGCGGATCCCTGCGATCGCACGGCTCTCGAGGTAGGCTGACAACTCCTTTGAGTCGATCCACGGAGCACCGACCACCTCGAAAGGCACGTTGGTTCCCCGGCCGACGCTGACATTCGCGCCCTCGACCATAGCAACCCCCGGGTAGAGCGTAGCCTGAGCCAGCGTTCTGATGTTCGGCGAGGGCTCGACCCAAGGCAGACCCGTCTGGTCATACCATTCGGATCGCCGGTAGCCGCTCATCCGGACGATGTGTAGCCGCGCACCTATCCGCTTCTCGCGGTTGAACATCTGGGCAAGCTCTCCGATCGTCATCCCATAGCGCGTCGGCAGCGGGAAATAGCCGGTGAATGATTCGAGGTTTGCGTCCATCACCGGGCCTTGAACCGCGCTTGCGGTCAGGGGATCCGGGCGATCGAGAACGTAAAAGTCGATTCCCCGATGTGCCGCCGCCTCCATCGCGTAGGCCATCGTGGTCAGGTACGTATAGAAGCGTGCTCCGGTGTCCTGAAGGTCGAATACCAGGACGTCGATGCCTTTGAGCATCTCATCAGTGGGCCGCGTGACGTTTCCGTAGAGGCTGTAAAGGGGCAATTCGGTGGCCGGTTCCATGCCCGACGAAACACGGCCTTCCGCGTCACCGTAGGGCCCGTGCTCGGGGCTGAAAATGACGGACAGCCGAGAGCCCGAAGCGTGGACCAGCAGATCGATGTCCCGCGCGCCGGTGCGCGTAACACCGGTTTGATTCGTGATCAGTCCGACGCGGGTCCCGTTGAGTCGGTTGAAGTCGGCGGCGGCAATCACGTCAAGGCCTGTCGCTACTGCGGCCGATCCCCGCGCTTCGCGCACTTTAGCGAGGAGATAGAAGGCTTTCAGGGCGGGCTCGTTCGCAAGCACCTGTTGCTCGCTAAGCGGACCAAGTCGCTCCGATAGCAGCGCGAGAATCTCCTTACGCAGAGGACCCGCATCGCCAGCGCCACCGGGATATGTTCGGTTGGTCAGAATAATGACGTAGGTTTCGGTGTCCGGATCGATCCAGAGCATGGTACCGGTGAATCCAGTATGGCCATACGAGCCGATTGGCAGCAGTTGCTCACGATTCGAAGCGATCGGAGCCGCGAGGTCCCAGCCGAAGCCACGCGGATGCGCGGCTCCATCAGGAGATTGCGGGATAGTCATTTCGGCTATCGAACTCAAAGTGAGTATCCTCGCATCTCGCGATCGGCCCCCGTGCAGCAGCATGCGCGCAAAGATCCCGAGATCATCAGCGGTCGAGAACAGGCCGGCGTGT
>Ga0335069_10013037_pt1 | contig 11681 bp, 9 predicted proteins | sample Lox_Sample_11_FD_206714 | JGI IMG/M metagenome (GOLD analysis project Ga0335069, IMG submission 206714) | Soil microbial communities from Loxahatchee National Wildlife Refuge, Florida, United States - Lox_Sample_1.1 | ecosystem: Environmental > Terrestrial > Soil > Wetlands | place: USA: Florida...
CTCTGCGCCACGGATTGGTCGTGATCGCCCACGTGGCACCGGTCAGTCCGGCAGCCCTCACGCGTGGAAAGTCCACCTGGCTATAGAAGCGCCCGGCGAACAACCCTGTCCCATGCCGCCTGCGCAGGTCGTAGCGGAAGGCGCGGTTCCAGATGAACGAATCGAGGTGCAGATCGATGACGTCGCTTGCCAGGTACAGCTCCACCGCCTCGCGCGCGATCCCGAGGTCGCGCGCCCACTCCCCGGGGTCGGCGGGCTTCCACCTCTGACTTTCAAAACCAGGCACTGCGTTTTCTGCCACTGGTCACTGATTACTCCCCCCGCAGCCGGTGCAGCACTCTCACAGGACGCCGGTGAGCGCAAGCGCGCGGCGCCTTCGTTGACATAGCGCCGGCCCACTCGCTAATGATCTGGCTGGCGTCGTCGGCGTCGACCTCACAGCAGGAGCCGTATGAACTTCGATTTTTCGGACGATCAAAAGTTGTTGCGCAAGACTGCGCACGATTTTCTTTCCGAGCACGCGCCGCTGAGCCTCTGCCGCGCCGTGCTCGAATCGGATGCACCGTACTCCGACACGCTGTGGAAGAGCGTGGCGGAACTGGGCTGGCTCGGCACGGCGATCCCCGAAGAGTACGGCGGCGCAGGGTTCGGCCATTTGGAGCTGGCAGCCATCGCCGAGGAGATCGGGCACGCCCTGGCGCCGATTCCGTTCGCGTCGAGCGTTTACTTCGCGACCGAGGCAATTCTGCTCGCCGGCTCACCTGCCCAGAAGCAAGCCTACCTGCCCCAGCTGGCTGCGGGTGCACGGATCGGAACGTTCGCGCACACCGAGCAGGCCGGCGAGGCCGATCTCGGCAGCATCACCGCGGCCTTCACGAACGGCACGCTCACCGGGATCAAGTGGCCGGTAGCCGACGGTGATACGGCTCACTGCGCAGTGGTCACCGCCAGACAGGGAGCAGACACTGTGCTGGCGCTTGTCGACCTCAGCGCGCGCGGCGTGACACGCAAGCCGTTGCGCTCGATCGATCCGAGCCGCTCACTGGCAGAGCTGCGCTTCGACGCCACGCCGGCCGAGCTACTCGGCGACGCCGCCAGTGGCGCCGCGACGGTGCAGAAGATCATGGATCGCGCTGCGGTCCTCCTCGCTTTCGAACAACTCGGCGGCGCCACGCGCGCCTTCGAGATCACCCGTGAGTATTGTCTGAGCCGTTACGCCTTTGGCCGCCCGATCGCCTCTTTTCAGGCCATCAAGCATCGGCTCGCCGACCTTTACGTCGAGATCGAGCTGGCACGTTCGAACGCCTACTACGGTGCGTGGGCGTTGAGCACCGATAGCCCGGAGCTGCCGGTGGCGGCGTGTGGCGCCCGCGCCAGCGCCAGCGACGCCTTCGCGCTGGCGAGCCAGGAGATGATCCAGCTGCACGGTGGCGTCGGTTATACGTGGGAGTTCGATTGCCACCTGTTCTACCGCCGCGCCAAGTATCTCGGTGCCCTGTTGGGAAGCGCGCACCAGTGGCGCGAGCAACTCGTCCAACGCCTGGCGGCGGAAGAGCAGTGACCGGTGACAAGTAACACAAGTGACCAGTGACAAGTAACCAGCAACCGGGGACGAGGGACCGGTGATGGGGGTAACCAATGGACTTCAATGATACGCCTGAAGAAGCTGTATTTCGCGCTCAGGTGCGGGCCTGGCTTGACGCCAATGCGGAACGCTTGAAGCCAGGTGAGCGGAATCCGGGGCTCGAAGGACGCACCGACCCTGGCGCCATCAAGCGGGCGCAGGAGTGGCAGGCAAAGAAAGCGGACGCCGGCTGGGCCTGTATTACCTGGCCAAAGGAGTACGGCGGCCGCGGCGCAACGGCGATCCAGAGCGTCATTTGGAATCAGGAAGAAGGGCGCTACAAGACGCCACCCAACATCTTCGGTATCGGCCAGGGCATGCTGGGGCCGACGATCATGGTGCACGGCACCGAGGAGCAGAAGCAGCGCTACATCCGCCCGATGCTGCGCGGCGCGGAGATCTGGTGTCAGCTGTTCAGCGAACCGAGCGCCGGTTCCGACCTCGCCGGCCTGCGCACCAGCGCTGTGCGCGACGGCGACGACTGGGTCATCAACGGCCAGAAGATCTGGACCACCGGTGCGCAGTACTGCAAGTGGGGCATGATCGTCACGCGCACCGATCCGAACGCGGAGAAGCACAAGGGGATCACCTATTTCATCGTCGACATGCAGTCCCCGGGTATCGAGATCCGGCCGATCAAGCAGATCAACGGCACATCCGCGTTCAACGAGGTCTTCTTCACCGACGTGCGCGTACCTGACAAGAACCGCGTTGGCGCCGTCAACGACGGCTGGCGCGGTGCGCTCACCACGCTGATGAACGAGCGCCACTCCATCGCCGGCGGCGGCGCGGGCGGGCCTGATTTCCGTGATCTCCTCCACCTCGCCAGGACCACCAACCTCCATGGCCGTCCCGCGTTCGAGGATAGCGCGGTTCGGCAACAGCTGGCGCGCCTTTACATCCGCGGCAAGGGACTGCAATACACCGCCTACCGCACCCAGACAGCGCTGTCGCGCGGTCAGACGCCAGGCCCCGAAAGCTCCATTGGCAAGTTGGTTGGGGCACCCTTGCGCCAGGAGATGGCCAGCTTTGCCGTCGACCTGCAGGGCCCTGCCGGCGCGCTGATCGATCGCCAGGCCGCGCCGGAGGAGGGCGTGTGGCAGCAGATGTATCTCGGTACACCGGGTTTGCGACTGGCGGGCGGGACCGATGAGATTCTGCGCAACATCATCGCCGAGCGCGTCCTCGGCCTGCCGCCGGAGATCCGTGTCGACAAGGGGTTGGCCTTCAAGGACGTACCCACCGGGCCGAAGGCCCAATGATCGAATGGTGGTGAGCGCTGAATGTTGAATGCTGAATGACGGACGCGGCCCAGGCCTGCGCTGGGGCGGCTAGGGGCGGGGAATTCACCATTCAGCATTCACCATCCACAATTCGGCGCAGCTTCGCGCTGCTCTTCGGCTGCCTCGTGTGCATCGGCATCGGACAGTCGATGCTGTTTTCCATCCTGCCGCCGGCAGCGCGCGCCATCGGTATTTCCCCGTTTCAGGTCTCGACCATCTTCGCCACCTCGGCGTCGATTTGGGTGTTCGTCAGTCCGATGTGGGGGCGGCGCAGCGACGTCAGCGGCCGCCGCACCGTAATGCTGATTGGTTTGTTGGGCTATGCGTTGTCGATGACGCTGCTCGCCACCGTGATCAGGATCGGCACCCTCGGCCTGCTGCCGCCGGTCATCGTCTATCCGCTGTTGATCGCCTCACGCTCGGTCTTCGCACTCATCGGCTCCGGTACCGGCCCGGCGTCGCAGGCCTACATCGCCGACCGCACCAGTCGCGCCGAACGCACCGCCGGCGTGGCCCTGGTCAGTGCAGCGATGGGTCTGGGGGAGACGGTGGGCCCAGGGGTGGGCGCCGCACTGGCGCCGATCGGTCTGCTCGCACCGATCTATCTCGCCGCGGCGTTGGCGGTGGTGAGCGCGTTGACCATCTGGCGGTTCCTGCCCGAGGAAGGACCGCCACTGACTCATGACGCGGCGCGGTCGCTGAAGATGCGCGTCAGCGATCGGCGCATCCGGCCCTACCTCCTGGTCAGCACGGCGCTGCAAGCCGTGCGCGCCACGACGGTCATCACGCTCGCATTCTTCCTGCAGGACACGCTGCAGCTCACCGCACAGCAGACCGTGCAGTACTCCGGAATCGGCTTCGTCACGCTGGCGGTATCTGGCTTGTTCGCACAGCTCGTCGTCGTCCAGCGTTTCCGTCCAACCGCACGCTGGATGATGCGCGTCGGTACCTTCCTGATGCTGGGCGCTTTCATCTTGTTCATCGTGGGAGGTGCTTTCGCCATGTACCTGGTAGGCCTGACCTGTCTCGGCCTTGGCCTCGGTTTGGTGCGGCCCGGTTCCGCCGCCGCAGCGTCACTCTCCGTCGAACCCAACGAGCAAGGTTCGGTTGCCGGCATGCTGGGCGGCGTCGCGGTCATTGGCAACGTCTTCGGGCCCATGCTCGGCACGACGCTCTATGCGGTTGCCCGGACCGGCCCTTACGTCCTCAATGCCCTCATCATGGCCGGCGCCCTGGTGCTGGTCTTCAGCAATCGGCGCGTGCGTCTGATCCGCGTTTAGCGGCGCTCCGCTACCAGCACAGCAGCGGTTGGCCCTCGGAGGTGGGACGGCAGTGTGCACCCCACCGCACCATGCCGCCGCGCCCCCGCACCTGCTGCTCTGGACCCTCGCCTGACATCTCCTGCAGGGTAGCAGCGCCCTGCCGATGCGTCGTCAACAGTGTGCCGACGACGACAAAGCCCACAAAGGCGACGATCGACCCGAGGATGAGCACCGCGGTGTTGGCCGCGCGCGCTGGCGACGGCCGCACGGCGTTGAACAGCAGTGCGCATATGACGGCGACTACAACCAGTGTCCGTTTTGTCATTGGATCCTCCGCAGCACAGGTGTTGCGCTCCAGTCCTCTCGAATCTTTGCCGCCTTCGGCGATGAAGCAAGTTGGGAATGTTGGTTCATGGGGCCGGTGCGATCAGGCGATCCGCGATCCAGCGGCGGTGGTGCATGGCGTCGCCGAACGCCGGACGCGAGCTGTAGGCGCGCTTGAAGTAGAAGTGTACGTCGCAGTCGACGGTGAACCCAAACCCACCGTGCGATTGCACAGCCCGCGCTGCGGCAAACATGTACGTCTCGCTCAGCTGCGCCTTCGCCATGCGCGCCAGCAACTCGGCGTCGGGCGCCTCGGCATCGAGAGCCGTGGCTGCCGCATAGACGAGCGAGCGCCCATGCTCAAGGGCGATCAACACGTTGACCAGCGGGTGCTTGATCGCCTGGAAGCTGCCGATCGGACGCCCGAACTGCACGCGCGTCGCCGCATACGCGGCGGTCATCGCCAGCAGCGCATCGGCACCACCGGCCATCTCCGCTGCCAACGCCGCACAAGCACGCGGCAAGAGGTGCGCAAAGACGTCTTCGGCAGCGATCGGGAAGATCGCATCGTCTGCAACCGCAACGTTCTGCATGACGAGACGTCCACTGCGGCGCGTGCGGTCGAGGCCGTGCTCCGGAACGACGGTGACTCCCTCCGCCCTCGCATCAACCACCGCCAGCCGAACGGTGCCATCCTGACGGAACGGAACAATGAACAGGGCGGCGGTCGGGGCCGCCCAGACGTGGTGCTTCTCGCCAGAGAGACGGCCTTGGGCGCGCACGGTGCGTGTGTCCTGTGCCTGCCAGCCCCCGTCGGGCTCCACCTGCGCCAGACTGACGAGGAGTTCGCCAGCCGCCATGCGTGGCAGCAGCCGTGCGCGCTGTGCATCCGACCCGCCGCGTTCGATCACCAGCGCGGCCAGCGCGGTCGGCAAGAGTGGCGACGGCAGCAGCTGCCGCCCGGCTTCCTCGAGGAGGACAGCAAGGTGTGTGAAGCCCAGCCCAGATCCGCCATGCGCTTCGGGCACGACAAGCCCCAACCAGCCGAGCTGCGCCAACTCCCTCCAGAGCTGCGGATCGTCACCGCGGGAATCGTCGCTGAGGCGCCGCACCGCCGCGATGGGCGAACGCTCTGCGAACCAGCGGCGCGCCTGCTCCCGCAGCAACACGTGCTCTTCGTCGTAGTGCAGCGTGGCCATCACCGGCTCTTCGGCAGACCCAGCACGCGCTCGCCAAGGATGTTCCGCAGGATCTCGCTCGTGCCGCCGCCGATGGTGACGCCAAAGGAGTTGAGGAATGTCCGCTGCCATTCGGCGTTGTCGATGGCTGCGGGGTCCTCCAGCCACAGCGCCCCCGCGTAGCCCTGCAGCTCGCAGGCAAAGTCCGAGAGGCGTTGGTTGAACTCCGACGAGACGAGCTTGCGCATCAACGGCAACGCCAGTGGGCGGTCGTGTGTCAGGCCGGCAATGCGTGAGCGCGGCACGGACCACTTGATTGCACATTCCTCGATCGCCAAAGCAGCGAGCCGGTCACGCACAACGGGGTCATGGAGCACAGGGTTTCCGTCGCGCCGCAGGTTACGCGCCATGGCAATCAGACTGCCGACCGCGTCCTCGACGCCGGCGCTGCTGCCTGCCGACCCTTCGGACGCACCACGTTCGAAGCTCAACGTCGCGACGGCGATCTCCCACCCCTGCCCTTCCTGTCCGAGCAACGCATCGCGCGGGATGCGCACGTTGCTGAGAATCTCCTGATTGAAGCCGCCCTCGCCGGTCATCTTGATCAAGGGCTGCACGGTCACGCCCGGAACTTTCATCGGCATCAGGAAGTACGAGATCCCGGCATGTTTCTCCGCCTGCGGATCTGTACGGGCCAGCAGGATCATGTAGTCGGCGAAATGGGCGAGCGTCGTCCACACCTTGTGGCCGTCGATGACGTAGTCGTCGCCGTCGCGCCGGGCGCGCGTGCGCAGCGACGCCAGGTCGCTGCCCGCTTCCGGCTCGCTGAACCCTTGGCACCAGATCTCATCGGCGCGCAGCAGGGGCGGAAGGAACCGGCGCTTCTGCGCCTCGCTGCCGAAACGCAGGATCACCGGTCCGGCCCATGACAGACCGATGGCGTTGACCATGAACGGCACGCCGGCGCGCGCCAGCTCCTGGTCGATGATGCGCTGCGTGCCCGCCGGCAGGCCACGGCCACCATACTCGCGCGGCCACTCGACACCGACGTAGCCGGCATCGTAGACACGGCGTTGCCAAGCGCGCAGGAAGTCGAACTGCTCGCGTGTAGCGACGGCCAGCATGCTCTGCGGCAGCATGAAGCCGGGATCGCCGGGAGCGTTCGCTGCCAGCCACGCCTGCAACTCAGCACGCCGTCGGCCCGCGTCGATGTCTGAATCCCCTCCGCCCATGCCTTCCTCGTCCCTATCGGCGCGAGGCAGTGCTCGTCAAGCGCACCGACCTTTCTGCGCACCCGCGGCTTCGGCTATAGAGCAAGTATGAACCAAGACGTTGGCTTTGCTGCTTCGTGTGACCGGGTTGCCGCATGACTCCCCGTTGCGCCGGCAACGTTGCCGACCAACTGCGTTACGTCAAGGTGTCCGAGGCAACGCTCAGCCTCGAGCGGTTTCCCGACTTTCTGATCGCCGGACCACAGCGTACCGGTACCACGTGGCTGCACGCGCACCTACGCTATCATCCCGAGATCTTCCTGTCGGAACCGAAGGAGCTGTTCTTCTTCAGCCGGCTGAAAACGCCCGGCAGTCCAAAGTTCCAGTCGAACGACCTGGCGTGGTACCTGCGCTTCTTCCACGATCCGCCCTGGCGCTACGCACTGAAGACCGCCGTCAGTCTGTGGAAGTATCGCCAGCCGTACCGCCCGCGCGTCCGCGGTGAAGCGACCGCCAGCTATGCCGCCTTGGACCCTGACGTTGTCCGCGAGATCACCGCGCTCAACCCCGACATCAAAGTCATTCTCATGATCCGCAACCCGATCGATCGCGCCTGGTCGCACGCCAAGAAGGATCTGGCACGCAACCGCAACCGGCGGTTGCAGGACGTTTCGGACGAGGAGTTCAGGGCGTTCTTTACCGATCCGTATCAGCGCCAGTGCGGACGCTACGTCGACAATTACGACAACTGGGCGGCTCACCTCAAAGACGGCCATCTGTTCGGCGGCGTCTTCGACGACATCGCATCACAACCCGAGGCGCTGCTGCTGCGGGTGATGTCGTTCTTGGGCGTAACCAGCGATCGGCGCTACATCGATCAAAGAGTCCGCGAGGCGGTGAACCCGACAGCCACCTCGGAGGTGCCCGAGAAATACCGCTCCTTCCTCAAACAGTTGTTCAGGGACGACCTGGAAAAGCTGCAGAGCCGCTTCGGTCTGGGCTGGGACAAGTAGCCCACACGGCTGCACAGCAGGCTGCTTGCGCCCGCGGGGCGAACAGACAACAGGATGCCCGTGATACTGCCGCCGGCGGCGCGTGACCGATGGCTTGAGCGCACCACTACGGAGAATGATCTTCGCGCCGATGCTGGCATCGGCGTCTCAGAGCATGCCCTGCGTCTTGTCGCCGTCCGCCCGCGCACGCCCCGGCGTGGACCGGCGTCGCGCCTGCGCTCAGCCCACCCCGCAGCCGCTCAGCGCGTTGTTCACCGCCTGGATGATCACCGCCACCGTGACCTCGGTGCCACTCGGAACGCCACCTGGGCACGCCGATGGTTGAGCAGTGCCAAGAGCGATGTTGACCAGCGTGACGAGATCGTTGATGGCCACGGTCGCTGTGCCGCCGCAGTCGCCGATGCACACCTCGGGCGGAGTGGCGTTGGCCTCATAGGCACCAATCGAGCACTGCCCGTGACCGGTGCCGGGGCGCACGTAGCCACGCTGGTCGAGGTTGCTCACGGGTGGTGCCGCACAGACCGATTCGTCCCCGGCATTGATCGCCGGGCTACCCGCTTGGAGCGCGATGGTTTGCGTCGGCCCGCCGTTGTTGGCCAGTCCCGCCGAATCGAGCATGGGGTTCGTAGTGCTGAGAGAGGTTCCCGCCAAGCCGCACGTCGTACCGTCGTCGATGTTGTGGCCGCCATCAGTGACGCTGCCGGCGCAATTGCCGCCCGTGGTGCTATTGGCGACGATAGTGTTGGTGACCGTCAGCCTGCCGATGCTGGTGATGCCGCCGCCGTTGTGGCTCGCGCTATTGCCGGAGAACGTGCTGTTGGTGACGGTGCCCGTACCGCTGGCGATGCCGCCGCCGTCGTAGCCCGCGCTATTGCTGGAGAACGTGCTGTTGGTGACGGTGACCGTACCGATGCTGGCGATGCCGCCGCCGTTGTGGCTCGCGCTATTGCCGGAGAACGTGCTGTTGGTGACCGCCAGCGTGCCGCTGTTGCCGATGCCACCGCCGCCGTGGCTCGCGCTATTGCCGGAGAACGTGCTGTTGGTGACCGCCAGCGTGCCGCTGTTGCCGATGCCGCCGCCGTCGTAGTCCGCGCTATTGCCGGAGAACGTGCTGTTGCTGACCGTCAGCGTGCCGCTGTTGCCGATGCCGCCGCCGCCACCGGTGGTGCTGGCCGCGCTATTGCCGGAGAAGGTGCTGTTGGTGACCGTCACCGTGCCGCTGTGGTTGTAGATACCGCCGCCGCCGAGGCCGGCGCTGTTGGTGGAGAAGGTGCTGTTGGTGACCGTCAGCGTGCTGCCCTCGTTGTCGATGCCGCCGCCTTTGTGGCTCGCGCTATTGCCGTTGGCGATGGTCAGGTTCTGGACGGTGAAGTTGACGCCACTGTTCACCACGAAGATGCCCACGCTGTTCCCACCGCTGATCGTGATCGCACCGCCGCCATCAACGGTGGTGTCGGCGTTAATCGCCCCGGTGGCGGTCACGGTAATCGTGGCGAGGCCGCCACAGTTGAACGTCACCAACCCGCCACCGCCAAGCGCCGCATTCAGCGCCGCTGGCGTGCAGCTATCCGGCGTGCCCGTGCCGACCACACCACCGGCCCGCACGACCGTTGGCGCGCTGCCGACGAAGACGGCGACACACAGGATGGCAGAAGCCGCACCCCGGCGTAGGTGCTGACTCCACCACGGTGCCGCGCATCGCGGGCATAACCACTCGTGTGAACGTGTCACGGCTGCCTTCCTTTCTCGGGCGTGGAACTGCTGCACACGCCGTCCAACCAACTGGTCGGGTGGTGCGGCGGTTTGACTCGGTTTCTCCCGTGGACTTTCTCGATGCGAAGGATGCTGGCTCGGAGGACAGACTCCGCAGCCGCTAGGCTCGGGGTACGAAGTTCCGCGCCCTGCGGAGGCCCGCGTCGAACCGCATAGATGTGGTGGGCATGGTCCATAACCGGCCCTCCGTTGGAGGAGAGAAGGGAGAGCATGCGCTGTACCACTGACAGGGTTGTGTGTCCCAGCGGCAACTCCGCGCAGCTACGCCCCCGAGGCTTCACGCGGTTGGGAAGCGCTTCCGAGAGTCAAGAGGCAACTGCCGTGCCCATCTCGTCTGTGGTCACCGGCCTGTCATCGCACTGCCAACGATGTATGTGCCAACATCCCGCGTATGGGGAGCCGCACTTCTGGAAGCAGGCACCGCTTGGGTTCCAGCGGCAGGGCTTTCAGCGCTTGTTTCTCTACTATCTGTGAACCAGATGCAGCCGACCGACGTCTGTTGTCTGTCGGTCTGATGCCTGCCATCAGCTCGGCGCAAGATCGCACAGGACCTGCTCCGTCACCTCGGGTGGGACGCCTGTAGGGAGGTTGAGCAGCGCCATTCCCATCCCGTGCCGTCGCCACTCGGCGAGCTTGTCGCGACAGTATGCCGCCGGGCCGCAGATGGCGATGGCATCGATGAGGTCATCGCTCACTGCCGCAGCGGCCTGGCGCCGCTCGCCGGTATTGTACAACTGGCGCACCTGGTCGGCGTTCTCCTTGAACCCGTAGCGGCAGAAGAGCGCGTGGTAGTAAGTGCCCATGCCGCCGATGTAGAACGACACCAGTGGTTTGATCAGCGAGCGCGCTGTCGCCGCGTCGTCCATCGGCACCACTGCCATGAACGGCGCCACATCGATGCGCGCCGGGTCCCTGCCCGCCTCGCCTGCACCGGCCTCGATCCACGCCATGCCGTCGCGCAGATGCTTGTACGGCCAGAAGGTCGGCACCCAGCCGTCGGCGATACGCCCGATCTCACGCACCGCACGTTCCTGCAGCGAGGCGATGTAGATGGGGATGTCCGGGCGCAGCGGCTGCATTTCGAGCTTGAAATGTCGCGCGTCGAACAGCGTGCTCATCTCCGGTGACAGGCGGTCGCCGCGCCACAGGGCGCGCAGGATGCCGACCGTTTCGCGCAAGCGTGTCAGCGGTTTCGCGTACGGCACGCCGTGGAAGTTCTCGACCACGGTCTTGCCGCTCGTCCCCAGCCCGAGAATGACGCGCCCCTCGGAGATCTCGTCGAGCGTCGCTGCGCTCATGGCGAGCAGCCCCGGCGAACGGCTGAAGACGTTCGCAATGCCGGTTGCCAGCTTGAGGCGCTTGGTGGCCAGCGCGATCTCGGTGAGCAGCTGGAACTGCTCGTACGCCCACGCCTCGGGAATCCAGATCGAGTCGTAGCCGAGATCCTCCGCCACGCGTGCGGCGCGCAGCACGGCTTTGCGATCGTAGTTCTTCCAGAAGGGAACGATTCCCAAACGGTTCGACATGCGATGCTCCGCCGGCGCTGCGTCAATCCAGATCCTTGCCGTCCATGCCGGCATTCTTGCGAGCCTGACGCAGGAGCTCCGCAACCACCGAGCCGATGGCTGTCGGGTCCTCGACCGGCTTCGCTGTCGGGCCGCGATGCCAGCCCTCGGCAACCGCCAGAAGGTGCCCATTGGCTTCGAAGACACGGCCTGTGACCTTTGCAGACTCGGCGCTGGCGAGCCACGTGATGATCGGCGCGATCCAGCGGGGATGCATGGCCGCCTTGTCCTCCTCGCCGCTGCGCCCCATGAGAAGATCCTCTGTCATGCGCGTGAGCGCGCCCGGTGCCACCGCATTCACCGTGATGCCGTAGCGGCCCAGTTCGCGGGCGGCGATGAGCGTGAATGCCGCGATGCCCGCCTTCGCCGCACCGTAGTTGGTTTGCCCTGGATTGCCATAGATCCCGGATACCGACGTCGTGTTGATGATACGCGCGTCGACGGGTTT
>Ga0335069_10013038_pt1 | contig 11681 bp, 10 predicted proteins | sample Lox_Sample_11_FD_206714 | JGI IMG/M metagenome (GOLD analysis project Ga0335069, IMG submission 206714) | Soil microbial communities from Loxahatchee National Wildlife Refuge, Florida, United States - Lox_Sample_1.1 | ecosystem: Environmental > Terrestrial > Soil > Wetlands | place: USA...
ATCGGCCGCCGCACGTCGATGATCCTGTTCGGCTCGTTCGCCGTCATCGGCACGGTGCCGCTCATGCACGCGCTCAAGGACGTGTCGAGCCCGGTCGCCGCGTTCGCGCTCATCACCATCGCGCTTGCGATCGTCAGCTTCTACACGTCGATCAGCGGTCTCATCAAGGCCGAGATGTTCCCGCCCGAAGTGCGCGCGATGGGCGTGGGCCTCTCGTACGCGGTCGCCAACGCGATCTTCGGGGGCTCCGCCGAGTATGTCGCGCTGTGGTTCAAGTCGATCGACAGCGAAACCACGTTCTACTGGTACGTGACCGTAATCTGCGCGATCTCGCTGATCGTCTCGTACCGCATGCGCGACCCGTCGAAGGAAGGGTATCTGCGCCACGAGCCCTGACGCGCGGCGCGGCGCGGCCTGCCCGCCTCTTCGTTTCAAGTTTCACGTTTCAGGCAGGCTGCGCCACGCGCTCCATCGCGCGCTGCAACGTTTCGTAGACCTTCGGCCGGTTGCACTGCGAAACGTTGAAGCGCAAATACGCGCCCGCGCTATGCGACACGCTGAACACGTTGCCCGGCGCGAGCACCACCCCTTGCGCCAGCGCGTCGCGCGCGACCAGCGCGGCGTCGAGCCCGTCCGGCAATTGCGCCCATACGAACAGACCCGCCTGCGGGCGGGTCCAGGCACTCAGGCCGAGCGCCGAAAGCCTGCGCAGGGTCTCGCCCATTGCGTCGGCGAGCTTCGCGCGCAACCCGTCCAGGTGCCGTCGATAGGTACCGTCCACGAGCAGCCGGTGCACGAGCTCGGCCGCCATCTCCCCATTGCCGAACGCAACCGCGAGCTTCAGGTCGACGAGCGGTTCGATCCAGTCCGCGCGCGCCGCGATGAAACCGCAGCGCGCCGCCGCCGACATCGTCTTCGAAAAACTGCCGATCGTGACGACGCGCGCGAGCCCGTCGAAGGCCGCGAGGCGCGGCGCGGGCTCGATCTCGAAGTCCGCGAAGATGTCGTCCTCGACGATCAGCAGATCGTGCTCCTCGGCGAGCTTGAGCAGGCGATGCGCAACGGCAGGCGCGAGCGTGGCGCCGGTGGGGTTGTGTATGGCCGAGTTCGTCACGTAGAGCCGCGGACGCGTTTCGCCAAGCGTGCGCTCGAACGCGGCGAGGTCCGGTCCCGAGGGCGTGTACGGCACGCCGACCACGCGCACGCGGTGCGCGCGCAGCAAGGCCTGGAAGTTGAAGTAGCACGGATCGTCGACTAGCACGGTATCGCCCGGCTCCAGCAGCAGGCGGCATAGCAGGTCGAGCGCCTGCGTGCCGCCGTCGGTGAGCACGATCTGCTCGGGCGCGGCGGCCACGCCATGCTGGCCGAGCCGCCAGGCGAGCTGCTGGCGCAGCGCGGGCAGGCCGAGCGGCGAGGCGTAGTCGGTGAGCTGCGCGCGCGGGTCGCGCGCCATGGCGCGCAGCGCGCGCCGCACGGCGTCCTGCGGCAACCACGAGGCGGGCAGCCAGCCGCAACCGGGCCGAAGCGTGGCGGCCTCGGTCTGCAGCGACTGGCGCGTGAGCCACAGCGGATCGATCTCGCGGTCGAGCTGCGGCCCGAGCGCCGCGAGCGCGAGCGGCGGCGCGTGGCCAGCCACGTAGAAGCCCGCACCGCGCCGCGCGACGAGCACGCCCTCGGCCACGAGGCGCTCGTAGGCGTCCACAACCGTCGACTTCGATACGCCAAGCTGCTCACACATCGTGCGGATGGACGGCACGCGCGCACCCGCAGCCAGCGCCCGCGCCGCGATGCGCTCGCGCAGCGCTTCCATGACCTGCTCGACGCGCGTCATGGGCTGGGCTCCCGTCCTCGTACTGTCTTTCATCTGTACTGCTCCGTGTCCAATACAGTTTGAACAAATTGTACTGATCTGTAGCTTACCGCCAGCGAGCGCGGCGTGCATCATCGGCAACATGTCCGATGTTTCCTTTCCAGATCGCGAACAGCCCATGCGCAAGAAGCTCGATTCCACCACCGACGGCTGGCTCTGCGGCCTCGCCGGCGTGCTCATCTTCAGCGGCTCGCTGCCCGCCACGCGGCTCGCCGTGCTCGGCCTCGACCCCGTGTTCCTGACCGGCGCGCGCGCAACCATCGCCGGCGCAATCGGCGCAGTGCTGCTGCTCTCGCTGCGCGCCGCGCGGCCCACGCGCGCGGAGATCGGGCCGCTCGTCGTCGTCGCGCTCGGCGTGGTGGTGGGCTTTCCGCTTCTCACCGCGCTCGCGCTGCAGCACGTGAGTTCGGCGCATGCCATCGTGTTCATCGGCTTGCTGCCGCTCGCCACGGCGGTGTTCGGCGTGCTGCGCGGCGGTGAGCGTCCGCAGCCCGCCTTCTGGCTCTTTTCCGCGGCAGGCAGCGCGGCCGTGGTGGCGTTCGCGCTGCGCCACGGCCTCGACGCCTCGCCGGTGGGCGACGCGCTGATGCTCGGCTCGATCGTCGTCTGCGGGCTCGGCTATGCGGAGGGCGCGCGGCTCTCGCGGCACCTCGGCGGCTGGCAGGTGATCTGCTGGGCGCTCGTGATCTCGCTGCCGGTCATGGCGCCGCTCGCCTGGTGGCTGCGGCCCGTTTCGTTCGCAGCCGTGGGCGCGGCCTCGTGGTGGGGGCTCGCGTATGTCTCGTTCTTCAGCATGCTGATCGGCTTCGTGTTCTGGTATCGCGGACTTGCGCTCGGCGGCATTGCGGGTGTCGGACAACTGCAGTTGCTCCAGCCGTTCTTCGGTTTCGTGCTCGCCGCCCTGCTGTTGCACGAGACCGTGCCGCCCGCGATGATCGCGGTCACCGCCGTCGTGATCGCATGCGTGGCCGGGGCGCGGCGGTTCGGGCGCGCGTCAGGCGCTGCTTCCGCCGGCAGTGGAGCGCGTACGCAGCGCGTCTGAGTCTGGGCGCGGCATTTTTGGCGCGCTTCAAAAGCACGCTCACGCAAGGCATAGTGAGGGATGCGAACCTCCATCACCATGCCCTGGCTGACTCGATGAACCCAGATTCCGCCACGCAAGCGCAGGCGCACGTGCGCGACGCCACTGCCGACGACTTTCCCGCCATCGCCGCGATCTACGCGCACCACGTGCTGCATGGCACGGCGTCGTTCGAGGAGGCGCCGCCGTCGCTCGACGAACTGCTGCGCCGCTACGCCGCCGTGCGCGAGCAGGGCCTGCCGTGGCTCGTCGCACAGGTCGACGGCCGCGTGGCGGGCTACTGCTACGCCACGCCGTACCGGCCGCGCCCGGCGTACCGCTACACCATCGAAGACTCGATCTACATCGACGAGGCCTTTCGCGGCCGCGGGCTCGGCCACGCGCTGCTCGGCGCGCTGATCGAGCGCTGCGAGGCGGGCCCGTGGCGGCAGATGATCGCCGTGGTCGCCGACCCGCGCGGCGGCTCGCTCAAGCTGCACGAGCGGCTCGGCTTCGAGCTGACCGGCACGTTGCGCGGCGTGGGCTTCAAGCACGGCGAGTGGCGCGACACGGCGCTCATGCAGCGCACGCTGGGGCCCGGCGCGCACACGCCGCCCGAGGGCTGACGCACCGCGCCGTGCGGGCGTTGGTGCGCGCACCGCGCGTACCGCAAGCGATACGCCGCTCGTACAATACGTCCTTTCGCAACGGAACCGGCCCGTGACGCCGCGCCGTCACGCCGATAGCGCGACGCCTCGACACCCCGGCGCTCCGAAGACAAGGACTCTTGGCCCATGCAATCCCTCCTCGTCCAGGTACACCCGTCCAACTGGAGCTTCCTGTGGGACGCGCTCACCGTCCTCGCGTCGCGCGCGTGCGCGGCCGCGGCGATCCTCTGGTTCGGCTGGTGGTTCTCGCGGCGCGTCGCCAACTGGATCGCACGGCGCGGCGGCCGCATCGACCCGACGCTGCGCCCGATCGTGCGCGATACGGCCGTGTGGGGCGTGCGGCTCGTCGCCGTGATCGGCGCGCTCTCGCAGCTCGGCATCCAGACCGCGAGCATCGTCGCGGTGCTCGGCGCGGCCGGTCTCGCCATCGGTCTCGCGCTGCAAGGCACGCTCCAGAACATCGCAGCCGGCATCATGCTGTTGCTGCTGCGGCCATTCAAGGTGGGCGACTATATCGACGGCGGCGCAGGCGGCAATGTCGCGGGCACCGTCGAGGCAGTCAATCTCTTCACGACGCGGCTCACCAAGCCCGACGGCATCTGCGAATACGTGCCGAACAGCGCGCTGTGGAGCAACTCGATTCGCAACTACAGCCGCAATCCCACGCGCCGGCTCGATCTCGAAGTCGAGGTGTCGGTGCGCGACGACGTGAACCGCGCCATCGAGGCGCTGCGCACGCTGGCCGCCGCCGACCCGCGCGTGCTAGCCGCACCCGCGCCGCAAGTGATGGTGAGCCGCTTCGACGACAGCACCGCCGTGCTCAACGTGCGCGTCTGGGCCAACATCGACACATACTGGGAGATGCGCTGGGACCTCTCGCGCAAGGTGCGCCAGGCGCTGAACGACGCGCAGTGCTCGCTGCCGCTGCGCGCGCGCGAGCTGCACATCGTGCAGACACAAGAGGGCGGTCAGGCGCAGCAAACCCATCAAGCACGACAAACGCCGCAATGAAGGCGTTCGCGCGCCGCCTGCGCGGCCATGCTCGCCGGCTCGTGCCGCACGGCTATCTGGCCTTGCTGCTGGTCGTCGACGGCCTGATGCTGGTGCGCCCGGTCGCGCAGAAAGCGCTCCAGCATGCACGCGGCAACTGGTTCGAAGACTCGATCACGCTCATCAACGCGTTCGGCGTGCTCGCCCTTCCCCAGGCAGTGATCGCCACCGGCCTCGCCATGATGTCGATCGGCATTGCGCTGCGCGCGCGCATGGCGTGGGTGCTCTCGCTGGTGCTGCTCGCCGGCGCGGCCAGCATCTGTCTGTGGGGGGACTATCGCAGCAACGCGCTCGCCGCCTTCACGCTCGCGCTCGCGTGCGCGCTCGTTTACTACTGGCGCCGCTTCGATCGCGTGAGCCTCGCCGCAGGCTCTTTATTCGCATTCCTGAGCATAGGCTCGTTGATCGTCTATGCAGTGTTCGGCGCGCTCTATCTCGGCAAGGATTTTTCGCCGCCGATCACCAATCTCGTCACGGCGTTCTACTTCTCGATCGTCTCGATGTCCACGGTCGGCTACGGCGATATCGTGCCGCGCTCGGACACCGCGCGGCTTTTCACGGCCTCGATCATCGTGCTCGGCATTACCGTGTTCGCCACCTCGATCAGCGCCGTGATCGGCCCGGTGATCGGCGGTCATCTCAAACGCATCGTGAAGGGAGGCATCTCCAACGTGATCCGCAAGAACCACTACCTGATCGTCGGCGCGTCGCCGCTTGCGCATAGCGTGTACGCGGGGCTCGTCAAGCGCGGCTACCCGGTCACCGTGATCGTCGCGTCCAATTCGCCTCACATGTACCCCGCCGACGCCGATCTCGTGATCGGCGACGCGAGCGATACCGCCACGCTGCAAGATGCCGGCGCAAAGACAGCGCTCGCCGCGCTCGCGCTGCGCATGGACGACGCCGAAAACGCCTTCGTGATTCTCGCGCTCAAGGAGGTCGCGCCGAAGGTGCGCACCGTGGCGCTCGTGAATGACAGCCGCAATTTGCAGCGGCTGCGCCTGCTGCAGCCCGACATGGTGTTCTCGCCGCAACTGCTCGCGGGTGAGTTGCTCGCGCGCACGCTCAACAACGAAACCATCGACAACACGCTCATCGAGCAACTGTTGTTCGGCAAGGACGCGGGCGGCGCGGCCTGAGGTACTCGTGCGTTCGCCTGCTTGCGCTCAGTTGGCGCTCAGTTGGCGCTCAGTTGGCGCTCAGTCTTGGCGCTCACAGTCTTGGTGCTCAGCCTTGGTCCCCAGGCGGCGGAAGCCGTCGAAAAAGCGTGGGATAGTCGATCACGAGACCGTCCTCGTCCACGCGCAGATTCGCGGTGAAATCGCGGAAGATGCCCTCGTAGCGGTATTCGCGGTCGGGCTCGATGCACACGTAAGCCTGCTCGACGGGCTTCGGTTCGAGTTCGGGCGCGGCGATGTACGCGACGCAAATGGGCCGGCGCTCGCCGCGTTCGAGACGCAGGCGGCGGATCGGCAGCGTGTTCGTGAACGGCGTCGCGGCGATGTCGATGTCGATGCAGCCATCGAGCGCGTCGAGCGCGCGGCCCTCGCCGTCGCGCCAATGGCCCTCGCCGTCGCCGTGGAGCACGAGCGTGCGACCGCCCATCACGCGCAGCGCAGCCCAGGTCACGCGCCAGCGCGCATCGCATTCGATCGCGTAGCACAGGCCGTACGACTTGCCGTAGCGCTCGCCGACCACCACGCTTTCCACGCGGATCACGTCGCCGCTCGCACCCGACTTCGCATCGAACGCCAGATGCTCGATGCCCTCGCCCGTCTCGGATGCCCAACGCACTTCACGCATCGTTCGTCTCCTGTCCCATGCAAAGCTGTGGTCGTCGTGCGCGTATCGTAACGCAGCGTGAAAACCGGGTACGCCTGGACGCGTCATGACGCGCGTGACGTGGCACGGCAGACGCACGCCCATACACGCAAGCAGCGCCCACGCGCGCCAAATAGCGACTATCAACGCACGAGCATGCGCGAAGCCGCCGGCATCGCCTATGCTCGGCACTCCGACCGACCGCTCGTCCGCCGCACGCGCTCCTGCGCGGCGCGCCGGGGCGAGCTCGCCTCTACATGCTCGCCGCGCTTTTGCCATGCCCGCCCGTCCGTCCGCTGACTCCAGCGCCGCCATCACCGCTGATACCGCTGCCGATACCGCCGCATTCGGCGCGCTGTTGCGCAGCCTCGGTCAGATCGTGCTGCAAGCACATGCGGGAACGGGCGCGTGCTTGCTCGCCGCGCTCGCGCTCACCGATCTGCGCCTCGCCTTGGCGGCGTTGATCGGCACCACGTCGGCCAATGTCTGCGCGGTCGTGGCCGGCCATGCGCAGGCGACGGTGCGCGATGGCCTCGCGGGCTACAACGGCGCGCTCGCCGCGCTCGCGGCGTTCACCTTCATCGACGACGCGGCCACGGCGGCCGCCGTCGCGCTCATCGCGGCCGGCGCGAGCGCGTGGCTCGCCGAGCCGTTGAAGCGTCGCCTTTCCCGCGCGCGGCTCAGTCTGTATTCGGCGCCATGCCTCATCGCAACGTGGATCTGGCTGCCGATGCACCCAGGCGGCGCTCCCGCCGCCGTCGACGCCTGGTTCGACGTGGCCGCCCCCGGCCCGCATGGCGCACCGCTCGCGGCCCTCGCGCACTGCGCCGCGGGCGTCCTGAGCGGCCTCGCGCAAACCACGTTCGCCGGCGGCGCAGCCGCGGGCTTGTGCGTGCTCGCGGGCATCGCGTGGTCGTCGCGGCGCGCGGCGGCCTGCGCATTGGGCGGCGCGGCGCTCGCCAGCGCGCTCGAACTCGCGTGCGGCGCGACGCCGGACGCCTTCGGCGCGGGCCTCGCGGGCTTCAACGGCGCACTTGCGGCGCTCGCGGTCTGCACGCTCGGCACACGCGCCGCAATCTGTGCGACCATGCTCGCCACGGCCCTGCATCTCGCCGCCGCGCGCTGCGGGCTGCCGGCCATGAGCGCGCCGTTCGTGCTCGCCAGCTGGAGCACGCATGCGGCGGCGCGGCGCCTCGGTTTGCCATCCGTGCCGACTACACCGCGCGACACACCCAATACGCCCAATACGCCCATCATCCGTTGAAGGAATTGCCATGTCTTTCGCCCATCGCCCGACGAGCACCTGCGCCGAAACCGCGCCGCGCTCCGCCGCGGAGCAGCAACTGCGCGTCGACCTGGCCGCCGCCTACCGCCTCATCGCGCTCAACGGCTGGGACGACCTCATCTACACGCATGTCTCCGCCGCCGTGCCCGGCGAACCGGGCCGCTTTCTGATCAATCCATTCGGCCTCGGCTTCGAGGAGGTGCGCGCGTCGAACCTCGTCAAGATCGACACTGAAGGCCGCATCGTTGGCGAGAGCGAGCATCCCGTAAACGCCACCGGATTCGCACTGCATGCGGCCGTGCATCTCGCGCGGCCCGACGCCGTGTGCGTGATGCATCTGCACAACACGGCGGGCATTGCCGTATCGATCCAGCGCGACGGCCTGCTGCCCGCTTCGCAGCATGCGCTGCGCTTTTACGGCCAGCTCGCGTGGCACGACTACGAGGGCCTCGCCTTCACGCCCACAGAAGGCGCGCGCCTCACAACGAGCCTCGGCGCGCATCCGGCCATGCTCTTGCGCAATCACGGCACGCTCACGGCTGGGCGCACGGTCGCCGAGGCCTATGTGCTGATGGCGACGCTCATCAAGGCTTGCGAGATCCAGTTGCAGGCGCAGGCCGGGGGCGTCCCCCTCGTGCTGCCGCCGCCCGAAGTGGCCGCGCGCACGGCGGAGCAACTGCGCGACGGCGGTGCGATCGAAGGCGAGCTCGAATGGCCCGCACTGCTGCGCAAGCTCGACCGCCTTGACGCGTCATACCGCGACTGACTTTCTCCCCCTTCCCCCCACGTTTCGAGTCCGATCCTCGATCTCGACCCTAACCGCCACAAAGGAGACCCGCATGCCGACTTTCCACATCGAAATGTTCGAAGGCCGCACCGTCGAGCAAAAGCGCGCACTCGCCGCCGCGCTGACCGAGACCACCTGCAAGGTGCTCGGCGTCGAACCGCAATCCGTCGACATCCTCTTTCACGACGTGAAGCCCGAAAACTGGGCGACGGCCGGCAAGCTGTGGAGCGACCCGCGCTGACATCGTCATTTCATTCGCTCTCCTCTTTTTCCATGCTTGACCGCGCGTGCACCTGTTCGCACGGTCAAGCGAGCCTCAATTCCCCCACACGATTCTTCGCATCCCGTACCGGGGCAGATTGACGCACCTCATGCGGCTGCGCGGTGTATTGACGCAGTGAACCGCAGTTCGAGCCATCCTCGTGCGCAACGGGCGTCCAATCTAAATTGATTTTTATCAATGCTTTAGCGCACGCTATCGCGAGATATCGATTGACTGCTGCGACATGCTGGCGCACACCGCAGCGCAGCAAAACCGCCGCCGTTCCCCTACGCTTACGTCCGTCGCACCGCAACCTCGGCGCCCCCGCTGCAGCCCAGTGCGACGTTTTCCGGCACGCAAGCAACAGGCACGCACATGCACACGTCAATCTCCGCCTTCGACCTGGCCCGACTGCAGTTCGCCTTCACCGTCTCGTTCCATATCGTCTTCCCCGCGCTCTCCATCGGCCTCGCGAGCTTCATCGCCGTGCTCGAAGCCTGCTGGCTCAAAACCCGCAAGCCGTTCTACAAGGACCTGTGCCTGTTCTGGTCGAAGGTCTTCGCCGTGGCTTTCGGCATGGGCGTCGTTTCCGGCGTCGTCATGAGCTACCAGTTCGGCACGAACTGGTCGGGCTTTTCGTCGTTCGCGGGCCCTGTGACCGGTCCGTTGCTGATGTACGAGGTCATGACCGCGTTCTTTCTCGAAGCGGGCTTCCTCGGCATCATGCTGTTCGGCTGGAACCGCGTGAGCCCGCGCGCCCACTTCGGCGCAACGCTGATGGTCGCCATCGGCACGCTCATCTCCACGTTCTGGATCCTCGCCTCGAATAGCTGGATGCAGACGCCGCAAGGCTTCAAAATCGTGAACGGCCAGGTCGTGCCGACCGACTGGTTCAAGATCATCTTCAACCCGTCGTTCCCGTACCGCCTCGCGCACATGGCGATCGCCGCGTTCATCGTGGCCGCGCTCGTGGTGGCCGCGACCGGTGCGTGGCATCTGCTCAAGGGCCGGCGCGATCCCGCCATCAAGAAGATGTTTTCGATGGCGCTGGTCCTCCTGCTCGTGCTCGCGCCCGTGCAGGCCATGGTGGGCGACCAGCACGGCCTGAACACGCTCAAATATCAGCCCGCCAAGATCGCCGCGATGGAAGGCCTCTGGGACACCGAGCCAGGCGGCACCGCGCTCAATCTCTTCGGCATTCCCGACATGCAGGCCGAAACCACGCGCTACGCGGTGAAGGTACCCCACCTTGGCAGCCTGATCCTCACGCATAGCTGGGACGGCGAGATCAAGGGCCTCAAGTCGTTCCCGCCCGACGAGCGGCCCAACTCGACGCTCGTGTTCTGGAGCTTCCGCATCATGGTTGGCTTAGGTCTGCTGATGATCTTGCTCGGCGTGATGGGCTGGGTGCTGCGCCGCCGCGGCACGCTCTACGAATCGCGCGGTTTCCAGCGCTTCGTGCTCGCGATGGGGCCGACCGGCTTCATCACGCTGCTCGCGGGCTGGGTCACGACCGAAGCCGGCCGCCAGCCCTGGGTGGTCTACGGCGTGATGCGCACCGCGCAGGCCGTGTCGCCGCTCACGGCGCAACAAGTGGGTATTTCGCTGATGGCGTTCGTGGTCGTCTACTTCCTCGTTTTCGGCACGGGCATTTACTACCTGCTCAAGCTCATGCGCAATGGCCCGGCGCTGCCCGGCCAGACGCCGCACGAACCACATGAACCCCGTGAGCCGCACGTCGCGCGCCCGGCGCTCGCCGCGAACCAGACGGCACGCCGCCCCATGTCCGCCGCCGATCAGCTGATCGACGCCTGACGCTTCCCGCATCCAACGTTACGAGGCTAGCAAGCAAATGGACGTTACCGTCATCTGGGCCGCGATCATCGCGCTCGGCGTTCTTCTCTACGTGGTGCTGGATGGCTTCGATCTCGGCATCGGCATCGTGTTTCCGCTCTTCCCCGACGAGGAGGAGCGCAACCTCATGATGAACACGGTCGCCCCTGTCTGGGACGGCAACGAAACCTGGCTCGTGCTTGGCGGCGCGGGACTCTTTGCCGTGTTTCCGGTCGTCTACTCGACCGTGCTCTCGGCGCTCTACCTGCCGCTCGTGTTCATGCTCGCATGCCTGATCTTCCGCGGTGTGTCGTTCGAGATTCGCGCCAAGGCCAACCGCACGAAGCATCTTTGGGATCTCGCGTTCATCGGCGGCTCGACGGGCGCGGCATTCTTCCAGGGCATCGCGCTGGGCGCCTTCCTGCAAGGCATTCCCATGGACGAGGGGCGCTTCGCGGGCGACGCCTTCGGCTGGCTCACGCCGTTCAGCCTGCTCTCGGGCTTCGGGCTCGTCGCGACCTATGCGCTACTCGGCTGCTGCTGGCTCGTGGCGAAGACCGAAGGCGATCTGCAGCGGCGCCTGCACAAGCTCGTGTGGCCGCTCACGGTCATGCTGCTCGGCTTCATCGCGCTCGTGAGCCTGTGGACGCCACTGCAAGACCCCGCCGTCGCCGAGCGCTGGTTCCGCTCGGGCATCTTCTGGCATCTCGCGCCCGTGCCGCTGCTCGTGCTCGCCTGCGCCGCGTGGATGCGCTGGGCCGTACACGCCCGCCATCACAAGACGCCGTTCATCGCGGCGCTCGGACTCGTGCTGCTCGGCTATGCGGGCCTGCTCGTGAGCCTGTGGCCCTATGCGATCCCCCAGGGCCTCACGCTCTGGGAAGCGGCCGCGCCGCGCGAGAGCCAGATGTTCACGCTGGCAGGCGCCGCATTCATTCTGCCCATCATCCTCGCGTACACGGCGCTCGGTTACTGGGTCTTCAGAGGCAAGGTGCGTCATGGCGACTCCCATCACTACCACTGAATCACGCGATGACGGCGCGCG
>Ga0335069_10013040_pt1 | contig 11680 bp, 13 predicted proteins | sample Lox_Sample_11_FD_206714 | JGI IMG/M metagenome (GOLD analysis project Ga0335069, IMG submission 206714) | Soil microbial communities from Loxahatchee National Wildlife Refuge, Florida, United States - Lox_Sample_1.1 | ecosystem: Environmental > Terrestrial > Soil > Wetlands | place: USA...
TTCTGGTCGCCGACGCTCGTGAAGCGCACGCTCGGCTTCATCGCGAGCGACGATCGCCCGGGCGCCCCGAGCGGCAACGTGTTCTGGCCCGGCGACCAGGGCCAGGCGGGCCAGTTCATGCACGGCTACGGCTCGCTGTGGCTGCCGGCGTCGCTGCTGCAGGACGATCGACGCCCCGCGTTCTGCGACGCGCTGTTCGCCGCCTCGCGGCACTGGGGTGTGTCGCTCCACCTCAACAAGGGACTCGCGGGAGCACCGGCCGAAGCGCTCGCGGCGGCGCGCGACACGGCGACGAATCCGAAGGCAATCGACGCGTTCGCGCTCGCGATCTCCGGGGCCGAGGAGCAGCCTGCGTACCCCGGCGTGCCGGGTCACGAGCCCGACGCCGGCGCTGCACGCCGCGATGCCGCGGCGATCGCAGCCGCGATGAGCGAGCTGCGGAAGGTGGCCCCGGACGGTGGCTCCTACGTCTCGGAGAGCGACTACTTCGAGGCCGGCTGGCCGCGCTCGTTCTGGGGCACGAACTACGCACGGCTGCTCGAGGCGAAGGACCGCTACGACCCCGACGGTCTCTTCTTCGTGCACCACGGCGTGGGGAGCGAGCGCTGGAGCGACGACGGCTTCACGCAACTGACCTGAGAAGCCACGCGCCACGAAGGCTGCGAGGGCGGAGCAAGATGCCGGGATGCACGCCGCGCCCCGTGCCGTCGCCGCGATTCTGACCGTGCTGCTGCACCTGGTCGTGCTGCGCGCGCTCGACCACGCGACCGCGACCGCTGAGAGGCCCCCGCCGGCTGCCGCCTCCTTCGAGGTGTTGGCCGACAGCCTGCGCGGCGCCGGCGAACGTCAGCTCGTCGAGGTCGAGCTGCGGCCGGGACTGGCGACGCTCGACGCGCTGGCGTGCGCCGGCAGCAGCTATGTCGGCGTGGGCGTGACCACCGATGCCCGCACCGACCGCATCATCATGGTCGGCGACGACACGCCGGCCTCGCGGGCGGGCCTGCAGCACGACGACATCGTGCTCAACCCCGACGTCTGGGACGAGGCCCACCGCGATGGCGCGCTGCTGCTGGTGCTCGTGCTGCGCGACAGCGCCAAGCTGCTGATCCCGGTGCGCGTCGGCCGGATCTGCATCGATTGAGGCGTGGCCGCGATGCGCCTTCAGTGGTCGATGACCGAGCCCTTCATCTGCCGCAGGATGGCCAGCACCTCGGCTCGCTCGCGCGGCGGCACCCTGAACTTGTCGAGCGACTTCCCGATGTCCTCGATGAGCGCATCGAATTCGTCCGAGCGGATGTGCATGCCTTCGTGCGCGACCGACATGTTGGCGCCCGTGTAGGTGCACGGGCCGCCGGTGCGCAGGCAGAGCAGGTCCACGAGGTTCTTCTGCAGACGCGGGATGGATGCATTGCCGAAGCGCGCGTTGATCCGGGGGTCGGCGGCGAGGTTGACGATCGCGTCGTCGACGACCGCGGCGATGGCCGCGCGCCCGCCGACGCGCTCGTAGAGGCTGCGCTGATCGTCGGCGGCGGGTGTCGAGGGCGCGTCGGACGGCGACGCCGCGCAGCCGAGCAGCGCGATGCAGGAAGCGAGCGCCGCAGCGGCCCGCCGACGATGGAAGTGGGTCATGGAGGCCGCCGCCGTCGTGGTGATGGGGCCGATTGTCCGCGCCGGCCTCGCGACGTGCACGCCGCGTCGCAGTTGCAAGCGCCCCGTGACCGCCCTATCGTCGGCCGACGGCGCGAGCGCGCACGAGGGAGCCCGCGATGCACGACATCCAGCACCGCACCATCCAGACCAACGGCATCGACATGCACATCGCCGAGAGCGGCAGCGGGCCGCTCGTCGTGATGTGCCATGGCTTCCCGGAATCGTGGTACTCGTGGCGGCATCAGATCCGCGCGCTGGCCGAAGCCGGATTCCACGCGGTGGCGCCCGACATGCGCGGCTATGGGCGCACGAGCGCGCCCGCGGCGATCGAGCAGTACACGCTCCTCCACCTCGTGGGCGACATCGTCGGCCTCGTCGACGCGCTCGGCGGCGGACCCGCCATCGTGGCAGGCCACGACTGGGGCGCGCCGGTCGCGTGGCACGCGGCGCTGCTGCGGCCCGACATCTTCCGCGGGATCGTGGCGTTGAGCGTGCCTTATCGTCCGCGCGGATCGGTGCAGCCCACGACGGTGATGCCGAAGACCGACGACGCGGTCTTCTACCAGCTCTACTTCCAGGAGCCGGGCGTCGCCGAGAGGGAGCTCGAGGCCGATCCTCGTCGCACCCTGCACGCGCTGCTGTTCGGGGGCTCGGGAGATGCGCCGCGCGGCGCGGGCGGCGGCGGCATCGCAATGGTGCCGCGCAACGGCGGCTTCCTTGGCCGCGTGCCCCCGCAGCTGCCCTTCACGCCCTGGCTCACGCCCCAGGACCTCGACTACTACGCCGGCGAGTTCGTGCGCACCGGCTTTCGCGGCGGCCTCAACTGGTATCGCAACATCGACCGCAACTGGGAGCTGCTCGCGGCGTACAAGGGCGCGAAGGTGAGCGTGCCCGCGCTCTACATGGCCGGCGACCGGGACCTCGTCGTGAAGTTCCCGGGGGCCGACCAGCACATCGCCAATCTAAAGAGCGTCGTGCCGCGGCTCGCGCGCACCGTCATGCTCGAGGGATGCGGGCACTGGACGCAGCAGGAGCGTGCGGCCGACGTGAACGCGGCGATGATCGAGTTCGCGAAGGCGGCGTAGGGGCCGGCGTCGCGACGAACCGTGACGCTCAGAGCGGCTTCACGTCGATGAAGTACATCCCCCAGGGGCACATCGCGAAGCGCTCCTTGAGCGGCTGGTCCTTGAAATCGGCGAGGCGGTCGGCGTCGTAGACGGCCCAGAGCGGGCCAAGGCCGCCAAGGCTCAGGGGCGCGCCGTCGAGGGTGGTCGCGACGATCATCCGGTACCGGTTCGCATCGGCCACGCTCACCGCGACGGTGTAGCCGTCGATCGCGCGCAGCGTGAGGACCAGCGGCGCGTGCGCGGCGATGCCGGCAGCGCCGGCGACGGTCGTGAGCAGAGGCCCGCTCAGCCGGTGCGGCTTCGCGTCGTATTCGAGCGTGGGCGCGATCGTGACCGCGGGCAGCCGCGCGAGCATGGCCGCGTCGAACTGCCAGGCCTTCTCGAACTTCACGCCGTGCTTGACCATCAGCTGGTCGAGCGCCTGATCGAGCGGGCCGCGGTTCGCCCTCGGGATCGCGCCCGCGACGGTCAGCAGGCCGGGGCCGCTGCGCGCGGCAGCCGCCCCTTCGGCACGAGCAGACCATGGGGCCGCGACACCGAGCGCGGCCGCGGCGAGGAATCGACGTTTGCGCATCCACGCCCTCCACATGCCGTGCGGGCGGAACACCGCCCGCGATGGCGAGCGACTGTCTCACGGCGCGCGCCGTTGTCAACGGGGGTCGTACTCGAGCGCCTCGTGGCCGTTGTCCCTAGCATCGCCGCATGACCGCCGACATCCTCGATCTCGAAGCCTACGCAGCCCGCATCGGCTTCGAAGGCGAGATCGCACCCACGCTCGACGTCCTCGAGCGGCTCGTCGAGCGGCACGCCTCGGCGATCGCGTTCGAGAACATCGACGTGCTGGCCGGTCGCGTGCCCGCGCTCGATACGCCATCGCTGGAAGGCAAGCTCGTGCGCCGCCGGCGCGGCGGCTACTGCTTCGAGCAAAACGGATTCTTCCTCGCGGTCCTCCGCCGGGCGGGCTTCGACGCACATGCGCTCGAGGCGCGCGTGCGCGCCGGCGTGGCGGCCGACGCGATCACCGCCCGCACGCACAGGGCCGTGCGCGTGCGCCTGGGAGGCATCGACTGGCTGGCCGACGTGGGTTTCGGCACGCTCGCGCCGACCGCGCCGCTGCGCCTCGCGGAGCGCGCGGTGCAGCGCGATCCGACGACCGACTACCGGCTCGTGGACGTCGAAGGCGACGTGCTGATGCAGTGCCGCACGCACGAGGGCTGGAGCGACTGCTACCGCATCGCGCGCAGCGAGCCTCAGCCGATCGACTTCGAGATGGCCAACTGGTTCGTCGCCACGCACCCGAAGGCGTTCCTACGACACAACCTCCTCGTCGCGCGCTCGCAGCCGAAGGGACGCCTCACGCTCTTCAACGACCGCCTTTCGCTGCGCAGCGGCGCGCTGGTGCCCGAGGAGCAGACACTGCGGACGCGTGCCGAGTTCGCCGATGCCCTCCGCGATGCGTTCGGTCTCGAGGTCGGTGCGGCCGACCTCGACGCGGCGCTGACGGTCGTCGAACGCCGCCCCGGCTAAGCCCCCGGCGCGCTCATCGCCTTCGCGGCGCGGCGCTGCAGCTCGTCAGGCGCCACGTCCTCCACGTGAGTCGCGATCCAGATCGTGTTGCCGCTCGGCTCCTTCACGCCGCCCGAGCGATCGCCGTAGAACTGGTTCGCGGGCCGCGAGACGACGATGCCCCCGGCCTGGACCGCGCGCTCGAAGGCCGCATCGACGTCTTCTACGTAGACGTGCAGCATGACCGGCGTCGCAGGATGCTCGTCCGAGGCTTCGCTGAGCATGATCATCGAGCCGCCGATCCGGATCTCGGTGTGCCCGATCCTGCCGTCGGGCCGCATGATCTGCTCGACCGTCCTCGCGCCGAACACGCGCGACATGAACTGGATGAATTTCGCCGCGTCCCTGACCATCAGGTAGGGCGTGACGGTGTTGTAGCCGTCGGGGATGGGTTTCACTGCCATGGGTGCTCCTCGTTCGCGAGCCCGGTGACGCAGGCCCGGCCCGAAGGCTAAGGCGCGGCCGCCGCGGCGTCGCCGAAGCCCACGGGTGGAGCGGGGTGAGAAGCTCGCGCCTCGGTTCACACTAGACAAGATGGCTCGAGTTGAGGCGGCCCGTCTCCCTGGCCTAACGTGGGTTGCGCGCCGTGGGCGTGCCGAGCCACAGAGTTGCCCTGAAGGGCGATGGAGGGCGACATCCGCAACCCCGGCGAGCAGGCCGTGGCGATGATCGCTCGGCCCGAGGCACTCACCGTGCGATGGAGCGATGGCCGCGGCTTGCGCGTGTACGCGACCGCACTCATAGTCGCAGGCCATCTCGACGAGGCGGAGCGGATCTACCGCAAGTCGCTGGACGAGCTTCGCCGCTACTACGGCAACGGCGCACCCGCGTTGCTCGACGCGGCCACCTGGCTCGCGCGCAAGGGTCGCCTCGAGGACGCGGCACGCGTTCTCGCCTACGCCGACGCCGCGCACGAGCGCGAGCACCGCTCGCCGCGCTACGTGGCGCGGCAGCTGCGCGAGCGCCTGCGCGAAGAGCTCGCGCAGCGCCTGCCGAAGGAAAGGCTCGCACGCCTGTACGAGGAAGGCCGCAGCCTCACCGACGACGTAGCCTGCGAGCTCGCGTTCCCGTCGCCCACGCCGTCCGAGCGGCCAAGACCCTGAGGCCCCGAACCTACGCGGTCGCCGACGCCTGCGCGCCGACACGCTGGCGCTCGTAGACCTGCAGGTGGCACCAGGCCGCGCGCAAGGCCACCGGGTCGGCGCCCGCTGCGACGCACCGGTGCAGCATGTCGCCCACGATGTGCTCGGCCTCGGTCGGCCGGCCGGCCGCGAGATCGCGCAGCATCGAAGCCGCAAGGCTCGAGCCAGCCTGCGTCAGCATCTCCTTGAACCGCGCAGCGGCCGCTGTGCGCGGCGCATGACCGGCGGCCGCGGCGGCATTCGCGCAGGCGTCGTAGGTCTCGCTCATGAGGCGTGCGCCGTCTCCGGTCGACACGATGTCGCCCACCGTGCCGCGCATCAGGCACGTCATCGCCGCGAGCGTCGTCAGACCCACGAACTTCTCCCACAGCTCGAGCAGCATGTCGGGCGCGACCACGACCTCCACCGGCGTGCGTGCGTAGAGCGCGGCGAGGATCTGTACCTTCGCCGCGGCGGCCGGGGACGTGCCCGGCAGCATGCCGAACACGATCCGGTGGAACGGGGCGAGCTGCACCACTTCCCCTTCCGGCGTGAGCGTGGCCGGGATGCCGCAGCTGCCGCCCAGCACGCGCTCCGCACCGAACTCGGCGGCGAGGCGATCGAGATGCGCGAGCCCGTTGAGGAGCGGGAGCACATGCGTTTCGGGACCGACGGCCGCGCGCACGGAGGCGATCGCGCCCTCCAGGTCGTAGGCCTTGCACGCGAGCATCACGAGGTCGAACGGCGGCTGGCCGTCGGCCGACAGGATGTGCGGCGCGGCGGCGTGGAAGTCGCCATGCGGGCTCTTCACCATGAGTCCGCGGTCGCGCAGCTGCGCGGCTCGGCGCTCGCGCACGAGGAACGTCACGTCGCCGCCCGCCTGCACGAGGCGCCCACCGAAGTAGCCGCCGATCGCGCCGGCGCCGAGCATGAGGATGCGCATGGGCGCATCTTGCCGCAGGCGCGAAAACCGCGTGTCCCACCGTCGTGCACGGGCCTGCGCCCGGCACCGAAAGGCGGACTGCAACGACCGCGGGACGCGCCGGGGCGTTCGGCGTGAAATCCGCACTCCGGCGCCACCGCCCGGCGGCGGATGATTTCCCCATGGGTGCTCCCGGTCCTGACGAGCTCCGGGCAGGTGGCGGTCGCGAGCCGAGCGATGCGACCGTGGCCGAGCCGCTGATGGCGAGCCACACGCCGGACGCCGCGCCGCCGCCTTCCTATCGACTGGGCAGCGCAGACGTGCGTCCGCAGCCCGTTTCGCGCCTTCGGCAGGTACTGTCGCTCGTCGTGCTGATCGTGCTCGTCGTCGGCGCCCTCACCTTCGAGGTGGTGCAGTGGCGCAACCAGCGTGCGCTGCGCAGCGCCACCGCGGCAGCGAATCGCGAAGCCGAACAGGTCGCGGAGGCGATGACGCGCGAGGAGCAGGCCGCGATCGAACGCGAGGCCGCGAGGCGCCAGCAGCTCCAGGCGCAGGACGACGCGCGCCGGCACCAGCTGGCCGAGCACCAGCAGGCCGAGCAGGACGCGCTCGACGAATCCCGCGCCCGCGAGCAGGCCCGCGAGAGCGCGTGGGCTGCCTACTACCGGCCGACGCCGGGATGCAGGGACTCGACGAGCGTGCAGTGCGCGAACGCGTACATCAAGGCGCGGCGCGACTTCGACGCGCACTACGCGGCGACGCTCGCGTCGTCCGCACCGGCCCGCTGACTGCATCGCCAGGCGCGCGGAGCCGGCGCACGCCGACCCGGTGTTCGTCTGTACGATCGGGCTCATGAGCCCGCCCGCCACGGCCCTCGCGCCGAAGAGATCGAAGCCCGCGTCGCCGGTGCAGACCTCGCTGCTGCAGCAGCTCGTCTCCGCGCTCGCCATCGGCCGCATCCGCGTCATCGACCTCACGCAGACGCTGAACCCGGACTTCCCGCAGATCGCGCTCCCGCCCGAGATGGGCCAGTGCTGGCCGTTCCGCATCGAGGAGGTGTCGGCCTACGACGCGCGCGGGCCGGGCTGGTACTGGAACAACTTCTCCTGCGGCGAGCACACGGGCACGCACTTCGACGCGCCCATCCACTGGATCTCGGGACGCGACCTGCCGAACAACTCGGTCGACACGATCCCGGTGCAGCACTTCGTCGCGCCGGCCTGCGTGATCGACTGCTCCGCGCAGGCGAAAGCCGATCCCGACTACCTGCTGAGCGTCGACGACATCGAGCGCTGGGAAGCCGTGCACGGTCGCATCCCGCGCGGCGCATGGCTGCTGATGCGCACCGACTGGTCGAAGCGCACGGATCCCGAGGCCTACCAGAACTTCGACGAGGAAGGCCAGCACACGCCCGGACCGAGCAGCGAGGCGGTGCAGTTCCTCGTCGAGCAGCGCGACGTCTTGGGCTTCGGCTCGGAGGCGATCGGCACCGACGCGGGCCAGGGCTTCCACCTGCGGCCGCCCTACCCGTGCCACTACTACATGCACGGCTCGGGCAAGTACGGGCTGCAGTGCCTCGCGAACCTCGACCTGCTGCCGCCCACCGGTGCGGTGCTGATCTGCCCGCCGCTGAAGATCGAGAAGGGCAGCGGCAGCCCGCTGCGCGTGCTGGCGCTCGTCGAGCGGCCTGCGCCCTCGTCGACCCCCTCGCCATGAACGCGCCGGTGCATCGCGTCGCCGCGGTCACCGGCGGCAGCGCCGGCATCGGCCTGGCCATCTGCGAGCAACTGCTGCGCGAGGGCTGCGAGGTCGTCTCCCTCGCGCGCCGGCCCTGCCCCCTCGAGCATCCGAAGCTGCACAGCATCGAGGTCGACCTGATGGACCGCGCGGCGACGGCTCAAGCTGCGGCCGAGCTCGCCCGCCGCTTCGACGTGACGACGCTCGTGCACAACGCCGGCGTCATCCGGCCTGCGCTGCTGCCCGACGTGAAGCTCCAGGATCTCGACGCGCTCGTCGAGCTGCACCTCGCATGTGCGGTGCAGCTGTTGCAGGCAGCGCTGCCCGCGATGAAGGCGGCGCGGTTCGGGCGCGTGGTGCTGCTCTCGTCGCGCGCGGCCGTGGGGCTCGCCACGCGCACGGCGTACTCGGCCACCAAGGCCGGGATGCTGGGCATGGCACGCACGTGGGCGCTCGAGCTCGCACCTGCGGGCATCACGGTGAACGTCGTCGCGCCCGGGCCGATCCGCACCGACATGTTCTTCGACGTCGTGCCCGAAGGCAGCGAGAAGGAACGCGCGCTCGCCGCGTCGGTGCCGGTGAGACGCCTGGGCGAATCGGCCGACGTGGCGCGCGCCGTCGCGTTCTTTGCGAGCCCCGACGCCGGCTTCGTCACCGGGCAGGTGCTGTACGTGTGCGGCGGCACGAGCGTCGGCAGCCTGACGCTCTAGTCGGCCGCTACTTCTTCTTGCCGTTGCGCCAGTTCGTCGCCGCCAGCTCGCCCTGGCGCGCGTAGTCGATCGCCTCGCCCAACACGCGTGCCGCCTCCTGCGGTGCGTGGAAGCCCATCGAGTTCTCGGCCGCGATGAAGTCGAGGCGCCACTGCGCCTGGCGCTGGAGCAGGAGCGCGTCGGTCAGCTGCTCGGATGTGGCGCCGTCCTTCTTCGCCGCGACGACGGCGTCGATGAGGGCCACGATGGCCGTGCCGCCCCGCTCGAGCAACTCGTGGTTGCGTTCCTGGATCGCCTCCACGCGCGCCTTGATCTCCTCCTCGGGGAAGCGGTGGCAGCCCTGGCAGGCGCGGTTGATGTTCAGCAGCGGGCTGCGCACCCAGTGGTCGGACACCTTGGTCGACCCGTCTCGCTGATAGGGCATGTGGCAGTCCGCGCACGCCACCCCGCTGCGCGCGTGCACGCCCTGGCTCCAGAGCTCGAATTCCGGATGCTGCGCCTTCAGGATTGCCGCGCCCGTCTCCGCGTGCTTGTAGTCGAAGAATTGGTTGCCGTCGGCGAACTTGGTCTCGTTCCAGAACTTCTCCACGTCGTCCGCACGCAGCCCCTTGCCCCACGGGAACGTGAGCGGCATCTGCGACGAGCAGTAGTACTCGACGTGGCACTGCGCGCAGACGAACGAGCGCATCTCGGTGCGGCTCGCTTCGGTGTTGGGGTCGTAGGGCTGCTGCTTGCCGCCGGCGCGCCAGCGGTCGATCGACGCCAGACCGGGCACCGGCGCGTCAGACGTCGCCAGCCTGCGGATGCCCTCGATGAACCCCGGGCGCGTGACGCGCAGGGCCATCGTCTTCGGCTCGTGGCAGTCCACGCACGAGACCGGATGCGCGTGCCCCGAGTCGTGCAGCTTCTTGTCCAGGTCCTGGTAGGAATACTTGTAGCTCGCCGCGAGGCCTTTCGCGGCATCGCCGCCGCCGAGTTCGCGATAGAGCGGCATGATCGAGGCGTGGCAGTGGAGGCAGGAGCCGGTCTGCGGCTTCGTCAGCCGCTTGGTCGACTCCTGGTCCGCGAGCATGTACGCGTGGCCGCGACGATCGCGATAGTCGATCGAGAAGGCGTAGCCCAGGAACATCCGCTTCAGCCACGGGTCGCGCTCGATCTTCTCGTCGGGCAGCGCCTCGCTGCCGCCATGGCCACCGAAGCGCGTGCGCGTCGTCTGCGCGGTCAGCAGGTAGGAGTCGTACTCCTTCGGCCAGTTGACGCCCCACTTGGCGGGATCGGTCGTGTCCTCGTTGACCTCCGTGAGGCGCACGTACGGATTGCGGGCCTCGCTCTTGCGCTCGAAGATGTTGACGAGCAGCGCGGTCACCAGGGCCGTCGCGACAGCCACCACCGCGATCGTCCCGACCAGCACCGGCCGGGACATGCCGCGTTCGGACGTCTTCATGCCGTTCTCCCCTCTTCGTTCGCCCTTGCCATCGTCAGCGCCCAAGGCCCGTTGTGTCGCCGTGACCCACCGACCGATGGCAATGGACGCATTGCACGTCGCCGGGCTGGCTGCCGTTCCCGGGCCCCATGTCGTGGACCAGCGCCCGGTGGCAGTCGACGCAGTTGTCCTGGAGTACGCGGCTGTCCCGCGCGGTGATCATGATCGGCTCGTGGAAGTCCTGGAACGTGAACGCCTTCGAGTGCCGATAGCCGTTCTCGCCTTTCGCGAGCCACTTGCCGAAGAAGCCGTGCGGCAGGTGGCAGTCGATGCAGGTCGCGACCGCATGGTGACTGCTCTTCTGCCAGGCATCGAACTGCGGCTGCATGATGTGGCAGTTCACGCAGACCCTCGGATCCGAGCTCGCGTACGACAGCCCCTCGGCGTAGAGGAACGTGAACCCGCCGACGCCGAAGAGCACGCCGGTGAGCACTGCGAGCACCACGAGACCTCTTCTCCGCATGCGGTCACGCCGGCATTGGATCGGAGACATCCTAGGCACTCACGGCGCCCGCGCCCAGTTGGCCTCTACCCGGACTTGCGCTGGATCAAGATGGGGTCGCCGCTGCCGGCGCAGCGCCGCTCAGGGATGGTCCCAGGCGTGCGACCTTGCCCATCGCACGACGTTCGTCTAATATGCTTTAGAACTCAATCATTCACGATGGAAGGATCTACGTCCGCGCAGGATGCCTGGCCGGCATCCTCCTCGACGCTCGTCGACGAGGACCGCGTGCACCGCGCGGCCTACGTCGACCCGGCCGTGTATGCGCGCGAGCTGCGCACGTTTTGGGCGCACACGTGGCAGTACGTGGCGCACGCGAGCCAGGTGCCGGACCCGGGCGACGTCGTCACCGTCGATCTCGCCGGTCGGCCGCTGATGGTCGCGCGCCAGGAGGATGGGAGCCTGCGCGTGCTCGTCAACCGCTGCGCGCACAAGGGCACGCGCCTCGTCGACGGCGAGCGCGGCCACGTCGGCCGTCACTTCCGCTGCCCGTACCACGCGTGGACCTACCGGCTCGACGGCGCGCCCCTCGGCATGCCGCTGCGCGAGGGCTACGCCGGCACGCGGCTCGCGTCGTGCGCATCGGGCCGCGGCCTCACGCAGGTGAAGCACGTTGGCGTGCACCGGGACTTCGTGTTCGTGAAACTCGGCGACGCAGGACCCGGCTTCCACGACTACTTCGGAGACGCGCTCGCCGCCCTCGACAACCTCGCCGACCGCTCGCCCGTCGGCCGCCTCGAGGTCGCGGGCGGGGTGCTGCGCACGATCGTGCGCGCGAACTGGAAGATCTACCTCGAGAACGTCAACGACACCGTGCATCCGATGGCGACGCACGAGTCGGCAGTCGCCGCAGCGCATCGCG
>Ga0335069_10013042_pt1 | contig 11680 bp, 11 predicted proteins | sample Lox_Sample_11_FD_206714 | JGI IMG/M metagenome (GOLD analysis project Ga0335069, IMG submission 206714) | Soil microbial communities from Loxahatchee National Wildlife Refuge, Florida, United States - Lox_Sample_1.1 | ecosystem: Environmental > Terrestrial > Soil > Wetlands | place: USA...
GACGGCCAGTACGACGCCGCTCTGGAGCAGTACAAGCAGATCTCCGATGCCGATCCCCAGGACGCCCAGTCCTACCTGCGTATTTCCGAGATCTACCGCCGCCTGGGCAAGTTTGACCAGGCGCTGGACATGCTGAGGAAGGCTGAGAGCCTGGTGCAGGATTCGCTGGAAATCCCTTTCAACATGGCGCTGGTGTATGACGCTCAGGGGCGCTTCGACGATGCGGCCGCGACCCTGCAGCGACTGCTCGAGAAGACCGCACATCCGGATGGCAACTACAGCACGGGCGAGAAGAACAACCGCAGCGTCTTCCTCGAGCGCCTGGGGAGCGTGTACCGCGAGCAGGGCAAGACCCAGGCGGCGGTCGAGACCTATCGCAAGATGCTCGACTTGGGCGGCGATATCGCGTCGCGCGGCTATCAGCAGATGATCGATACCCTGCGCGAAGCCAAGCAGTGGTCTCAGGCCACTGCTGTAGCGCAGGAAGCCGTGCAGAAGTTTCCCAATGACCGCGGTCTCAAGCTGGTGCTGGCAGGACAATTGGCGGATACCGGCAAGACCGATCAGGGGATTGCCATGGCCAAGGAACTGCTCAGGGGCACGGCGGAAGACCGCGAGGTGTATGTCGCGCTGGCGCAGATCAACAGCCGCCTGAAGCGCTGGAGCGAGGCGGAAGAGGACATCAACAAAGCTGCCGGGCTGGCCACCAAACAGGAAGACAAGGACTACGTTCAGTTCGTGCTGGGTTCAATCTACGAGCGGCAGAAGCGGTACGAGCCGGCGGAGGCAGCGTTCAAGAAGGTGCTGGCCAGCGATCCCCGCAGCGCCATCACGCTGAACTACCTGGGCTACATGATGGCCGATCGCGGCACCCGCCTCGAGGAGGCGCTGGGGTACATCAAGAAGGCCATCGAGCTTGATCCGCAGAACGGCGCCTACCTCGACTCGCTGGGCTGGGCCTACTACAAGCTCGGCAATTACGATCTCGCGGAGGAGAACCTGCGCAAGGCTTCCGAACGCATCGGCAACGATGCCACCGTGCAGGACCACCTGGGCGATCTCTACCACAAGATGGGGCGCCTGAAGCTGGCTGCCGCCCACTGGCAGCGCGCGCTCGAGGAGTGGGGCAAGGCCGTCCCTGCGGATGTGGACCAGGAAGACGTAGCCAAAGTGCAGCACAAGCTGGAAGCCGCACGCGTCAAGCTGGCGCAGCAGGGACGGTAGCAGAGCGGTTATCGCCTTCGTGCCGGTGTTAGACTCACTTCATGCTGGCCGCCTGTGCCGTCCGTGTGGAGAACAGCCGGGGACGGCGCCACCCTGAGCCCGCGCATCCTTACCGTGATGATTTCCAACGCGACCGTGATCGCGTCATCCATTCGCGCGCCTTCCGCCGTCTGGAGAACAAGACCCAGGTCTTCACCCGCCGCTACTCCGACCACTTCCGCAACCGGCTCACCCACACCATTGAAGTTGCGCAGATCGCGCGCACCATCGCGGGTGCGCTGGGCCTGAACGTTGATCTGGTGGAATGCCTGGCGCTGGTGCACGACATCGGGCATCCGCCCTTCGGCCACGCCGGCGAGAAGGCGCTGGACGCCGCCATGCGCGCCCACGGCTTTTTCTTCGACCACAATCTGCACGCGCTGCGCATCGTCGAGGACTTCGAGCTGCGCTACGCCGATTTCCGCGGGCTGAACCTTACCTTCGAAGTCCGCGAAGGCATCATCAAGCACTCACGCGATTATTCCGCGGACGAATTTCCAGAGCTTGCGGAGTACCTGCTCGACCAGCGCCCGCCGCTCGAAGCCCAGCTCATCGACCTGGCCGATGAGATCGCCTACCACACCGCCGATCTCGACGACGGCGCCGAGGCCCGTATCCTCAGCGTGAAAGAGATCCGCGAGGCGGTGCCCTTGTTTGAGATGTTCTATCGCCAGGCAGAGATCCGCCGCCCGGACGCCTTACCCAAGCTCAAGTTCAACGAGGCGGTGCGCGGCGTGTTGAACCTGCTGGTCACCGGTCTGATCGAGAACACGGTGGCGCGAGTGCGCGCGGCCGGCATCCAGGACGTGGAAGCCGTGCGCCGCCATCCGGAGCGCCTGGTGTCGTTCAGCCCCGAGGTGGAGGAGCATCGCAACCAGCTCCGCCGGTTCCTCTACGAGCGCCTTTACTGCAGCTCCGACCTGATGCCGGAAAAGGACACCGCCGAGCGCACGGTGCGGGAGCTATTCGACTATTGGACCGGCCGTCCGCAAGCACTGCCCGCCAGCTATCGGGAGAAGACCCGCCACGAGCCCTTGCCGCGCGTGGTCTGCGACTACATCGCCGGCATGACCGACAACTTCATCCAGGAACAGCATGCGGCGTTGTGCGGGAAGAGGACCGTAGTCACGCGGTGATGCCACGCTCATGGGTCTATCAAAATTACCCGCGCCATCCATTTCCTACCTAGAAAGCCGCAGAGGCCCAGCCACACCTGCCTCATAACAAATGACTTAGGGAGCAGAATCCGCCCCGGAGTTTGGCCCTTCAATTGATTATGAGGGTGGCAGCGCAACCTGCTCCCGGGTGTCCCCAAGCAGAGGCGCGTAGTTTTCGGTGGTGAGCCTAGCTCCGATGCTCCCCCATAACTTCGGAGGAATTCGATTATGACGAGCAAGATCCTGTTGACGCTGCCGCTGGCCGCGGCCCTGACCGTGCCTGGATGGGCGCAGCAGGCGCCAGCCAGCAGTTCCAGCCAGACTCCGCAAACTGACCAGTCCCAGAGCACGCCGACGCCGGCCAGCGATCAGCAGAACGCGCAGGCGTATCCCAACGCTCACGAGCCGCTGACCTACGAGCCGCACGAGGGCTTCTGGGGCCACCTGAACCCGTTCGCGCGCAAGAAGTACGTCCAGAAGCAGTTGGACCCGGTGCGCGGCCGGCTGAACGAGCTGGATGAGATCACGGCCCAGAACGCCAAGGCCATCAAGGACGTGGATGCACGCGCGCAGGAAGGTATCCGCGTGGCTTCCCTTAAGGCCAATGAGGCCGACATGCACGCCATCGATGCCGGCAACCGCGCACAGCTCGCCCACCAGACGGCGCAGCAGGCCACCGTTCGGCTGAACACGGTCGAGCACGTGGTAGACAACATCGACCAGTATCAGGCCGAGAGCCAGGCCGAGATCCACTTCAAGCCGGGGCAGGTGGGTTTGAGTCCGAAGGCCAAGCTGGCACTGGACGAAATGGCTACCCCGCTCAAAGACCAGAAGGGATACATCATCGAGGTGCAGGGTTTCTCCACCGGGACTGGGCAGGCAGCCATCCAGAACTCGCAACAGATGGCGCAGTCCGTAGTGCGGTATCTGGTGCTAAAGCATGACATCCCCGTGTACCGGATCTACACCATCGGCATGGGGAATGCTTCCGTTCCAACCTCGGCCGAGGGCGCCACGCAGCGCATGCGCGGTGGCCGGGTCGAGATCAGCCTGATGAGAAATGGAGCGGGCGACTTGGAGGAGCCCGCGTCGCAGTCACAGCCCGAAATGAAGTAAGCCCACGGGCCTCCCCCCGAGCCTCCCGGTAGCAATGCCGGGAGGCTTTTACTTTTTCCTCAGCGTCTCGTGCTAGGCTGAGTTTCACTGCCGTGTCCGAAACCATCTACTACTCGCGCGTCAGCTCGCCGGTCGGATTATTGCTGCTCGCTGTGTCCGAGCGCGGACTGGTCGCTCTGGAGTTCGGCTGCGGGAGGATCGCTGCGGGAGGGGTGGAATCCGATGAGAAGACCGCTCCCTGCGTCCGGCAACTCAATGAATACTTCGCCGGTCGCCGCCGCCGGTTCGACCTGCCGCTCGATCTGCGCGGGACGGACTTCCAGAAACGCTGCTGGCGCGAATTGTTGAAAATCCCTTACGGCGAGACACGCTCCTACGCGGATATCGCCCGCGCCATCGGCAATCCGGCGGCAGTGCGGGCAGTAGGCCTGGCGAACGGGCAGAATCCCGTAGCGATCGTCGTGCCCTGCCACAGGGTGATCGGTTCCGACGGCTCCCTCACCGGGTACGGCGGCGGCCTGGAGATCAAGCGCAAATTGCTGGAACTCGAGGGAGCGAGGAGTGGGGTGCTGGTGTAGCGCCGGCTCTTGCCGACGTGGGCGAGACGCCCACACGACAGCCGCCGGGACGGCGGCGATACAAGGCTGATTCGCTTTTTATTCGCTATAAGACTAGTTTCAAGGTATACTTACTTCCACCGGTCATCCTACCCCTGACCCAGCCAGCCGACGGGATGTAGGCTATGGTGCTATTTTCAGGTTCTGAGAGGACATATGGCTGACGAAAAAGCACGTGCGGTCGAGCTGGCGGTTTCGCAGATCGAGAAGCAATTCGGCAAGGGTTCCATCATGCGCCTGGGGACGAAGGAGGCCATCGTTCCCATTTCGGTGATCCCCACCGGGGCGCTGTCGTTCGACGCGGCGCTGGGCGTGGGCGGCTTCCCGCGCGGACGGGTGGTCGAAGTGTTCGGACCGGAGTCTTCAGGGAAAACCACCATCGCGCTGCAGGTGATCGCGGAGGCGCAGAAGTCGGGCGGCATGGCGGCCTTCGTGGACGCCGAGCACGCGCTCGATCCCGGCTACGCCAAGAAGCTGGGCGTGGACGTGGACAACCTGCTGGTCTCGCAGCCGGACTACGGCGAGCAGGCGCTGGAGATCGCCGAGGCGCTGGTGCGCTCGGGCGCCATCGACGTGCTGGTAGTGGACTCGGTGGCGGCGCTGGTCCCCAAGGCCGAACTCGATGGCGAGATGGGCGACAGCCACGTCGGGCTGCAGGCCCGCCTGATGTCGCAGGCGCTGCGCAAGCTGACCGGCATCGTCTCCAAGTCGCGTACCTGCCTGATCTTCATCAACCAGATCCGCGAAAAGATCGGGGTGATGTTCGGCAACCCCGAAACCACCACCGGCGGCCGCGCGCTGAAGTTCTACTCCACCGTGCGCATCGACATCCGCCGCATCGCCGCCATCAAGGAAGGTGAGGTCGTTGTCGGGTCGCGTACGCGTGTAAAGGTAGTGAAGAACAAAGTTGCCGCGCCCTTCCGCGAGGCCGAGTTCGACCTGATGTACGGCGAAGGCATCAGCCGCGAAGGCGACCTGATCGACCTGGCGGTGACGCACGAGATCGTCGAGAAGTCGGGATCGTGGTTCAGCTACAAGGGCGAACGCATTGGCCAGGGACGCGAGAACGCCCGCCAGTTCTTGAAGGACAACCGCGACATCACCCGCAAGATCGAGGACGAAGTGCGCAAGAAGCTGGGCATGCCTGCTTTGGGAGGCGGCGAGAAGACTCCGGTCCAGATGCCGGCGCCGGCCGACAGCCACGCCGCGCGGGTGACGGTGGGGGCGGGAAGGCGGTAGGACGCTTCTTCCCGTGGGGCGATTGGGTCGTCGCGGGGAGCGGGGTCATGCGGATATGACACTGCAGGTTTTGGAGATTTGTGCTGGCGGCGGCGGACAGGCCACCGGGCTTGAGGCAGCTGGTTTCGATCTCGCCGCCGCAGTGGAGATTGACGCCAAAGCGTGTGACACTCTTCGCACAAATCGGCCGAACTGGAAAGTAATCCAAAGCTCCGTGACGGAAGTAGACGGCGCAGACTTCCGCGGAATCGACCTTTTGGCTGGCGGAGTTCCTTGTCCTCCATTTTCGATCGCGGGAAAACAGCTCGGTCACGAAGATGAACGCGACCTGTTTCCCGAGGCGCTTCGCCTTGTGCAAGAAGCCAGGCCGGCCGCAATCCTCCTCGAGAACGTTCCCGGTTTTGCCTCGGACCGATTCTGCGTATATCGCCGCAACCTGATTCGAAGGTTTGTCGGCTTAGGCTACGAAGTGCAATGGCGTGTACTGAATGCCTGCTGGTTCGGCGTTACGCAGCTCCGTCCGCGCTTTGTGCTTGTGGCGTTGAAAAAATCGCTTGCCGATTCGTTCGTCTGGCCCGAACCAAACGGACATTCTCCTTCGACGGTCGGAGAGGTGCTGATGGATCTAATGTCTTCGCGGCATTGGAAGGGTGCCGAGAAATGGCGACGAAGAGCATGCGGGATTGCGCCGACGCTTGTGGGCGGGTCCAAGAAGCATGGAGGGCCGGATCTCGGCCCGACGCGGGCAAGGCGGCAATGGGCTGCGCTTGGAATTGATGGGCTCGGAATTGCAGACGAGCCGCCCGGCCCCGAGCGCCCGGCCAACTTTACTCCCCGTCTCACGGTACGGATGGCCGCACGAATTCAGGGATTCTCGGACTCTTGGAACTTCTCGGGCGGTAAGACCGCGGCTTACCGCCAAGTCGGAAACGCGTTTCCTCCGCCGGTCGCCCGGGCAGTAGGCGATGCCATCCGCTCCGCTTTCCTTGGCATGCCTGCGCGACCTCGGCTGCAGATACCACTCTTCGAGCTGGCCGCTGATGGCTAAGATTCCACAGGAAGTCGGCGGCGGCTCACGGGCGCGCGTTCTCCAGTTCCTTCTCAGGAACATGGGCCGGGTCGTCACCAGCAACGAAATCCGCCGTTCTTCGGGAGATGCATCCGAGTGGGCCAGACGCCTGAGGGAGCTCCGCGACGAGTTTGGGTATCAAATTCTGTCCCACAAAGACAAACGGGAGTTGAAACCCGGCCAGTATCTACTTGAGACTGACGTAAGGCTGCCCGCGCTCCCGCGTGATATTTCAAAAGAGACCCGGGCTTTCGTTCTCGAGCGAAATGGCTACACCTGCCAGATGTGTGGCCTTGCTGCTGGCGACCCAGACCCATTGCATCCCGGGTTGAAGATTCGTCTCACGATGGGCCACATCATCGACAAATCCAAGGGCGGCACGGACCGGCCTGAGAACCTCCGCGCTGTCTGTACAAACTGCAACGAGGGCCTTCAGAACGTGGCTCCCCCGAAACCCGATCGGATCGAATTACTGAAGCAGGTTCGCCGCGCTACAATCGAGGACCAGATGCACTTGCTCGATTGGCTGGAGAAGAAGTACGGAAAGGTCAAACCACCGGAAGAGCGATAGGGCAAGCAATGGCGGACTGGCTTTCTCGGGAACAGCGCTCGCGCAACATGGCGAGCATTCGGTCGAAAGGGAATCGCACCACTGAATGGGCATTCCGCCAACTTCTGGGGGAAGCCAAAATTTCAGGGTGGCGCAGGCATGTGGACCTCCCCGGCAAGCCGGACTTTGCTTTTCGTTCACAGCGGCTCGCCGTTTTCATCGACGGATGTTTTTGGCATGGTTGCCCCCGATGCTACAGGCTACCTGAGGACAACCGAGGGTACTGGAAAGCAAAGGTCGACTCAAATCGCGCCCGTGACCGGCGCCGCACAAAGGAACTGCGGTCACTCAACTGGCGAGTCTTGCGCATATGGGAGCACGCGTTGGAGTCTCCGTCTGGACGTCGGCGAGTCGTGGCGAAACTACTTGAGTCGTTAGGACGGCTAGCTTCGGGGGTGGCTTTCACCGATGGCCGGCTGATTGTGAAGCTGGCCGATGGCCGTGAGCTTTCTGTCCCGTTGGATTGCTTCCCGCGACTGCGACGCGCTTCGATGCGGGAACGCAGGAAGTGGGAACTGATCGGCGGCGGTCTCGGCATCCATTGGCCGCTGATCGACGAGGACATCTCGGTCGAAAACCTGCTGGCGCCTCGTCCGCAGCGACGCCGCAGAGCACCTAGTCGTTAACCTCTGCCCAGCTTCCGATTGCGCCTGCGCGCTCCACAGCTTAGAATCGCTCTGCCAGCGCACTTCCGAAGGCATCCCGAGGGGCTTTGAAAGGCGTCATTGCCATTTATCCCGGCTCGTTCGATCCGCCCACCAACGGGCATCTCGACCTGATTGAGCGGGGCAGCAACATTTTCAGCAAGCTGATCGTGGCGGTGCTGCGCAATCCCGGGAAGGACGAGCCCTTGTTTACGGTGGAAGAGCGCAGGGAGATGCTGACGACGCTGGTTCGGCCGTGGAAGAACGTGGCGATCGATGCTTTCGAAGGTTTGCTGGTGGACTACGCGCGGCGAGTGGGCGCGCATGCGCTGCTGCGTGGCATTCGCGCCATCAGCGATTACGAGTACGAGCTGCAGATGGCGCTGATGAACCGCAAGCTGGAGCCGCAGCTCGAAACCGTGTTCATGCTGCCCGCAGAAAAATACTCCTACCTCAGCTCGCGGCTCATCAAAGATGTGTTCCAGCTTGGGGGTTCGGTGCGCGGGCTGGTTCCGCCTCTGGTCGAACAAAGGCTCCGCCGCAAGGTGAACGGCGGCCGCCGGCCCGAACTGGTCAGGAAAACGGGGGAATCGTTATGAGCACAGTCGCAGAAGCCAGAAAGATGCTGACCGACCGCATCCAGCGCATCGAAGTCTCGGCCACCATGGCGGTGGTTAATGAAGCGGAGAAGCTGCGCGCCTCGGGCGTCGATCTGGTTGACTTCGGCGCGGGCGAGCCCCACTTCTCGACGCCGCAGCACATCAAGGACGCTGCCATCCTCGCCATCCAGCAGAACTTCAGCAAGTACACCCCGGTGCCGGGCACGGCCGAGCTGCGCGACTCGATCGTCCATCGCCACAACGTGGACTTCGACTCCGACTACAAACGCGAGGAAGTGATTGCCTCCACCGGCGGCAAGCACGCCTTGTTCAATGCCATCCAGGTGCTGGTGGACCACGGCGACGAGGTCATTCTGCCGGTGCCTTACTGGGTGTCGTTCAAGGACATGATCCGCTACTCGGGCGGTGAGCCGGTGCAGGTCGCGGCCGACGAAGAGCGCGACTTCGCGCTCAGCGCGGCAATGATCGAGCGCGCCGTCACGCCGCGTACCAAGCTCATCATCCTGAACTCGCCTTGCAATCCCTCGGGCGCGGTGATGAGCCCCGAGGACATGGCGGCCATCGTGCGCCTTGCCCACCAGCGCGGCATCTACGTGATCTCCGACGAGTGCTACGTCTACCTGAACTTTACCGGGAAGCGGTTCTCGGCGGGCTCGCTGCGCGATGCCAAGGAGCACCTGCTCATCGTGGGCTCGCTCTCCAAGACCTATGCCATGACCGGATGGCGCCTGGGATACACCATGGCGCCGGCGCCCATCGTGGCGGCCATGAGCAAGCTGCAGGGCCAGCAGACGTCGAACCCCACGTCGATCGTGCAGAAAGCGGCGGTGGCCGCGCTGAAGGGCCCGCAGGAGTGCGTGGACCAGATGCTCGCCGAATATATCGCTTTGCGTGATCACGTGCTGGATGGATTGCGGACTATTCCTGGGTTGCGCTGCGTGAAGCCGCAGGGTGCCTTCTACGTGTATCCCAACGTCTCCAGCTTCTTCGGACGGAACGGACTGAACACAGCCGCGGACGTTGCTGGCAGGCTGTTGCGTGAAGCGCACGTAGCGGTCGTGCCCGGAGAAGGATTCGGGACGCGGGAGCACATCAGGATCTCCTACGCCACGTCGCGGAAGGAGCTCGACCGTGGCGTGGAACGCATGCGGCGGTTCTTCGCCGCGGTGTAATGTCCGCATTGTATCCATTCTTATTACGGCCGGAGTTCGTCGAGCGTCCCTGGGGTGCGCGCGACCTCTCGCCTATTTACCCTGAGCATCCCTGCGGCGAGCCAGTGGGAGAAGTCTGGCTGACCGGCGACGACAATCGCGTTGCCAACGGCCCGCTCGCCGGCCGGACGCTCGGTGAACTCTGCCGCCAGTACGGCCGCGCGCTGGTGGGCGAGTCGGCGCGCGAGACCGACCGATTCCCGCTCTTGATCAAGTTTCTCTTTTCGCGCGAGAAACTCTCGGTCCAGGTGCATCCCGACGACGAAACTGCCCGTCGCGCCGGGTTGCCCTGCGGCAAGACCGAGTGCTGGTACGTGGTGACGGCGGAACCGGGAGCCCAGGTGGCCCTGGGATTGAAGTCAGGTGTCACGCGCGAGCAGTTGGCGCGTGCGATCCGCAGCGTGCAGGCAGAAGAGTTGTTGAACTGGGTGGACATTCACGCGGGCGAGATGATTTACGTCGATGCTGGCACAGTGCACACCATTGGGCCGGGAGCCGTCCTGCTCGAGACGCAACAGAACTCGGACACCACATATCGGCTGTATGATTACGGCCGTCCGCGCGAGATCCACGTTGAGCAAGGTTTGGCCGCGACCAAAGAGCGCACGCGGGCGGGGAAGGTGAGACGAATCGGGAGCACGACTGCGCTGGTGGCATCGCCGAGCTTCGTGGTCGAGAAATTAGGACTGGGGGAGATGCGCCGCTTCGAGGCCGCGCACTCGCCGCAGATTTTCGTGACGCTGGAGGGTTCGGGCGTCGCCGAAGGCCCATCGCCCGCCAGCTTCAGTCGTGGGGAGGTGCTCGTGGTTCCAGCCAGCGCCGCGCAGGTCGGCATCCGGCCGCATCGGAACCTGCAGGTGCTGCGGATGACGCTGCCGGTGGGAGCGACGCCAGAACCCGAGACCACTTCGGGATGAAACCGAGCTTCTATCCCGTGATTCTTGCCGGCGGCCGCGGTACCAGATTCTGGCCGCGCAGCCGACGCGCCACGGCCAAGCAGGTCCTTGCGCTCGAAGGCAAGAAGACCATGATCCAGCGGACAGTGGCGCGTCTGCTACCGCTTGCGTCGGCCAGCCGCTTCTGGGTGATCACCAATCCCGACCTCCGCAGGGCGATCCGCCGCCAGCTTCCGAAGATTTCCGCGCGCCAGATCATCGCTGAGCCCGTGGCACGCAACACCGCTCCGGCGATTGGGCTGGCGGCATACATCCTGTTGCGGTCCGATCCCATGGCGGTAATCGGGATGTTCCCGGCCGATCACGTGATCGCGCACGAAAAGGCCTTCCGCAGAGCAGTGCAGCATGCGGTGGCGATCGCCGCCGCCGGGGAGAACATAGTGGTTATGGGCATCAAGCCCACCCGGCCGGAGACCGGCTACGGTTACATTGAGGCCGGTGAGCGCACACGTGACGGCGTCTATCGCGTGAAACGCTTCATCGAGAAGCCAAACCTGGACAAGGCCCAGGAGTTCGTCGCCGCCGGCAATTATTACTGGAACAGCGGCATATTCATCTGGAGTGCGCGCACGCTGGTGAACGCCTTGCGCGAGCATTTCTCCGAAAGTGCGCCGCATCTGGAGAGGATCGCCGCTGCCTTCGGCACTCGCAGCTTCGACAAGGTGTTTGCGCGCGAGTACAGGAAATGCGAGAACATCAGCGTGGATTATGCGGTGCTGGAGCCGCGCTCGGCCAAGGGCGAGCATCACTCTAATCTGTTCTCGATCCCGGCCGATTTTGGCTGGAACGACCTTGGTTCCTGGGCGGCGCTGTACGAACACCACGCCCTCGCGAAGGGCACGGCTTTGAGCGACGGCAACGTGATCGAAGGCGCGGCCGGATACGCACTTGAGGCCACGGGCAACTATATCTATGCTCCGCGGAAATTCGTGGCCGCGGTCGGGGTGAACAACCTGGTGGTCGTCGAGACCGATGATGCGCTACTGATCACCACCCGGCAGCGCGCCCAGGACGTGGGCAAGGTTGTGAAGCACCTGGATGATAAGAACATGACGAAGCTGCTGTGATGAAAGCGGCTATGAAGCGCAAGGTCACTCGGCTCGCGCTCGGCGCGCCTCGCGCCACGCTCGGTATGACAAGTTAAGTGCCTTCCGACATCAAATTCGGCACCGACGGCT
>Ga0335069_10013043_pt1 | contig 11680 bp, 14 predicted proteins | sample Lox_Sample_11_FD_206714 | JGI IMG/M metagenome (GOLD analysis project Ga0335069, IMG submission 206714) | Soil microbial communities from Loxahatchee National Wildlife Refuge, Florida, United States - Lox_Sample_1.1 | ecosystem: Environmental > Terrestrial > Soil > Wetlands | place: USA...
CGTTGTGAATACCCTCTCTCCAACAAAATGCCGATCTCCAGACGCTCGGCACGCGTCAAATCGTTTTGCTTTTTCACGCTCCTAATTCTACCGAGTGTCCTAATTCATTCCGGAATGCTCCAAAGCGGAGTTGATCGATGTCAGTAAATTCAACGAAGCCAAAAACTCCTTTAGTCATAGGGGCAATTCTCATGGCTATTGGGGGTATTTCAATGGCTTCATCTCACTTGCCGAATCAGGGGATGGCGTGGTTTTTTGGATTTATTCTCGTCGACGTCGCGCTTCTATTCACGTTCCTTGCGGGTATCGATTTCGGTCAAAATAATCCAGCACCCGCAGAGGAATCGAACAGTATTTCGTGATTCCAAGAACAAGTACTGGGGACACGTGGCATAGTTCATCCCCACAACCTCCACTGCCGTCTCTGAAACATGGGGCGGCTTTTCTTTTAGACAAAACTCAATCGACTCAATTCCCTCGCGACTTCCGCCCAGCCAACTGTTCGAAACTTCAGCTCCGCAAGGCGTTGCCTTGCGGAGCTGATACCGTCCTTCGCTTCGGTGTCCGGTGTGCGAGACATTCATGCATTGTATTGCATTCTCGGCCATTCATCCCTGCGCAGGAGCGCAGGGAGTTCTGGCCGGAGTCCTTAAAGTATCCCAGAATTGCGATTGGACATCAGAACTTTCTGTTTTCAAAAGAAATCCCTCATGCTATGGTTTATGTGGTCTCATATTGAGAGAGGAATAAAAAATGGTGAAGACTTGGAACGTATTGGTGATCGGCGGGATTATGGTCCTCCTCCACATCACCGCACAAGAAGTCCGAGCGCGGGACGCGCCTGAATCTGCCCTGGAGTACCCATTAGTCTGTAAGACAGTTGATGGGATTAGGAGGGCTGCCGCGATGATTGCACAAAATCCGGAGCAATCTCGGGCAGGATTCTTCGCAGAATTACGTAAGGATCCCACAATGAATATTTGTGGGATAGCCCAAGTAGCAGAGTTCATCAATGGAGAAGCTGCGGGAACAGTTTCCATCGGAGGAACATCCTTTGAAATTAGACCTGTGGATGCCACAGGATCTTGCGATCCTGCCAGCGATACTCCATCCTGCCAGGTATCACCGCCCTATGCCGGATTTATCATTTCAAAGCCAGCAGGGAACTCCATATAAGGTTCCCGAAGCCGTTCCCTTGGCGACGAGGGAACGGTGTTTCTTTACACCAAACACCAACTCCACCTCTGCCATTTCCCTTCTCACCCGCACCCAATCCAGCGTTCTAAAGGCATACCATAAGGGGTGCCAATTGACACTCTGATATTTTATAGTAACGTCGTTATCGGACCGCATCCCTAAATTCATCCCTGAATTAGGACACTCGTATTTTTAATAATTCCTGCCTTGAGACTCACCTCAAGCGCACTCCGGTATCCGAGGATCTTCCTCGGCTTCTCGTTGATAATACGACATGCATTGTTGATCTGCTTTTGCGTAACAGTGGAAAAGTCGGTTCCCTTCGGAAAGAAGCGGCGAAGCATTTTGTTTGCATTCTCGACACCTCCCTTCTGCCATGAGGAATAGGGGTCGCAGAAGAAGGTCGGCATGCCCCAGTCTTCATGTGCTCGATTTTCAATACCGTTGTCGGTCGTTGTTGTCTTCATCAGCACCATTCGTGATACGTATTGTGTCGCATGTGCATGCTCGTCAGATCGCATCGTAGCGACTTTCACTGCCACTACCATGCGGCTCTTGCGCTCTTGATGTGTGGCCATACCGCCCGCGCATCCTTTCTTGGAGATGACCGTATCTCGTTCCCAGTGACCATATCGTGTTCGATGGTTCGCTCCGTCGTTTCGTCGCTCAATACCGATACGATGCGGTATCAAGACCTTCGTTACTTTCTTTTTCTGCTGCTTGAGACGTTTCTGTTTTGAATACAACCAGACACAGTACCGCTCGCCACGAGAAGTTCGCAACCAGTCGTAGATAGCAGTCTTGGACACATACAGCCGCATCCTCTTGCGCTTCATATACCCGGCGATCTCGTCAGGATTCCAACGAGCCTTCAGCTTTTCAATGATGAATTCCTTGGTCTCTGGATGCTCTTCGATCTTCGACCATTGCAACCGGCGCATGCGTTTTCTCACACGAGCTTTCGCATCCGCTTTCAGGGGATCGTAATCCCCGTGAACACTGTTTTCTTTGACCTCATACGAGATGGTGTTGGGGCTTCTTCCCAGACTCCTTCCAATCGACCGTTGTGAATACCCTCTCTCCAACAAAATGCCGATCTCCAGACGCTCGGCACGCGTCAAATCGTTTTGCTTTTTCACGCTCCTAATTCTACCGAGTGTCCTAATTCATTCCGGAATGCTCCGTGGCACGAGAACTCAAAGATACGGGAGATATCAGTGACCTTGAAAGAGCAAGTCCTTGAGATAATCAAGGATCCAGTGATCATCCAACTCTGTCTTATGATCCTTATGATCGGGTCTATCGGGCTCATTGTCGTGGCCTTTTATTTGTTTTCTCCGGCATTAGGCCTATATTGATAAGCACCATCGAGGTGCTCGTATGTCGATAGGTGAAAGCCGCTCCACTCATGGGGCGGCTCTTACTTTTATAACTTGGAATATCAAGGTTAAACCTTGATATTCAGGATGTTATTTTTGGATTGTTACGAATATTCCCTTCACTATTTTAATTCCTGGAAATAGCCGCACGGGAATTGTTGAGGAGTTGCTTATTTCAAGTGTAAGAGGGTTGTCGGTGTCTGGTTCGCAATAGATCGAACCCTGTGATACATCGAGTCCTAGTTGTGCAATCGTCGCACGTGTACTCAATATGCAAGCAAAGTTTCCTCTCAAAGAAAGATGCTCGGTCGTTGTGCCAAGAATGTGATCTTGTGGCTGCAATAAATAACCTTTTGACGTTAATTCGATTTCTTCAAAATCCGGGTCATTGCGCGAGTCCAATTCTTTTGCTGTTTTTAGTTTTCGAAGTTTATTACCCAGTGTAAATGTATAGCTCGCCTCTTTTAAATTTCCTTCTATGAATGGAATGATACTGAGGGCACCGTTCTTCAGTGCTTCTAATATTTTTCCTTGAGAAAGTATCATGAATTAGTGTCGGTGAGGACGAAATTCACCAGACGATTCGGCACCACGATTACACGCGAGACGGTCTTCCCTTCCAGATATTTGGCGACTGCTTCGCGCGCAAGGTTTTCAACTACAGTTTTATCGGCATCGATAGGAGCCTCCATTTCACCTCGCGTCTTGCCATTGATTTGAATGGCGATGTGGGCGGTTGTACCTTTGAGTTTCCTCTCATCGGCGACCGGCCACGGCTCGAGGCGCAGCTCGGTATCGTGTCCCGATTGCTCCCAAAGCTCATGGGTGAGGTGTGGCGCGAAGGGTGCGAGGAGTTTGAGGAACGTCTCGTGGACTTCCGTCGAGATACTGTCGGTTTTTTCGCACTCGTTGAGCAAGATCATGAGCGAGGAGAGCGCGGTGTTCAGCTTGAGATTCTCGATGTCTTCGGTGACTTTCTTGATGGTCTGATGCAGCAAGGTCTCGAGTGCGGGCTCGAGCTTCGTCTCATCGTTGACCGCGAGATCGGCGACGCGCTCGAGGAAGCGTCGCATGCCGACGACGCCGTTGCTGTTCCATGAGACGGGCTGGTCGAAGGGGCCGAGGAACATTTCGTAGAGGCGCAACGCATCAGCACCGACATTCTCGACGAGCACATCCGGGCTCACCGTGTTGCCCTTGGATTTGGACATCTTGGAGCCGTCTTCTGCTAAGATAAGACCGTGGCTCGTGCGCTTCATGTACGGTTCTGGTGTGGGTACCAAGCCTTGATCGAAGAGAAATTTATGCCAGAAGCGCGAATAGAGTAGGTGAAGCACGGTATGCTCCATGCCGCCGTTGTACCAGTCGACCCCACCTTCGCTCTTCGAGCTTCGGGAGGGCGAAGCTGGCGTCAACCAGTATTTCAGGTTTTCTTGCGCGGCAAATTCTTTGTCGTTGCTCGGATCGGTATAACGCAGGTAATACCAGCTCGAGCCCGCCCAGTTGGGCATCACATCGGTCTCGCGCTTAGCCGAGCCGCCGCAGGTCGGACAGATCGTATTAACCCACTCGTGGATATTGGCAAGCGGCGACTCACCCGTATCGGTCGGCTGATACTTCTCGACTTCCGGCAATAGCACAGGAAGCTGATCCTCGGGCACGGCGACCCAGCCGTCCTTTTCACAATAAATCATCGGTATCGGCTCACCCCAATAGCGCTGGCGGGAGAAGACCCAGTCGCGGAGTTTGAAGGTGGTGACGATTTTACCTCCGACGAATTTGGTGATTTTCTTCTTGGCATCTTGCGAATCGAGCCCGTCAAACTCGCCGGAATTCGCGAGTATTCCCTCGCCGGTATATATGTAATCGGGGTTATCAATGAAATTGAGTATGAATTCTCCCTCGATTACTGAGAAGAAGTTGTTGAGTTCATCTCGCCGCTTCCATACAACCTCATGCAATGCAGCTTCCTTTTCATCCACAAGATTGCGTTCCTCGTTTTCGAGTTCAAGAAAAACATATCGGAAGCGAGCCCATCTATTGATCATTTTCTTTCGGTGAAAAAAGAGGGAGTGAACCGCGAAATCAGAATCTCTCGAACGTCGGAGATTCTTATACCCTGTCTCTTCCGCGACTTCTCGTTTCGCTGCCTCTACCAAATCCTCCCCCGCTTCTATACCGCCTGTAACGAGCCCGTGCATATGATCATCACCCTTCCATTGGATGCAGAGATATGCATTGTCAGCGGGATCGCGAACTATGACGCATACTGCATCTCTTTTTTCCATCGGCAAATCGGGCTTCGCGGGCGAAGTAGGACTATCTCTAAATATCGGTTCGATGACTCTCTTCATCGGAATATTAAATTTCTTCGCGAACGCATAATCGCGCTCGTCGTGTGCGGGCACCGCCATGATAGCGCCGGTGCCGTAGCCTCCGAGGACGTAATCAGCGACGTATATCGGAATCTCTTCCTTGCTTGCCGGATTAATAGCTTTGACACCCTTGAGTTCGACACCGGTCTTTTCTTTACCCTCTATCGTGCGCTCAATCTCAGCAAGATTCAGGGCAGATTTGACATATCCATCTACTTCTGTCCTGTTTGTGCAAGTCTGACTTGCACAAAGGGTCGCGATAATGCGGTGTTCGGGCGCCAATACGAGATAGGTCGCGCCATAGAGAGTATCTGGGCGTGTCGTGAACACTTTTATTTTCTCTTTGCTATCTTTTATCGCAAATTCTATTTCCGCACCTTCGCTCGGCCCGATCCAATTCCGCTGCTGGGTCTTCGCACGCTCAATGTAGTCGACGAGGTCGAGGTCGTCATAGAGGCGCTGGGCGTACTTGGTGATCGCCATCATCCACTGTTCCTTTTCGCGCTTCACGACCAGCGTGCCACAGCGCTCGCACTTGCCATCGATGACTTCTTCGTTGGCGAGGCCAATCTTGTCCTTCGGACACCAGTTGATGAGCGTTTTTGCTTTATAGGCGAGACCCTTCTTGTAGAGCTGCAAGAAAATCCACTGCGTCCATTTGTAGTAACTCGGGTCGGTCGTGTTGATCTCGCGCGACCAATCGAAGGAAAGTCCGAGTGATTTTATTTGTCGTCGGAAGTTGTCGCTGTTCTCCTTAGTGACGATTCGCGGGTCTTTGCCAGTCTTCAGCGCATAGTTCTCCGTCGGCAAGCCGAACGCATCCCAGCCGATGGGGTATAAGACATTGCGTCCCTGCGCGCGACGCTTGCGTGCAATGACATCCATCGCGGTATAGGAGCGCACGTGACCGACATGCAGGCCATCGCCAGATGGGTACGGGAATTCGATGAGGAGGTAATCTTTTGGTTTGCTCGAATCATCTTCGGCGCGATACGCACTCTCTGTATCCCACCGCTCCTGCCATTTCTTCTCGATCTTTTTATGATCGTACGACTTCATATCGAGTTATCCACAGAAATTACAGAGATCTGATCTCTGTAGTTATTTCGTGGCTGTGGGCCTAGTAGTAGATGGGTTTGGTGGGTAACGCTTAGGATCGATAGTACGGATGAAGCATGTCTTTCCTGTGCCGTGATACCACGTGTCGGCCGAAAGATTTTCACCAGCGATGGCATCCACTGGTATCGGCTGACTCAACAGAGTCGAAACGGTTGGCGAATTCGGCTGCGTCTGAGCATTGAAGGTGGCACAGAGCTTGAAAATGAGTTTGGAAGTTGTGGCGTATTCGTACGAGGCGCCGGTTTGTGCATCAGTCGGCACACTAAAACCATTTAAGGAATCGTTGAGGCTTGAAAGACTCAGTGGAAGCGACCCTTCGGTCTGCCAGTATGAGACGATCTGCGATTGGATATTTTGCAAGTCGTTTACTTTTTGATCGTCGAAACGGTACAAGCGTACTTGGCCAGGCGTACCGATAATGAGAAATCCTGAGAGGATGGTCGCGACAACGAGCACGCTCACGCCGATACCGACTGATTGCGCATACCGTGGATTCACATCCCAGTACCCCCAAAGTTCCGCGAGGAAATGCATCAAGCCCGCACTCATGACGAGGAGTACGATGAGTACCTTGAAGACGAAATGCGTCGTAAGTTCGCCGCCGAGGTAGGTATTGATGAGCGTGATGAGATCGATGGCGACCGTCGCTCCGGCGACAAATATTGTGAGGACGAGCGCCCATCGGCGAACCCACAAACCTTTCTTGGCCGGCTCGCGTGCAAGATCGCGACGAATGAAGTGTATGAGCACAAAGTACAACGGCACGAGAACGACGAGCGATGCCATTGCAAAACGAATGCTGCTCGAGTAGGGGTCGACGTACGAGCTGAGACTATCGGGAAATGCGATATCGATGTAGCTGAAGAAGAGCGCGAGGAGCGAGAAGACGCTCACGTAGAGCGCTACCATCGCCCCTGCCCACAAGAAGAAATCTTTTGGTCCTGTTTTTGGTTTTTCCATATACCCCTCAGTATATACCCTTTTAGCTATGCCGAAACTCCATCACATCCCCATCTTGGACGACATATTCCTTCCCTTCCGCGCGTAAGATGCCTTGCTCGCGCGCCTTCGCATATGAACCACTCTCGAGAAGTTTGTCCCAATGGATAACCTCTGCACGGATGAACTTGTCGCGGAAGTCGGTGTGTATCGCAGCTCCCGCTTCAGGCGCTTTCGCTCCACGGTTGATAGTCCACGCGCGCGTTTCATCCTCACCCGTCGTGAAAAATGAGATGAGATCGAGAAGTGTGTAGCCGGTCTTGATGAGTGCATCGATACCATCGTCGGCGACACCGAGTTCACGGCGGAAATCATCCCGTTCTTCATCATGCACATCAGAAAGATCACTCTCGACACCGGCGTCAACGATCGTCCACTGCGCCCGAGACGATTCGAGAAAAGATTGGAGCGCACGCCAACGATCGCCGTTCTCCGCATCGATATTCACCGCACCGCTTTTACGATTCAGGACGTACATGATGGGCTTCATTGTAAGCAGATGGAGTGATTTGGCCGTACGCTTTTCATCATCAGAAAGCTCGAGTGTCCGCGCGGCCTTACCTACCTTGAGTACGGGTACGATCTTCTGCAGCACATCGCGCTCGGCAATGAGGTCTTTGTCGCCGCCCTTGGCGTCCCTTTCGACACGCTCAAGGCGCTTCACGGCACTCTCAAGGTCAGCCAAGACCAATTCGAGGTCGATGACTTCGATGTCGTGCACCGGATCGATCGCACCGTCGACATGATGCACGTCTTCGTCCTCAAACATACGCACGACCTCAGCGATAGCATCGACTTCGCGGATGTGCGTGAGAAATTGATTGCCCAAGCCTTCTCCTTGCGAAGCGCCTTTGACGAGCCCGGCAATATCGACAAACTCGACGATCGCAGGCACGGTCTTCGCGGAGTTCGACATCTTGGAAAGTTTCTCGAGCCGGAAATCCGGCACGGCGACTACCCCGACCGAGGGGTCGATGGTACAAAAAGGATAGTTCTCGGCCGGCACGCCCTTCTTGGTCAACGCATTAAAAAGCGTCGATTTACCGACGTTGGGAAGCCCGACGATGCCGATTGACAATGACATCGCGATATATTACAGGATTTGAGCCCGTTTTGCGAGCCTCCAATATCACTCGCTTATATACCCTTCGTTCCCAATTTTGCAATCTTCGCAAGCCACTTCGCTTTGCACTCATCGGAAATATTTTCCGCCGGGCCGAACCATGTCGTGTGCGTGGAAAATCCTGCAAACCACAGTATCCCCCACTTGAGCTGTGCATTTACATTGCCCGGTAGCAAACGGACGAGCCATGGAGCCGTACCGCTCGTAATAATGATGCGGGCAGTCTTGCCGCGATACAGACGATGCCAAAAGATAGAACGTGTGCCAGATTTCATCTTCATATAGCGGAATGCGGAGCCCGGCAGCCACGCACGGTCGAAGAGACCTTTGAGAATTGCTGGCATGCCGACCCACCAGACCGGATGAATGATGACGACATGATCGGCCCACTTGATGAGTTCTTGAAACTTCAGGAGATCCGGCTCGAGCTCTTGCATCGCGCGATATCCACGATGGAGAATGGGATCGAACTGCATGTCGCCGATGTTTTGTCGCTCCACGCTGTACCCTGCAGCGCGCGCCGCAGCTTCGTAGGTATCAGCGATCGAACGACACATGCCTTCATGGTCTGGATGACCCAAGAGGATGTAAATCTTCTTTTTCGGCATAGCACGTCTAATCGCCCCTACCTGTATCTTTCTCCGGCGCCGGCTCATGACCCAATGCATCAGTATCGAAGAGATCCTCCTTAGGCTCTTCTTCAGGATGCATGTCCTGCATCGCTTCTTGCATTTCCTTCAGCGTTTCATCGCCATCCGGTGTTTCGGGTGTGTTGTCATCCATAATGGTGACACTATACCATACCGGCTGCACTGCTCGCGAGTGCCACGAGGGCATTTGGCTCATCAGCGCTCGAGGTGTCATTGCGCTTTTCCATGCCACAAACCGTACATCGATGCACAATGCGATAGTGCGGCGAAGCTCCCTCGAGACGAACGGGTTCCATCAGTGCTTGGCAGGTCGCCTTGCGGTCCCCCGGGTTCACATCGACGTGCTTGCTCCAGAGACACTGTGGACAATGATTGGTATATCCATCTCCTTTCACATAGGTACCGCAGTGTTCGCACAGGAAGTCTTCGATCGTACGTTGGAATTTCTTTGTCATCATTATGAATGCACTGATACAGAGCCGGAGCTCGTGACTGTCGCCCCTGTACCTTGCGCCGTACATGAGAGTGAGAACGAGAGTGTGCCAATCGAGCTTGCGGTGATGAGTTTGCTTCCCTCGTTGCTATTACCAATGATCGTTCCATTATCAGAGACTATACACGGCGATGCGGCACTGGTGCCAGCAGATGTCCACGACACCACGATCGCACCTCCTTTCGCAATAGTTTTCGGTTGGACGATCAATTGTGCGACTGCGGTTCCTGTTTTGGCACTCGAAGTACTAGTTTGCGTGTTGCTGGCAGTGCTCGTGTTGTTAGTAATAGCTGGGTTCGATGTTTGATTCACCGGTGCTGTTTGCACGGGCTGCGTATAGGGCTGCGTATAAGGTCGGGTATATGGCTGTACATATTGTGCTGGCTGCGTATATCCGCCGTAACCACTGGAGGGACTATACGGATAGTATGGTGAGCTGCCGAGGCCGGGCGTGGCGTAGATGCTGCTTACGTTGGCGAAGGGGCTACCAGTGCCACTATAAACGACCGGTACAGCTGTGTTGCCGATTACACTGAGAGGAGATGAGTACTGCGTCCCACCGTTTGTTCCATAAATTGTACTTGGGTTATATCCCGGTGTCCCCGTAGGAATAGTTCCCCCATATACAGCCTGTAGTCCAGTTTGTAATTGGTCTGGCGTATAAATAACCCCCTTCCCGCTTTCAAAAGCTGAAGATGCCATCATAATCGCGCCGACCTGTTGCGCATTGTTAGGATCGATCGTTTGATTCAACGGGATGCCTGTTTTATTGGATATAAATGTCGCATACGCAGAACAGTTATCCGAGTAACCGCCACAAAATGCAGAAAGTATGGTGCCATTACCAGAACCAAAATATTTTGACCCTGTAGTTAAAAGATTCCCCTGAGCTGCAATACCTGACTCCATGTTGGGGAAACATGTTGCATTGTTTGGCTGTCCACATGGTTGTCCGCCGTATTTTGCTTCCCACGAGGCCCACGTTAAGGCTCCTGGATTATTAGTGGAACAGACATAGGAAGTAACAGATGGGCATACATTACCACATCCTCCAAGTTGATTACAAAGCGGAGATAGAGTGCCTGGTATATTATTCCCGCTTGTTCCAGAGGAAGAAGTCGGTTGACCGAACGTACTCGGAGCATTTTCGATACTACTGACATTTGCCTGCTGCTGCGCCGATAAAAGCCCGTTACTGGAGATATTCTGAGAGAGTTGCTGTGGTGAGAGACTGGTGACATCTTTTAGAGTGTCGGTATTAAGGGTGATGCCCGTATTCGTCTGCACTTGTTGTGTCGCGCTCGCAATCTGTGATTGATCACCGGAGGCAAGTGCGTTGAGGAGTGTCGTCGCATCTGCCGGATGGTTTTGGGCGAGTTCTTGCGCTTGATCTTGTGGAAGTCCGAAAGCTTCTAATAATCCCTGGGTTTTTGTTGGGTCACCGCTGGAGATGACTTGTTGTATTGCCTGTTGGTTGATCGCATTGAGAGCAAAATCTTTCGCACCCGCCGACGTCCCAAATTCAGACATGAATTTCTCTCCTTGTGCACTGCACTTGGATATTGGAGATTGGCTCGGAATTCCCTGAATGCTAACTTTGAGGGTTATCTTGCCACAGTCTGAGGCGGAACAACTATTGAGGATACATTGGAGCGGATCTTTCACATCGTTTTTATTCCCTTCACGTCCTGTTTGTTGGTACGTCATCTTGCCGTTCGTATCCTCGGTGACGGTTTCATCCGTACAATTATCCTTCAAGCCATCGGTCATGGAATTTGCCGGTTTGCCTGCAGCTGCGTTCTTTTGATTTTGTGCTTGAAATAACTTATTTATACAAGCCGCAGCGGTGGAGTCCGTGCCAGGGGCTATGTTGGCTTTGGTAACGGTAGGAGTAGCCGCAGCTGCTGCGCTCACAAAAATCGGCAGCGAGAGGACAACCGTAACGAGAAGAAGCACGCGAGAGCGCATAGAGCTATTGTAGCCTGTCTCGCAGAAAAAATGCGTGCGTTGTGTTGAAAACTACAAGAGTACGACGACGCGATTATCGGAGCATTCGACGACACCTTGCTCGATCAAGAAACGTTTCGGCTCGCCCATTGTCTCATGGACGATAACATGACCCGACTTTAAGGTCGTTACGATGGGCTCATGATGCGGCAAAATAGTGAATTCGCCTGCGGTGCCGGGCACGGTTATCGACACTGCCGCACCATCGAAGCGTGTCTCGCCGACTGATGCGATCGTGAGATGAAATGTATTGGAGTGATCGGACATAGTGATCACGCATTCGCTGCGACCACCTCATCGATGCTTCCCTTCATGTAAAAAGCCTGCTCGTTGCGCAT
>Ga0335069_10013045_pt1 | contig 11679 bp, 10 predicted proteins | sample Lox_Sample_11_FD_206714 | JGI IMG/M metagenome (GOLD analysis project Ga0335069, IMG submission 206714) | Soil microbial communities from Loxahatchee National Wildlife Refuge, Florida, United States - Lox_Sample_1.1 | ecosystem: Environmental > Terrestrial > Soil > Wetlands | place: USA...
GCATTCCTCCCTCCCCGACTCCGCCGAGATTGGGGGAGCAAGCACCCTGTGGCGAGCGTCGCCAGTTAACAGTGTGAAACCTTTGGACGGCCGCTCGGGCCGAAGGTCGGCTCAGGGGTCGAGAACCGCAACACATTCGCTGCCAGGCCGGATGGTCGACGCCCCATTCCGGAGGTCGACGTGACCGGCTCGACCCCACGCTGCACCGGTCATGTAGCCGGTGGCCGACGAACTCACCCGCTGCGCTGGGCCGGGTCGTAGAAGAAGGTCTCGGTGGCGATCTTGTCGCCGCGCCAGGTCTGCCAGGCGACTTCCTCCATCCGCATCTGGGTCCCGTTCTGGAAGGTGAAGCTGAAGCGCCAGCGGATCGCGACCGCATCGCCGTCGATCACCGGGCCGCCAACGAGTTCGGTCTTCACGGTCTTGGTCCTGGCCAGAGTTCCGGCTTCCTGCTTCATCAGCGCCTCGCGGCCGCCCAAGCGCGGCTCGGCCTGGTTCTCCTGCATCCACGCGTCGTCGTGGTACCAGTCGCGGATCGCACCGACGTGGTCTTCGCTGAGGACCTGGGCGATGAAGGCGTCGACGGCTTCGCAGCTGGGCATCGCGGGCGCTCCTGGGGCGGTGGTCCAGAGCAGATAGGGCTGCGGCCGCCGCACCGCACCTCCGTTCGCATCAGCCGTCTCACGCCGTCGCCGGCGCGCCGGCTCTGACCGACCGCCAGGCCGCCAGCACCGAGGCTACGGCCGCGTCCGCCGCCGCCGCATCGGTCGCCGACGAGGTGACGGAGCAGCGCATCACCCAGCGCCCGTGCCACTCGGCCGCGCCGAGGAAGGCCACGGCCTCGGCCTGGATCCGCGCCACCGTCTTAAGCGTCGCCGCATCGTCGTCTCCGAAGCGGATCATGAACTGGTTAAGCTCGACCGGGCCGACCAGATCGCAGCCCGGCTCGGCGGCGATCGCCTGCGCCATCTGTTCGGCGAGGCCGCAGCACCTCTCGACCAGCTGCGCGATCCCCGCCCGGCCGAGCTGGCGGATCATCGCCCAGGTCGCAAAGCCCCGCGCCCGCCTCGACAGCTCGGGCACGTAGGCCGACGGCTCGCGCTCAGCCCCCTCGGCCGGTGGCAGGTAGCTCGCCGAGATCGCCATCGAGCGCCGATGCGCTTCGGCGTCGCGAACGATCGCATAGCCGCAGTCGTAGGGCGTCTGCAGCCACTTGTGCCCATCAGTGGCCCAGGAGTCGGCCTGCTCGACGCCGGCGACCAGCGCCGCGCGGGTCGGGCAGGCGCGGGCCCAGAGCCCGAACGCACCGTCGACGTGCAGCCAGGCGCCGCGCGCCTTCGCCATCGGCGCGACCTCGGCGAATGGATCCGAGGCGCCGGTGTTGATCTGCCCGGCTTGGGCTATCGCGATCACCGGGCCGGACGCCGCCGTGAGCGCCGCCTCGAACGCGGCCGGCTTCATCCGCCCGGCGTCGTCGGTCTGAACCGTCCGCACGCGCCGGGCGCCGAGGCCGAGGTACTTGAGCCCCGAGAACACCGTGGCGTGTGCGTCCGCGCCGATCAGCACCTCGACCGGCGGCGCGCCGAAGAGCCCGTCGGCCTCGACGTCCCAGCCGACGCGGCGCAGCACCTCGCTGCGCGCGGCCGCCAGGCAGACGAAGTTCGCCACCGTCGCCCCGGTCACGAACCCGACCGACGCCGTCGCCGGCAGCCCCAGGAGGTCGAGCAGCCAGCTCGCCGCGACCGCCTCCACCGCCGCGGCCGCCGGCGCGGCCTGCAGGTTGCCGGCGTTCTGGCCCCAGGCGGCCACCAGCCAGTCGGCGGCGACGCCGGTCGGGTGCGACGCGCCCATCACCCAGGCGAAGAACCGCGGGCCGGCCACGGCGCGCAGTCCCGGCGTCGCAAGGCGCGCCAGCTCCTCGACGATCGCCCGCCCGTCGCCGCCTGTCTCCGGAGTCGGAGCGGCGAACGCCGCCAGCATCGTTGCGTAGTCGGAGGTCGGAGTCCGCTCGGCGACGGCGACGCCGCGTCGGTAGGCGATCGCCGCCCGCGCCGCCGCCTCGAGCGCCGCTGCGCCTTGCCCGATATCGTTCATGCCTTCCCCTGTCGTTCGACGGCGACCATAGCCTAGCTGGCGCGCGCGGCGACGGCTGGCGGCAGTCGGACTCCCAGACTGCACGGCGCGCTGCTGCCGATTTGGGGGCAAACGTTCGAATATGAAGGACGCCAGAGCGCCAGGAGCCGAGCCAGCATGTCGATCCCGATCCTGACCTACTTCGGTTTCCGCGGTCTCGGGGAGCCGATCCGGCTCCTGTTCGAAGATCTCGGCGAGCCGTTCGAGGACCGCCGCGTCGGGTTCGGCGCGGAATGGGAGGCGCTGAAGCCGCAGATGCAGTTCCGCCAGATGCCGCGTCTCGAGACAGGCGAGCTGACGATCTTCCAAAGCCAGGCGATCCTGCGCCACCTCGCGCGCCGCCATGGTCTGGCTGGCGAGAGCGAAGCCGAGCGCCTGCGTTGCGACGTCGGCGTCGAGGCCGCGCGCGACCTGCAGCAGCGGCTCTGGGATCACTTCTGGTCGCCCGGCTCCGATGCGCCGGAGGCGATGCAGGCGTTCGAGGCGGACACGCTCGCTCAGCAGCTCGAGCTCACCGATGCCTGGCTGGGCGATGCTCCGTTCGTCGGCGGCCAGCGCGTGAGCTTCGCGGACTTCTACTTCCTGACCGTCGTCGACGAGGCCGCCGCGTTCTTCCCCGCCGCGGTGCAGCGGTTGCCGCGACTCGCCGACTATCGCCGCCGCATGTACGCCCGGCCCGGCCTCGCCGCCTACGCCGCCTCGGGCCGCCAGCCGACGACGTTCGGCTTCGATCCGATCCGCGGCATCCGCAGCCCGCTCCAAAGCCCTGCGGCTCAAGGATCAGGCGACGGCGCGTAGCGCGCGCAGGTCCGCTCGATCAGGCAGCGCACGAACGCGGGGCCGAGCGGCATGGGCCGATCCGCCACACGCGCTGCCGATGCCTCTACTCCGCCGCCACGACCGAACTCAGCGCGTGCGGAAACTTCTGCGCCGCGCGCCCGGCGCCCAGCGCCAGGAAGATCGCCGGCGCCACGATCAGAGCGCCAAGATAGAACGCGCCGTTGACGTTGAGCGTGAGCAGTCCCAGGCCCAGCTGCGGCCCGGTGATCCTGGCGAACGCGCCGGTCGCGTTGTTGAGCCCCATGATCTGGCCCTGATGGTCGGGGTCGATGGCGCGGCTCATCAGCGCGCCGGAGTTCGGGAACGCCACCGACTGGGACAGCGCCATCAGCGCCATGAGCAGAACCGTGACGCCGCCGCCCGGCGAGATCGGCTGCAGCGCCGTGCAAAGCACCGACCCGGCCATGCCGATCGCGAGCATGCGCGCTTCGCCGAACCGGCGCGAGAGCGCCCCGGTCAGCAGGAACTGGCAACAGGCGGAGACCGCGCCGGTGATGCCGAAGCACATGCCGACGTCGCGCGGCTGCCAGGCGAAGCGCTGCTGCGCCCAAAGCGCGAAAGTGCTCTCGATCGCCGTGAACGCGATCCCGACGCACAGCGTCAGCAGCATGAGGCGCGCGATCACCGGGTGGGTCACCGCGTAGCCGGCCATCCGCCACGGGCTCGGCCCGCGGCCGCTGTACTGGCGGCGCACCCGGCTCTCCTTGACCACGAGGGCGATGCCGATCGCCGAGCAGCCCGCCAGGGCCGACGAGGTCAGCAGCGGCAGGTGGAAGCCGGCCGGGCCGGCCGACGGGTTGGCCAGCATGCCGCCGACGAACGGGCCGAGGATGAAGCCCAGATTGTAGGCCGCGCCGAGCCGGGCCATCCGGGCGGCCCTGAACTCCATCGGCGTCACGTCGGCGATGTAGCCCTGCACCACCGAACCGTTGCCGGCGCACATGCCCCCGATCACCCGGATCAGGATCGCGGTCCAGACGTTGGGCGCGAAGGCGAGCGCGCCGTAGCAGAGGCAGTTGGCGGCGACCGTCGAGACCAGCAGCGGTTTGCGGCCGATGCGGTCCGAGAGCCGGCCCCAGAACGGCTCGCCGACCATCGAGCCCATCGAATAGGCCGAGAACACCAGCCCGATCTGCCAGGGCGCGGCATGGAACGAGGCTGCGTAGAAAGGCAGGAACGGCACGATCACGCCGAAGCCGAGCATGTTGATGAACATGACCGACAGCAGGGTGTAGAGCGCGGCGGCCGACGCCCGCCCGCCCGTCGAAGCGTCCGGCTCGGCGGTCATGTGAGCGCAAATAGGCGGCCTTGCCGACAGGGACAAGGCGGCGAAGCTTGGCTGCGCCTCAGCCCGGGGGGGTGAGGCGCGGGCGCATCAGGTCGGTGGGTTGTTCCTGAGCAGGAAGTCGATCGTCGCCTGCAGCATCTGCAGCCGTGTGGCGCTGCGCGAGAGCCAGTGGTCTTCGCGGCTCAACACCACCAGCTCGACGCGCTTGCCGGCCTTCTTCAGGGCGTCGAGCATGATCTGGCTCTGCTCGAACGGAACCACGGTGTCGTCCCTGCCGTGGATGATCAGCACCGGGATCGTAACCTTGTCGACGTGGGCGGCGGGCGAGATCGCCGCCAGGTGCGGGTCGGCGAGGCCGCTCGCGCCCATGAAGCGGGTCCAGTAGCGCTCGGTCCCCGCGGCGGCGCGATCACCCTCGCGGTCCTTGGCCCAGCCGACAAACTTCGACAGATCGGACAGCCCCGATACGTCGACGGCGCAACGATAGACTCCGGTGTCGAGCGCCGCGCCTGCGAGCGCCGCGTAGCCGCCGTAGCTCGCGCCGACGATGCAGACCCGCGCCGGGTCGATCGTGCCCTGGGCCGCCAGATAGCGGACGCCGTCGGACAGGTCGGTCTGCATCTTCTGGCCCCACTCGCCGAAGCCGGCCGACATGAACTTCCAGCCGAAGCCGTCGGAGCCGCGGTAGTTCACCTGCAGCACCGCGTAGCCGCGCGAGGCCATCGCCTGCGCCCACCAGTCGAAACCGGGCTCGTCGCGCGCCGCCGGGCCGCCGTGCGGGAAGACGATCAGCGGCAGCTTCTTCGGATCGCGCCCGTTCGGCAGCGTCAGGTAGCCGCTGAGCGAGAGGCCGTCGGCCGCCTTGAAGCTCACGGCCTCGACATGCGCGACGTCGCCCGGCCCAAGCCCCGGGTACTCGCTGCCGAGCGCCACCGCAGCGCCGGCGTCGAGGTCGACCAGCGCGTAGCTCGGCGCCTCTCCGTCGGCGCTCAGACGGACGATCACCCTGCGCCGATCGTTCGACCACGACGCGAGCTCGACCGACTTGTCCTTGAACGCGGCGGTGATGGCGCGCCATCTCAGCTGATCGTCGGGGTCAAGGAACCGGTACTCGAGCTCGTCTCCGTTCAGAGCCGCGGCCCCGATCAGCCGGTGACTGGCAGGATCGCTGATGATGCGCGCGTCGCTTGGAATCGGCAGCGGATCGCTGAGCTTCGAACCGTCCGGCGCGAGCTCGCGGGCGATATAGTCGTCACCCTCCTTCGCGGCGACGAGGATCGAGCGTCCGTCGCGGCCGAGGCCCAGCATCTCGGGCGTCTCGATGGCGGCCTTCTCGGCTTCAGCCTGGCGCCAGCCGGCGCCGGTCCAGACCTTCAGCACCCAGGACTTGGAGAGGCCGTCGTACTGGGTCACCGCGGCGGGCTTGCCGTCCGCGCCGACGAGGTACTCCACGCCAAGCTCGCCGGAGGTGTCGGCGATCGGCGTCGACCGGTCGCCGTCGAGGTCGATCCGGAACAGCGTCGCCTGGCCTTCTTCGCCGACGAAACGTACGCCCTGCACGAAAAGGGTCGGCTTGCCGCCGACGTCGCGCACGACGGGATTGTCGAAGAGCATGTTGCCCGAAAGGTTCACGTCGCCGAGCAGCGGCGCGAGCTTCTTGGTCACGACGTTGAGGTCCGTCGCGATGAACCATTCTCCGCGGTCGACCAGAACCCCGAGGATTCCCGACGTCACCGACGATGTGATGATCAAGTGGTCGTCGCCGGCCCACTGGAGGAAACGGACCTTGGTGTCGCCGACCTTCACTCCGGTGACGATCTTCTGCGCCGTCAGGTCTTCGATGACGATCGTGCGCTGCTCGCCCTTCACGAAGTCGATGGCGAGCAGGCGGCCGTTCGGCGAGATCGCGAGCTGCTCAAGCGACGGCAGTGCGCCGTAGGCCTCGAGCGGGGCCGGCGCGGCGCGCGCGCCGACATCCGCCATCGCCGCGGCGACGGCCGCGACAAGCCCCAGCACTCTCGCCATGGTTAGCTCCCCCTACGCCCCATGCGAGTGTGGCGCCGTCGGGCGGCTCTGATCAAGCCGCCGGAGGGTATCGACGTTCTGCGGGCGGTCCGGGCGCTACCGCGGCGCCAGGATCATCACCATCTGGCGGCCTTCCATCTTCGGCTCGTGCTCGACCTTGGCCACGGGCTCGAAGTCGACCTTGACCTGGTCGAGCAGCTTCATCCCCAGCTCTGGGTGGCGCATCTCGCCGCCGCGGAAGCGCAAGGTGACCTTAACCTTGTCGCCTTCCTCGAAGAAGCGGTGCATCGCCTTCGCTTTCACCTCGTAGTCGTGGTGATCGATGTTCGGGCGAAGCTTGATCTCCTTGATCTCGACCAGCTTCTGGCGTTTACGCGCCTCGTTCTTCTTCTTCTGTTCTTGGAATCGATACTTGCCGTAGTCGAGGATCTTGCAGACCGGCGGGTCTGAATTGGGCGAGATCTCGACCAGGTCGAGGCCCACTTCCTCGGCGGCTTCGATGGCGGCTGATGTGGGCATGATCCCCTGCTTTTCACCGTTCTGATCGATCAGCAGAACGCGGGGGACGCGAATGTCTTCATTGATGCGCTGGCCTTCCTTGGTCGGCGGCGCGGGCATGGGACGACGAATAGGCCTAAGCTCCTTCGGCAGTTACGGACACAGTCAGGCCAAGTAGAACAGCCCAACAAGATTGAAATATGACCAACGCCCACCCGCCAATCAAGACGGGGCGCGCGCAAGGATCGTCGCGGCGGACGCCACCGTGTCGACCGGCAGGTCCTTCAGCTGCGGCGCGTGCAGCACCGTCACGTGCCCGCGCGGCGCGGTGAGCGCCGGGTCGGGCGCAGAGTTGAACAGCGCGATGGTCGGCGCGCCCGCGGCGGCGATCAGGTGCAGCGGGCCGAGATCGTTGCCGACCGCGAGCGCGGCCCGGGCGCCCAGCGCAGCGATCTGCGCCAGGTCGGTGCGGCCGGTCAGGTCGCGCGCCCGGGGCGACTTGCGCTGGATCGCGTGCGCCAGCGGGCTCTCGCTGAGCCCACCGATGATCACGATGTCGAACCCGGCGTCCTGCATCCGCCTGGCGAAGTCGCCGTAGCGCTCGACGGGCCAGCGGGTCTCGAGATGGTGCGGATCGCCACCCGGCGCGAGCAGCACGAGCGCGCGATGGCCGCCCGCGACCGAGACCGACCTCGGCTGGGCGCTGCGGGCGAGGATCCACGAGATGTCGGGCGGCGCGGCCGAGAGCGGCTTGGTGGGCGCGTCCGGCCAGATGCCGGCGTCCTCCAGCTGGCTCGCCTGGCGCTCGAGCGGGTGCATCCTGCGGCGGTCGCGGTTCTTGTGGGGCAGCGAGGCGCCGAGCGCCGTGCCGGACCACTCCGGCGCGTTGGGCCGCAGGGCCTGCAGGATCAGATTGGTCGAGGCGTCGTTCTGCAGGTCGTAGACCCGGTCGAAGCGGCCGCGGCGGATGCGCAGGATCAGCGCCGCCCAGCTCGCCGGATCCCTGGCGCCGCCGTCGGCGTCGACCGCGTTGAAGAACGGGCTCGACGTGGCCAGTTGCGCGAACGGCTGCGTCGTCAGCAGCGTGATCTTGGCGCGGGGATGGGCCTGTCGGATGCGCTCGAACGCGGGGAACGCCAGCACCATCTCGCCGACGCCGCCGAGCTTGATCACCAGCACCCGGCTGATCGGTTTCACGGCCATGGCGACCCCGCGCGCGGGCCGAGGTCCGCGGATCGCCGGCGAACGCCGTGGTGGAGCCGAGCGGTGATCGAGTGCGCTCCGGGGTGAACTGGGTTGGATCAATGCGCCAAGCGTGTACTAGCGAACGCGCCTCTGAAGCGCCACGCCCGAGAGGGGACGAAACGTCATCGTCGGCCTGCGGAGGTCGGACCGATCAGTTCCGCAGCAGCGCAGCCACCGCCGCGCGGGCCTCGACGCCGAGCTCGGGATGGGTCAGGGCGAAGGCGACGTTGGCCCGCAGCAGCCCGATCTTGTCGCCGCAATCGTAGGTCGTCCCGTCGTAGGTCAGGGCGTGGAAGTCCTGCTTCGCCATCAGCCGCACCATCGCGTCGGTCAGCTGGATCTCGCCGCCGGAGCCGGGCTGCTGGTCGGCCAAGAGGTCGAACACCTCCGGCTGCAGGATGTAGCGGCCGGAGATGAAGAGATTCGAGGGCTCGGTTCCGGGCGGAGGTTTCTCGACCATGCCGGTCATCCGCGCCAGCCGCCCGTCGAAGCCTTCGGCGGTCTCGGCGAGGGCGACGATGCCGTACTTGTGCGCCTCGCCGGGCGGGGCAGGCTCGACCACGACGACGTTGCCGCCGACGGCGTCGTAGGCGGCGATCGCTTGCGCCAGGGCGGGCGGGCGCGCCTGCATCAGCATGTCCGGCAAAATCACCGCAAACGGCTCGTCGCCGACGATGTCGCGGGCGCACCAGACCGCGTGGCCGAGCCCTTGCGGCGACATCTGCCGCACGAAGCTCATCTCGCCAGGCCCCGCGAGGTCGGCGCGGATATCGGCCAGCAGGTCGGTCCGGCCCTTGGCCTCGAGCTGCGCCTCGAGCTCGTACTGGTGGTCGAAGTAGTCCTCGATGGCCCCCTGGCCGCGGCCGGTGACGAAGGTGAAATGCTCGATCCCGGCGGCCCTCGCCTCGGCCACCACGTGCGCCAGCAGCGGCCGGTCGAACACATTGAGCAGGTTCTTCGGCGTGGTCTTGGCGCCGGGCAGGACGCGCGTGCCGAGCCCCGCGACCGGCAGAACCGCTTTGCGGACGTTCTTCATGCAGCGCCCCCATAGAGCGCGCCCCCGGAAATCCGAAACGATTTCGCCTGTGCGCCGTGCGCGCTCACGCCACGGTCACGAAAATGAAGCCTCGCCGTTACAATTGGCCCGGGTTGGCGGCGATTCGGGGGGCCGAAGCGGCATGCGAACGATCCGGCGCGGGGCAGGCGTGGCGCCCGTCCGACGGCTCGCGCGTTCACCGACGATGAACCCGTTCATGGCTCGCCCCGGTCGCGCAGGGGTTCGCGAGGGATGACTGAGACCTACGACTTCCGCGGGCTGGCGGCGAAGGCCTCCGACCTGCTGCGCGGCGATCCTTCCGCCTGGCCGGACGGCCCGGTCTACCGCGCCGTCATCGAACGGCAGGGCGGGCCGGCGCTCGACGTCGGCTGCGGCACGGGCTGGCGGTTGCTCGACCTTCTGGCCGCCAGGCTCGACGTCGACGGCGTCGACAGCTCGCCCGAGATGCTGGCGATCTGCCGCGCCAAGGCGAAGGCGCTCGGCGTCGACCTGCGGGGCCGGCTGCACGAGCAGCCGATACAGCGCCTCTCGCTGCCGCGGCGCTACGCCACGATCTTCGCGCCGTCGCCGTCGTTCCAGCGGCTGACCGACCCGGACGACGCCCGCGCCGCGCTGCGCCGCTTCCGCGAGCACCTCGCGCCGACCGGCGTGCTGGTGATCGCGTTCGACGCCCGGCCCTGGCCGGACCAGACGCCGCCGCCGGCGCTCGCCTGGTCGGCGTGGGCGGTCGACGCCGAGGAGCTGCGTGAGAGCGACGGCGCGACGGTGCGGCGCTGGACGCGCCGGCGCTTCGACCACGACCGCCGGCGCGTCGACGAGGAATACCGCCACCAGGTGTTGATCGGCGGCGAGGTGGTCCAGTCGGAGTTCCATGGCCGCGCCGCCTGCTGGCATACCCGCGACGAAGCCGTGGCGCTCTTCGAGGCCGCGGGCTTTCGAGAGATCGTTGTCACCGCCGGCGACGGCTTCGAGCCTGCAGCGCCTGGCGAGGCGCGGTTCAAGGTGTCCGGAACCCGCCCCTGAGTTCGGCCGCGTGCTACCGTTCATCGCCGGGCGCGCGCCAGGCTGGCGCTGCGCGGCGGATTTTGACAATCATTGTGACTCGATCTGGCGAGGCGGTCGGTTCGTTCAACCAGTCGGCCCGCCGGGACATGAGGCCCGCCCGGCCGTGGGAGGAGTCCGTTGTCGCGTAAGGCGCGCATCCTCGTCGTCGAGGACGACTCCGGCATCCGCGAGATCATCCGCACGCGGCTGCGGATGATGGGCCACGAGGTCGCCGTCGCCCGCACCGGCCGAGAGGCGCTGACCCAGATTCGCGCCTGGCGGCCGGACGCCATGGTGCTCGACATCAACATGCCCGAGCTCGACGGGTTCGGCGTGCTCTCCTCGTTCGCCGACGATCGCGCCACCCTGCCGCCGACGCTGGTCATCACCGCGCGCAACGCCGCCGAAGACGTGCGCAAGGCCGTGAGCCTGGGCGCGAAAGACTACCTCGCCAAGCCGTTCAGCGAGGCGCAACTGCAGAGCCGCATCGCCCGCCTGCTGCGCTTCATGCCCCCCGAAGGCGGCCCGCGCGTGCTCCTGGTCTGAGCCGCGTCTGAGCCGCGCGGCGCGTTGACGCTGCGCGAGGTCCGCCGGATGCTGCGCCCAGGCAAGAACGCGGAGGGGCGTCGTGGGCGCGATCGGACGGCGGCTCGTGGCGTGGCTGGCGCTGGTGGGAGCGGCTCTGCTGCCCGCGCCGGGCCTCGCCGATCCCCCGGCGCAGACGCCGGGCGTCGGCATCGCCGCGCACCGGCCGGTGTTCGGCGGGGCCTGCAAGACCTGCCCCTGGGGCGTGGTCGCCGACGTCGTGAAGGCGGCCATGAAGCCCTACGGCTACGACGTGCAGGTCTGCTACCACTGCTTCATGGCCGACGCGCCGCGCATCGTCGGCGACGCCCGCGAGCCGCCGCCGTGGAACCCGCACATGGGGGGCGGCGTGATCCCCGACAGCTACATCCCCGAGCCCCCCAAGGGCCGAGTGGAGTTCGGCGCCACCGCTGATCAGTTCCTGATCGCGGCGTATGACGGGACTGGCGCCTACGCCAAGGACGGGCCGCGCCGGCAGTTGCGCCTCCTCGCCAACATCGCCTCGCCCGTCTACCTGATCGTGGCCGTGAAACGCAGCGCCGGGATCGCCGATCTGGCGCAGCTGAGGGACCACAAGGGGCCGCTGAAGATCGTCGCCGACGCCGACATGGCCGGCGTGATCTTCCCCTACTACGGCGTCTCGATGGATGGCTTGAAGGCGGCCGGAGCGACGTTCGCGCCGTCGCTGATCCCGAGCCAGCGCGAGGGCGCCGACGTGATCATCCACTACGGCAATCTCGCCAACTCGCCCGAGTTCAACATCTGGTACGACGCGAGTCAGCACGAGGACCTGGTCTACCTGCAGCTGCCCGAGGATCTGCTGGCCAAGCTGGCGCACGACCTGGCTCTGGAGCGGCGCGATCTGCCGGCGGGCCTGCTGCACGGTCAGGAAGGGGCGATCCACACCGTGGCGCGCACCGGCACGGCGATCTACGGCCGCGCCGACATGCCGCCCAGCTTCGCC
>Ga0335069_10013046_pt1 | contig 11679 bp, 10 predicted proteins | sample Lox_Sample_11_FD_206714 | JGI IMG/M metagenome (GOLD analysis project Ga0335069, IMG submission 206714) | Soil microbial communities from Loxahatchee National Wildlife Refuge, Florida, United States - Lox_Sample_1.1 | ecosystem: Environmental > Terrestrial > Soil > Wetlands | place: USA...
GCTCCGCGACCCGTACGCATTCCTGCCGACGCTCGGCGAGCTCGACCTCCACCTCGCGCTCGAGGGCCGGCACGAGCGGCTGTACGAGCGGCTCGGCGCGCACGTGCGCGAGATCGACGGCGTCACGGGCACCGCGTTCGCGGTGTGGGCGCCGAACGCGCGCAGCGTCGCTGTCGTCGGCGACTTCAACTCGTGGGACGGACGCCTGCACCCGATGCGTTCGCTCGGATCGGCCGGGATCTGGGAGCTGTTCGTCCCCGACGTCGTTCCCGGCGCGCGCTACAAGTTCGCCGTCCGCGGCAAGGACGGTCGCGTCCGCCTCAAGGCCGATCCGGTCGCGTTCGCCGCCGAGGTCCCGCCGAAGAACGCGTCGGTCGTCCACCACGCGGAGCACGTGTGGGACGACGCCGAGTGGCTCGAGCGACGCACGCTCGCGGATCCGCTGCGCTCGCCGCTCTCCGTCTACGAGGTGCACCTCGGCTCGTGGCGCCGCAACCCGCTCGAGGGAAACCGGACGCTCACGTATCTCGAGCTCGCGGACGAGCTCGGCGACTACGTCGAGGATCTCGGCTTCACGCACGTCGAGCTGATGCCGGTGATGGAGCATCCGTTCGCCGGCTCGTGGGGCTATCAGGTGACGGGCTACTTCGCGCCGACGTCGCGCTTCGGCTCTCCCGACGACTTCCGGACGTTGGTCGACCGGCTGCACCGGCGCGGCATCGGCGTCATCCTCGACTGGGTTCCCGCGCACTTCCCGCGCGACGAGTGGGCGCTCGCGAACTTCGACGGCACGCATCTCTACGAGCACGCCGATCCGCGCCGCGGCTCCCACCCGGACTGGGGCACGCTCGTCTTCAACCTCGGTCGCCGCGAGGTGCGCAACTTCCTCCTCTCGAACGCGCTCTACTGGCTGCGCGAGCATCATGCCGACGGGATCCGCGTCGACGCCGTCGCGTCGATGCTCTACCTCGACTACTCGCGCAAGGCCGGCGAGTGGGTGCCGAACGAGTTCGGCGGGCGCGAGGACCTCGACGCGGTCTCGTTCCTGAAGGAGCTGAACGAGACGCTGTACGCCTGCGAGCCGGGCGTGATCTCCGCCGCGGAGGAGTCGACCGCGTGGCCCGGCGTGTCGCGGCCGACGTACCTCGGCGGGCTCGGCTTCGGGTTCAAGTGGAACATGGGCTGGATGCACGACACGCTTCTCTACTTCCAGAAGGATCCCGTCTACCGGCGCTTCCACCACCACACGCTCACGTTCTCCCTCATGTACGCGTTCAGCGAGAACTTCGTGCTGCCGCTCTCGCACGACGAGGTCGTGCACGGCAAGCGGTCGCTCCTGTCGAAAATGCCCGGCGACCGCTGGCAGAAGTTCGCGAACCTGCGGACGCTGTACGCGTACATGTGGGCGCATCCCGGGAAGAAGCTCCTGTTCATGGGCGGCGAGCTCGGCGAATGGGACGAGTGGAACGACGGCGGCTCGCTGCACTGGAATCTCCTCGAGTACGCGGAGCACGCGGGCGTGCACGCGCTCGTTCGGGATCTGAACCGGCTGTACCGCGAGACGCCGGCACTGTGGGAGGTCGATTTCGAGCCCTCCGGGTTCCGGTGGCTCGAGGCGAACGACGCGGACGGGAACGTGCTCGCGTTCGCGCGGCTCGACGCGTCCGGCGCGCGGCTGCTCGTCTGCGTGCTGAACCTCTCGCCGGTGCCGCGCTACGACTATCGCGTCGGGATGCCGCTCGCGGGGCGGTGGCGCGAGGCGCTCAACACCGACTCGCCGTACTACGGCGGCAGCGGCGTCGGCAACCTCGGCGTCGTCGAGGCGACCGCGGTGCCGTGGCACGACCAGCCGTTCTCGGCGTCGCTGACCTTGCCGCCGCTCGGCGCGATCTGGCTCGTACCTGAGTAGCTCGCGAGGCTGTGCCTCGCTCGCTGGGAAACGGAACTGCGCGACCGGGAGAGCGCGCTCTCCGACTCGCGGAGTTCCGCTTCCGATGCGTCGAAGGCATAGCCTTCGGCGCATGTTTACGACCAGACCCGAGCTGCGAGGGACGTTCGGCATGGTCGCGTCCACGCACTGGCTCGCCTCCGCTGTGGGGATGGCGGTGCTCGAGCGCGGCGGCAACGCGTTCGACGCGGCGGTCGCGGCCGGGCTGACGCTCCAGGTCGTCGAGCCGCACCTGAACGGGCCGGGCGGCGACCTGCCCGCGATCCTCTGGCCGGCGTCGCGCGGCGAACCCGTCGTGCTCTGCGCGCAGGGACCGGCGCCGCGCGCCGCGACGATCGCGCGCTACCGCGACGAGCTCGGGCTCCGGCTCGTCCCCGGCACCGGCCCGCTCGCCGCGGTCGTCCCGGGCGCGTTCGGCGGCTGGACGGCGATGCTCCGCGACTTCGGGACGATGCCGTTCGCCGAGGTGGCGAAGTACGCGATCCACTACGCGGAGCACGGCTATCCGGTCGTGCCGGCCATCGCGGGCGCGATCCGCAACGTCGAGCGCCTCTTCCGCGACGACTGGACGACCTCCGCCGGGGTGTACCTGCCGGTGCCGGGGCCGGGCGGGCTGCACCGGAACCCGCGGCTCGCGGAGACATACCGGCGGCTCGCCGAGTCGGACGACCCGGTCGAGGAGTGGTACGCCGGCTTCGTCGCCGAGGCGATCGTCCGCTTCCAGGAGCGCGCGTGGCTGGACAGCTCGGGCGCGCGCCACTCGGGCCTGCTCGCGGCGGAGGACCTGCGCGAGTGGCGCCCGACGTACGAGGAGCCGCTCGCCGTCGACTACGGCGGTCTGACCGTGCTGAAGGCCGGTCCGTGGAGCCAGGCGCCGGTGTTCCTCCAGCAGCTGCGCCTGCTCGAGGGCTTCGACCTCGCCGCGATGGGGCACGCGTCGGCGGAGTACGTGCATACGGTGACGGAGTGCGCGAAGCTCGCGTTCGCCGACCGCGAGGCGTGGTACGGCGACCCCGCCTTCGTCGACGTCCCGCTCGACACGCTGCTCTCGCGCGCCTACGCGGACGAGCGGCGCGCGCTCGTCGGCGACACGTCGTCGCCGGAGCTGCGTCCCGGCTCGCCGGACGGCCGCGAGCCGCGGCTCCCCGCGCCGGTCGACGGCATGCCGGTCGCGCCCGGCGCCGGCGAGCCGACGCGAGGGGACACCGTTCACCTCGACGTCGTCGACCGGTGGGGGAACATGGTCGCGGCCACGCCGAGCGGCGGCTGGCTCTGGGGGGCGCCGGTCATCCCGGAGCTCGGCTTCTGCCTCGGCACGCGTGCGCAGATGTTCTGGCTCGAGGAGAACCTGCCGAGCTCGCTCGAGCCGGGCAAGCGGCCGCGCACGACGCTCTCGCCGGCGATGGCGCTGCGCGACGGCGAGCCGTATCTCGCGCTCGGAACTCCCGGCGGCGACCAGCAGGACCAGTGGACGCTGCACGCGCTGCTCGCGCACGTCCACTTCGGGATGGACCTGCAGGCGGCGATCGACGCGCCGAACCACCACACCGAGGCGTTCCCGAGCTCGTTCTACCCGCGCGAGTCGCGCCCGCGCCACGTCGCGGTCGAGGAGCGCGCAGGCGCCGCGACGGTCGAGGGCCTCCGCGCGCGCGGGCACGATGTCGAGGTGTCGCCGCCGTGGTCGCTCGGCCGCGTCAGCGCCGTCGGCCGCGAGCCCGACGGGCAGCTGAAGGCCGCCGCCAACCCGCGCGGCATGCAGGGCTACGCGACGGGCCGGTGATGGACGTCTGGCCCGGCAATCCGTTCCCTCTCGGGGCGACGTGGGACGGCGAGGGGACGAACTTCTCGCTCTTCTCCGAGAACGCGCAGCACGTCGAGCTCTGCCTCTTCGACGACGACGACGACGAGACGCGGATCGAAGTGGTCGAGCGGACGGCGTTCAACTGGCACTGCTACCTCCCCGGCGTCGGGCCCGGCCGTCGCTACGGCTACCGCGTGCACGGCCCGTACGATCCGGCGTCCGGCCGCCGCTTCAATCCGGCCAAGCTGCTCGTCGATCCGTACGCGAAGGCGATCGAGGGGCCGATCCTCTGGGATCGTGCGAACACCCTCCCGTACCCGCCGAGTCTCGACGAGGACGCGGATCTGACGCAGGACGGCGAGAACTCGGCGCCGGCGATCCCGAAGTGCCTCGTCGTCGACCCGCGCTTCGACTGGGAGGACGATCGCCCGCCGGCGACCCCGTGGCACGACACCGTCATCTACGAGGTGCACGCGAAGGGTTTCACGCAGCGGCACCACGGCGTGCGCGAGGACCTGCGCGGGACGTACGCAGGGCTCGCGTCCGAGGAGGCGCTCACGTACTTCCGCGACCTCGGCGTCACCGCCGTCGAGCTCCTGCCCGTGCACCACATCGCCGACGAGAGCTTCCTCCACGAGCGCGGGCTGACGAACTACTGGGGCTACTCGTCGATCGGGTACCTCGCGCCGCACGCGCTGTACGCCGCGACCGGCAGGCGCGGCGAGCAGCTGCCCGAGTTCAAGGGCATGGTGAAGGCGCTGCACCGCGCGGGGATCGAGGTGATCCTCGACGTCGTCTACAACCACACCGCCGAGGGCAACCACCTCGGCCCGATGCTCTCGTTCAAGGGCGTCGACAACCAGAGCTACTACCGGCTGATGACGGAGGCTCCTCGCTACTACCAGGACTTCACGGGCACCGGAAACTCGCTGAATCCCGTACACCCGTCGGTGCTGCGGCTGATCATGGACTCACTCCGGTACTTCGTCATCGACTGTCACGTCGACGGCTTCCGCTTCGATCTCGCGTCCGCGCTCGCGCGCGAGTTCTACGAGGTCGACCGCCTGTCCGCGTTCTTCGACACGATTCACCAGGATCCGGTCCTCTCGCAGGTGAAGCTGATCGCCGAGCCGTGGGACGTCGGCCCGGGTGGCTACCAGGTCGGGAACTTCCCCGTGCTCTGGGCCGAGTGGAACGGGATGTACCGCGACACGATGCGCGACTTCTGGCGCGCGCAGGCGAACGTCGCGCAGTTCGCGTCGCGCTTCACCGGGTCGAGCGACCTCTACCAGTCCGACGGACGCGCGCCGTTCGCGTCGATCAACTTCGTCACGGCGCACGACGGCTTCACGCTTCGCGACCTCGTCTCGTACAACGAGAAGCACAACGAGGCGAACGGCGAGGACAACCGCGACGGCACCGACGACAACCGCTCGTGGAACTGCGGCACCGAGGGCGACACCGACGACCCCGCGGTGAACGCGCTGCGTGCGCGGCAGCGGCGCAACTTCCTCGCGACGCTGTTTCTCTCGCAGGGCGTGCCGATGATCCTCGGCGGCGACGAGCTCGGGCGGACGCAGCGCGGCAACAACAACGCGTGGTGCCAGGACAACGAGCTGTCGTGGTTCGACTGGGACGCCGCGGACGGCGAGCTGCTCGCGTTCGTGCGGCAGCTGATCCGGCTGCGGCGCGAGCACCCGGTGTTCCGGCGCGCGTCGTTCTTCAGCGGCACGTCGGTGCGCGGCTCCGGCCTGCCGGACGTCTGGTGGTTCCGGACGGACGGCCGCCGGATGACGCAGCGCGACTGGCAGCAGCCGGATGCGCACACGCTCGGGGTCTTTCTCAACGGCCGCGAGATCCCGGAGCGGACGCAGCGCGGGGAGGAGATCGCCGACGACTCGTTCCTGCTCCTGTTCAACGCGTCGGCGTCGCCGATCGAGTTCACGCTGCCGACGCGCCGCTTCGGCCGCGCCTGGGTCGTCGAGCTCGCGACGGGCGAGGGGGCGCCGGAGGGCGAGATCGGCAGCCGCGCCCGCGTGACCGTGCCGGACCGGTCGCTGACGCTGTTACGACGCGCGTAGTCTTCGCGCGTGCGCGTCTACCTCGCAGGACCGCTGTTCACGCCCGCCGAGCGGCGTCATCTCGACGAGATCGCGGCGCGGCTGCGCGAGGAGGGCTTCGAGGTGTTCGTCCCGCACGAGCAGGCGCTCGCGCTCGACGACACCCCGGCCGACGTGATCTTCACGAAGGACTGGGACGGGCTCTACAACGCCGACGCGGTGCTCGCGATCCTCGACGGCCCGCAGACCGACGACGGCACCGCCTGCGAGATCGGGATCTTCTACACGCTCATGCTCTGGAACCCGGCGAAGAAGGGGATCGTCGGCCTGCTCACCGACCTGCGCGCGACGCGCGGCGGCGAGGGCCACGGGCTCAACCTGTTCGTCGAGGGCTGCGTCGAGGCGGGCGGCGCGATCGTCGGCGACGTCGACGCCGCGGTCGCGCTGCTCGCGAGCTGGCGCTAGACGCGCTACACCGGGATCGTCAGGCTCTCGATGTCGCTCGGGTAATCGGTGAGGATCTCGACGCCGTCCTCGGTCACGGCGACGGTGTCCGAGTGGCGGAAGCCGCCGACGGCCGCGTCGTAGAGGCCCGGCTCGATCGTGAAGACCATCCCCGGCTCGAGCGTCGTGTGGTCGCCGACGTCGAGGAACGGCGCCTCGTGGTTTCGCAGCCCGATTCCGTGGCCGGTGTGCTGCCGCCAGTAGCGGAGCAGGTCGTTCTCCTCGAAGTAGCGCATGACGGCGCCGTCGACGTCGGCGCACGTCGCGCCCGGGCGGATCGCGGCGAAGGCGACCTGCTGCGCGGCGACCGTGTGGTCGAACAGCCGGCGCATCTCGTCGGTCGGCGGGCCGATGATCATCGCCCGCTCGAGCTCCGCGTTGTAGCCCCAGATCGGCGCGCTCGTCTCCGTGACGAGGACGTCGCCCGGGCGGAACTCGATGTTGTGCGCGACGGCGTGCGCCCACGAGCTGCGCAGCCCGATCTGGCCGCGGTAGCCGGCGGATGCGCCGGACGAGGACGAGAGCCCGCCCACCTCGCCGAGCTCCGCGAGCAGCGCGAGCGTCGTCTCGTGCCCGGCGCGGAGGCTCGCCTCGGCCTCCGTCGCGCCCGGTCGCGAGTACTCCTGCAGGAGCCGGTGCGCGTGCGCGCACCAGCGCCCGCTCTCGCGGATGAGCGCGAGCTCGCTCTCGCTCTTGCGCCGCATCATCCCCTCGATCACGTCGCCGAGCGGCGCGACCGACGCGGACGCGGCCTCGCTCAGCGGCGGCCCCTGGTAGCCGAGGATGCCGGGGTAGCCGTCGTTGTCGGCGCCGATCGCGTCGCGGATCCCGAGGTCGGCGAGCACGCGCGCGAGGATCGACATCGGGTGCTCGACTCCCGGGTACTCCGGATACGACTCGACGCGCTCGAAGTTCGCCTCCGCGCGCGTCCGCTCGACCTCGAACTTCGGCACGAACACCGCCGACGCCCCGTCCGCGCTCTCCGCGTAGACGACCGGCCGCTCGTTCGAGAGGAACCAGAAGCCGGTGAAGTACTGGATGGAGTCGGCGCCGAAGAGGACGTAACCGGACAACTTCTCGCGCCGCACGTGCTCGAGCAGCCGCTCACGCCGGTCCCGCAGCTCCGTTTCTGAGATGCGCATCGTCCGCGTACTCTATGCAGCGTGAGCGAGCCGATCGAACGGTTGCGCGCGAACGTCGCGGCGACGCCTCCGGCGCCCGACGGGATGGCCGGGTACCTGCGCAAGGTGCACGAGCGCGCGTACACGGTGACCGACGGCGACGTCGAGTCGCTGAAGGAGGCGGGCTTCTCGGAGGACGAGATCTTCGAGCAGACGGTCGCCGCGGCGGTCTCGGAGGGCCTGCGCCGGCTCGACCGCGCGGACGAGGTGCTTGCGTGAGGTCCCTCACGTTCCTGGGGCGTCGCTCGCGATGCGAGCCACCGCCGGTCGGCGCGTGGACAGTACGTGGAGGTACGGCCGCTCGCCGACCGGCCTCGGATCGTGGCGTGAGCGGCGTCAGCCTTTCGCGGCGCCCGGCTTCGCCGGGCGGGAGCGAAAGGGGACCAGGGGCGTGAGGCTCGACGTCGTGGACCGCGGCCACGCGCCGGACGAGGCCGCCGTCCTCGCGGAGATCCGCGAGCGGACGGGCGCCGAGCCGCTCGGCGTCGTGAAGACGCTCATGTACCGGCCGGAGCTGTTCGGGTTCCCCTTCTCGGAGGAGCTCGACCGCGTCATGCGCGGGCCGTCCGACTGGAGCCCGGGCGAGCGCGAGCTGTTCGCCGGCTTCACGTCGCTGCTGAACCAGTGTCCATTCTGAGCGGGCTCCCACGGCGCGGTCGCGTCGTATGCCCTCGGTGAGGAAGTCTGGGACGCGGTCGTCGCCGACTGGCGCACGGCGCCGCTCCGGCCCGAGCTGCGTGCGACGCTCGTCTTCCTCGAGGTGCTGACGCTTCGCCCCGACGAGCTGACGCGTGCCGACGCGGAGCGCGCCTACGAGGCCGGCGTCTCGCCGCAGGCGCTGCGCGACGCGGCGGAGGTGTGCGCGCTCTTCAGCATGATCGTCCGGCTCGCCGACTCGCTCGGCTGGGACGTCCCGTCCTGGGAGCGTCTCTCGGCGCGCGCACCGGCGATGCTCGAAGGCGGCTACGCTCTCGGCGCCATCCGGCGGCGTTAGCCCGGCGCCGGCTCGCGATTCCGGGCTTCGGCGAGGACCTGGGAGAGGTCGCGGAACTCGATCGTCCCGTCCGCGGCCTTTCGCAGGTTGACGAGACAGATCGGGCACATCGTCACGCACGTGTGCGAGACGGGGCGGAGCTGCTCGACGCGCCGGCGCGCCGTCGCGAGCGCCTTCTCGGGATAGAGGGACTCGGCGGGGCCGCCGCAGCACCAGGTGAGGCGACCCGCGTCGGCCGGCTCGAGCACGGTGACGCCTGCACGCGCGAGGAGCGTGCGCGGCTCGTCGACGATCCCCTCGTAGCGTGCGAAGACGCAGGAGTCGTGGAGGACGACCTCGCCGTCCGGGGCGGCTACGGCCGTTCCGCCCGCCTCGGCCAGCACCTCGAGGTAGCTGCGCACCTCGACGTCGTAGCCCTGGAGCAGGGTCGGGTAGACGGTGCGCAGCATGTTCGTCGTGTGCGGGTCGATCGTGATCACGCGGCGAACGTCGTGTTTGCGGAAGATCTCGTGCACGCGCCGTGCATGCTCGGCGACGAGCTCGTCGAGGCCGAGGTCGTGCGCGAGCGCGCCGGAGTAGAGGTCGTCCTCGTAGAGGCAGCCGAACTCGACGCCGGCGTCCCGGAGCAGCTGGGCGACGGTCCGCGGCACGCGGTCGAACTCCTCGCGCTCCTGCGCCGACGGCCGGGCCATGAGCGCGGAGACGTTCACGAGCCGGTTGATGCGCCGGCCGAGCCCGGTGAGACGCGCGAGCGGCGAGCCGCCGATGCGCTCCTCGGCCTTCACGAGCCCTTCCACGGACGGGACGAGCTGGAACATCTGCCCGGTGTAGAGGACGGTCTCGCCGCCGCGAGGGAGATCGAGCCCTTTCGTCCAGCGGGTCGCGTCGCGCTTGGAGAGCGGTAGCACGGAGCCCCGGAGGCGGAGGTTGTCGCCGAGGATCCCGATCACGTCCTTCGTGGGCAGCGGCATCGTCGTCTCCTACAGCCCGTACAGGGTGCGGTTGAGGTGGTGACGGAGGGTGCGCACGTTCTCGGCGATGTGGACGCCGGCGGGGCAGCTCTCCTGACAGAGCCGGCAGAGCAGGCACGAGTAGATCGTCTCCGTCTCGGCGAGGACCCGGTCCTCGAGCCCGAGCTCGACGTAGCGGAAGACGCGGCGCGGGAGCAGGTCGATCCCGAGCGGGCAGACCGCCGTGCAGACGCCGCAGTTCATGCATGCCTCGGCGTCGTACGCACCGGCCGCGCGGACGCGCTCGGCGAGCTCCGGGCCTACGACCGCGCTCACGAGCCGTTCCCCCCGATCGGCTGGAAGCGGTAGTAGCCGTCCGCCGTCACGTCGGGAAGCTCGGCGAGGCGGCCGTACTTGCGCATGCCCATCACCCAGAACATCACCTCGTCCTCCGGGCTGCCGATCGCAGCGGCGATCTCGGGGACGGTGTGCGGCCCGTCGGCGAGCGCGGCGAGGATGCGGCCGCGCATCAGGGGCTCCTCGCGGATGATCTCGCGCGCGTCGCGGCTCATGCGGGGACTCCTTCGGCGAGCGCCTCGATCATCGAGCGGATCTGCGCGTCGCTGTAGCCGAGGAGGTCGATCGCGTCCTCTGGGCAGACGGGCGCGCAGGCGCCGCAGCCCTTGCAGCCGGCGGCGTCGACGTGCGCGGCCTTCACGCCGTCGAGGGAGATCTCGGAGATCGCGTCGAACGGGCATGCGGCCAGGCAGGCGCCGCAGGCGGTGCAGGCGGCGGCGTTCACGACGGCGACCTGCGGGTCGAGCTCGGCCTTGCCGAGCTTCAGCATCGCCGCGCTCTGCGCCACCGCCGCGAGGCCGGAGGCGACGCTCTCGCCCGCCGTCTTCGGGCCCTGGCAGGCGCCGGCGATGAGGACGCCGTCGACGACGGTCTCGACGGGGCGCAGCTTCGGGTGGATCTCGTTGAAGAAGCCGTCGTTGCCGACCGGGAGCTTCAGCGCCTGGACGAGCTCGTCGTTCGAGCGGGGGACCATGCCCGTGACGAGGACGACGAGGTCGGCGCGGATCGTCACCTCCTCGCCGGCGGTGAGCAGGTCGCGCAGCGTCACCGTCAGCCCCTCGTCGCCGCGCCGGACCTCGGGCGGGTCGTCGTCGGCGAAGCGGAGGTAGAGGGAGCCGTGCTTGCGCGACTCGGCGAACGCGAGCTCGTGCTCGCCGTACGCGCGGATCTCGCGGTAGAGGTGATACTGGTGGACGTCGGGGTCGCGCTTCGCGAGCTGGAGCGAGGCGTGGATCGCGGCCGGGCAGCAGAAGCGCGAGCAGTACGAGTGGCCGTCCGCCCCGCGGCTGCCGACGCAGTAGACGTACGCGATGCTGCGCACCGGATTCCCGTCGCGGAGGAGCGGCCCGGCGCCCTCGTCGATCAGCGCCTTGAACTCCGGCAGCGTGAGCACGCCGTCGACGCCGTAGCCGAACTCGCCGGCCTCCGGCTCGTAGCTGTCGAACCCGGTGGCGACGACGATCGAGCCGACCTCGACCTCGATCGTCTCGGGACCGCTTTCGCCCCGGACGCGGATCGCCGCCCGGTAGTTGCCGAAGCTGCCCGACTTGCCGACGACCTCGGCGTTCGTGAGCACCGTGACGTCGGGCCGCGCGCGCACCTGCTCGACGAGGCGTTCGATCAGCTCTCTGCCGTCCTTGCCGTGCGGGAACGTCTCGCCCAGCTTGCCGACCCAGCCGCCGAGCTCGGCCTCCTTCTCGACGAGGAAGACGCCGAGGCCGATCTCGGAGAGGCCGACGGCCGCGCGCAGGCCGGCGATGCCGCCGCCGATCACGAGCGCGCGCTGCGCCGTCTCGACGACGAGCGGCTCGAGCGGCGAGGTCAGCCGCGTGCGGTTGATCCCGGCGCGGACGAGGCGGATCGCCTTCTCGGTCGCGCCCTCGTGGTCGTCGGTGTGCGTCCACGAGCACTGCTCGCGGATGTTCACCTGCGTGTACTGGTACGGGTTGAGCCCTGCTCGCTTCGCCGCCTCGCGGAACGTGAAGGTGTGGAGCTTCGGCGAGCAGGACGCGACGACGAGGCCGTCGAGCTCCTGCCCCTCGATGTCGGCGACGATCTCGGACTGCGTCGCGTCCGAGCAGGTGAACATCGCCTGCCGCGCGACCTTCACCCCGGGCTCGCTCTCGATCGCGGCGACGACGCGCTCGACGTCGACGTAGTCGG
>Ga0335069_10013049_pt1 | contig 11677 bp, 9 predicted proteins | sample Lox_Sample_11_FD_206714 | JGI IMG/M metagenome (GOLD analysis project Ga0335069, IMG submission 206714) | Soil microbial communities from Loxahatchee National Wildlife Refuge, Florida, United States - Lox_Sample_1.1 | ecosystem: Environmental > Terrestrial > Soil > Wetlands | place: USA: Florida...
ACGGCGCTGTTCGCGTCAACGGCGTATCAGAACGAGATCGATGCCTGGCGCAAGGCTCGCGAAGCCTCACTGAAGCGCGACGACGGATGGCTCACGGTCAGCGGCCTGTTCTGGCTCAAGGACGGCGTCAACCGCATCGGCAAGGACGCCGCGAACAGCATCGTGCTGCCGGACGGCCCTGCGCGCGCCGGTACGCTCACACTGCGGGGCGGCAAGGTGACGGCGAACGCCGGAGGCGCGGCGCGCGAACTGAAACCCGATTCGGGCGATTTTCTGAAAGTGGGCCGCCTGAGCCTCTACATCATCAAGCGCGGCGACCGCATCGGCGTCCGCATGAAGGACCCGGAGAGCCAGTACCTGAAGAACTTTCATGGCATCCCGGCTTTCCCGGCGAACGAAGCCTACAAGATAACGGCGCGCTTCGTAGCGGAGCCGCGCAAGATTCCCATCACGAATGTGCTCGGGCAGACCGAAGCGGAGGATTCACCGGGCTACGCCGCATTCCGGCTGAACGGGCAGGACGTGCGGCTGTATCCGGTGATCGACGATCCGGGTGACAAATCGCTGTTCTTCATTTTCAAGGATCTTACCAGCGGCAAGGAAACCTATGGCGCCGGCCGTTTTCTGGACACAGAGGCGCCGCACGATGGCAAGGTAGTTTTGGACTTCAACAAGGCTTACAATCCGCCGTGCGCCTTCACGGCGTACGCCACCTGCCCGCTGCCGCCCAAGGAGAATCGCCTGCCGGTGCGCGTGGAGGCGGGAGAGAAGACTTACGGACACTAGCCGCGCCTAGGTATAGATGCCGTCGGTGAGGCGCCCGGGCCAATCCCTGGCGGCCTGGGCCTGGAGATCGGCGCAGAGGCGGTCAATAGCCTCCACGCTCCTGGCGAAGCTATAAGCGGCTTGGTTGTTGGAGCCGTAGATTTCGGCGAGGAGGAGCGCCAACTCGTGAAAGCGCGCCCGCGATTTTCGCAACTCCGCGCCCATTTCCCGATGCTCCTCCACCGTGAGCGGAATCGATTCGGTTGGACGCATTCCTCAGGGCGATTTTAGCATGTTGTCCGAAATGCCCGCTGACGAGCCTACGCTGTCGTCGCGGATGCGCGCTTCACCACACACGGCACGCGTTCTTGCTCACCATCGGCTGCGTGGCTTTGCAGGCGAAGGCTTTCTGGAATTCCGGCATGTTCTGGACGGTTCCGTTGACGCGGAAGCGGCCGGGGGAATGCGGGTCCGTCATGGCGCGGTTGCGAGCTTCCTGCGGCGCCATATTCTCACACCAAACCTGGGCGAAACCGAGGAAGAGGCGCTGCTCGGGCGTGAAGCCGTCCACCGTCCCGCCCTTGCCGCCGAGCGCGTCCTCAAGCGCCATGTAGGCAATGCGCATGCCGCCGTTATCGGCGGTGTTCTCACCCAGCGTCAGGCGCCCGTTGAGCTTCACATCATCCACCGAAGTAAAACCGGAGTATTCGTCCGCCACGCAGGCGGCGCGCTTATCGAACTCGGCGCCATCGGCGGCGGTCCACCAGTCCCGGAGATTACCCGCGCCGTCGTACTTGCGGCCTTGATCGTCGAAACCGTGGGTCATCTCATGACCGATCACCACGCCGATACCGCCGAAATTCACGGCCATATCGCGATTGGGATCGAAGAAAGGCGGCTGCAGAATGCCGGCCGGGAAGTTGATGCTGTTGTTGGCGGGCTGGTAGAAGGCGTTGACCGTGGGCGTGGTCATGCGCCATTCGCCGCGATTCGTCGGCTTGCCGATTTGCGAAAGCCGATGCTCGTACATGGCCGCGTTGGCGCGCTCGGTATCGCCCTCATAATCGTCGCGAACGATGGCGACCTTGGAATAGTCCTGCCACTCCTTGGGGTACCCGATGTTGTTGGTGATGGCTTGCAGCTTGGCCTGCGCGGCCTTCTTAGTCTCCGCGCCCATCCACGGAAGATCCTGTATATCGCGGCCCATGGTCTTCTCCAGTTCATCCACCAGGGCGGTGATTTGCGCCTTGGCGTCGGGGCCGAAGGCGGTCTCAATGTACTTCTGGCCGAGCAAGTCGCCCAGGGCGGCATCCGTGGCCACTACGCAGCGCATTTCGCGCGAACGCGGCTGCTGCGTGCCGGCCAGATAACGCTCGAAGAAATCGAAGTTCTCCTGCTCCAGGGGCGCGGCCAGGCGCGGCGCGGCTTCATGCAGCAGGTGGAACGCGAAGTAAGCCTGGCCGGCCGCCATGCCTTGTTGCGGCAGGACGTCCATCACCTGCCGAATGAAGTCCGGAGATCCGACGTTCAGGCTGTCGAAGGCCGGAGCGCCGATGGCGCTGAAGTAGACCTCCCAGGGAAAGCGCGGCGCCATGGCTTCCAAGTCCTGACGGGTCATGAGGTGGTACGTCTTGTCAGGGTCGCGGAGGCTCACACGGTCCATGGAAAGCTGGGCGATGATGGTTTCGCAATCGAGGACCATTTGCGCCTTGGCCGCGGCGTCATCGGGCGCGTCGCCCGCCAGGACGAACATGTTCTTGATGTGCTGGAGGTAGCGTTGGCGGATCTCAACGCTCTTGGCATCCTGCTTGAGGTAATAGTCGCGGTCGGGGAGGGCGAGTCCGCCTTGTTCGAGGGCGGCGATGGTGCGGCTGGAGTCCTTGGCGTCGGGCTCGGAGGAGAAGCGGAAGAGCACGCCGGCGCCTTGGCGCTGGAGCGCGGCGACTTCGGCCACGACATCCGCCGCCGTCGCCAGGGCATAGATGCGGTTGAGCTCGGCTTTGATGGGCTGGACGCCCTTCTTATCGATTGCCGCGGTGGCCATGCAGCTCGCATAGTAGTCGCCGATCTTCTGTTCGAGCGGCGAGCGGCCGGCGCCACCGTCGGCCGCTGTCTGGAGAATCTTCAGATCCGTTTTCTCGTTGCGCTCCTGCAACTCGGCGAAGCGGCCGTAGCGGGCTCGGTCGGTCGGCAGCGGATGAGACGCGTTCCAATTGCCGCAGGCGTATTGGTAGAAATCCACGCACGGGTCCGCGGACTTGTTTATCGCGCCCACGTCGACGCCGGTCTTGGCGGACGCAGAAGCGGGCTGGGCCGGCAGAACAGCCGGCGCCAGAGCCAGGCAGAGTAGCATTGCGAATTTCATGAATAGATAACCCGAAAGTCTGATTCTAGCGCCAGGCGGCGCGGCGCTATCCCTGCAACGGCCCGCGTGGTATGTTGAATCCGGGGGTGAGGCGGTGCGCTGGTTCTGGGTAGCGCTGCTGACGCCGGTTGCGACTTTGGCGCAGACCACTCCGCTGGTGAGCGGCGTGCTCCTGGAGCGCGATGCGCCAGGGCCCGGCGGCGAGCTCAGCCTGCGCGCGCCGGACGATCAGGTCTTCCGCTTCCGCTTCGACGCCCAAACCAAGGTGGAACGAGACGGCGCTGCCAGCGAGATTGCGCGGATCGAGCCGGGCGACCGGGTCGAACTGGTTCCCGACCGGATGCCACACGCGGATTTGCGCTACGCGGTATCGATCCAGTCTACAGCCGGGCCTCCGAGGCCGATCGCCTATATGCGCCCGGGGCGCGAAGCCCCGCCCGCCCATGCCCTCTTTGCGGCGGATGCGCTCTCCTATGCGGGCGTCGTGTCGCAGCTCACGCCGGCGCGCGTGGTGCTGCATATGCGCAACGGAGCGGATCAGCCGATTGTCCTCCTGAAGGAAACCCGCTACATGAACGACGGCGCCAACGTGGACGCGGCGGCGCTTCAGATGAACATGCACGTCTTCGTGCGAGCGGGCAAGTCTCTCTACGGCGATGTGGAAGCCTATCAGGTGATGTGGGGGCAGATTCTGCAACCTAGGTGAGGCGGGCGGCGTCCCAGCGGCCCTTTCCGAGGATAGAGACGCGATTGCGTTCCTTGCGCAGCGGGGCGCGATTCTTGCGGAAGAGCGGCTCCGCGGAGAGAGATACGAACCTCCGGTTAACACTAGGCGCTTCTTAAGCGTCTACCTCCAAACGCCTTTTCCAGCTTGGCGCTATTTGCCGGCTGGCGGCGTTGGAGGGAGGGTGAAGGATGCTACCCAAGTCTGGCGGTTTGCTGGTTCTATTTCTGGCCCCGGTGTTCGCCGCGAATGCCGGTTCCGGCCTTACGGTTCATGAGTGGGGGACGTTTACGTCCGTGGCCGCGGAGGATGGTTCGGCCACGCCATGGGTGTCTCTGGCGCCTCCGGCGGATCTTCCGTGCTTCGTCTATCACCTCACCGATCAGTGCGTCAAGTGCGGACTGAACAAGGTGCGGATGGAGACGCCGGTCCTCTACTTCTATTCCGGAAAGCCGATGACGGCCGCGGTTCACGTGGACTTGCCCAACGGCCTAATCACGGAGTGGTACCCGCGCGCGACGATGGGGACCGTGCCCGGCCAGGGATATACGTATGGGGCCGGCGGCAACATCGATTGGAGCCACGTTCAGATTCTCCCTGGCGATACGGCGGAGTACCCGAACGCGGGCGACAAGAGCCATTACTACGCCGCCCGGGAGACGGACTCGGCGGGGCTGCGGGTCGGAGAGCAGGCGGAGAAGGTACTCTTCTACAGGGGCGTGGCGAACTTCGACGTACCGGTGGCGCCGAGGTTCCTGCCGGACGGCCGGGTGGAGATTCGAAACGAGGGAAGCGAGCCGATTGGATTCGCCATGCTGTTTGAGAACCGCGATGGAAAGGTGGGCTACCGGCTGATACGCGGGTTGAGCGGCGCGCAGGTTGTGGCGGAGCCGGAACTCACGTCGAGCACCGAAGCGGTCAAGCAGGAACTGTCCCAAGCGCTGGTGGCGGCGGGGCTGTTCCCGAAGGAAGCGGCCGCCATGATCGAGACGTGGCGCGACTCGTGGTTCGAGGAAGGCGCGCGGGTCTACTACATCATGCCGCGCATTAAAGTGGATGCGGTGCTGCCCATCGCGATCACGCCGGCGCCGGAGTCCATCGAGCGGGTGTTTGTGGGGCGCGTGGAGGCTCTGTCCCCCGCGATGCATCAATCGATTGAGACGGCGCTGAAGGCGGGGGATACGGGGAGCCTGGCGAAGTGGGGCCGCTTCGCGCTGCCGTTTGCGAGGCAGATTGCGGTAAACCCCGCCCCGGCGGCGTCTCAGTATTTGAGCGAAGCGCAGCGCCGGTTGTACGAGACATCGGAAGCCGCCGCGCCGGTTTGCCGGTCGGAGACTCGGGCGATTCCGACGAAGTAGAGCGGAGTGCACGGGAGGGCCGGGGAACCTGGCGGCCTGCCCTGACAGGCTGCCGGATCATGCTTGCGGCGGCGCCGCCCCTGGGGCAGGGACAGCGAATCAGTGGCCGGTGCGGAATTGGGCTAGCGACAGGAGGGCGTTGACCAGATGTGGTTCGTCGCTTAGGCCGAGGACGGCTTCGGCTGCCGCGGAAAAGTCCGCCGGTTGGATCTTCCCAAGGAACGCTTCGATCGAGAAATCGGTAAAGCCGGGGACTTTGAGCGGAAACGCGGCATTGGCGGCGCCGGCGGCGACCACTTCCACCGGGCCGGTGGAACGGCAGAGGTCATCCGCGGGTTGGGCTGGTGAGCCCGCCGAATCGTTGTCCGCTTTCACCCATTCGCGCAGGATTTGGAGCGCCTGGTCCGGCGCCGCGGGCAAGGCAGACGCGGCCAACGGCGAAAGTACGCAGGGACGCTGAGCGGCGGGGAGCGCGGCGGCGTCACTCAGGCCCAGCGCCATGGCTTTGAGGGCGGTGGCATGGTCCCTGGCGCTTAGCGCCATGCCGGCATAGAGCAGGGCGCGCTTCATTCCAGCATCCGGATAGAGTTCGCGCTGCATGGCCTGGCGCTGCAAGAACGCTTCGATGTCGCGGCTCGCAAACGATTCGCCGGTTTCGGAGAATTGCAGGAGGTCCTGGATTTTGGCGCGCGCCGGGTGGTTGCCGAGTTCCGTGAGAGCGGCTCGCACCCCATCATCGGCGCCGGCTACGTAGGCGGCCCGCGCACGCGAGAGGGCCATCAGGGTGGCCTGCGCGCTTCCTGATTCGATCTTTTGGGGTGGCGGAGGGTCGCCCATCTTAGCGCGGATTTTGACCGCCTCATCCCCCAGCGCCGCTTCCAGAACAGGCTGGGCGTTTTCAAAAGCCGTAACGTGCTCGTCTTCGAGTTGGCGGGCTTTGGGGGCTAACTCCAAGGCGAGGGCGTAAACGCGGGCGGCGTCGTCATGAGTGGACTCTGGAGTCAGGAGCAAGCCGGCGGCTTCGGAGAGGAAGTCGGCGGCCAGTTGCGAGTCGGCATTCAGTTCGGCGGCCATGATGTTGGGTACGCTGGGGAGATCGATAACAACCTTCCGTCCGGCAGTTGACTTCGCGAGCGCGTCCAGCAACGCGTCACCGAGTTGGACGGACGATTCGGTTGGGTACAGGTAGGCGGCCAGCTCCGCCAGGTCACCCGCGAAAGGGGGCAGCAGAGATGTCACTTGGCGAACGCCCATTCGGAAGAGGCTGTCCGAGAGGTCGGGGGACTGGGCCTTCAGTTTCCGGAGCGCTCTTGTCAGGAGGGCCAGGTCGGGCATTGGACTCTCGCCGAATATGACGGCGCCTTTGGTGTCCGGCGGCCAGGACTCGATGGTGTGGGTTGCGTGGTTGGCCATTGCGACCATACTTCTCTGCTTGCTGCTCACGCGAAGCAGAGAAAGCGCGGCCCGTACGAGCTGCGCGGCGCGCTCCGGATTCACGCCTGCCATGTCAATCGCCGCTGCTAACCAGACGTTGGCCTTCATGTATTCGGCGGACTTTCTCCGGTCCAGGTTTGCGTCATACCAGCCGGCCTCGGCATTGCAGACCTTGGCCGGCGGGATCACGAGGTCGTACAGGGCGGTGAATGTGTCGGCGGCGAGCACGGTCCGCGATTTGTCGAAGGCGTCTGGCGGGATGGTCTTTAAGGCACTGAAGGCATCCTGGAATTGCCTGGTCCCATCGGCTCTGTCCAGAGGGCAGGTCATGGCGGCGAGCCTGGCCTTCGCGTAAACGGAGGCCACTGGATCCTGCAACTGGTCGAAGCGTTCCTGAAGCGCATCTAACCAGCGCAGGCGGTCGGCCCTAATGGCCGCGGCGGACGGTTCCGCGGGGGCCTGCTGGGCGAGGACAGGGTTACAAAGCGATAACAGCAAGCACAGCGCGGGCCAGCTCAAGTTGGTGCGGTCCTCCACAAGCTCTGACGTGCGCGGGGAGGATGGCGTTCAGGGGGATTGGCGGGAAATGTGGGTGCGTGGCTTGGAGGGCGAGCGGCGGGATGGCCGCTGGTTCGGTCCTTTGGCCGCGAGTTCTCGAAAGACAGATCCCGGAGGTCCGCCCCACCGGGACGCCTTGACCTTCGAGACACCTCAGCGCGGATCTAGAGGTCAATGGCCACGACTTCGTGGAGGTTGACGGCCGGGGTGGTGGTTTCGATCCAGGCGCCGGTTTGGCGCCATTGTGGGCGCGTTTCGGCAACCAGGAAGCGGACGGATTTCGCCTTGGCTCCTTCAGGGAGCTTCACCCGTACCTTCTGCGGGCCCACCGGCAGGGGCTCGCGGACGAGGCCCTTCATCATCATGGGATTAGAAAGGTTCACCAGGTGCGCGGTGATGGAGGACTTCTGCTCCCAGAGGGCCACATCCAGAAGGCCGGGGCCTTCCACTTGCAGCGGCTGTTCTTCGTTGGCGGCCCAGCGGACGGCATTGGCGAGCACGAGGCCGTGGTCCGGGTCGAGGACTTCCCAGAAGGTGCGGTCGGCGTCCCAGGGGAAGTAGACCACGCGGCCGGCGCCTACGTTGCGGAGCATGACGCCGGGGATGTCGGTTTTGGCGTCGCGCACGTAGACTTCCTCCATGGGCAGATCGGGGTAAGTCGGTACGGTCATGAGGGGCGCGCGAAGGCCGGCGGGAACACGAATCTCGACGCGCATGACGCCGTGGATGATGCGGGTGGTATCGGCGAGGCCGGCGACGAGGGGATGGGCGTGGTCCTCGATATTGAGGTAGGCGTTTTGCTGACGCTCGATGACGTTGCCGGCGTAGGAAGCGCCGAATAAATCGGTGAGGGCGAAATCCTGGCGGCGCGCGCCGCGGGCGTCATGGAGCGAGGTTTCGTGGGTGGCCACGAGGCCGCCGCCGCCCTGGACGAAGGCGCGCAACTGGGCGCATTGGGCGTCGGAAAGGTACGTGACGTTGGGAAGCGCGAGGGTCTTGAAGGGCTGCAGGCGCGCAGCGTCGAGCTGCTCGGCGGGGACGATCTCAAAGGGGATGCGGGCTTCGACGAGGGCGTGGTAGAAACCGGTCTCGTAATCGCCGGAGCGGGCGGCGGAGACCAGGGCGACGCGCGCCAGCGGACGGGTGTTGCGCATGTAGGCGTCGCTCTTCCAGTGCCAGACGAACAGGTCTTCGACGGGCTTGAACCAGCGGTTATCCAGCGGCTTGGCGTTGAACTTGATCACCCAGGGGCGGTAGCCCTGCGCGATGCCGTCGGCGGCCCACAGGCGCGTTTCGGCGGCGGGTTGCACGGAATCCTTCCAGCGGTAGGCGGCTTCCAGGCCGACGCCGAACATGCCGGTCATGGGCTTCATGCCGAACGTGGAGCGGGACTGCTTGGCGTCGCGGCCCATCTGCCAGGCGGGTGTGGCGCCGGTGCGGGCCTGGCGGTCGGCGACGAGGAGGGGCACGTTGGCGCCGTCGCGAATCTGGTCGAACCCGTTGGGCAGGAAGGCGGCGTTGGGGTTGACCTTCTTGATTTCGCCGTCCCACAGGTTGTAGAGGTCCAGGAGCCGCTTGTGCTGCCATGCGGTGAATTGGGTGCGCGCTTCGGGGCTGCCGCCGGCGCCGCGCGGGATCTCGAGGCCGCTGAAGTCCTTGAAGTTCTGGCGGCAGTGCTCGCAATAGCACGTGCCGGAGCCGCTCCAGCGATTGGCGAAGATGCCGTCGACTTTGTACATCTGCATGATTTCGCGGACCACGCTGGTCATGAAATCGAAGTTGTAGGGGCCCAGGCCGCAGGTGACCCAGAGGCTGGACATGGCCCAGTGGCGGCGGGGCTGGCCGTTGGCTTCGACGGCGATCCAATCCGGGTGCGCGTCGTAGACGTCCTGGTGGGCGGCGTGGGGATCGATGCGGGCGATCACGTTCATGCCCATGGCGCGCGACCCGGCGACCATATCGCCGAAGGGGTCTGTATCGCCGAGGAACTTGCTGCGGTAGTGGAGCGGGATTTTTGTGGGGTAGAAGGCGACGCAGCCGCCGGCGCTGAGGCAGGCGGCTTCGGCGTGAAGGCGCTTGAAGTAGTCGAGCCAGAAGGCTTTGTCATAGCGGCCGGGGTCGTCTTCGACGAAGGCGAGCTGGATCCAGCGCATGGGGCGGTCGTACCAGGCGTTGGCGGCGGGCTGCTGGCCGAAGGCGGCGCCGGCGGCGGCGAGGGCGCCGGTTTGGATCATCCATTCGCGCCGATTGAGTTCCATGGGAGTGCTCCTTTTTGGCAGACGGGCCGAAGTGGGTGAGGGTAAGCCCGGCAGAGACGATTCTATATCACGGCGAGGGACAGTCGGATTCCGTCCAACCGGGGCGCTAGCATCCCAATTCCGCCACACGCCGCGGGCGGCGGACGAGGGCGTAGGTGAGCGCTCCGATGAAATGAGTCAAGGCGATGATGAGAACCCAAACGACCTTGGTGTTTCCTGTGTCGGGTTCCTTGGTTGCGCAATCGACGAGCGCCCAGATCCACAGGCCGAAGATGAACAGCACGACAGCAATTTCGGCGGGGCCTAACCCACGGGGAGCGGCTAGCAGCGCGGGAACGAAAATGCGCACGGAACCTCCTTATGGGAAGGAAGCAGTGTAAGGCTCGGCTGAGACGAAGGCAAGGAGTCGGAGGGCGACTAGATTCCGCTAAGCGTGTGTTCAGTGGGCGAGGCTCAGTTCGAACTTGTAGCCGAAGCCCTTTGAGTTGTCGAGATGACGGAGCCAGTTGGGCGTGAAGACGTAGAGTTCACTTCTCGCCATGGCCGATTTCGTCGCGCCGGTGAGATGAAAACGGCGGGCGTAGGCGGCTTCGATAGCCAGGCGTACGGCGGGGTCCCGGAGCTCCTTGGCATGGCCGCGCATCTGCACTCCTCGGATGTCTCGCCAGGTTCTCGACGGGGCATGGATGGCGACGGCGGCTGCCGGGTCCCGGCGAAGGTCGCGGCTGTGCTCGCTCTTCGAGGAAGAGAACCAGTAAAGACGCAGATCTTCGCCGGGAAGGTAGTAAAGCGGCGTGGCGTGCGGGGAGCCTCCCCGGCTGATCGTAGAGAGAGTCAGCGTGTTCTGGGTACTGAGAAAGGCGGCAATAGTCTCGCGGCGCGTCACACGATCACGAGCTTGCCGACGCCGTCGGAATAGGATTCGAGCATCTGGAACGCGGCGGCCACGTCGGAGAGCGGCCGGGTGTGGGTGATGAGCGGCGCGAACCAGTCAGGGCGCTCGACGAGGAAGGCCCGGGCGGCTTCGGGCTCATGGTTGGAGCGGCGCACATTGAAGATGGTGAGCTCCTTGCGGCGCATGGGCGAAACTTCGAAGGGGATGAGCGGCTGGGAATGGATGCCGGTGAGGACCACGCGCCCGCCGTTGCGGGCGGCGCGAATGGCCCAGTTGATGGTGTGGTCCTTGGCGGCGCAATCGATGGAGCAATCCACGCCGCGGCCGGCGGTTTCGCGCAGAATTTCCCGGGCGGAATCGGTCTGGTTCGGATCGATCGCGACGGCCGCGCCCATCTTCAGGGCAATTTCGCGGCGGTGGGCCACGGGTTCCACCACCCAGATGCGGCCCGCGCCGGAAGCTCGCAAGCAAGCGATTGTGAGCAATCCGATGGGACCGGCGCCGAAGACGGCCACCGTTTCCCCGATCCGGATCGAGGCGAAAAGCATGGAGTGGAGCGCCACGGCTAGCGGTTCGATGACCGTGGCCATCGGCATGGACATTTCCTTGGGAATGGCCAGCAGATTGTGCGCCGGCAGGTCCACGAACTCGCGGAAGAAGCCGGCATGGCCCGGCGTGCTCAGGAACCGAACGTTGGCGCAGATGTTATGCCGGCCGGAGAGGCAGTACTCGCAGTGATAGCAATAGAGGGCGGGCTCCAGGGCGGCGCGGTCGCCGGGCGCCCATCCGGTGACTCCCGCGCCGACGGCGGCGACGGTCCCGGCCGGTTCATGGCCCAGAACCATGGGATAGATGCAATCGGTGTCCCCGATGGCGCCTTCCCCATAAGAATGCAGGTCCGACCCGCAAATGCCCACGGCGCCCACATGCACGCGTACTTCGCCCGCCGCCAGTTTCCCGAGTTCCCGGTCCACAAGTTGGAATTGGCGAGGCGCGATCAATTCCGCAACCAGCATATTCCCATTATGACGCCTGAGTTTGCGGAGAGCGCGGCTCCCGGTAGTTCTATAACGCTGCGTGCAAGAAATGCGCGATGTGTGGGAGATTCCCACACTTGCAGTGCTGGAATCGGCCCCATGCGTCTATGGGAGTGGCCTGGCGAGTAGGGTTACGGAATGGGATTGGTATCACGAGTTTCGGGAGGATCTGGAACTGGATCGCTCGTTCCGGGGCCGGTTAGGGGCTCTCCAGAGCCTCGCGGCGAGGTTTGCGGGGCGGCTGATCCTGGTGGCGACCATGGTGGGAGACATTTTTGGGCTG
>Ga0335069_10013052_pt1 | contig 11677 bp, 7 predicted proteins | sample Lox_Sample_11_FD_206714 | JGI IMG/M metagenome (GOLD analysis project Ga0335069, IMG submission 206714) | Soil microbial communities from Loxahatchee National Wildlife Refuge, Florida, United States - Lox_Sample_1.1 | ecosystem: Environmental > Terrestrial > Soil > Wetlands | place: USA: Florida...
TTGCCGCGTGACACCACGGACCGGCTCCGTGACTTCACCGAACTGGTCGCGACGGCGATCTACAATATGCAGGCTCGTGATGGCCTGCGGGCGCTGGCCGACGAGCAGGCAGCGCTGCGACGGATCGCAACGCTCGTGGCTCGAGGCGCCGAGCCGCAGCAGGTGTTCGACGCGATCTGCGATGAGACCGAGCAGCTGGTTGCGGCGACCAACGTCACCCTCGGCCGGATCACCACGGACGGCTTCCTGGTGGCGCTTGCCGGCTCCAGTCTTGAACAGTCACAGATCGCGCCAGGGACTCGGCTCGCGATGGGTGACGACACCCTGACCGCGACGATCGCCCGAACACGGGCGCCGGCTCAACGTGACGGCTACGACAGCGCGTCGAGCGAGCTAGCTGAACGCGTGCGTCAGCTCGGGATCCGAGCCTCCGTCGGCGCCCCGATCCTGGTCGAGGGCGAGCTGTGGGGGATCCTCGCCGCTTCGAAGGACTCGGCCGGAACGTTTGCGGTGCGTGACGAGGAACGCGTCGCCCGGTTCGCGGAACTTGCGGCAACGGCGATCTCCAACACGACCGCACGTGCCGAACTGATCGCCTCGCGGGCGCGGATTATCGCCGCGGGGGACGAGGCGCGACGGAGGATCGAACGCAACCTCCACGACGGCGTCCAGCAGCGATTGATCGCCCTCGGCTTGGACCTCCAGGTCGCGCGGGGCATGCTCGCCGCCGACCCCGCTGCCGCTGCCGAAGGCGTTGAGCGCGTCGAGCGAGAGATCGAGTCCGTGCTCGACGAGCTACGCGAGCTCTCCCGGGGCCTGCATCCGCCGACGCTCTCGAGTCGGGGATTGAGCGCGTCGCTCCGTGTGCTGGCGCGACGTTCCCCGATCGGGGTCGAGCTCGACGCCGATCTCGATGAGCGACTAGCCGCGCCGGTCGAGATCGCCACGTACTACGTCGTCTCCGAGGCGCTGGCGAACGCTGTCAAGCACTCGAACGCAACTCAGATACGGGTCAGCGTCGAACGGACGGAGGACCGGCAGGCGTTGCGCGCGACGATCGTCGACGACGGGGTCGGCGGCGCGGCTCCGGCGCCCGGCTCAGGTCTGGCAGGAATCGCCGACCGCGTTGTTGCGCTCGGAGGGCGCCTCAGGCTCGAAAGTCCACCCGGACAGGGAACGACGATCTCGATCGAACTGCCGACGGGGGGCCTCGCCGAAACGAACCAGTCAGGCCAGCGGGGAGCGCTTGATGGGCGGTAGCAGGGTGGTCGTCGCGGACGATGATCTGCTCACGCGCGAGGGCATCGGCAGCCTGCTCGCCGGCGCCGATTACGACGTGGTGGGCTGGGCCGGCGACGGCGATTCCTTGCTGCAGGCGGTCAGGCAGCAACGGCCGACGTTAGTGGTGGTCGACATCCGGATGCCGCCGACGCATACGTCGGAAGGGCTCGACGCCGCGCGCGCAATTCGCGCTGAGTATCCGGATATCGGGATCCTCTTGCTCTCGGCGCACGTCGAGCTCGACATCGCGCTCGATCTGCTCGAGGGTGGTGAGCGCGTCGGATACCTGCTCAAGAGCAGGCTGCTGCGAAGAAACGAACTGCTCGATGCGTTGGCACGGATCGAGGAAGGTGGGTCGGTGGTGGATCCGGCGCTGGTCAAGGAGCTCGTCGCCCAGAGGCGCCACAGCGACCCGCTCGCCGAGCTGACGCCCAGGGAGCGCGAGGTGCTCGGCCTGATGGCGGAGGGGCGCTCGAATCTCGGGATCGCGGCACACCTCTGCATCACCGAGGGCGCGGTGGAGAAGAACGTGCGCAGCATTCTGCAAAAGCTGGACCTGCCGGTGAGCGATGGAAGTCACCGGCGGGTGCTCGCGGTGCTCGCGTACCTCGAGGCGCGCTAGGCCTCAAGAGGCTCGCGTGAACGCGTCTGCGAGCACGAGCACGAGCGCGGCTGTGACGAATGCGGCGATGCTGACGATGCCCATCCGGAAGGCCGCGGCGTAGTTGCCGTGCGATGACGCGAGCTGGTTGTAGAAGACGCTGCCGGTGATCGCGATGCCGGCGGCCGAGCCGATCCGCTGCCCTGTCTGCAGCACGCCGCCGGCGCTGCCCGCGCGCTCGACGGGGACCCGGGCCAGGGTGAGGGTCAGGTTGGGAGAGATCACCAGCCCGCTGCCAAGGCCGGCGATCAGCAGCGGCAGCGCGATCCATAGTGCGACGTCATATCCGGGGTGGGCGCCCACCGCCACCCAGATCCCGCCCATCCCGACGAGCACCATCGTGAGCCCGACGGCCAGGAGCTTGGGGCCGCGGCGCAGCGCCTGGCGGCTGGCCGCCGACGCGATCAAGGCGCTGCCGATGGCGAACGGCGTGACAGCGAGTCCGGACTTCCAAGCGGGGTAGCCGAGCCCGAGCTGCAGGTACTGGGTTTGGATAAAGAACAAGGCGATGAACCCGGCGAAGAAGATGAGACCCACGGGGGCGCCGAGGGCGTAGGAGCGGATCCGAAACAGGTCAAGCGACACCAGCGGCTCGCGGGTGCGGCCGTAGCGGCGCTCGTGCAGCACCCACACGACGAGCAGCACGGCGGCCAGCGGAAACAGCGCCGGGCGCAGCGAGCTATGCCACGTGCGCTGCTCGATGAACGGAACGAGGATGCACAGAATCGCCGCGCCGAGCAGCACCACCCCGAGCGGGTCCATCGCTTGTGGCCGGCGCTCGGCCGCGGTCGGCGCCGGCAGGTAGCGCCGGGCGAGCAGCAGGATCGCCGCGCCGATCGGCAGGTTGACGAAGAACACCGCCCGCCACCCGTCGTGCACGCCGAACAAGGCGATCAACGCGCCGCCGACCAACGGGCCGATCGCGCTTGACACGCCGATCGTCGCCCCGAACAGGCCAAATGCCTTCCCGCGTTCCTCCCCGCGAAAAAGGCTCTGGATGAGCCCCGAGATCTGCGGAGTTAAGAGACCACCGGCGAACCCTTGAAGGATGCGTGTCACCACAAGCTCCAACGGTGTTTGCGACAGGGCGCACGCCGCGCTCGCGACCACGAACAGCGCAACGCCGACCATGAACACGGGCCGCCGTCCATGGGCGTCGCCGAAGCGCCCGGACGGCACCAGCAGCAGGCCCAGCGCGAGCGCGTAGCCCGAAACGATCCACTGCAGCTCGTTCTGCTGGGCATGCAGCCCACGATCGATGCTCGGCAGGGCGACATTGACGATCGACACGTCCAGCAACGTCATGAACCCGGCGGCGAGGACGACCGCGAGCGCCATCCATCGGTCCGGGTCGGGGCGGTACTCGCCCTCCTGCGGCGGCGCCGGACGAGCAGTCTCTGCAGAGGCCGCCGACCCCGGCTCCTCGATCACTCGTGCGCTGATCTCCAGTGTGGGCCGGGGGGCGAAATCGGACGACATGTCAGCGCTCCTCATCGTTTGCGAGACGTGGCTTGCGATCTGGCCGTGATCTCGCTTATTTCCTTGGGTTGACCCGAGTTGGCTTGCGCCAGCGTGACAACCCACGCAGGCGGTCGCCCCAGTGCGTACCCCGGTCGCCTCACCGGTCGCTCCACGCCACGGCGCAGGTACTGCCGAGGCGCGAGTTGGCTCAGGCTCGGCTAGCCCACAAGCTCAGCGATCGCAGGCACGCCTAGCGCGGACTTCGGCAGGAAGCCTGCGGCGCCGGATCCTTCGATTAGCACCGAGACGTCATCCTGGTCATAGCCGGAAATCAAGATCACGGACGCCGGCGGTGTGGCGCCGGCCAGTTCCGCAGCCAGTCCGACCCCGTCCTCGTCGCCCAGCTCGACGTCGACGAGGATCACATCCGGGCTCTCAGCCGCGGCAAGACCAAGCGCCTCCGCCCGCGAGGTCGCGGATCGCACAACCGAGACGCCCTGGGCCTCGAGTAGCCGCTTCGCGGCGGCAAGGAACTCCACGCTGTCGTCCACCAACAAGCAGCTGTCAAGCATCGAGCCGATCATCCATGGAACGGCTCGGGCCGACAATGCAGCTAGCACTACCTCCGAGCGACCCGCAGGCAGGGGAGCGACTCGCTGGCTGGCCGCAGAGACAAGCAGAAGCTGACGTGAGATCTTGGTGCCACTCTGAATCGACCGGAGGTTGAGACGATGTTTCTGGAGAGCAGGGCGTCATCAATCGATCCGAGACTCGAGCGCGTCATGCTGATTGAGCTGGACCGCCTCGATCGCCTGGCGCGCTTGTTCCGGGAGGATTCTCGGAAGCACGAACCGGGCGTGTCCCTCTCAGGCGCATCCGAGGCCGGTGCTCGCGGCCTCGGCTCGACGGGTGCTAGGGACCACTCAGACGCGGGGACGCAGCGACGGGCAGCCTGACCCCGCGTCGGGCCGCGACAGCCGCGCGGTCCGGCCAGGGACAGCCAGGGGAACTCACGGGCGCGAAGCGCGGCCGAGACGCGCAACCGTTCGGTCAACAGACGAGCACCCCCTGGCGATAGGAGCAGTGTCCAATGACCGATTCGGTCCTCGCAGAGTCGAGCTACAGCCACGAGATAGACGTTTCGATCGACCGAGTCGACCTCGCTGACTGGCTAGCCCATCTCGGCAACGCGGAGTTCCAGCGCTGCTGCCCGCCCGACCACATCGCGTGCGGATTCACGCACACCGACGATGGCCGGCCGATGTCGATCAACATCGAGACCGTCGGCCCGTCGCTGCTCATCCAGCAATACGTTGCAGAGGTTTTCGAGGCACAGCTCTGCCGGATGGTCTCCGTGTCAGATGTGTTCCCGCTCAGTGGCGGGCGAACGCGGACCGTGGTGGTCTGGACCCTTGCCGTTGAGTCCGTCAGCGAGACGAGCTGCCGCTTGATCAATTCCGTGACCTCGAAAGCCACCCCAGAGTTCCTGGAGCTCATCAGGCAGCAGGGTCAAACGTTCGAACAGGCCGCCGCACCGCGGCAACAGGCCTCAGCCGACCACAACCGCCGTGAGACACCCGGCTACGCGGCGAGCATTGCACGAGCCGCGACAGCCCGGCAGCCGCTGCTCAGGTGACCCGAGACCGCGCTGACAGAACGTCCACGCTCCGGAACTCGGATCTGGAGAGCGCGGTGGCAAGCTCGCGTCGCGATGTGATGTCAAGCTTCGCGAACACCTTGCGCAGGTGCCATTCCACCGTGCGCCGGCTGAGGAAGAGTCGCGCGCCGATCTGGGGATTCGACAGACCATCGCGGGCGAGCTCGGCGATCTGTCGCTCCTGCGGGGTGAGATCGTCGCGCGTTTCCGGCGTCCGCTTGCGGACTGTCTCGCCGGTGGCGAGCAGCTCGTGGCCCGCCCGCTCGGCGAACGCCTCCATCCCCATCGAGGCGAACTCGTCGTAGGCGCTCCGAAGCTGAACCCGCGCGTCAACCCGACGATTCTCGCGCCGCAGCCATTCGCCGTAGAGGAGGTGAGCGCGGGCCAAGTCGACGCGCATCCCGCAGCGCTCTAGGCGGTCGATCGCCTCGCCGTACAGCCGCTCGGCATCGCCGGCGCCCGCGACTGCCGACGACCTCGCGCTGACACCGAGCGCCCAATCGGTCCCCGCGGCCTCCGCGATCACCGCAAAGCAGCGGGCGGCCTCATGAGCCGCCTCGCATTGACCGATCCGAGCCGCAGCCTCGACTAGCTCGACCATTCCCCAAGCGGCCGCTGCGCTGTGGGTCGGACAGGCGAGCGCCTCCTCGGCGGCAGCGACGGCCATGTCGTACTGGCCGAGCCCGTTGTGCAACAACGCTCGGGCCCACGCGACGACCGTAAGACTGATTCCCTCGCCGCGCTCGCTCGCGTCGGCGGCCGCGAGGTCGAGGATCGGCACAGCCTCCTCCGCCCGCCCACGGAGCGCGCCAAGCGCGAGCTGGCCCCAGGGCGTGAGGCTCGCGTCCGTCGCGTCCACCGCCACCCGTGCTTCTTCGATGAGGGTGCTCGCCGCATCGAACTCTCCTCGGAACAGGTGGATGTAGCTGCGGGAGTTGAGCGCGAGCGGCAGCTCGGTGAGCGCGCCGTTGTTGCGCGCAGCCTCGACGTGCTGCCGAGACAGAGCGTCCCATTGGGTTTGATTCCAGACCACCGGCGCTGTGATCGTCGCGAGCCAGAGCAGTTGGAGCTCCTCCGCCGCGATCGAGCCCTCGGTGAACGCCGACAGGGCGGCTTGCAGCGTCGGCTCGGCGGCTGCGCATCCGTCGGTGAACAGTGACGCCCAGCCGTCCAGGAGCAGTTCCGTGGCACTGCGGCCACCCCCTGTACACGCGGCTGCCTGCACGGCTTGCGCCACGTCCCGGGCACGTCCGCCGACAGCGGCCAAACGACCTGCGAACAGCGCCGCCGAGAGCGCTTCGAGGTAGCTCGAGAGCGCGAGGCGTAGGTCGAGCGGCTCTAGCCGTCTTGCGGCACTGAGAAGCAGCGCGGGGGAGTCGCTGCCTCGGCTCGAGGCGAACGCGATCTGGGCGTCAAGCAGTTCGACCCGGGCACGCTGCAGCTCGTCGACCAAGCCTGACTCCGCGGGCCAGAGGAGCGCGCGCGCCGCTTCGAACGCGCCTGCCTGCAGGCTCGCCTGCGCCGCGGCCAGCGCGCGCTCTACTCGCCGTGCGGGATCGAGGCTCAGCGCGACGGCTCGCTTGAGGAGCGCCGCAGCTGCCGCAGCTCCCCCGCGCGTCTGCGCCCGCCTCGCCGAGCGCTCGAGCTCCAGCGCCACCTGCTCGTCCGGCCCCGCGGCGGCTTGAGCCAGATGCCACGCCCGACGATCGGGATCGATCCCGGGATCGGTCATCTCCCCGAGCGCCAGGTGAACGGCCCGGCGGTCGTTCAGCGCGGCTGCTCCGTAGATCGCCGAGCGGACGAGCGGATGCCGGAATGTCACCTTCTCCCCGGATGAGATTAACCCGACGCGCTCGGCCTCGCTGATCATTTCGAAATCGAGGCCGAGGCGGTGAGCCGCCCGCCTGAGGAGCACGGGATCGCCCAGCGGCTCCGCCGCGGCGAGAACCAGCAACTGTTCGATCTCACGCGGAAGCGCTGCCATCCGAGCGCGATACGTCGCCTCGATGCGACGAGGCAGGGCTTGCGGGTCGTCCGGTTCAAAGCCGCCCCCGAACGCCGTCGTCGTCAATCCGCGGGGAAGATCGAGCAGGGCGAGCGGATTGCCGTGCGTCTCGGCGATGATCCGCTCGCCAACGCGCGCATCGAGCGGGCCGCTCACGGCGGAGAGCAGCAGCGTTCGGGCCGCATCATCCTCGAGGCCGTCCACGCGCAAGCTTGGAAGCCGCTCGAGCTCCGGGGTCAGATCTCGCGTCGCAAAGACGATCGCGATGGACTCCGCCAGCAGGCGTCGGGCGACGAAGGCGAGGGCTTGGATGGACGACCGATCGACCCAGTGCGCGTCGTCGATGACGCAGAGCAGCGGACGGTCGGCCGCCGCCTCGGAGAGCAGGCTCAGCACGGCCAGTCCGACCAGAAAGCGATCCGGTGCCGGTCCGGAACTCCGGCCGAGGGCTACCGCCAGCGCCTCCCGCTGGGGCTCCGGCAACCGCTCGAGCCGATCCAGCAGCGGCGCGCACAGCTGCTGCAGCGCCGCGAACGCAAGCTCCATCTCTGACTCGGCACCCGCCGCGCGCTGCACCTGGAAGTCGGACGCCGCCGCCAGCGAATACTGCAGCAGGGCGGTCTTGCCGATCCCGGGCTCGCCTACGATCACCATGGTCTCGCTTCGGTGTGCGCGCGCGGTGTCGAGCAGCTCGTCGAGGCGTCGGCATTCCGCGGCGCGCCCGACAAGTGCCGGACTCCGTCCCTTGAGGGGGTAGCGGGGTCTGGGTGGAACGTCGGGCAACGCCCCCGGCCGGCGATCGCCGATATCCGACACTGCCATGAAAGCGCTTCCGGCCAGCATGTCTCCTCCCAGCTAGATGTCCGATCGAGGGCGGCAGCTCGTCTGTCGTTGGGTCTGCGTCCGCCTGCCTAGTGTCGATCGGCTCGGGCCCGGTTCGCATCAGGGAGACCCCAGTCGTTGCGCCCGAGTCGCCGCGGAAGCCGCACGGTCGCTGCCGTCCCTACTCGGTCTGCACCACTCCCGAACACCTTGTGGAGGTGATACTCACCATCCCGCCGGCGTCCGCCGCGGGTCGCGGTCCGATGCTGGCAAGGCGCCCGCGAGCTGGTGCCGCGAGGTGATCCCGAACTTCCCGAATACCTTCCGCAGGTGGTACTCGACGGTGCGAGGACTGATGAAGAGCCGGCCTCCGATCTCGGGATTCGACAATCCGTCCAGGGCGAACTGGGCGATCTGCAGCTCTTGGGGAGTGAGTTCGTCGCGGGTGTCGGGCGCTCGCTTCTGTGTTGTCTCGCCCGTCGCCAGCAGCTCGCGGCTCGCCCGATCGGCGAATGCCTCCATGCCGATTTCCGCGAACATCCTGTACGCCGTCCGGAGCTGTTCGCGCCCGTCCAGCCCGCGACGCTCCCGGCGCAGCCACTCGCCGTACAACAGGTGCGCGCGCGCCAGTTCTGGCCGTAACCGCGTGTGGGTCAGCCGGTCGATCGCCTCGCGATACAGAGCGTTGGCGACGGCACCGTCGCTCAACAACACCCGGCAGCGCGCCTCGATCCCGAGCGCGAAATTCGTACCGCTGGGCTGCGTCGTCTCCGCGAGCCGCTCGAGCCCATCCCGCGCGCTCCGAGCGTCCCCCGCTTGTGCGGCCGCCTCCACCAGCTCAGGCAGCGCCCACATCGAAACCCATGGCTCGAAGGTGTTCGAGGTAGCTCGCCCGGCGGCCGACGCGGCCTCCTGATGGCGGCCAAGACCGTTGTACAGAACCGAGCCAGCCCAATGCGCCCAGACCGCTGCCAGACCCTGCCCTCCGGTGGCCGCTCGCTCGATCGTGTTCGCGATCAGCCTCGAAGCCTCCGCCTCGCGCCCCTGCAAGGCTCGAAGCCTTAGCAAGGCGTACGGCGCGATCGGGCTACCGGTCGCCGCCGCCACGCTCTCGCTTTCCGCGACCAGCGAAGCGGCACCGGCGAAGTCTCCGATCCAGGCCCTCGCCAGGCTCAGGGCGGCGAGGTGGATCGGCAGCTCCGCGAGCGCGCCGGCGTCGCGAACGAGCTGGACCTGTCTCTCGGCGATCGCCCGCGTCGCCTCGTCGTCCCAAACCGCGTCGCTTGCGCCGGTGGCCGCCCAGCCCCACCGCGTCACGTCCTCCACAGGAATGCCCCTGAGGGCCTTAGCTGCACGTTGCAACGTCGCGGTCGCCTCGGCCCGACCGGCGGTGTTGAGCAGCGCAAGGCCATCCAGGAGGACGTCCAGCGGGCGTGGTGCTCCGCTCCGCGGAGGGAGCGCTCGTATGGCACGGCAGATTTCCCCCAAAGCGCCACCTCCAGCGGGACCGGCGAAGACCGCGGCCCCCCACGCGGTCAGATAGGTCTCGCGGGCAAGATCGAGATCGAACGCCTCGAGCCGCCTTGCCGCCTCGAACAGCAGCGGCGGAGCATTGCCGCCAAGACCCGAGGCGAATGCCACGTGGGCACGCAGCAGACCTATGCGCGCATGCTGGAACGCCTCGAGCGGCGCGGCCTCGGCGGTCGCCAGAAGCCTCAGAGCCGCGTCAAAGCCTCCGGCCTGCAGGCTCGCTTCCGCGGCCGCAAGCGCTCTATCAGCCCGCCGGGCCATATCGGCAGACAGCGCGACAGCACGCTCCAGAAACGCCGCGCTGGCGGCGACGCCCCCGCGTGCCTGCGCCCGGTCCGCCGAACGCTCGAGCTCTATCGCTACCTGCTCGTCGGGTCCGGCCGCGGCGGCAGCCAGATGCCAGGCCCGGCGGTCGGGATCGGCCTCCCGATCGGTCACCTCCGCCAGGGCATGATGGACGGCTCGCCGATCCTCTACGGGTGCCGACCCGTACACGGCCGAGCGCACCAGTGGATGACGGAAGACCACCCGGTCGCCCATCGCCAGCAGCTCCCGCGTCCGCGCGTCATCGGCGGTCGCGGGTCCGATCTGAAGGCGCTCGGCGGCTCGCCAGACGAGCAGCGGGTCTCCAAGCGGCTCGGCCGCCGCGACAAGCAACAGACGACGCGCGACGTCCGAGAGGGTTTCGAAGCGGCGAACGAAGCTCTGCTCGATCCGGGTATGCAGCGGCTGCGTACCCGCTAGCCAGAAACCACCGGCCAACTGCGTTTCCGTCAGTCCACGCGACAGTTCCAGCAGAGCGAGCGGATTCCCGTGGGTCTCGGCGATGATGCGGTCACGCACCTGGGCATCGAGCGGGGACCGCAGATGTGAGGCCAGCAGCTCGCGGGCATCACCGCGGCGTAGCCCGGGCACGTCGAGCACGGATAGCTGCTCAAGCGCCATCCCTAGCTCTCGTGTGGCGAACACGAGCCCGATGCGCTCCGCCAACAGCCGCCGAGCCACGAAGGCCAGTGTCAGCACTGACGCCTGATCGAGCCACTGGGCATCGTCGACAACACACAGCAGCGGACGCTCTTCGGCCGCGTCCGAGAAGAGGCTCAAGACTCCGAGACCTACCAAGAACCGATCTGGCGGCGGGCCGGAGGTCAGGCCGAACACGACCCGGATGGCTTCGCGTTGCGGAATCGGCAGACTCTCAAGCCGATCAAGGAACGGCGCGCAGAGCTGATGCAGGCTGGCGAAGGCCAACTCCATCTCGGACTCCACGCCGGCTGCTCGTACCACGGTCGCTTCCGCCGCTGAGTGGATCAGATACTCGAGCAGCGCGGTCTTGCCGATTCCCGCCTCCCCGCGCAGGACCAGCGAGCGGCTTTGGCCCCGGCGGACGTCCCCGAGGAACTCGTCGAGCACCTCGCGCTCACTGGCTCGGCCGAGCAGCCGTGGCGGTTGCGGACGATCGTTCCTCATTCTCTTCCGCGGTGACCGTCTGGCGTTTCCGAAACGCCGATCGTTAGCGAACTCTTACGTCGGGGAGAAGGTACACCGGCCCCGCTGAGCGCGCTAGTGGGGGATGGGCTCTGAGGTTGGCAGCGCGTCCGTCAGCTGATGCCGCGATTGGATGTCGAGCTTTCCGAACACCTTGTGCAGGTGGTACTCGACCGTGCGGGGGCTGATGAACAACCGCGCGCCGATATCGGGGTTCGACAGGCCGTCACGCGCCAGCAGCGCGATCTGCAACTCCTGGGCAGTGAGCTCGTCGCGGGTGTCCTCCGTACGCTTTCGAGCTGTTTCACCGGTGGCGAGCAGCTCACGGCCCGCGCGTGCTGCGAAGGCCTCGGCTCCCATCGACCTGAACATCGCCTGGGCGACTCGCAACTCGTCACGGGCGTCGATTCGGTGCCTGTGGCGCCGCAGCCACTCGCCATAGAGCAGGTGAGCCCGTGCCTGCTCGACTGCCGCGCGAGAGTGTCCGAGCCTGTCGATCGCCTCGCGGTACAGCCGTTCGGCAGCGTGGCCCTCACTCAGCAACGCTCGGGACCGGGCGTCGATACCGAGCGCCAGCTCTGTGCCCGCAGCGCGCGCTCGTTCAGACAACTGCCCACTCGCGGCGCTCGCCCGCTCGACCTCTCCGCAGCGAATCGCGGCCTCGACGAGCTCGGGCATCGACCACACCGAGACCAGCAGTTCATCCCGTTTGCTGGCACTTTGTGCAGGCGTCACGGCGGCCTCGTAGCGCCCGAGGCCGTTGTAGAGAACA
>Ga0335069_10013053_pt1 | contig 11676 bp, 10 predicted proteins | sample Lox_Sample_11_FD_206714 | JGI IMG/M metagenome (GOLD analysis project Ga0335069, IMG submission 206714) | Soil microbial communities from Loxahatchee National Wildlife Refuge, Florida, United States - Lox_Sample_1.1 | ecosystem: Environmental > Terrestrial > Soil > Wetlands | place: USA...
GAGATTGATTTGCGTCAACTTAATCTCGACGAGATCCTCTTGATAGTCATTGGTGATGTTCTTGGTCGACGGGTTCATCGAGGTGACGTGTTCGCGGCCCACAGCCTGCGCGATCGTGTTGTCGAGGTAGGCAAATAGCGAGAAGCTCGGATCGGCGGGAGCGATACCAGCTTTGTTGGCCTCGAGGCGGCGCAGGAGGTCGAGATAGAGGTCGCGTTGCTTCAGGATTTCGCGCAAGTCTTTTTCTTTGGTGGTGATCCGGCGAGCCGTAAGCTCGCGACCGCTCTGCACCGGCTCCCAGACGAAGCTGTACAATGAAATGACCACCACACTGACAACGGCCAGGCCGAGCAGCAAGCGCTCGCGCGGTGCCAAGCGATTGAAGGACACCAGGAGGGCACGCGGATCGTACTTCATGGGTGTGCCGTTCCTCCGGTGCTTCCACCTTCCTTGCCGAGTGCGAGAACCAGTCGGAAATCCACCTTGCCGTCGGGCGAGCTCTTCACATCTTTCACCTGAACGTCGGCAAAGTAATGCGTGTTGATCAACTGTTGCTTGATGGTGTCAGCTGCCTCGAAGGAGGCGGTCTTGGCTTTGACGCGTACCGCCTCGGGTTCCATGACGTACTCATCGACATCGAGCGGCACCGAGTCCGGGATCGCGCCCGCAATGGTTCGCATGACGTCGATCGCCGTCGCACCGTTGGCCGGCGCCAGGCCGGCAAGAATCGTCAGCCGCTTTTGTGCGGCGTCGATCTCAGTCTGCAATTGGGCACGTGCATCGGTGATGCGCTGAACATCGGGCAGCGTCCGACTGAAGACATTGCGGATCTGGCCCTCGATCAGACCGAGGCGGCTGGCGAGCTGCTCGTATTGCATATACGTGTTGGCCATTGCCAACACGACAACCAGCGCGGCGAGCGCTCCGGTCCGCCAGAGCGCGCGCCGCATTTCATCTTGACCGCGGTGATAGGCGAACTCCCCTTGGCGGAAGTTCACGCCGACGGCATCGTTCGGCGCCACCTCGCGCAGCGCAAGTCCGAGCGTACACGCGAACTCCGGCAACTGGCCCACCAAAGGCTGAGGAACGTTGCGCAGCGGTGAGGCATCCAATCGACGTACCAGCATGTCGCTGGTCGCGGCCAATGCGTGCGTCAATTGGTCGAAGTGCGGGCCATCGCCGGCCACAATGCACGGCAACCCTTCGTCCAGCGGTGCACCGTTGAGCGCCAACAGGGTCCAGCGGACGTCAACGACCTGCGCGGCGACGTCACTCGCGGCCACCACCAGGTGCCCGTTGCCGGCGGCGGTCGTCTCAGCAGCACCTCCCAGCGGCAAGTTGACGAGCGTTCGCAATCCAACGAGCTGCCGATTACGGTACAGCGCTACCAGTATGCGGCGCACCGTACCGCCGATATAGACGAACGTTTCAGGCAACTCCGGTCCCAGTAGGCTGAGGACATTCAGCGTCGTCAGCGGCGCCAGATCGATGATCTTGGGATCGAGACCGGCTTCGCTCAGGAGCTTGAGGTGCTCTTCGAGATCTTTCCGCTGCACCAGCGCCGCCAGCACATTGCAGCCCGACCGATCGCGATAGAGCACGTGGTAATCGACCACCACCTCGTCGAGCCCGAATGGCACTTGGTTTTCGAGCTCGAAAGGTACGGTCTGGTCGAGACGCTTGCGATCACGGAACGGCAGGAAGAACGTCCGCCACGAGACCAGATCGCCGGGAAGCGACGACAGCACGGTGGTCGCCTCGAGTTCGTGGCGTTGGAGAAAGCCGCGCAGCTGCTCAGCGAGACTGCCATCGGCAGCAACGACGGGCTCGCGATAGAAGCCGATGACCTTGTAGTCTCGAAAGCTGGTCTCGAGAACCGCCGCCTTCAATTCGTGCGCATCAAGCTCGAGCGCCAACACCCGTTGTGGCATACCGATCGTATCCGCCTATTTTTCAATATCCAGGGGCAACTTGCTGGTCGTCGGTTCCGGACCCCTGATCCCCCTGTGGCTGAAACAGCACCGCCCCACCTTCCTTTTGCCAATCCAATTGGGTCAAAGTCCAGGGCACGGTACTGGCGCCAGTTCCTTGCGGTGTCGCCCGCCGGGTGCGGCGGACCAGCATTCTTGCGGAGCGGCTGATACCGCCACGGCCTGTAGCTGGATTGGGGTTCACAACGCCACTGGCGCTCACCTCGAAGAACTGACTGGTCACACCCAACATGGCACCCGCATAGTTGCGTGACGTCGCCCCGGGCTTGTTGAGACCGCCCACCAGCGAAACCAGGTCCGGCTGTTTGAGCGGCGTCTGACTGCGTTGCGACATGATGTTGCTCACTGCTTCGTCGTCACCGACGATGGCACTCAGGACAGAAACCGGAGCCGTATTCGCATTGACGCGCTGCTGCGCGCCCGCACCGGACACCGGCAGCGCTGTCAGCACCGGGCGTAGCTTGCGAAGCGCACTTTGTGTCAGCCCCGGGATCACCGCGGCATCGTCCAGTGACGCGAACTCCAACTGCTGTAGCTGCGAACTCGTAACCGCGTCAGGGGTCGGAACGAGCCCCGTCGTGAGCGCCGGCGTCTGCCCCGGAGTGGTCACGACGCCACCAGCACTCGTCGGAGAAAATCTCGCCTGGAACACCGCATCCCAGTACTCGAGCACCTGATCGGCAATTGTCGGTTCAAGGCCACGTGCCGCCAAGAGCGTCTCGAATGCCGTCTTCCAGTCAATGAGAGGGTGCGGTTGGGTGTTGGGATCGCCGTCACGCGTTTTTTTCCAGTTGGTCCATTCCTGTGGGGTGCGAAACCGTACCAAGTTGAGATTCAGCTTACCACCCTCATCGACAATCTGCACTCGCAGGCGCATGTTTTGCGGCAGCAGTACCTGACCGGTGGTCTCGTCGATGCGGCAGGAGTGACCATCCGTACCGGGATCCGGACACCAGTCCTCGGTAAACGCATCCACTGCGGGATCCTGATCGTGGAGCAAGAACGCCTCCCCGAGATTGATCCCCGAGCGCGCCAGCAGCGAGGCCTGCAAGCCGCTCAACGCGTTGTGAGCCATGTGCTGGTCGATCTGCACCGAGTAAGTAAACTCGATGACCGTGATCGTCAGCAGAGCAACCACCAGCAGGGTGACCACCAAGGCAATACCGCGTTGATTGGTGATCACGACAGTCACCGGCCGGGCGTCGGAACGAGATTGGCCAATGGCAGGTCGACGATCGGCGTGAAGTCGTGCACCCCACCCAGATTATCGGCCAGAAAGAGTGTGATCTCCACAGCGCCGGGGAGGCTGGACGGCCCTTGTTGGCCCGGACGGACAACCGTCGTATCCCACGAGTCTACAAACTGACCGGTTTGATCCACGTAGCGAAAGCGCAACCCGGCCACTTGGTCGATAAGGTGCGTCGCTGCGACGGCGGGCTGCGGTGCGCCCCCGCCATCAGTCGCGGTGCTGTCGCCGGTTCCGGTATCCCCGGTGCCAGTATCTGCCGCCGGATCGGTGAGCAACTGTTCTTGTCGCAGCAGGGCGTACAGGTTCGGTGTGTCCTTAACGGGGTCGAGTGAATACGACACCAATGCACGCCCGCCGCGTACCTGTCCGCTGCTCTGCGGCCGACGGATAACGACGTCGAACTGCACTGCATCGGTAGGGACGCGTTCGTTCCCGGGCACACCTATGAAGCCGATGTTGCGCCCGGCTGTAGGCGGTAGCGCTCCCTCGATCTCATCGGCCATCTGCAGAACCTTCTCGCGCCCTGACGCGTACAAGTCGGCACGCTCCTCAGCGTGATTCTTGGCGTAGAGGGCCCGCGACAGCACGCCGTAAACGGTGACCAAAACGATACCAAGAATGGCCGTGGCCACCATAATCTCGAGCAGCGTAAAGCCACGCTGCGCTCTATCAGGCAGCGGGGTCACGGACGAAGTACACAACCTCGCAGGCGCTCGGATTGCGCTCATCAAAGACGACGCGAACGATTACCTCGCGCACTTCGTCGAGGCCGGTGGTAAGGACCTGGCGCTCAAACCGATATCCAGGATATCCTTCGAACGTGCCGTGTGAGTCACCCAGCTGCTGCAGGCCGCCGGAGTTCACCTCGAATTGCATCTGGCTGATCATCTCGCGGGCCAACAGCGTGGCGCGGGTGAGTTGTTGATCGCGCGCCACGGCCTTGATGTTGTGTCCGTGCAGTCCGAGCAGCGGAACGAAAGCGAAAGCGATGACCGTCAGGGCAACCAGCACTTCGATCAGGGTGAAGCCGGCCTCGCGTTGGTGTCGCCACGGCGCGGGGTATTCCAAACTAGCTGCCATATTCCACGTCCCGATAGCCGGGGGTCATGTTGAGTCGGTAGTTCATCGGATTAAGCCAGAGCGTATACGCCTCTTTCGGCGTCGCCAGATGAATCACCGTCACGTCGACTGAGCCATCGGGATAGAAGACGGTGTAAACCTGCCCTTGATTCACTTTGCCCGCCAGGGTCGGCAGGACAATGTCGGCAATACCAACCGGCTCTTTCAACTGCGTCCCGCGCGCCAGCTGGCCGAGCTCATGCACAAAGTCACCGAGGTCGGCCGACTCATCGGCGGTCACCCAATAGCGTTGTGCGCTGATATCGTAGTTGAGCCGGTACGCACATCCGTTCAGCGCGGCCTCACTACGCAGCAGCCGAAAGATGTTCACTAAGCGGTTTGATTGTGCCATCAACTCCGCGCGTCCGGGATCACGCAGCCGCGGCAGCGCCAGCATCAGAATGACCGCCATGATGAGGAGCACCAGTGAGATCTCGAGCAGTGTGAAGCCCGCGTTTCCGCTCCGCACCGCTCGGCGGCGCCCGCCGTCGATGCTACTGCTGGCGGCTGTCGATGTCGGCATTCTTGCCTTCACCGCCCTCCTGGCCGTCACCACCGTAGGACTTGACGATATACTCCTGTCCGTCACTGAAGTATGCATACGGGTTACCCCACGGGTCCACCGGGAGCCTGTCCAGGTACCCGTCCGGGTTCCAGTTGCGCGCCGCGTTGCCGCCCTCGGGTCGCTGTACGAGGGCCTGCAGGCCTTGTCCGGTGGACGGGTAAAAGCCGTTGTCCAGCTTGAACAAGTGCAGGGCTTCTTCGATGCCTTTGATGTCTGCCAAGGCCTTGGTGCGCCGTGCCTCATCGGTCCGGCCAATGATCTTGGGCGCCACCAGGGTGACGAGCAACCCAAGAATGAAAACGACGACCATGATTTCGATGAGCGTAAAGCCGCTGTCGTCGCGCAGACGCTGCATGGCACTATCCCTCCGGATTAGACTGACAAATCAAAACGTTAACACCCGCCCGAAGGCGTTTCAATGCACCAGCTGATTGAGCTCGAAGATGGGCAGCAAGATGGCCATGACGATGAAGAGGACAACGCCGCCGCCGATCAGGATCATCACCGGTTCCAGGATACTGGTGACAGCCGTCACCGACGATTCCACCTCGCGGTCGTAGGCGTCAGCCGCCTTGGCGAGCATCGATTCGAGCTCGCCGCTCTTCTCCCCGACGGCGATCATGTGCACCAGCATGGCGGGGAAGAGGCCGCTCTTCTTTAGAGGTGGTGCAATGCTCTGACCCTCGCGAATGCTGGAGCGCGCATCGTCGATCGCATTGCTCAGCACGGTGTTGCTCACCACATTCTTCACGATCTCGAGCGCCGTCAGCAACGTGATGCCGCTGGTAAGCAGCGTCGACAACGTGCGCGCAAAGCGCGCCAGCGCCACCTTCTTGATGAGCTTGCCGACGTAGGGAATGGCGAGCACGAAGCGGTCGAACCGCAGACGTCCCGCCGGCGTACGCGTGCTCACGCGGATCGAAACGGCAACCACCGTAATGACCCCGAGAACCAGCCACCAGTACTCCTGCATAAAACCACTAATGGCGAGGAGAATCGTGGTCATCAGCGGCAGCGTCGCTTGGTTCTCGGTGAACAGTTTGGTGACTTTCGGGACAACGTAGGAGAGCAGGAAGAACAAGATGGCCGCGCCGGCGACACCCATCAAGGTTGGGTACGTCAGGGCGCTGCGCACCTTGTCGCGCAGCGCAGCATAGTTTTCCGTGTAGTCCGCAAGGCGCATGAGCACGATATCCAGGGAGCCGCTGGCTTCCCCGGCGCGCACCATGTTGACGTAGAGGTCGGTGAAAACACGGGGATGTCCCTTGAGGGCGTCGGCCAGCGATGTGCCTTCCGTCACCTGCTCGCGCACCTGCGACAGCATGCGCTTGATGCGTGCGTTCTCCACTTGCTCGATGAGCGCCGAGAGGCAATCAACTAGCGGCAGGCCTGCACCCACCAGGGTCGACAATTGGCGCGTCAGCAATGCCAAGTCCTGGGGGCTGATGCGCTCAGGCTGAACTCCGTGCGCGCGGCGGCGACGGCTTTCTTTGATTTCCGGTGTTCCTCCGTCACGTCGGTGGGAAAGATCCCATCGCGACGGAGTTTGAGGCGCGCACCTTTCGGGTTGTCGGCGTCAACGATACCGCTGACCGCCTTCCCCTGGTTGCTCAGGCCCTTGTACGCATAAACTGGCATCGTTCGCCTTTACCGACGTGAATCACTCGTCGAAATTCGACCCGCCCCGGTGGTGCAGCCAACAGCCCGGAATGCAGCAATAGGCCGAAACCCCCTACACAAGGTCTTCCTGCGTCACGCGCAGGATCTCCTCGATCGTCGTGATCCCTTCGACTACCTTGTCCGCCCCGTCTTCACGCAGCGTATTCATGCCCTTGGCGGTCGCCGCACGCCGAATGGTGGCGGCATCGGCGCTTTTCATGACCAACGAACGGATTTCGTCGTCGACCACCAGGAGTTCGTGGATGCCGGTTCGGCCCCGATAGCCCGTGCGCTTGCATTGCGTGCAGCCTTCGCCCGGCTTGTACACGGTCTTCCCCAGCATCCGTTGCGGCGAGATGCCAAGCTCCTCCATTTCCTCGCGCGTCGGCTGATAGGGTTCACGACATGACGGGCACACGCGGCGGACAAGACGTTGCGCCATCACCGCGATCACAGAGGACGAAACGAGGAACGGCTCGATGCCCATGTCCAGTAGCCGAGTCATGGCGCCGAAGGAGTCGTTGGTGTGCAAGGTAGAAAACACCAGGTGGCCGGTCAGTGCTGCTTGGATGGCGATTTCCGCCGTCTCCAGGTCGCGAATCTCACCGACCATGATCACGTCGGGATCCTGGCGCAGGATCGACCGCAGGCCGCTGGCAAAGGTCAGCTCGATCTTGGGATTCACCTGGATCTGACCGATGCCATGGAGCTGATACTCGATCGGGTCCTCAATGGTGATGATGTTCTTGTCGATGGTGTTGATCACGGACAAACCCGCGTACAAGGTCGTCGTCTTCCCGCTGCCGGTGGGCCCGGTCACCAAGAGGATCCCATGACTCTGCTTGATGAGTTTGTTTACGAGGTCCAACTTGATACCCGCCAGTCCGAGCTCTTCGAGCTTCAAGACGGTGGTCGCCTTATCGAGCAAACGCATCACGACGCGCTCGCCGAATGCGGTGGGTACGATCGAGACGCGGATGTCGATGTCCTTACCCGCCAAGCGGATGCGGATACGGCCGTCTTGGGGCAAACGCTTCTCGGCAATGTTGAGCCCTGCCATGATCTTCACCCGGGAGATAATGACCGGCTGGAAGCGCTTTGGGGGCGAGAGGATGTCGTAAAGTACGCCGTCAATCCGGAAGCGCACTGCGAGGTCGCGTTCGTATGGCTCGATGTGGATGTCGCTGGCGCGGTCCTTCGCCGCTTGGAAGAGCAGCGAGTTGACGAGACGGATGATCGGCGCCTCGTCGTCCGACTCGAGCAAATCACGCGGTTCTTCGAGGTCGGTCGCCATGAGGTCCAAGCGTTCCTCATCGAGCCCGTCCATGAGTTCCGACGCCGAACCCGACGCCATATCGTAGGCGCGGTTGATGGCATCGACGATCACCGGGCCCGGCGCCACCATGACCCGAATGGGTTTGCGTAGCAGCAGGCGTACATCATCAAGGGGCCCGAGACTGGCAGGATCGGCGGTCGCCACGACCACCGTTTCGCCCTCCCGACCCACTGGCAGCAGCAGGCACTTCTTGGCGAAGTTGATCGGCAATTGGTTGATCAAATCGGGCACGCCGCCATCGTCAGGCAGGCGCTCGCTGAACGGCAGGCCGAAATGTTTGGCGAGCGTCTCCGCCCAGGTGCCGGGGTCGATAGCACCCATCTCCTGAAGAACATCGCCCAATCCCTTGCCGTCGCGTTGGCGCTCCCGCGCCTTGTCGAGGGTTTCCTCAGAAATCGTGCCTTGCTCAATGAGAAAGGCTTCCAGCGATCGTGCAGCGACGGCCATAAAGGATTAGTTGAGGGCTTCCCAGCTGGCGGTCTTCAATGTGTCCGGCTCCGTCGGCTCTCGCCAGTGCAGGAAGGTGCGTGGTTCCTCGCTCACCTTGAGCCCCTCTGGGTACGCGGCAAAGGCCTCGTCCGGCGTCGCGAAGACGTCTAGGCATTCAAAAATAGCAGTGTAATTGTCGGTTCGAAAGCGATACGTACCGCCCATGCGGAAGAAGTTCGCCAGGGGCGCGTCCAGAGGCACCGCCAAGGCCAGCAGTCCGTTGCTCGTCGTCAGGCTGTCGGGCGGCGTGCCGAACTCCCAGAGGGACGCCATCAACGCGTATTGATCCGCGCCTGAGCGAGTCGCTGATGGCCGTGACACCTGCGCCAATTGTTCCGCACGGGGCGCTTTCGATTTCGCCTTGGGCTCCGTAGCCGCATTGTCTTCGGGCTCCGGTTCGAGCGAGGGCCGCGACTCCCACGAGGGCGCGTACAACTGTTCCCAATGCGGGGCGCGGAGGCCACGATCCTCGAACGGCTTGCGCATCTTCTCGTCGCGCTCTTCCACCGACAAATTCCGCGCTTCGCGCTCGTTGCGAATGATGTGCGGCGTCAGGAAGATCAGCAAGTTGACTTTGTCATCGCTCGAGTGGGTGAAGGTGAAGAAATTGCCGATGACCGGAATTTCGCTCAAGTACGGTACCCCGGTTTTTGCCTTCGTGCGGGCGTCCGAGATCAGGCCCCCGATCACAATGGTTTGACCGTTCTTAGCAACTACGGTCGTGGTCGCCGAACGAATGGTGGTGGTCGGACCCAGTGTGGGGCTGGAGGAAATCACCGCCGAGACCTCTTCGTAGATGTCGAGTCGCACGGTGCCCCCCTCGGAGATTTGCGGGGTGAGCTGCAACGAGATACCGACATTTTGGCGGTCGATCGTATTGAACGTGTTCTGCAAATTGACCGCGTTGCTCGCCGTACCGGTGATGAACGGTACGTTTTCACCCGAGATGATCTGCGCGTTCTGGTTATCCATCGTGAGCAGCGTGGGCGCCGAGAGGATGTTGGCGTCGCTGTCCTGCGACAAAGCAGTGAGTAACGCCTGCTGCGCCGGTACAGTTACTCCGTTGACCGTGACCGTCTGGCTGCTGGCAGCCGCCAGGATCAAGCCCTGCAGGCTGGCTGGATTCAAGAGGCTGTTGATGTTTCCGCTCAGATTTGTGCGGGCGATCCCGACCCCGTTGTTCAGACTTGTAGCCCCCTGAAACTCGATGCCGAGATCTCGCGTGTGATTGAGCGAAATCTCCGCAATGATGGCCTCGACGTAGACTTGGCGTCGACGCACATCGATCTTGTCGATCACGTCCTTCAGCGTCTCGAAATCGCGGGGCGAGGCATCGATAATCAAAGCGTTCGTGGCAGGATCAGCCGTCATACGGATGGCACTCTCGAACTCACTCCCGGGTTGTCCCGGCGCGGCCCCCCCGGTCCCGCCGATACCGCCAACGCCGCCCGCTCCGCCAATGCCCCCCAGGCCGCGCTGCGCGTTGCGGCCAAGGCCCGTCTGGCCGATGCCACCAAGGCCACCGCCGGAACCGAATCCACCGCCCCCACCAAAGCCGCCCAAGCCCGTTTGTCCAACACCACCGAGGCCGCCACCAGCCCCGAAGCCTCCCAGGCCCGCCGTGCCGCCGAAGTTTCCAAGACTGCCTCCCAAACTTCCAGCTCCGAGGGTATTTCTCCCAAAGGCTCCTCCCCGCGTGCCGCCCAGGCCACCCAGACCGTAGCCACCGAAACTGCCGCCTCCGACCAGCGAGCTGAGAACAGCCGTTGCTTCGATGGCATTGGCATACTTCAGATAATAGACGTGGATACGTCCGGTGCCGAGCGGTAGCGGCACGTCGAGGCGCGGGATGAGGTCCTTGATCCGATGCATCTCGACTGGTCCCGCCATGACGATCAGCGCGTTGGTGCGCTCGTCCGGAATGATCTTGAAAGCATGCTCGGCGGTCGTGCCACCGGTGACCGCGGCGGGCGCCGCGCCTGGTTGCCCAGCTGGTCGTGGTGCGGCGCCGCGGCGGAGACGCGCATCGGGCGCGGCTCCGGGCTGCGTCGCAGTCCCCGCAGCTCCCGAACTTTCCGGCGGAGCTAGCAACTGCTGCAACAGCGACGCGATATCAGTGGCGTAGGCGTGGTTGATGCGGATGACTTCGATCTCCTGCTCGAAACCCTCGACGTCAAGTTGCTTCAGAATGGCCACCAATCGATCAGTCTGCGCCGCGGTATCGATGAGGATGAGGGTGTTGGTTGCAGCGTACGCCGCCAGCAGGCCATCGGGCGATACCAACGGCTGTAGCACCGCAACCATGTTGTTGGCATCGACGTACTTGAGTGGGATCAGACGGGTGATGAACTCGTCGGACGGTTCGGGGCTCTGCTTCGGGAGGACCGTTTCGAGCGTTGAGCTCCTCGCCTCCTTCGTCGCTACAATTTTGATTACCGCCCCGGAAGGGACCGTCGTGAAACCTTTGACCTGCAGGACCGATTGGAAGACGAGGTACGCCTCATCAACTGAGATCTTCGATGGGGAGATGATGGTGATCTTGCCGCGCACCTTTTCATCGATGATGAAGTTCTTGCCGGTGATCTCGCTGATGAACTTGACCAGGACGCTAATGTCGACGTCCTGAAAATCCATTGTGATCTGGCGTTCGTTGGCGTCCTTTTCGCTTCCGCCTGCGGGAGGCACCCCCTGCGCCACAGCCGATCCATCTATGCCGCACCAGGATGCAACCATCACCCATCCCAGGACGACCAGGCGTATCATCACGTACCGCATACCACCCCTCATTCGACCTATTGGAATTGATAGCTCAAGGTCTTGTTCTCTTTGTTGCGGAGGATGTCGACGTTGATGTTTCCCTCGCTCCGCAGCTGCTGGAACAGCGCCAACGCCTTGGCCGGATCGGACAGATCGGAGCCGTTGATCCGCTGGATGACGTCGCCATTTACCAAACCGATCTGGTCGAAGATGCTACCTTGTCGAATCGCGAACAAGCGGAAGCCAACTGATTTCCCGCCTTCGAAGTGCGGCACCGCACGGATCTGCGTGAACAACTGGTTCATATTGTCGAGGGCGGAGTCGACCTCGCTGCGGTCGATTTGATATTGATCGTCACTCACCTTCCGAATGTGCGGATTTGCGCCGCCCGCCGCCGAGCCGGCCGCGGCATTGGCAGGCGCCGCCGGCGGAACTGAGCGCGCGGGCACTACGCCACCCGGAGTCGATCCACCCTGCGGCGGCACCAAATCGAGAATCTCGTCCTTCCCGT
>Ga0335069_10013055_pt1 | contig 11675 bp, 12 predicted proteins | sample Lox_Sample_11_FD_206714 | JGI IMG/M metagenome (GOLD analysis project Ga0335069, IMG submission 206714) | Soil microbial communities from Loxahatchee National Wildlife Refuge, Florida, United States - Lox_Sample_1.1 | ecosystem: Environmental > Terrestrial > Soil > Wetlands | place: USA...
CTCCAGTACGACGTTGCGGCCCTTGGGACCCAACGTCACCTTTACCGCGTCGGCGAGGGCGTTGAGGCCCCGCTCGAGGCCGCGACGGGCCTCTTCGTCGTACGCAATTGTCTTGGCCATTGCGAAGTGATTCCTCCGGATCGGGAATGAAACTGGGGTCACCGGGTGACGACAACCCCATTACTTACGCCGGCCGGGTGCAGTGCCCGCGACGGACGACCAGGCTGGCCTCACCGTCCCGACCTGGCACTCACGGGTCGCGAGTGCCAAAGTCATTCTTAGCACTCGCCTATGCCGAGTGCAAGAACGGCCGGGGTTATCGCGCAGCGCGTAATCCGTCGATGACGACGTCGGTCGCCCGCCCGGCCAGCGCCGAGTCGTACGCCTGCATGGCCTGGCACCCGATGAGTATCGCCTTGAGATCGGCCATCTCGATGTCCCGCCGCGCCGTGCCCGCTTCCTGCGCGGCGCGCAGCAGCTCGCCGAGCATGGCCTTGAAGGCGTCTTCGGCCTCGGGCGCGGCGCAGGCGATGTCGATTCCGTACCCGGCCAGTGCGTCGACCAGGCCGCGGTCGGCCGCCCCCCACCGCAGCACCATCGAGCGCAGGAAGGCGAAGAGCGCCTCACCGGCCCCCTCGGTCTCCAGCAGGGCGTGGCCGTCGGCAACGAGGCGCTGCATACGGTCTTCGATGACCGCCGCAAACAGCGCCTCCTTGGTCGGGAAGTGCCGGTACACGGTGCCCGCGCCCACGCCGGCGCGCCGGGCGATCTCGTCGATCGCCACCGACAGGCCCTCGGCCGCGAAGGTCTCGTAGGCGACGTCCAGCACGCGCGCGCGGTTGCGCGCCGCGTCGGCGCGCAGCGGCCGTGCCGGTTGCGCCATCTGTATCACCCACCCATCTTCAATAGACATTGCAAACCGGGGCGTGCGTTCCGCATAGTTGCGAGCAACCGGAGCGCTCGCCCCGTTTACCTTACTAATCGAGGAGCTTTGCCGTGCCCCTTTCGAACGCCAAGTGGACCGCCGCGGACATTCCCGACCAGACGGGCCGCGTCGCCGTCATCACCGGAGCCAACACCGGCCTCGGCTACGAGACCGCCCTGGCCCTGGCCGAAAAGGGCGCCCACGTGGTGCTGGCGGTGCGCAACCTCGACAAGGGCAAGGACGCCGCGGCCCGGATCACCGCGAACAGCCCGCGCGCCGACGTCGCGCTGACCGAGCTCGACCTGACCTCGCTGGACTCCGTCCGCGCCGCGGCCGACCAGCTGCGCTCCGCGCACGACCGCATCGACCTGCTGATCAACAACGCGGGCGTGATGTGGGCGCCCAAGTCGGCCACCAAGGACGGCTTCGAGCTGCAATTCGGCACCAATCACCTCGGCCACTTCGCCTTCACCGGGCTGCTGCTGGACCGGCTGCTGCCCGTCGCCGGCTCCCGGGTCGTGACCGTCAGCAGCATGGGCCACCGCATCCGCGCCGACATCCACTTCGACGACCTGCAGTGGGAACGCCGCTACAGCCGGGTGGGCGCGTACGGGCAGTCCAAGCTGGCCAACCTGCTGTTCACCTACGAACTGCAGCGACGGCTCGCACCCCACGAGACGACGATCGCCGTGGCCGCCCACCCCGCGGCTCCCGCTCCGAACTGACCCGCAACCTGCCCCCCGCGCTGACCCTCGTCGCGTCGGCGCTGATGCCGCTGTTCCAGGGACCGGACATGGGCGCCCTGCCGACACTGCGCGCCGCGACCGATCCCGGCGTGCTCGGCGGCCAGTACTACGGCCCCGACGGATTCGGCGAGCAACGCGGCTACCCGAAAGTCGTTGCGTCCAGCGAGAAGTCGCACGACGCCGCCGTGCAGCACCGGCTGTGGGCCGTCTCCGAGGAGCTCACCGGGGTCGTCTATCCCTTGGACTGACCCGGTCTGACCGGCCGGCCCCGCCCCATTTAGGGCAGGTCGAGCAGCTGCTCGTAGAAGCCGCCGAAGCCGCGGACGCGATCGATCAGATGGATTTCGAGGATCCAGTGGCACATGCGGCCGGTCGGGTCGCTGCGCCGCATCGGCTTGTCTGAGCCGGGCATGATGTACCACTCGACCCCGTCACCGGCGATCTTCTTGTGCGGAAACTCCCCCACCAGATGGCCGGCGATGTGGCTGCCCCACTCGAAGCCCTCGACGCGGGCCACATCGACGACGTGCTCGAACAACTGCGCGCCGGTGACGTCGGGGTGATCGTCGAAATAGCCCCGCCCGGCCTGCCACACCCGCGGCAGCGCGTCCCGGAGGGCCATCTTGTCCGGATCGTCGCCCAGAACGAACGTGCGTCCGAAGTCGGCCTCCCATTCCCCGAAGATCGGTCCCAGGTCGAGGTAGGCGATGTCGTCCGCGGCGATCGCCCGGTCCGGCGGGTGTTCCTTGAAGGGCTGCAGAGTGTTCTCACCGGCCCGCACGATCCGGCGATGCCAGTGCCGGGTCACCCCGAACATCTCCGCGGCGAGGCGGGCGATCTCGCCGGACAGCTCCTCCTCGCGGACGCCGGGGCGAATCATGGCGCACCGTTCGATCTCCGCGAACAGCTGCGAAGCCTTGCTCTGGGCGTCGAGAAGCCGTGCTACCCGCAGCTGTTCGTCGGCAGCCCCCACACCAGCGATGCTAACTGGCAGGCTGGGGAGATGTCCCTCGCCGTTCCGCCCTATCCACCGCCCCGGTACACCAAGGACGAGCCGGAGGTCAGCGCCCGGCTCAGGCGAGCTCCCGAAAATGGAGGGGCGCCGCCGGACTACGAAACCTTCGGGACGAAGTACCACTACCTGGCCGACCAGCAGGCCACCGGCGGCGATTACGGCCTGTACCGGGTCGACATCGCCCCGGCCGGCGGCGGGCCCCCCGCCCACTTCCACCGGGCTATGTCCGAGGCGTTCTTCGTCCTGTCCGGGACGATGAAGCTCTTCGACGGCAACGAGTGGGTCGACGGCCATCCGGGCGATTTCCTCTACGTCCCGCCCGGCGGCGTGCACGGTTTCCGCAACGAGGCGGACCAGCCGGCCTCGGTGCTGATGTTGTTCGCTCCCGGGGCGCCGCGGGAGGCCTACTTCGAGGGCTTCGGGGCGCTGGCCGACATGACCGACGACGAGCGCCGGGAGTGGTTCATCCGCCACGACAACTACTGGGTGCAGTAGGCCGAGTTAATGGTGAGCGAACTTTCGGTGCCCGGCAGCGATGCGCGGCGCGGGTGCTCGTAGGGTTTGGCCGTGCAGAGGAGGTCGAAGCGGTCCGCGGCGTGGCTGCGGATGAAGGTGGAGACGGCATTCAGCGCCCCGGCCAGGACCGGCGACCGGGTGAAGCGGCCGAGACGCCCGGGGCTGGCGGGTTTGCGGCGACAATCACCGGCGTCGGGCGGGCTCCGCCACGGTGGCGGACGTGGGCTGCCCGGCCGGGCCTCCGCGCCCTCGGGAGTTCGTGGCAATGGGGTGGCGCCGACCGCGCCCGCCCGGGGTCGCGGGCGCCGGCGCAGGCTCTCGGTCGGCTACCGGTCGAAGCGGTAGTCGGCGTCGACCAGCTCGCGGGTGCGTTCGTAGAACGTCCGCCCGCTGTATGGCAATTGCGTGACGACCTTCCCGCTGGGATGCCGGAAATAATTGGCGCAGGCGAGCCAGACCTTGCCCGCCATGGCGGCCTGGATCTCGTCGTTGTAGCGGCGCTGCGCGTCCGGGGTGACCTCGATCGTGCGCGCGCCGCGGCCGCCCATGACGTCGAGGATGTGGCGGACGAACGTGGTCTGCGCCTCGTGGATGTAGATGATCGAGTTGACGCCGTTGGTGTTCGGGCCGTACAGCGTGAAGAAGTTCGGATACCCGGCGATCAGCGTGCCGAGGTAGGCCTCCGCGCCGTCGCTCCACTCGTCGCGCAGGTGGCGGCCGCCGGTTCCGTACACGTCGATGCTCGCCAGGTAGTCGGCGGCCTTGAACCCGGTGCCGTAGATGATGGTATCGACGCGGTGCTCGACGCCGTCGGCGGTGAGCACCCCGCGCTCGGTCAGCTCCGCGATGGCGGTCGTCTCCAGGGCGACGTGGGGCAACGCGAAGGTGGGGTACCACTCGCGCGACATCAGCGGCCGCTTGCAGCCCGCGGGGTAGTCCGGCGTCAGCTTCGCGCGCAGGTCGGGGTCGGTCACCTTGCGCCTGAGGTAGCTGCGGGCGAGCTCGGTGGCCTCGCGCGTCTGGGCGGCGGCGGCGTCGAAGCTGGCCGATTCGTAGGCATCGAAGGCCTCGTCGCGCAGTTTGCGCGCAACCTCGGGGTGGCGTTCGAACTCGTCGTGCTGCTCAGGGGTGAACGGGAAGTCGAAGCGGGGCGCGATCCAGATCGGGGTGCGCTGAAAAACCGTGAGGTGCGCGGTCTTTGGCGCGATCGCGGGCACGTACTGGATGGCGCTGGCGCCGGTGCCGATGGACGCGACCCGCTCCCCGGCCGTCGACCTGCTGTGATCCCAACGGGCCGAATGGAATTGGCGACCGCGGAACCGTTGCGCCCCGGGAATGTCCGGAACGTGGGGCACGTCGAGCATCCCGACGGCGCTCACCACGACGTCGAAGTCGTGCTCGGCGCCGAGGTCGGTCGTCAGCGTCCACCGGCGCCGGTCGTCCGACCACCGCGCGGTCGCGACCGCGGTGCCGGCCCGCAGGTGTGGCCCCAGCCGGTGGTCGGTGGCCACCTTTTCCAGGTACGCCAGGATCTCGGGCTGGTTGGCGTAGGTCTTGCTCCACCGTGGGTTGGGCGCAAAGGAATACGAGTACAGGTGCGACGGCACGTCGCACGCCGCGCCGGGGAAAGTGTTGTGCCGCCAGGTCCCGCCGAAACCGTCGGCGCGGTCGAAGATGGTGAAGTCGTAGCCGCCCTGGGCCAGCTGGATTCCCATCGCGATGCCCCCGGCACCGGCGCCGATGATCCCTACCCTCGGCTTTATCCCCATTGCGCGAAGTACGGTCGTTCGGGCCGGCTCTTCTCCACGAGGATGAACACCACGCCCCACGGGTCGACGAACCAGGTGGTGCGCACCCGCGCGACATCGGCGATCCCGCTGACCAAGAACCGCACCCCCTTGCTCTCCAGTTCCGCGCGGGTGGCGTCGAGGTCCTCACAGATCAGCCCGACGTGCGACAGCCCGTGATCGGTCAGGGCCCGATCGGCACCCCCGCCGTCGACGTTGAGGTATTCGATCACCTCGAGCACCCGGTCGCCGTCGTCTCCGAAACCCACGATGGCCGCCTTCATGCTCGGGTCGGACACCAGCTCGCCCATGTCGTCGCGAATGGCATTACCGCTCGTGACGTACGGCGGCGACAGCACACGCAGGCCCAACACGTCGCGGTAGAACGCCACCGCGGCCTCGCAGTTGGGAACGCACACGCCGGTGTGGGCCAACCCGGTAATCACGTTCTCAACCTTACGTCGGAAGGCGGCCGATTCGGGAGCCTCGGGTCGGCCGATAATGGCCGGGTGCGATCGGTCGAAGAGCATCAGCGAGTCGTAGCGGAGATGATCCGCGCCCGCCCGGCGATCGCGGTCGCGCTGGCGGAGGCCCAGGGGCTGGTGCTGGCCGACGACGTACTCGCGCGGCTGGCGCTGCCGGTCTTCGACAACTCCGCGATGGATGGCTACGCGGTGCGCGCCGAGGACGTCGCGGCCGCCACGCCCGAACACCCGGTGGTGTTGCCGGTCGCCGAGGACATTCCGGCGGGGCGCACCGACGAGCTGACGCTTCGACCGAACACCGCGCACCGCATCATGACCGGCGCGCCGGTGCCGGCCGGGGCGACCGCCGTCGTGCCGGTCGAGGACACCGACGGCGGCCTGGAAAGCGGCGGGGCCTCGGTGGCGATCCGCAAACCCCGCCCGGGCGGCGCGCACATCCGGCGGGCGGGCGAGGACGTCGCCCCCGGCACCACGGTCCTGCGCAAGGGCCAGGTGGTGACGCCGGCCGTGCTCGGCCTGGCCGCGGCGCTGGGAATGGCGGAGCTGCCGGTGACTCCGCGCCAACGGGTGCTGGTGCTGTCCACCGGCTCGGAGCTGGTGGCGCCGGGCGATCCGTTGCGGCCGGGGCAGATCTACGAGTCCAACTCGATCATGCTGGCCGGGGCGGTCCGCGACGCCGGCGCCGAGGTGATCGCCGTCGCGACCGCGGAGGACGACGTCGCGCAGTTCAGCGCGCTGCTGGACCGGTACGCCGCGGACTGCGACCTGATCATCACCAGCGGCGGCGTCAGCGCGGGCGCCTACGAGGTCGTCAAGGACGCCTTCGGCCGCGACGGGGATCAGGGGGTGGAATTCGTCAAGGTGGCGATGCAGCCCGGCATGCCGCAGGGCATCGGGCGGGTGGGCGGCGCGACGATCGTCACCCTGCCCGGCAACCCGGTCAGCGCGCTGGTGTCCTTCGAGGTGTTCATCCGCCCCGCGCTGCGCCGGGCGATGGGCCTGCCCGACCCGGAGCGGCCGCACCGGCCGGCGGTGCTCGCCGAATCGCTGACCTCGCCGCGCGGCAAGCGCCAGTTCCGGCGCGCGATCCTGGACCGGGAGGCGCGGAGCGTCACCAGCTACGGCCCCCCCGCGTCACACCACTTGCGGTGGCTGGCATCGGCGAACGGGCTGCTGGACATCCCCGAGGACGTCGTCGAGGTACCCGAAGGGACCGAGCTGCAGGTCTGGGATCTGAGCTAAGCCTCGTCGAACGCGCCGGTGCAGCGGATCGCCGTCATCCAGGCCCGCCGGGGCCGCCAGGCGCCCGGGTTGGGTCCGGCCGCCCAGTCGGGGATCAGGCGCCGGGTCAGCGCCTCCACCACGACCAGGGCAACGACGCCGAGGACCGCCAATTGCGGGAGCAGGCCGATGCCCGCGCCGACGCACGCCGCACCGATGAGGGCCCCGGCCAACGCGCCGACGCTCCACATGCCGTGGAAGCGGGACATGATCGGGGCCCGCACGAGTCGCTCGACCGCGGCGGTGACCCCGATCTTGGCGCGGCCCGGAAGCGTCGCGCACCCGGCTGATTGCATTTCCAACCCATCGTTCCCCGTGCGCGCCCGTGCCAACCGCCGCGGGTTATCTAAGATGGCCGCGTGGCAAGACGCCCCCGCAGCCCTTCTTGTCAGGAAGGCCCCTCCTTCGAGGACCCGGCCTTCAGCCCGCAGCACGCCCTCGAGTTGGTGCGCTCCGCCGTTCCACCCGTTCACCCGGCCGGCCGGCCGTTCGTCGCCGCCGGCCTGGCGACGGCCCTCGCCGGTCGCCGCCACCGGTGGTTGCGCCGGGCGGGCCTGCTGGCCGCCGTCGCCTGCGCGGGCTTCTTCCGGCACCCCAAGCGGGTGCCGCCCACCCGGCCCGGGGCCGTCGTCGCGCCCGCCGACGGCGAGATCTGCGTGATCGACTCGGCGGTCCCGCCGGCCGAATTGAGCATGGGCGACGCGCCGTTGCCGCGGGTCAGCATCTTCCTGTCGCTGCTCGACGCCCACGTGCAACGGGCGCCGGTGAGCGGGGAGGTGGTCGCCGTGCAGCACCGCCCGGGCCGCTTCGGCTCGGCCGACCTGGCCGCGGCGAGCACCGAGAACGAGCGCACCAGCCTGCGGATCCGGACCGACCAAGGCGCCGAGGTGGTGGCGGTGCAGATCGCGGGGCTGCTGGCGCGCCGCATCATCTGCGACGCGCACGTCGGGGACAAGCTGTCGATCGGCGAGACCTACGGCCTGATCCGGTTCGGCTCCCGGCTGGACACCTACCTTCCGGCCGGGACCGAGCCGCTGGTCGCGGTGGGCCAGCGCGCGGTCGCCGGCGAGACCGTGCTGGCCGAACTGCCATGACCGACAAGCCCCGCGGCAGGCGGCCGGTGAACCTGCAGATCCTGCCCAGCGCGATGACGGTGCTGTCCATCTGCGCGGGGCTCACCTCCATCCGGTTTGCCCTGCAACACCAGCCGGTTCCCGCGATGGCGCTGATCGTCGCCGCGGCGATCCTGGACGGGCTCGACGGCCGGGTGGCCCGCATGCTCGACGCCCAGACGCGGATGGGCGCGGAAATCGACTCGCTGGCCGACGCGGTGAATTTCGGGGTGGCGCCCGCGCTGGTGCTCTACGTGTCGATGCTGTCGAAGTGGCCGGTCGGCTGGGTGGTGGTGCTGCTGTACGCGGTGTGCGTCGTGTTGCGGCTGGCGCGCTACAACGCGCTGGCCGACGACGGGACCCAGCCCGCCTACGCGCACGAATTCTTCGTCGGGATGCCCGCGCCGGCGGGTGCGGTCTCGATGATCGGCCTGATGGGACTCAAGCTGCAGTTCGGTGAGGGCTGGTGGACCTCGGTGTGGTTCCTTTGCATCTGGGTGGCCGGGACGTCGATGCTCATGGTCAGCGGGATCCCGATGAAAAAGATGCACGCGGTGCGGGTGCCGCCGCACTACGCCACCGCGGTGCTGCTGGTGCTGGTGCTCTTCGCCGCCGCCGCGGTGCTGGAGCCCTTCATCACGATCTGGGTGATCATCATCGCCTACCTGTGCCACGTCCCGTTCGCCGTCCGTAACAAGCGCTGGCTCGACAAGCACCCCGAGGTGTGGGGCGACCAGCCCAAGCAGCAGCGCGCCCTGCGGCGCGCCAACCGCCGGGCACACCCTAGCCGCCGGTCGATGACGCGGTTGGGGCTGCGGAAGCCGAGCGGGCGCCTGCGATGATCCCGGCCTCCGGCGAGGCCCGTCAGCTCACCCTCACCGCAAGGCTGAACACCAGCGCCGTCGACTCCCGCCGCGGCGTCGTCCGGCTGCATCCGAATGCCGTTGCGGCCCTTGGGATCCGGGAGTGGGACGCGGTGGCGCTCACCGGGTCGCGGACGACGGCCGCGGTCGCGGGCCTGACCGGCCCGGACACCCCGGTCGGCATCGTGCTGCTCGACGACGTGACGCTGTCCAACGCGGGGCTGCGGGAGGGCACCGAGGTGATCGTCAGCGCGGTCACCGTCTACGGCGCGCGGTCGGTGACGCTGTCCGGCTCGTCGATGGCCGCCGCCTCGATCACGCCGGTCACCCTGCGACAGGCGTTGCTGGGCAAGGTGATGACCGTCGGCGACGCCGTGTCGCTGCTGCCCCGCGACCTGGGGCCGGGGACCTCGACGTCGGCCGCCACCCGCGCGCTGGCGGCCTCGGTCGGGATCAGCTGGACCTCGGAGCTGCTGACCGTCACCGGCGTCGACCCCGAGGGACCGGTCAGCGTGCAGCCCAACTCGTTGGTCAGCTGGGGAATCGGCGCCGTGACGGCACCGCGCGAACAGCTGACCACCGGGACCCCGGAGATCCTCATCGAGGAGCTCAAGGGCTCGCAGCCGCAGGCCGCCAAGCTCGCCGAATGGCTCAAGCTCTCGCTCGATGAACCGCACCTGCTGAAGGCCCTGGGCGCCGGCGCCAATCTCGGGGTGCTGGTGTCGGGCCCGGCCGGTGTGGGCAAGGTGACGCTGGTGCGCGCGGTGTGCGACGGCCGCAGGCTGATCGAACTCGACGGCCCCGAGGTCGGCGCGCTCGCCGCCGACGACCGGCTGAAAACCGTTGCCGCCGCGGTGCAGAAGGTTCGCGACGGCGGCGGCATCCTGCTGATCGCCGACGTCGACGCGCTGCTTCCGGCCACCGCCGAGCCGGTGGCGGCGCTGATCCTGGGCGAGCTGCGCGCGGCCGTCGCCACCGCCGGCGTCGCGTTGATCGCCACCTCCGCTCACCCCGACCAGCTCGATGCCCGGCTGCGCGCCCCCGACCTGTGTGACCGCGAGCTGGGCCTTCCGCTGCCCGACGGCGCCACCCGCAAGGCGCTGCTGGAGGCGTTGCTCAAACCGGTGCCCACCGGCGATCTCCGCCTCGACGAGATCGCAGGCCGCACACCGGGTTTCGTCGTCGCCGACCTGGCCGCCCTGGTGCGCGAGGCCGCGCTGCGGGCGGCGTCGCGGGCCAGTGCCGACGGCCAGCCACCCGAGCTGAGCCAGGAGGACCTCGTCGGCGCGCTGACCGTCATCCGGCCGCTGTCCCGGTCGGCCAGCGAGGAATTGACCGTCGGGAACGTCACCCTCGGCGACGTGGGCGACATGGCCGAGGCCCGGCAGGCCCTGACGGAGGCGGTGTTGTGGCCCTTGCAGCATCCCGACACGTTCGCCCGGCTGGGCGTCGACCCGCCGCGCGGCGTGCTGCTGTACGGCCCGCCCGGGTGCGGCAAGACGTTCGTCGTCCGCGCCCTGGCCAGCACCGGGCAGCTGTCCGTGCACGCCGTCAAGGGCTCCGAGCTGATGGACAAGTGGGTGGGCAGCTCGGAAAAGGCTGTGCGCGAGCTGTTCCGGCGGGCCCGGGACTCGGCGCCGTCGCTGGTGTTCCTCGACGAGGTGGACGCGCTAGCGCCCCGGCGCGGGCAGAGCTTCGACTCCGGCGTGACCGACCGGGTGGTGGCCGCGCTGCTGACCGAGCTCGACGGGATCGACCCGCTGCGCGACGTCGTGGTGCTGGGCGCCACCAACAGGCCCGACCTGATCGACCCCGCGCTGCTGCGCCCCGGGCGGCTGGAGCGGTTGGTCTTCGTCGAACCGCCCGACGCCGCGGCCCGCGGCGAAATCCTGCGCACCGCAGGCAAATCCATCCCCCTGAGCGACGACGTCGACCTCGACGAGGTGGCCGCCGGGCTCGACGGTTACAGCGCCGCCGACTGCGTGGCGCTGCTGCGCGAGGCGGCGCTCACCGCCATGCGGCGCTCCATCGACGCGTCCGACGTGACGGCCGCCGACCTCGGGGCGGCCCGCGGGACCGTGCGCCCGTCGCTGGATCCCGCGCAGGTGGACGCCTTACGCGTGTTCGCCAAGTCTTTTTAAGGGGCTCTCGAGCACCGCCCGCACCGACTCCGCGACATCGGCCTCGAGCCATCCGGTGCAGCGGGCCGTCGCACCACAGCTGATGGAACGCATTGCGGCACACCCCTGAACCGTTTGGCTCGTTCGTTCGTGACCAGGTTGTTGTAACCCGGTCGCCTACTGAAAAGCATGGAGAGAACCCATGACTGACGAGCCGCCGCGATGATCAACGCAGCGCCGACGACGCGGGTCATCACGGTGGCCATCCTGGTGTCGACGGTCGTCTTCCTCGATGGCACCGTCGTGAATCTGGCGCTGCCGGCCACGGCGCGCGAACTTGGCGGGGGCATGTGCTCACAGCAATGGGTTGTCGACGCCTACCTGCTGGCCGTCGCGGCAATGGTATTGCCGGGCGGTGCCATCTCAGATCTGTTCGGCCGCATACCGGTGCTGCGCTTCGGGCTCGCGGCCTTCGGGGCGGGCTGCGTGCTGGCGGCCACCGCGGGCACACCGGCGATGCTGATCGCCGGCCGCCTCGTCCAGGGGTTGGGCGGCGCGTTTCTGGTGCCCGGCTCGCTGGCTCTGATCAACTCGACGTTCGCACCCGCCGACCGGCCCGCGGCGATCGGGTCCTGGACGGCCTGGACCAGCACCGCCTTCGCGGTGGGGCCGCTGCTGGGCGGACTGGCCGTGGACTTTTTGAACTGGCGGTGGATCTACGTGTTGTCGGCGATCCCGATGGCGATCGGTTTCGGGTTGACGTTTTGGCTGCACCGCATACCCGGGCCCGCCGAGCGCGCCCGCCTCGACGTCGTGGGCGCCGCG
>Ga0335069_10013056_pt1 | contig 11675 bp, 12 predicted proteins | sample Lox_Sample_11_FD_206714 | JGI IMG/M metagenome (GOLD analysis project Ga0335069, IMG submission 206714) | Soil microbial communities from Loxahatchee National Wildlife Refuge, Florida, United States - Lox_Sample_1.1 | ecosystem: Environmental > Terrestrial > Soil > Wetlands | place: USA...
CGAGGGCGGCCACGGGCGGCCAGTGGCGGCAGCTAATCCCGCGAAAACACGGGGGCTGCCTGGGGCAGCGCTGGCCGGAACCAGGCTCATAACCCGAAGGTCGCAGGTTCAAATCCTGCCCCCGCAACTCCGCTGATCGCATACTCGGCCGCCCTCAGGGGTGGCCGGGTCGTTTCTGAGCCAGACTTCGCCCTGGTAGCCCTTCTCCACGGGCCGGAGCACCACCTGTGCTTGGTCAGAATAGGATCTTCTGCCTTGACGGAAGCTTGCGAGGGCAACGAGTCTGCCCGCTCATGTGGCAACTCACAGTCGCTCTGTTGGGCTCGCTCCGCTCGGCCCTGCGCACGCGCGCCGATTTGGCGCTGGAGAACCTCGCCCTTCGACAACAGCTCGCCCTCCTGGCCGAGCGCTCCAAACGGCCGAAGTTCAGGAGCTTCGACAGGTTCTTCTGGGTCCACCTTTCTCGGCACTGGTCAGGGTGGCGCGATGCCTTGCGCCTGGTGCGTCCACAGACCGTGATCCGGTGGCATCGTCAGGGATTTCCGAGCCTTCTGGACTTGGAGGTCGCAGCACCGGGGTCCAGGGCGCCCACCGGTGGGCAACGAACTGAGAGCCTTGATCCAGAAAATGGCCCACGCCAACCCTCTCTGGGGTGCGCCCCGCATCCACGGCGAGCTCCTCAAGCTGGGATTCACTATCTCGCAGCGCTCGGTCGCCCGGATCATGCTGCGGCGGCGAGGGCCGCCCTCGCAGTCGTGGAAGTCGTTCCTCTCCAATCACGTCGCCGACCTCGTCGCCGTCGATTTCTTCGTTGTCCCAACCGCAACGTTCCGCATCCTCTTCGTCTTCGTGGTGCTGCTCCACTTTCGCCGTCGCGTCGTGCACTTCGCCGTCACCGACTCGCCGACCGCGTCTTGGACGGCGCAGCAACTCGTTGAGGCGTTCCCAGAGGACTCGGCACCAAGGTATCTGCTGCGCGATCGTGACGCCATCTACGGCGACCTCTTCTGCAAGCGTGTTAGGGGTCTCGGTATCGAAGAGGTCCTCATCGCAGCAAGGTCGCCATGGCAAAATCCGTACGCTGAGCGAATGATCGGCACCATCCGCCGAGACCTCCTGGACCACATAATCGTGCTCAGCGAGGGGCATCTCCGTCGTCAGCTGGATCGCTACTTTCGCTACTACCACGGAGCGCGGACCCACCTTTCTCTGGCCAAGGACTCGCCCGAACCACGGCGCGTTGAGCCACCCGAACTCGGCAACGTCATCGCCGTACCCGAGGTGGGCGGCCTTCACCACCGTTACACCTGTCGCGCCGCGTAGTCCTCGCCGACTGGCGGTGTTCGCTCTCACTGGGAGGGGGTTCGTACAGCCGCCGATTCGGCGCCGAAGGGACAGCATGCCATCCCGGCCGATCCACTTCTTCCCGCTCGACCGGCCTCTCCCCGGCCACGACATGACGATCGGGTAATGGCCAATGACAGGCAGCAGCGCCCGGGCGGAGGCCGCAGCCGTACGCGCGCGATGGCGCCGCGGTGCCGCCGGTTGGTCCTCGTCCCTGGCCGCTTCTCGCTCGACACCGACGCGTGCCTCATCGCCACGGGCCGCCGCCACCCTACCTCGCCGCAGCCGGGGGCGGATAGGTCATCTTCGCCTCGATCACCTGCTTCGGCCCGGCGAAGGGAAACTTCAGGTTCTCGAAGGTGAAGAGGGTGAGGCCGAGGTTCTCGGCCTTCATCCCGGCGGCCACGGCGTCGGCGATGACCTTGTCGCCGTTGACCGCGAAGCCGCCCTCGAGCGGCCGGCCCTGCGGATCGAGGTCCCACCTCCCGTTGCCATTCTTGTCGTGGAGGACGATGAGCGCATAGTCGTCGTCCGGCAGCCCGCCCAGCCGGAAGGTGAGCTCGGGGCCGTCGGCCGGTAGGAGCTTCCAGCGGGCCGGCTTGCCCTGGAGCGGCGGCCGGTCGAACAGGTTGACGAAGAGGTTACCGCCCGGCCGGATCCCGGTGAGGTGCACCTCCAGCGTGCCCCCCTCCTGCGCTCTCCCGGTGAAGACGTAGCGCTGGGCCGTGAACCCGTAGGCCCCGAGGGGCAGCTTCCGCCAGACGCGCGGATCGCCCTGCGGCTCCCACCCCGCGTCGTAGTCGACGATCTCCGAGATGTCCTTGGCCAGGCCGATGGAGCAGGTGACGAACCAGAACGATCGCCGCGTGGAGAGCAGGGTCTTCAGCCCTTGCTCGCGGTGAAGCGGTGGGACGAGCACCTCGAGGATCTGTCCCCATCGCGACTCCCATTTGTTGTCGGTGTGATAGTGCTCCTGCTCCGGCAGGTAGTACATCGACGGTCCGAGCGACCAAGAGTCGGAGGTGATGATCAGGTCGCCGGGCAGGAGAACGTAGCGGAGGTCGTCGGTGACCTGGCGCATGGGAGCGTTGAGGGTCTGGGTGTAGACGTCGCGGAACGTCCTCGCGTCGAGCAGGGCGAGCATCGCGAGCGCCGCCCAGCCCGAGGCCCGGCCCGGCAGCCGCGCGGCGCCCATCGCCACGAGCAGCGCGAAGGCTCCGGTGCATACGATCATGTACCTGTGGAAGAGCACCGGCCGGAGCACCAGCGAGACCACGATCGCGGCGGTCAGGGTGCCCACGTAGGCGACGAGGAGCAGGGCGCCGGTGGTCCGCGCCTCCGCGTCGCGGTGCCGCCAGGCCTCGAGGATGCCCCAGACGATGAGCGCCCCGGACAGCGCCAGGGAGGCGATCATCCAGGGCCGCACCGGGGGATAGCCGGGGTAGAGCTCCTTGTAGACGAAGGGGCGAAGGAGGACCTCGGCCAGCCCCCTCCAGGAGAGGGGCGGGACCCAGAAGCCGCCCTCCTTCACCTGGGCCGCCTGGCCCAGGACCCGCGCCAGCCACGGCGCGTACCCGGCGGCCACCAGCCCGCCCGTCCACAGGCAGGGCGCGAGCCGCTCGCGTCGGCGGAGGAGGGCCCAGCCCAGCACGAAGGCGTGGATGAAGAAGGCGGCCATGAGCGCGTAGTTGTGCAGGTAGGCCGCCGCCAGCGACGCGACGCCGAGGCCCCACCAGTCGCCGCGCCGGCCGTCGCGGACGGCCAGGGCTCCGTGGGCCGCCGCCGCGGTGACGGCACAGGCAGCCAGCGTGTACATCCTGGCCTCGTGGGCGTAGATGAGCAGGACGGGCATGCACAGGGCCACGCCCGCGTAGAGGAGCGCGGTCCGCTCACCCACCAGCCGGCGCACCGGGCCGGCACCCAGCGCCACGAGCCCAACGCTGCCCGCCGCCGAGAGCAGGCGCAGGGTCCACTCGGAGCTGCCCAGCGCGGCGCGAACGCCGTGGAGCAGCAGGTAGAAGAGCGGCGGGTGGTTGTCGTACCGGAGCAGCCCGAGGATCTCGCCCAGGCGGTGGCCGGCGATCGCGTCGGAGATCACCTCGTCGTAGCAGATGGGCTCGTGGCCGATGCCGGCGAGGTACACGGTACAGGCCGCCGCGATCACGCCCGCCCAAGCCAGCGCACGCCTCCCGGTCCAGGGCTGCGCCCCGACGTTCATGGATGGCCTCCGTGGATGAAACCGATGGTGAATGATGCGGGCCGCGCCGGCCAGCACCCTGTGGGGTGCGCCCGGGACGGCGGCGACGGACCGGGGCGGGCGGCCGAGACCGGCCGAGGTGACCGACGCTGGCCGGAGTAAGATGGCGAACCGTTCCCGGCGCATGCCACTCCACATCGACACCCCGCTCGTCGAGTCCCTCCCGCTGACGGTGGCCGCCGGATGCCCCGTCTGGCTCAAGCTCGAGGCGCTCCAGCCGTCGGGCTCGTTCAAGCTCCGTGGCATCGGTCGCGCGTGCGAGGTCCAGCAGGCGAGGGGTGCCCGGCGGTTCGTCTCGTCGTCGGGCGGCAACGCCGGGCTGGCGGTGGCGTACGCCGGCCGGCGGCTCGGGGTGCCGGTCACGGTGGTCGTCCCGGAGACCGCGACGCCGCGGGCGCGGGAGCTCCTTCGGCTGGAGGGCGCCGAGGTCGTGGTCCACGGTGCCTCCTGGCAGGAGGCCAACGAGCTGGCCCAGTCGCTCGTGGGGCCGACCGATGCGTTCCTCCACCCGTTCGACGATCCGATCCTGTGGGAAGGTCACGCCACCATCGTCGACGAGGTCGCGCGGACCGGTCTGCGACCCGGCTCCGTCGTTGCTGTCGGTGGGCGGCGGCGGTCTCCTCACCGGCGTCGTGCAGGGGCTTCGCCGGAACGAGTGGACGGACGTCCCGGTGATCGCCGTCGAGACCGAGGGGGTTGCCTCGTTCCACGAAGAGCCGGGCGCACCTGGCGTGTCGCCGATAGGAGGTATGACGCAGGGGTAGTGGCTGCGTGCCGCGACCGGCCGATGGGGAGCAACCTGGTTGGAATCCTGCTCCACGCTTGCTCCACGACGGAGGAGGAATCCAGGAGAGTGCCGAGGAGAGTAGGGGAAGGGTCTGAGACTCGGAAGTGGGCGCGCAGCTAGGTGAATCTGGAGAAAGTGGAACGCCTTCGCATGGTTACGCTGCATCGCTCTTATGAATTCAAATCCCTTTTCCCGCCCTTGGCGAGGCAGGGCCGCCGATCATCGGGACCATGAAACTGAAGGCCGGCGGCGTTTCCCGAGTATGCGATTCGACCCGTTGCAGGCCCCCGCAACTCCCAGAGGACGCCGACTTAGCTCGCCGCTAGGTCGGCGTTCGTGTTTTTGGGGGCCAGTCAGGGGGCTATTCACCCGCCCCGCGGCCGCCGAAAGACCCGAAGGTCATTCCCTGCGGCGTTTGCACGCCTTGCCCGGCCTACAAGGGCGGAGCGATGCGACAGGCGAAGCCGTACCGGGCCAGGGGCAAGTGGTGGATCAGGGTTACCGACGAGTTCGGCAAGCGGAAGAAGAAGAGTTTCGACACCCATGCCGACGCGATGAAGGTACTCATCGCTGAACAGGCGAGGGTGAGGGAGGTCAAAGACGGTCGTCGTTCCCCGACGCCACCCGACCGCACTTTCGACTAGCTCGCAGACTACTGGATCGAGAACCGCGTTCCGCAGAAGCGGAGTCCCAAGGATCACACGAGCATCATCCGGTCCCACCTTCGGCCCTTCTTCGGGCCTATGAAGCTGCGCGAGATTGGAGTGGCTGACACTGACCGCTTCCAGGTCGAGCGGCTCCACCTCAACAAGAAGACGGTTGCGAACTTGCTCACGCTCTTCACGAGCATGATGAACCTTGCCGTAGATCTCGCCTGGCTTATCAAGGCGCCCAAGGTGAAGAAGCCAAGAGTCCGCCTCTTCGAGAAGGACTTCTCCTACCTTCGTACCGAGGAGGAGATCCGACGTTTCCTGGGCGCAGCCGAGGCGGAAGGTGAACTCGTCTACATGCTCTACGCAACCGCGCTCTATACGGGCACGCGCGAGGGCGAGCTCGCAGCGCTCCAATGGGATGATGTCGACCTCGAGAAGCGCCTCATCACCGTTCAGCGGAGCTTCGAGGGCCCGACGAAGGCCGAGGACGTGCGGTACGTCCCCATCCTCGACCCGCTCCTACCTCTCTTGAAGCGGTGGCGCCTGCGCTGCCCGGGGAAGCTCCTCTTTCCGAACCAGAGGGGCGGCATGCAATGCCCATCGGCGAGGATCTTCCAGGAGGTCCTCCACCGCGTGCTCGACGCCGCGGAGTTACCGGAGAGCGAGACGGGCGGTCGGGCGCGACGCTACATCACGTTCCATGGCACCAGGCATACCTTTGCCTCTCAGTGGATGCTGAAGGGTGGGGACATCTTCAAGCTCCAGAAGATCCTCGGGCACAAGGACATCAAGATGACGCAGCGGTACGCGCACCTGGCGCCCGCCGCCTTCGCCGGCGCAGGTAGCGCTCGCCTGGGTCCTGAGCCGCGGCGGCGACGTCGTCCCCATCCCGGGGACGAAGCGCCGCAAGTACATCGAGGAGAACCTCGCCGCCGCCGACCTCGCGCTCACCAGGGCCGAGGCGGACCGACTCGACGCGACACTGGCTCCCGGCGCCACCTCGGGCCCGCGCTACAGCCCGCCGCAGATGGCGATGATCGACCGCTAGTCAGAATGGAACGACCGGCTCCGGATCGCAGAGCGTGGGTTACGCTGCGTTCGAGTCGAAGCACAGCGCAGGGCCACATGCGATAGGAGCCGGTCATGAAGAAGGGACGTTTCGTGGGCCTTGATGTCCATGCAGACACGATCGCGGTAGCGGTCGCGGAGGCGGGTGGTGAGGTACGGTCCTTGGGGGTTATCCCGAACAGGGCAGAGCCGATCCGCAAGCTCATCCGGAGGCTCGGTGCGCCCGAGCAGCTTCGGGCCTGCTACGAGGCCGGGCCGACCGGCTACGTCCTCTACTGGCAGCTCACGGAGCTCGGAGTGAAGTGCGAGGTCGTTGCGCCGACGCTGGTCCCGGTGAAAGCCGGTGATCGTGTGAAGACGGACCGCCGAGACGCCACCAAGCTCGCGCGGAGCTACCGCGCCGGCGACCTCATGGCGGTTTGGGTGCCGGACGCTGCTCACGAGGCGCTCCGCGATCTCGTTCGCGCTCGTGAGGCGGGGAAGAAGGATCAGCTTCGGGCACGGCACCGCCTCTCGAAGTTCTTGTTGCGCCACGGACGGCGGCCGCCTGCAGGCGTGAGACCATGGACGCTGAAGCATCTGGCTTGGGTGAAGACGGACGTCGTGTTCGAGCAGCCCGCGCAGACGGCGACGCTTCTCGACTACCTCAATGAGGTCGAGCATGTCACTGCCCGCATCGAACGCCTCGAGCGGGCCATCGACGAGGCGGCGGCCTCGGCGCCGTCGACCATGCGCGCCGTAATCGAGTCGCTCCAGGCGCTGCGTGGAATCGCCAAGGTCTCCGCGGTTACCATCGCCTGCGAGGTCGGCGAGTTCTCGCGCTTCCAGAAGGCGGCCCAACTCATGGCATACGCCGGCGCCGTCGCTCGCGAACACTCGAGCGGCGAGCAGATCTGGCGCGGTCCGATCACGAAGACTGGCAACGCCCACCTCAGGCGCATTGTGGTCGAGGCGGCTTGGGCATACCGGCATCGGCCCGCGGTCGGCAGTACGCTGCTCAAGCGCCAGCAGACGATCGGTGAGGACGTGAAGGAGATCGCCTGGAAGGCCCAGTACCGCCTCAACAGCCGCTACCGGAAGCTGGTGGGTCGGGGAAAGAGCAAGCAACTCGCGATCACCGCGATGGCTCGCGAGCTGCTCGGCTTCATCTGGGCGATCGGTGTGAAGGTCGAGCACCAAACGCGCGAGCACGGACGACTCGCGGCGTAACCGAAGAGCAGGATCGACTTGGAGCAGAGCAGGCAGCGGCCGAGGGGCACACGGAAAGGAGAACCCTCGTGATGTTCTATGCGGCAGGTTAAATGCCCGACCCGCGCCCCCTAGTCCGAGACAGCTCCCGACGGATCACGACCATGCGTGAATACTGACCCGCGAACATCAGAGTGATCAACCGTCGCGCAAGCCGCCTCGACCACTGCCTGGTCTGCTTCACCGAGAAGAAGGAAACTGGAACGAACGGCTCTGATGTTGACATGTCGTTCCACATCAGAACACTGGAGGATCTGATGCCGCATGTCGCCGTGAAGCTCTATCCCGGACGGACGGAGCAGCAGAAGGTGCAGCTCGCGAAGGCCATCGTCGATGACGTCGTGCGGATCACCGGCTCCGGTGAAGCGTCGGTCTCCGTCACGATCGAGGAGGTCGCTCCCGAAAAGTGGGCCGACAGGGTCTACAAACCGGAGATCGTCGGGCACCGAGGGAAGCTCTACAAGGAGCCGGGTTACACGATGTAGCGGCCTACAGCCGGGGCCCCCGCCCGCGCACCGCGCTCCAGACTGCGAGGACGCGAACATGCTCCGGACCGACGACCCGGTAGTAGACGTGGTACCGGGTCTCCGCCATCAGCGTGCGGCGGTACTCCCGTCCGCCCACGACCTCGTAGATGCCCCCGAGGAGTGGCATCTCGCGGATCCGGTCGAGCGCAGCGCGAAGCTCGTCCTCGAACAGGCTTCGCGCCGCCGGCCGGTTATCCCGCCACCACGCCGCGCACCGCTCGGCGTCGCGGACGGCTCGTGGGGCGAGCTCGAGCCTCACTGGCCGGTCCGCAGCCGCTTCCAGAGATCCGCTTCGCTCACGGCCTGGCCGGCGTCGAGCTCGGCCTCCGCCGCAAGGAGCGCGGCGTGCAGCTCCGCGCGCTCCTTGTCGTCCAGCTCGTCGTCGTCGACCAACGCGACGCGGACCTCGGCGCCCTCGGGAAGGTTCGTCGGCTCGTCGAGGACCAGCCTGCCGGCTCTGACCTGTGCCTTGAGCGCCTTCATGCGAAGAGGATCATACTGGATCATGTGCGCCTCCGCTGCCCTCCCGGGTCTTACTCCGCGCCCCTACCGGGAGGGCCCTGGGCCCACCTCGGTGATCGCCGCCTGGAGCTCCGCCCGGGCCCGAAGTACCCTGGCGCCGGCTGGCCAGGCCCTCGCCGCGCTCATACCGGCGAGCAGGAACAGCTCCGGGTCCGGCTCGGGCAGGCGCGGATCCGCGCGCCGGTCGATGGCCTCCGAAGGCCCGGCGCTCCCCTTGGTGCAGTTGGTGCAGTCTTCGGTCCGAAGCCGGTGACCGGGCGGACGCGGAGCTGCTGGCACGGCTCGGCAGGGCGGACAAGAAGCTCTTGGCGCCAGTAGAGCATCGCGGAAACCAGGCGCAAGCCGACCTGGCAGTGGTGAAGTCGCGCGATGCTCTGGTCCGCTGCCGGACGATGCTGGTGAACCACGCAAGAGGGTTGGTGAAGAGCTTCGGCGATCGCCTCCCGAAGTGCACCGCAGAATGCTTTCACCGGAAGGCGAGGCCAGCTGTGCCGGACGAGCTGAGGCCATCTCTGGAACCGGTCTTTCGGGTGCTCGGGGACCTGGCGATGGAGATCAAGGAGCACGACCGGGCGCTGCAGCGGATGGAGTAGAGGTACCCGGATGTTCGGCTGCTGTCGCAGGCCAACGGTGTGGGGCTCCTCACCGCGCTCGTGTACCTGCTGACGCTCGAGGGCAAGACGAGATTCCAGAAGAGTCGATCGGTTGGCGCCTTCATCGGCTTGCGCCCGAAGAAGGATCAGTCGGGAGAGGGCAACAAGCAACTGCGGATCCCGAAGGCAGGGGACCCGTTCCTGCGGCGCCTCCTGGTCGGGAGCGCGAACTTCATCTTGGGCCCGTTCGGTGCGGACAGCGACCTACGGACCTGGGGACTGGAGCTGTGCAAGCGCGGCGGAAAGAACGGCAAGAAGAGGGCGAAGGTGGCGGTTGCGCGCAAGCTGGCGGTGCTGATGCACAGGCTCTGGGTGACCGGAGAGGTCTACGAGCCGACGGGTTACCGGAGAGCTGCCTAGAGAATGAACAGAGAGACGCTGTTCTCGAAGTGCGAGGTCTCGACGACCCGAGGCCCTCTCGAATCACCACGAACCGCCCCGTCCCGGCGACTGCGAAACTCTACTTGAGCCCCGAGCTCGCCGTACAGATGGCCAGCGCCGCGACGGTTCGGACCCCAGTGTGCACCGGGCCGCAACGGCGGCCCTTCAAAAGTGCGGATGGAAGTATGGCGGAGCGGTGGATCGAGACGGCTTCAGGTCAGCGGTACCTCGCGCTTGACAGTGAGCGGCCTCCTCATTGAAGTAGAGGTACGGACCCATTCGGACTCGGGTCGCCTCACGTTCCGGCGCTTGCCCGTGGTGGGGTCCTTCACCCACTTACGCCGGTTCCAGACGAACTCCCCCACGTACCGCTCGTTACGGAGTATCGCGTAAAGCAGGCTTTTGGACCAACCGCGCCCAGTCGTCTTCTTGGCCCAGTCGTCGGCGGGCGCACCGGTGGCAGAGGTGTTCAGCCACTTCAGGATGGAGCCTAGGCTCTGACCCGAGGCGTACATCTCGAAGATGGTCCGGACCACCTTCGCCTCCTGCGGCTCGATGACTATGACGGCGCGAGGGTGGTCCGGGTCTTCGGAGTACTGCTCGGCCTGAGTCCGGTAGCCGTAGCAGGAGCCGCCGGTCCAGAACCCCGCGAGCGCCCGGCCCTCCTGCCGTAACCAAGCCCCCCGGCACTGGACAGTGTCATCGGGCATGGCGAAGCGCCGGATGCGTTCGAGTAGCTCTTGGGCACGGATATCCATGGTCTCGCTTAGAAGACTGGGTACAGGCGACCCCGGCTCAGACCCTCCCAGTGCCACGTAGGCCGAGGTCGAGAATCCGCTCATGCCCCAGCCCATCCTACCAACTACCGCCGTTGAGCAGCTCCTGGAGTACCCGCCTCGCAGGTGGCTCCTCTCGCAGCCGAACGGCTTATGCCGCTTGCCCAAGCCCGAGTGGCTGAGGCCCTAGCAAGAGCGCGGGCTGCCGGCGCGAGCCCCACAACCGGCACCTGCCCCGGTCCAACCGGTTGGTGACCAGCTCGGAGTCGCCGCCGTGGAGCAGCGCCTGCACGGCCGCGCGACCCCCACCGGATGTCGTCGTAGCACCCTGGATTTTGGGGTGCGGTTCGTGAACGTACTTCGTACTTCGGCGTGTACGGGCCGGCGCATCTCGGCTGGTACGGCCATGGCTGGTGAACGGTCACCATGGCGATGGCACTTCCGACCCGCTCCACTTCAAAGCAGCTTCGCGTTCCATCGTAGGTCCAGCGACGCCTCGGCGCAGGGGATGTCGTTGGCCTGCGACAGCGCCTTCGCACCGTCGTCGTCGCGAAGGCTCCAGCAGAATCGGACGGGGACCGGGGAGGTGCCAGGCCTCCTTGGCCGTCCACCCACCTACGTGAAAGGAGTGGTCCGAGAAGGAAGGGGTCGTTAGTCTAAGCTCCATGAGCTTCGCGTACCGCTTGCTGTACCGACTCGGCTTGACGCCGTGGGACGGGCAACCACTTCCACCGGAGCTTTCGGCTCTCGTCGAAGGACCGCGCGCTCTTCTTCCTGGTATGGCGCTCGACCTCGGATGTGGAACTGGGAAGCACGCCGTCTATCTCGCGAGCCATGGATGGAAGGTCACCGGAGTGGACTTCGTGCCGCGTGCTCTTGCAGCCGCGCGCGATAGGGCAGCAGCCGCACAGGTTGACGTACAGTTCTTGGAAGGCGACGTGACCCGGCTCGACTCTCTCGGACTTCAATCGGGCTATCACCTGTTCCTGGACGCTGGCTGCTTCCACGGGCTGCCACTCTCACTCCGAGAGGCATATGCGGGCGGCGTGACGACGCTTCGTTCGCCCGGCGCGGTGATGCTCCTGCTTGCCTTAGAGCCCGGATGGCGCGGGCCGGCACCTCGCGGAGCGAGTAAGGAGGAAATAGCGTCGGTCTTCGGTCCGAGGTGGCGGCTCGTCTCGTCCCAGCCCGCTCGAGACGTACGACTCCCTGGCCCGCTGAAGAACGCGAAGCCCACGTGGCACCTTCTAGAATCATCGCGGGAGGACTAGGCGAGCCGGCCGCCGTGCTGGTGGTCATGCTGCTCGACGTTCCGAGGGCGCTCAGGGCGTGCCCTCTCTGTCAACGTAGGTGAGACAGCAACCCCACCGAAGTTTAGTGTAGAAGGGCGAGCTTGGACCTCACCGTGAGTAGCGAAGAGATCGGGTTGGTTGCACAGGAGACCGAGGTGCCCGCGAAG
>Ga0335069_10013057_pt1 | contig 11674 bp, 15 predicted proteins | sample Lox_Sample_11_FD_206714 | JGI IMG/M metagenome (GOLD analysis project Ga0335069, IMG submission 206714) | Soil microbial communities from Loxahatchee National Wildlife Refuge, Florida, United States - Lox_Sample_1.1 | ecosystem: Environmental > Terrestrial > Soil > Wetlands | place: USA...
CTGCGGCGGCGGGGGTGCGGCCGGCTCGGGCGCCGGCGGCGGCGCGAGCAGCTGCTGCAGGCCGAAGACGAGGTTCGCGAGCGCCTGGTTCGTCAGCGCGCCGTTCGGCCGGAAGGTCGCGGGGCTCTTCGAGCCCATGAGGTGCGCCGCCGTCACCACGCGGATCTGGGGCAGGGCCCACGACGCGGTCGAGCCGTGCGCGGACGCGGCGGCGGCGCCGGCCGGGACCAGCCCGAGCACGGCGGCGACAACGACGAGTCTCAACCCCACGTTCACCCCATCGACCCCGTTCTGCAGGGACCTTAGTCTCCCTCCCGATGGATTACGAGATCACCCCGGAACCCACGGAGGAAGAGCGGGCGGCCATCCTCGCCGCCCTGGCCGAGGCGGAGGCGGAGACCGAGTCGCCCGGCCCCTGGCGGGAGGAGGAGGCGTAACTCGAGGGCCTGCCGGGCCGTTTTCCCGGCATGTTCGACGAGTGCATACGCTGCTCATCGGCGCCCGCCGTCGACGAGCTCGGATACTGCGGCCACTGCCACTGGACCGTCCGTGCAGAAGTCGAGGAAGGCTTCTACCAGCTGCGCGAGTACCTGCGTTCCTGGGCGCGGTTCAGCGACTGGTGCGAGGCCAGAGGCCCGGCTACGCGGTAGTGCGCGGCCGGAACAGCGCGGGCGCGCTGCGCGCGTAGTCGATCCCCGACGCCAGCGTCAGCACGACGGCGACGAGGAGCGACCACCACGCCGGGCTCGTGCCCCACGCGCCCGCGGCGGCGAAGCCTCCGATCCCGGCCGCGATCGCCTGCGACCACGTCTTCAGCTTGCCGAGGTCGCGCGCGGCGATGACGATCCCGCGCTCGATCGCCGCCTGCCGCAGCCCGGTGATGAGCACCTCGCGCACGACGATCGACGCCACCATCCATGCGGGGTCGACGTGCTGTCCCACGAGCATGACGAGCATCCCGAGCACGAGCACCTTGTCCGCGATGGGGTCGAGGAGCGAGCCGAGCGGCGATGTGCGTCCGTGCCGGCGCGCGAGGCGGCCGTCGAACCAGTCCGTCGTCATCGCGAGGCAGAACACCCCGGTGCCCCAGTACGCGTGGTTCGCGAACGGCCATGCGAAGAGGACGATCACGATCGGCACCGAGAGGGCGCGCGCGACGGTCAACTGATCCGCGGGGCTCACAAGGGGAGACAATAGGCCCCGCAGATGTTCGACAAGGTCCTGGTCGCCAACCGCGGCGAGATCGCGGTCCGCATCTTCCGCACCCTCCGCGAGCTCGGGATCGGGGCGGTCGCGGTGTACTCGGAGGCGGACCGGGCCTCGCTCCACGTCGCCTACGCCGACGAGGCATTCCTCATCGGCCCGCCGCCGGCGGCGGAGAGCTACCTCCGGATCGAGAAGCTCGTGGAGACGGCGCAGCGCGCCGGGGTGCAGGCGATCCACCCCGGATACGGCTTCCTCGCCGAGAACGCCTCCTTCGCGCGCGCGGTCGAGGAGGCGGGCCTCGTCTGGATCGGGCCGCCGCCGGAGGCGATCGAGCTCATGGGGGAGAAGACGCGCGCGCGCACGGCGATGCACGACGCCGGCGTGCCGATCATCCCCGGCACCACCGACCCCGTCGGCTCGGTGGAGGAGCTGCTCGCCCTCGGCGAGTCGATCGGCTATCCGCTCCTCATCAAGGCCGCGGCGGGGGGCGGCGGCAAGGGCATGGAGGTGGTGGAGGGGCCGGAGGACGCGGAGCGGGCGTTCGAGACCGCGCGCCGGCAGGGCCAGTCGTACTTCGCGAACCCCGACGTGTACGTCGAGAAGCTCATCGAAGACCCGCGCCACGTCGAGGTGCAGGTGCTCGCGGACGCGCACGGCAACGTGATCCATCTCGGCGAGCGCGACTGCACGATCCAGCGCCGCCACCAGAAGCTCGTCGAGGAGACGCCGTCGCCGGCGGTGGACGAGGCGCTGCGCGCGCGCATCGGTGCGATCGGCGTGAACGCGGCGCGCGCCGCGGGGTACCGCTCGGCGGGGACGATCGAGGGGCTGCTCACGTCCGACGGCGACTACTTCTTCATGGAGATGAACACGCGCATCCAGGTCGAGCACACGGTGACGGAGATGGTCACCGGGCTCGACCTCGTGCGCGAGCAGGTGCGCATCGCGCTCGGCGAGCCGCTGTCGGTGACGCAGGAGCAGGTCGAGCTGCGCGGGCATGCGATCGAGTGCCGCATCAACGCCGAGGACGCGTCGCGCGGCTTCCTGCCCGCGCCGGGGCTCGTCACCGTGTACCGCGAGCCCGCCGGCCCCGGGGTGCGCGTCGACTCGGGCGTCGACGCCGGGCGCGAGGTCGTCGCGGTGTACGACCCGATGATCTCGAAGCTCATCGTCCACGGCGTCGACCGCGAGCACGCGCGCGAGCGGATGCTGCGCGCGCTCGGCGAGTACGTGATCGAAGGGCCCAAGACGCTGATCGGCTTCCACCGCGCGCTGCTGTCGCATCCCTGCTTCGCCGCCGGCGAGACGTGCGCCGGCATCGTCGAGTCGCTGGACATCCCGCCCGACGACGAGCCGGTCGCCGCGCCTGCGACGGACGGCCGGATGGTGTCGCGCGTTCGCAGCGTCGAGGTGAACGGGCGGCGGTTCGAGGTGCGCGTCGCGGAGCCCGAGCCGCCGTGGGCCGCGCTCGTGCGGCGCCGTCACGAGCGCGTGCGCGCCGCCGCGTCCGGGGCGGGCGGCCTCGACGCGGTCGTGTCGCCGATGCAGGGGACCGTGCTCTCGGTCGCGGTGGTCGAGGGCGACGCGGTCGAGGCCGGCGAGCTCCTCTGCATCGTCGAGGCGATGAAGATGGAGAACGAGGTGCACGCGCCGCATGCCGGCACGGTGACGGAGCTCTCCGTCGCCGCCGGCGCGTCCGTCGCGCACGGTCAGGTCATCTGCCTGCTCTCGGGCTAGATCGAGCGCTGGTACGAGCGGAAGCACCACGTCGCGAACAGCGACGTCGCCGCCGTGGCCGCGAGCAGGAACGCGAGATACGCACCGGACGAGCCCCACTGGCCGCCGGCGACGACGGCGTTCCGCGCCGCGTGCACGCCCCAGTTGACCGGGTTGAAGCGCGAGATCGCCTTGATCCAGCCCGGCATGAGCGCGGTGGTGACGAGGATCGAGGAGAGGAACATGAGCGGGAGCCCGACGAAGTTCGCGGTCGCGATCATCGACGCCTCGCGCCGCAGGAGCAGCGCGATCCCGTTCGAGAACCCGGCGAACACCATCGCGAGCAGGAACGAGGCCGCGAGCACGACGAGCCAGCCGGCGAAGCCGCCGTGAACGCGAACGCCGAGCGTGAGCCCGACGAGCAGCAGGACGATCGCCTGCAGGATCCCGGTGATCCCGGCGCGCACCACCTGCGAGAGCACGATCGCGAGGCGCGACGCCGGAGCGGCGAGGAAACGGTCGACGACGTGGCGGTCGAGGTCGTTGATCATCGCCATCCCCGCCCACGTGCCGCCGAAGAACGCGTTCATGCACACGACGCCCGGGGTGAGGAACTCGACGTAGCTTCCCGCGCCCGCGCGCAGCGGCGTCACCTTCGAGAACAGCTGGCCGTACAGCACGAGCCACAGCATCGGCTGGATGACCATCATCGCGATCCAGATCGGCTCGCGCATGAGGTTGCGCGCCTGGCGCACCACCATCCAGCCCGTCTGCCGCGCGGTCTGCATCAGGCCGCTCCCTCCTCGTCCTCTCTTGCGAAGTCGCGTCCGGTGTAGTGCAGGTACACGTCGTCGAGCGACGGGCGCGAGGTCGTCACCGACGCGACAGGATGCCCGCGCTCGTCGAGCGCGGAGAGGATGAGCGGGATCGCCTGCGCGCCGTGCGGGACGCGTGCGCGCACGAACCGGTTCTCGACGTGCACCTCGCCCGCTCCGGCGGCGGCGCTGACCACCGCCACCGCCTCGGCGACGCGCCCGTCGTCCTCGCCGAGCTCGACGGTGACGAGCTCGCCCTCGAGCCCCGCCTTCAGGTCGTCCGGCCGGCCCTCGACGACGATGCGGCCGCGGCTGACGATCGCCACCCGCTCGGCGAGCCGGTCGGCCTCCTCGAGGTAGTGGGTCGTGAGCAGGATCGTCAGATGCTCCTCGCGGGCGAGGCGCTCGACCTCGATCCACATCGCCGCGCGCGCCTCGGGGTCGAGCCCCGTCGTCGGCTCGTCGAGGAAGAGCACCTGCGGCTTGTGCACGAGGCCGATCGCGACGTCGAGGCGGCGCTTCATCCCGCCCGAGTACGTGCGCGCAACGCGGTCGGCGGACTCGGCGAGCCCGACGAGCTCGAGCAGCTCGGCCACGCGCTGCTTCAGCGGCGCTCCCGCCATCCCGTGGACGCGGCCCTGCAGGAGCAGGTTCTCGCGGCCCGTCGCCTCCCAGTCGACGCCGGAGTCCTGCGCGACGTACCCGATCGCGCGCCGCACGCGATTCGGGTGCCGCGCGACGTCCTGGCCCGCGACCGTCGCGGTGCCCGAGTCGGCGCGCGTGAGCGTCGTGAGCACGCGGACGGTCGTGGACTTGCCGGCGCCGTTCGGGCCGAGCAGGCCGAACACCTCCCCCTCGCGCACGGCGAAGGAGATGCCGTCCAGCGCCTGGACCTCCTTGTACCGCTTGCGCAGCTCGTCGACGACGATGGCGTCCATCGCCGTCAAATCTAGTCGCGGCGGCCGTCAGTTCTCGGAGATGCGCACGCCGGCCCACAGGCCGGCGAGACCGCCGAGCGCTCCGACGAGGAGCGACTGGAGCCCGAGGCCGCTCGCGCCCCACAGCGTGGGCACGTAGCCGCCGACCACCGTCCCGAAGGCGGCGCACATCCCGATGACGGAGCGTCCCATTCGCTCCTGATCGGCACGAAAGGTGAACATCGTTAGAGTCACGCGCCGGTGGATCTGTACGAGTACCAGGGCAAGGAGCTCTTCCGGCGCGTCGGCATCCCGGTGTCCGACGGTCGCCGCGCCGACTCGTCCCACGAGGCGCGCGCGGCGGCGCAGGAGCTCGGCGGCCCCGTCGTCGTCAAGGCGCAGGTGCTGACGGGCGGCCGCGGCAAGGCGGGCGGCGTCAAGCTCGCCGAGGGCCCGGACGACGCCGAGCAGAAGGCGAAGGACATCCTCGGGCTCGACATCCGCGGGCACGTCGTCCGCCGGCTCTGGATCGAGAAGGCCTCCGACATCGCGCGCGAGTACTACCTCTCGATCACGCTCGACCGCGGCGCGAAGCGGCCGCTGTTCATGTTCACGACGCAGGGCGGGGTCGAGATCGAGCAGGTCGCCGAGGAGAGCCCCGAGGCGCTCGTCCGCCTGCACGTCGACCCGCTCGAGGGCTTCCAGCCGTGGGTCGCGCGGCGGCTCGTGTACGGCGCCGGCGTCTCCGACCCATCGGAGCAGAAGCAGATCGCCGCCATCGTGCAGAAGCTCTACCAGGCGTTCGTCCAGTTCGACGCGATGCTGTGCGAGATCAACCCGCTCATCGTCACGCCCGACGGCGAGGTGAAGGCGCTCGACTCGAAGTTCACGGTCGACGACAACGCGCTCTTCCGGCACCCGGACATCGCGGAGATGCGCGACACCGCGGCCGCCGACCCGCTGGAGACGTTCGCGCGCGAGAAGGGCGTCACCTACGTGAAGCTCGACGGCAGCGTCGGCATCTGCGGCAACGGCGCGGGGCTCTCGATGTCGACGGTCGACGTCGTCGCGCACGTGGGCGGCAGGCCGGCGAACTTCTGTGACCTCGGCGGCGGCGGCTCGGCGGAGGGCGTCGTCGACGCGCTCGAGGTGATCACGCGCGACCCGCAGGTGAAGTCGATCTTCTTCAACATCTTCGGCGGGATCACGCGCTGCGACGAGGTCGCGCGCGGGATCCTCGAGGCGCTCGACCGGCTCGACATGTCGCAGTACCCGATCGTCGTCCGGCTCGACGGCACGAACGCGGAGGAGGGGCGGCGGCTGCTCTCCGAGGCCGGCAAGCCCAACATCCATCCCGAGGCGACGATGCTCGACGGCGCGCGCCGGGCGGTGGAGCTGGCGGCGTGACCGATCTGTGGTCGGAGCGGGCGGAGGCGTACCGCACGAGCGAGACGCACGCCTCCGGGGACGACCTCGACCTCGTAGTCGAGTGGTGCGCGCCCGGGCCGGGCGTCACCGTGCTCGACGTCGCCACCGGCGGCGGCCACGTCGCGCGCCGGCTGCGCGAGGCGGGCGCGACCGTCGTCACCACCGACCCGGCGCCGGGGATGCAGGCGGACACGACCGCGCCCGCGGAGGACCTCCCGTTCGCGGACGGGAGCTTCGACGCCGTCGCGTGCCGCATCGCCGCGCACCACTTCGCCGACGTGGCCGGTGCGGTGAAGGAGATGGCGCGCGTCGCCCGCGACCGCGTCGTCGTCTGCGACAACGTCTTCGTGAGCGAGACCTCCGAGGAGGCCGACCGGCTGCGCGACCCGAGCCACGTGCGCAACTACTCGGCGCCCGAGTGGCACAGCTTCTGCGAGCTCGCGGGCCTCCGCGTCGTCGACGAGCGCCACTTCCTGCGCGACACCGACTTGGCGGACTGGCTCGCGCGCGTGAACTGCACGGGCGAGACCGCCGACCGCGTGCGCGAGCTCCTCGGCGACCGCGTCGCCGACGGCCGGCTCGGCCTCCCCACCGTCGTCCTGAAGGCCGCGAAGTAGTGGCGATCATCGTCGGCAACGACACGCGGCTCGTCGTCCAGGGCCTCACCGGCAGCGAGGGCCGCTTCCACGGCCTCCGCAACCGCGGCTACGGGACGAACGTCGTCGCGGGCGTGACGCCGGGGAAGGGCGGCCAGGACGTCGAGGGCATTCCCGTGTTCGACACCGTCGCCGGCGCGGTCGAGCACGCGGGCGCGAACACGACCCTCATCTTCGTCCCCGCGCGCGGGGCCGCGGACGCGATCTTCGAGGCGGTCGACGCCGGCATCGGAACCGTCATCTGCATCACCGAGCACGTCCCCGTGCACGAGATGCTGCGCGCGTACACGTACTTCCGCCCGAAGGGCGTGACGATGATCGGGCCGAACTGCCCGGGCGTCCTCTCGCCCGGAAAGGCGAACGTCGGGATCATCCCGGCGGAGATCTTCAGCCCCGGCGCGGTCGGGCTCGTGTCCCGCTCGGGGACGCTCACATACCAGATCGGCCACGAGCTGACGCAGCTCGGGCTGGGCAATTCCACCATCGTCGGCATCGGCGGCGACCCGATCGTCGGCTCCTCGTTCATCGACGTGCTCGAGAAGTTCGAGGCCGACCCGGAGACCGAGCTCGTCGTCCTCGTCGGCGAGATCGGCGGCGACGAGGAGGAGAAGGCGGCCGCCTACATCGCCGAGCACATGTCGAAGCCGGTGCTCGCGTACATCGCCGGCTTCTCGGCCCCGCCCGGCAAGGCGATGGGCCACGCGGGCGCGATCATCTCCGGCTCGTCGGGGACCGCCGCCGCGAAGAAGGAGGCGCTCGAGACGCGCGGGATCGAGGTCGGCGCGACGCCGACCGAGGTGGCGCAGATGGTCGCCGGCCGGCTCCGCTAGAAGCGCTTCAGCGCCCTCTTCGCCAGCGACTCCTCCGCCGTCAGCGGGTTCGTCTGCCCGGTGACGGAGAACGTCGCCTCCGTCCCGTCCTTCCAGGTGAGCAGGAGGAAGCTCGCGACGTAGTACGCGGGGACGCCGAGGCCGGGCACGGAGACGATCGGCTTCGGGTTCGCCTTCGCGCTCTTCGCGAAGTCGCCCTTCGCGAGCGGGCGCGTCTGGACGGTGAGGGCGCGCGTGCCTCGGACGTACGTGCACGACTGGTACAGGCCGAGAGCCTGGGCCTTCGGCTTCCCGACGGGGCCGCCGAGGACCGCGGCGGCGTCGGAGGCGGTGACGAGCTTGCAGGGCGACACCGCCAGGAGGACGACCGTGATGAGCGTCGGCATGTCCGAACGCTACTCTGCACGGGTGGATGTCGTCAGCTTCGCGCGGGGTATCCCGTCCCCCGACTGCCTGCCGATCGACGAGCTCGGCGACTGCGCGCGGGCGGCGGTGCGCCGCGACGGCAAGACGGTGCTCTCGTACGGCCCCGGCGGCGGGTACGGGCCGCTCCGCGGGTGGATCGCCGAGCGCCACGGGGTCGAGCCCTCGCGCGTCATCGTCACCAGCGGCTCCCTCCAGGGCTTCGTCTTCCTCGCCGAGCAGCTCGTCACGCCGGGGACGCGGATCCTCGTCGAGTCGCCGACGTACGACCGGCCGCTGAAGATCCTCGCCCGCCTCGGCGCCGAGGTCGAGGCCCTCGCCATGGACGACGAGGGGCTCGTGCCCGACGCGCTCGAGCAGGCGCTCGCGACCGGCCCGAAGCCGGCCTTCCTGTACACGATCGCCACCTTCCAGAACCCGAGCGGCCGCACGCTGTCGCTCGAGCGGCGCCGCCGGATCGTCGAGATCGCGCGCGCGCACGACCTGCTCGTGATCGAGGACGACCCGTACGGGCTCATCCGCTTCGAGGGCGAGCCGATCCCGACGATGTTCGAGCTCGACGGCGGCGACCACGTCGCATACGAGTCGTCGTTCTCGAAGAGCGTCGCGCCCGGCGCCCGCGTCGGCTACTTCGTGCTTCCGGCCGCCCTCGCCGCGCAGATCGAGGCGCTCGCCGTCTCGACGTACATCACGCCGCCGTACCTCACGCAGGCGACCGTGTACGAGTTCCTCCGCCGCGGGAGCTTCGAGCCGAACCTCGTGAAGGTGAACAGGGCCCTGCGCGCGCGGCGCGACGCGATGCTGAAGGCGCTCGACAAGCATCTCGCCGGCGCCGCGACGTGGACGAGGCCGCAGGGCGGCTACTTCGTCTGGCTCGACCTCCGCTCCGGCCCGGACACGGGCGAGGTCCTGCCGCAGGCCGAGGCGGCGGGCGTGCCGTACGTGAAGGGCGCCGACTTCTTCCCGCGCGCGAGCGGCGGCCACCACTCGGTGCGGCTCGCCTTCAGCTTCGCCTCGCCCGACGAGATTGGACACGGCATCGCGCGGCTCGCGCCGCTTCTCGCCGGCCCCGCTAGGCGGCCGGCCGAGGCTCGGGATCTGGAACCCAGCCTCGAGTCAGCATGAGCCAGAACGCGAGGCCGGCGAACTCGCCGTAACGCCGGAACCGCCTCGCGATCGCCGTGTCGGTCGCCTTCCGTCCCGTCAGGCGCGCGTACGTCGGACGCGTCCAGGAGTCGAGCACGAGCCGCGAATAGCGGCCGAGAGAGGTGAGCATGACGTGCGCGGCCGCGTACGGCCCGACGCCCGGGAGCGCGAGCAGCCGGGCCTCCACCTCGGCGTCCGGAAGGTCCGGGCCGTTCAGCGCCTCGAGGTCGAGCGCGCCCGACGCGACCTGCTCCGCGAGCGCGTGCAGATATGCACCGCGGTAGCCGGCGCGCGCCACCTCGCGGAAGAACTCCGGCCCCGCGGCGGCGACCGCTGCCGGGGACGGGAACGCGCGCCCGCCGCCGCGGGCGGGCTCGCCGAGGTGCTCGACGAGCGCTGTCACCATCCGCACCGTCCCGCTCCAGGCGCAGTTGGTCGTGCAGATCGTCTTGACGACGTCCTCGAACACCGTCGGCGCGCGCAGCATCCGGCCGGCGCCCGAGGCGGCCCAGGCGAGGTCGGGGTCCTCGCTCGCGACGGCGTAGAAGCGCGAGAGGTCCTCGTCGAGGCGGAACAGGTGCCGCAGCATGCCGACCGTGCCCGCGCGCGCACCCTCGACGCGCGCGACTCCGGCACGCGCCTCCGAGACGCGCACGGTGTGCGCGGCGCGAGGGCCGGGGAGCGTCAGCTCGAGCGTCCAGGCCTGCTCGTCGATGCGCGCCGGCGGGAGCGACGCGACTCCGTGCGACACGAGCGTCCGGCGGAAGTCGACGGGCTCTCCGCCCGCGCCGCGGAGCTCGAGCTCGGCCTCAGCCGTCCGTGCGACGGCGCGCCCTCCGCCGGCGGTCGAGCTGCGCGAGGAGGATGCCGCCGATCGCGCCGAGCGCGAGACTCAGGAGGATGAGCCAGACGATCGAGACGCGCGTCGTCCGGAAGACGAAGTGCACGGAGACGTGCTTCGAGTTCTCGATCACGAACGCGATGACGTAGGCGATGACGATCGCGAGCGCGAGCAGCCGTCCGTAGACCTTCGGCTGCCACTGCTCCTCGAGCCGGCTCGCCGCGTCGCGTTGGCGGCGAAGGAAGTTCCTCACGGAGAGAATCTACGCCGCGGCGCCGGCGAGCGGGCGCGCGACGAGCCGCGGCTGCGGCGGCGGCTCGAGCCGGCCCGTGGCCTGGAGGCGGAAGGTGGGGCAGACGTCCTCGCCCGGGAGGGCGCAGAGGCCCGCGCAGCGGAAATAGCAGTCGTTGCAGGTTGCTGTGGTCTTCTTGCTCATCTGGGCTGGATGCTCTACGCCGTCGGAGGCCGTTCCGGAGAGCGATCATAGGACGGTCCGGGCGTCCGGCAAAGCGTTGCCGCAGACGAAAACTGACGAAATTCCAGTGTTTTCCTAGCGTTTCTGCGGGAGCTGCGCGAGGGCGCGCAACGCCTGGCCGAAGCTCGTCACCGGGATGATCCGCAGGCCGTGGGCGTACCTCTGCGCGTCGGCCGCGTTGTGGCCGGCGAGGGGCACGAGGAAGACGTCGGCGTTCGCGTCGCGCGCGCCGAACGTCTTCTGCTTCACGCCGCCGATGGCCGCCACGGTCCCGTTCAGCTCCATCTCGCCGGTGGCGGCGACGCGGTAGCCGCGGTCGACGTTCCGGCCGAGGTCCTCCATCAGCTGCAGCGCGAACGCGAGCCCGGCGGAGGGGCCGCCGACGCTGCCGGCGTCGATCGAGACGTGGATCGGGAGCTTGATCGCCGCGCCCTGGTCGGGGACGAAGCCGACGATCGCGCGCGCCGGGTGCTGCGGGTCGGGAGTCGTCTTCAGCCGGAGCGAGAGCGTCTTGCCCCCGCGGCGGACGCGCAGCGACACCGACTGCCCGGGCCGGAGGCCGCCGAGCGCGGTGTGGAGCGCGGCGATCGTCGGCGTCGAGCTGCCGTTCGCTGCCACGATCACGTCGAGCGGCTGCAGCGTCCCGTCCGCGTGGGTGCCGGCGAGGATCTCGCTCACGATCACACCGTCCGGCACCGCGGTCACGTGGTAGCCGAGGCGGCGGAGCGCGACCGCGGCAGCGACCTGCTGCGAGATGGTCATCGCCCGCAGGTCGGCGCGGCGGACCTCCGCGTCGCTCGAGCCGGCCGGGACGATCTCCTTCGCCGGATACAGCGTCGCGCCCGAGTGGATGAACGGGAACAGCGACTCGAGCATGTTCGCCTTCCGCTCGAACACGTCGACGAAGTAGATGCCGCCGGGTCCCGCCGGCACGTGCCCGCCCTGCACGTGCACGAGCGGCGCGACCGGGTGTGCGGGATCGGGAAGGAAGATGTAGTCGTTCGAGGGGGCGAGCCACAGCACGACCGCCGTCAGCGCGAGCACGCCGACGACGGCGCCCGCGAGCCGGGCGGGCGTGACCATCCGCCGCATCAGAAGAGCGCCCGCTGGAGGCCGCCGTCGACGACGATCGTCTGGCCCGTGACGTAGCGGGCGCGGTCGGAGGCGAGGAAGCAGACGACGTCGCCGAGCTCGCGCGGCTCGCCCCACCGCCGCAGCGGG
>Ga0335069_10013058_pt1 | contig 11673 bp, 15 predicted proteins | sample Lox_Sample_11_FD_206714 | JGI IMG/M metagenome (GOLD analysis project Ga0335069, IMG submission 206714) | Soil microbial communities from Loxahatchee National Wildlife Refuge, Florida, United States - Lox_Sample_1.1 | ecosystem: Environmental > Terrestrial > Soil > Wetlands | place: USA...
GCATAGGTAGTGCATCCGTACCCCTGCGTGAGACGCGGATTCGCTTCCGGCTTGATGAACAATTTTGTGCCTTTCTTCGGCACGCTCGTCGCTGTCACATGGACGATATACAGTCCACCGGCGATGACCTGCGATTCGAGCTGCTCGGCCTCCTGAAAGAACGCCGACTCCTTAGCGAGGACGTCATTGAGCTGTTTCTGGTAGAGCGCCTCCTGACCTTTCGTGTCCTTCAGGATCTGGCTCTTCTCCGATTTCACCGAGTCAAGCTGCTGCTTCTGTTGCGTGGTTTGGGCATTCAGATCCTGAAGTTCGGACTGATGCTGTTGAAGTTCAGACTGTTGCTGCTGAAGCGCCACGGACGCGTCTTTCAGGTCGCTGATGGTGGCCAAGAGCTGTCCCTGAACGACTGCGAGATCGTGGAATTGCTGCAGGAACGATGAGAGGTCCTTGTATTTGAACAGCGATGCGATCAGGCTCTCGTGGTCGCGCTCCTCGAGGAACAGGATCATGCGACCGATGGTGTCCCGTTTCTGACTGATGTCAGCCTGCGTCGCGTTAATCCGTCCTTCGACATCATCGATCTCCGTATTCGTGATATCGATCTGTGCGCCGGTCGCGTTCAGCTGCGCCTGCAGCTGGCCGATCTGGCTCTGGAGAATGGAGATGTCCCGACTCAGACTGACGGCCTTGTCCTGCTGCGCCGTGATGTTGTCACGGAACTGCTGCGCCTGTGCTTCCAGGGCGGCGATCTGTGCACGGAGCTGGTCGACATGCGCCTGCGTGACCGCATCCAACGCCGATGCGCGCGGTGCGGACACGGCACATAACGAGACGATCGCAAGCACCGCAAAAATCCGTCTCATGTCCTGAGTTTGGTGATGGCGCTGGTGATGCGTTCCCGAGTGCGCTCGGGACCGATGATCGAGGCGATCTCGACCGGCCCCGCGCTGTTCTTCAGTCCCGACAACGCGATCCGCAACGGCCAATATACGCTCCCCTTCTGACCATCGAAATGATCAGCCGCGAGCAGGTCGAGATCGTCCTGAGTGAGCGCCGCACGGTCCGCCAGAAGGGCGACGTCGCTCAACGCTTTGAGTGTTCGCGAAGGTTCGTCATTTTTCCAGGTAAGGAGCGAGGCATCATAGGATGGATCCTTCCACAAGTATGAGAAGTTCCCGACATCCGACAGCCGCTCCAGGCGCTCCGTCATCAGGGGGACCGCCTCGTCGGGCAACTCCGGATGTCCGATCAGCTCCTTGAACGAATTCGACGGCATCATTTTCAGGTACTGCGCGTTCGTCCACTCGAGTTTCGCCCGGTCGAATATCGCCCCTGATTTGTGGACTTTCGCAAGGTCGAATCCCGCGATCAGCTCGTCACGGGTCATGATGTCCTGCGGGTACGTGTGACCGAGATGTGCCATGAAGTCGACCATCGCCTCGGGAAGGTAGTCCTTCCGGTATTCACTGACGCTCGTCGCTCCGTGCCGTTTGGACAGCTTCGAGCGGTCCGGACCGAGGATGAGCGGCAAATGTGCGAACCGTGGCGGCGGAGCGCCCAGGGCACGGTAGATGAGCAGCTGCTTGGGTGTGTTGGAGATGTGATCCTCTCCACGGATGACATCGGTGATGGCCATGTCGATGTCATCGACGACGACCGCGAAATTATAGAGCGGGGTATCAAGGTCCTTCGCAAGCGACACGAGACCCACATCACGCCGCGCGTCCACTTCGATATGACCGCGGATCGTATCGTCGAACCCGATCGTCCCTTCGTCCGGCTCCTTCAGGACGATGATGCTGTCACGAGGGTTCCTCCCTTCTCTGACCATCGCTGCCTTTTCTTCGGACGAGTAATGCTTCTCGAATGCTTTTCCTTCATCAAGAAGTTGCCGGAGTTTGGCACGGTACAAATCGGTGCGTTCCGTCTGCCGGTAGAGATGCTCGTTGTCCCAATCGATACCGAGCCATTCGAACCCGTCGATGATGTCAGCTTCGAATTCCGGCTTCGAACGCTCAAGGTCGGTGTCTTCGATGCGCATGATGAACTGACCGCCGGTTTTGCGCGCATACAACCAATTGAACAGCGCCGTACGTGCAGTACCGATGTGCAGGTTCCCGGTCGGACTCGGTGCCATGCGGACTTTGACTGTCATAGTAAAAGAATAGCAGAATGGGGTATGTACGTCATCCGGGTAGTCCCCCTCGTCGCACTCCCCCCGAACGTTCCTCAGACACTGGATTATTTCTGGCCGACTCCCCTGCTCCGGGGCGTGATCGTCCGCGCATGGCTCGGGCGCCGGATCGTCATCGCGGTGGTCATGGCATCCACCGACGTCCGACACAGCAAGCTCGCGGTCAAACGGGCGGGGTATGAGCTCAAGAAACTCAACGGGGTCATCACTGAGCTCCCACAGCTCACCGAACCGCAGCTTGCTCTTGCCGAGTGGCTGTCGCAACAGTATGCCGCCGGCGCGGCGACGTCGATGCGCTCCGTAGCGCCACCGTTCATCGGCAAACGCGGGTCATCGCTCGTGATCCCGCGGAGCGAGGTTTCTGGAGCATCGCCGGCGTCCGTGCGACTGATGCTGACCGGACCCGGGCAAGCCCGCGCGGAGATCGAACGCGTCCTTGCATCCGCCGGATCGGGTCAGGTCGCGCTCATTGTTCCCGAAATCGCCCTCGCAGAACGGTTCTCGTCGTTCCTCGCAGCGTATCATCCCCTGATCGTGCACAGCGACCTGTCTTCGAAGGCATTGCTGAACGCACATCGGAGCGTCTGCTCAGGCGATGCACGCCTTATCATCGGGACTCGGGGAGCACTTGCGCTTCCATGGAAGTCGCTGGCCGTCGTCATCATGGAGGATCCACAGCATGAGGCGTACAAGAGCGAACGGGCTCCGCGGATGAATGCCGCAGATGTCGCACGTGAAGTCGCGCGCCTCAACGGAGCGCAATGCATCTACCTTGCACCGTCGCTGACCGTCGTGCAGCGGTATCTTGCGGATCGTCATGTGCTTGACGTAACTGACCAGCGCAAGGCATCCCCGCGCATCGATGTCGTGTCGATCACCGAGGAACAGCGGAACGGGAATCGCTCATTGTTATCCCGCACAGCCCAGTCAGCGCTTGAACAGGCAGTCGAGTCCCGCAGGCCGGTGCTCGTCTATTCCTCCCGGCGCGCGTATGCGACCGCGATCAGGTGCCGGTCATGCGAGGCCGCGGTCATGTGCACGACCTGCGGCATCCCCATGCGTCTCCACCGGACCTCCGAGGACATGCTCGTTTGTTACCACTGCTCAGCGTTCATCCGCGTACCACGCATGTGCCCGACCTGTGCGACCGGGACGCTGCGTGCGGCAGGACTTGCAGGCAGCCAACGGTTGGCTGAAGCGGTCGAACGCATCACCGGTGAGCGTCCGCCGGTCCTGGACTCCGATCTCGTCAAATCCACGTCCGATGCACGCGGGATATGGCATGCGTTCGAGGACATGCGGACACCGGTCCTGGTCGCGACCCAGATGGTCTTCGCCTACCGCTACGAGCGCACGTTCAAAACGATCATCGTACCGCATGCGGATACACTGGGTTCGGACGCGGATTTCCGCGCGTCCGAACGCGCGACCTGGCGGTTCGAGAAATTGCTCGATTTCTCGCCCGAGACGATGATCGTTCAGGCATGGGAACCTTCAGCGGTCGCGATCCTTTCGGACCCCGGCGCACGCGATTCCTGGTTCCGGAACGAACTGGATGACCGTCGTGCATTGGGCTGGCCGCCGTTTACGCGGCTGGTCAAATGTACGGTCGCCGGACGTATCCGTACCCGGACTTCCCGCGATGCAACGGTCGCCGCGGAGCGCCTCCGGCAAGCCGTCTCGCACGAACGGCTGGCAGGGACCGAAATCATCGGTCCGGTGCCGTCGCTCCTGGAGCACGCGAACGGTATCTGGTCACATCACATCCTCATCAAGACATCCCTGTCCGGCCGCTCGCTGGCACAGTTCTTGCGCTACGTCCCCCCGCACGTCGTCGTGGACGTTGACCCGAGGTCTATTGCGTGACATAATCGACCTATGGAACTCACCGTGCTGCCCGATCCAATCCTCACGCACACCAGCCGCGCACTCACGCCCGCGGAACTTCGGGATGGACGCTACGCCGGTCTCATCACGAAGATGCGTGAAACAATGAAGACCAATAACGGCGTCGGTCTCGCTGCGAACCAGGTCGGCGAAGACATCGCCCTGTTCGTCATCGATGAGAAGCTTGCCGAAGAATACAAAGCACCGAGCGTGTATGCGAATCCCGAAATTTCTGAGTACGGCAAGGACATCGATACCCTTGAAGAAGGCTGTCTCTCCATCCCGGGCTATTGGGCGCCGGTCAGACGCGCGAAGAAGATCATGTTCAAGGCGCTCGATGAGCATGGCGACCGCATCAAATTCCGTGCACGCGGGATGCTCGCCCGCGTCCTCCAGCACGAAACGGATCACCTTCGCGGCGTGACGATCCGCGAACGGAGCGTGAAACCCGCAACTCATCAGAAAAAGAAAACGCTCCGGTCCTAATGGACCGGAGCTTCCTGCTGGGGAGTCACGGTTCTTGCTTCGACGGCCTGTGTGAAGCTCGAGACCATGAGGCCGATGACCAAGACGACCGCGAGCATTCCGATGGCCAGACCACCGCAGGTCATCAACGCCGTGCCCAGGTGTGCGACCGGGCTGGGTCGACGCTGGCCCCATCCGTGCATCCAGAGGACGAGCCCCGCGATGACCAGGCACATGGCACACCAGAACATGAGGCGCAACGAGTCGGGAAACAAGAACGGCATGTCCACCTCCCGGGTTGATGTTTTAGCACGATTGGCTATGATGGTCAAATATGTCCCTGATCATCAATGTCCCCCGGGGGATGGACCGGGTCGTCACCTCGGTCCAGCACCGGCTCCGTCTCGTCCTCTTCGGCACTCCCCGGTTCGCCGTCCCGTCGCTCCGACGACTTGTTGCCGACGGCTGGCCGGTCGAGCTCGTAGTCACCGCGCCCGATAAACCCGTCGGTCGTCGCGGTGTGCTCACTCCATGCGCGGTGAAGTCCGCTGCTCTGGAGCTGGGTCTCCCGGTCCGGACACCCGTGTCGCTGAAGGACGATGATTTCTGGCATGCATTTTCTGAGTTGCGTCCGGATCTGTGCATCGTCGCCGCGTACGGCAAGCTCATCCCGAAACGATACTTGGATGTGCCGCGCCTGGGATTCCTGAACATCCATCCCTCGCTGTTGCCGTTGTATCGCGGGCCCTCGCCGATCCAGTCGGCCATCCTTGATGGTGCATCGCGGACCGGCGTCAGCATCATGCTGCTGGATGAAGAGATGGATCACGGACCGATCCTGGCGCAGGAATCATGGGACATCCCGTCAGGATTCGATGCGCCGGCTTGTGAAACGGAACTCGCCGGCATCGGGGCACGTCTTCTAGCGGATTCACTTTCCGGATATGCCAACGGTTCGATCATCCCACGGCCGCAGGACCATAGCACCGCGACATTCACGAAGAAGTTCACGCGCGACGACGGCCGTCTGGCATGGGACCGGCCGGCAGTATCGGTTAGCAATCGTGTTCGTGCGTTGTCGACGGAGCCAGGCACCTGGACGACCTGGAACGGCGCGGTACTGAACATCGTAGCCGCTCATCCGATCTCTGGCAGTGCGGCTATCGGTGCGGTCGTGAAGTCGGACGGTGCAGTCGGCATCGGTTGCCAAGACGGTATTCTTGTGGTAGAACTCGTTCAACCGGAAGGCGGCAGAGTCATGGATGCAGCCGCATTCGTGAATGGCCATCCGGAGTTCATTGGAAGCGAGGTGGTGTAGTGAACGTCGAGTTCGACGTCCCGCTGTCTTCGAAGACTTCATTCGGCGTCGGTGGTCCTGCAGCCTTGTGGTTCGATGCCACGCCAGCATCGCTTCCGCACGCAGTGCAGTTCGCGCGTCGCGTCGGAGGTCCGATCCTCGTGCTGGGCAGCGGCACGAACGTTCTGGTGAGTGACGACGGGTGGCCCGGTACGGTAATCCACGTGGGATGCGCGGAGCCGTCGACACCGCCGTCAGCCAGGAACCTGCCCGACGGCGGCGTCGAAGTCGTCGCATCCGCATGTACGCCGTTGGATGCGTTCGTCGCACACACGGTACGGTACCAGTGGCAAGGCCTCGAATGCCTGTCGGGCATCCCCGGTTCCGTCGGCGCAGCGCCGGTGCAGAACGTGAGCGCGTACGATCAGCGGATCTGTGAGGTCATCACATCCGTACAGGCTTTCGATCTGACGGAACAGGTCTGGCGGACGTTCACGCGCGGAGAATGCATGTTCGGATACCGCACGAGCGTCTTCAGTCAACCGCAGAACACTGACCGGTACGTCATCACGCAGGTGACCATGCGGCTGATCCGCGGCGGTGACCCATGCCGCACCCACCCGGATATCAATAAGAGCACGGGTCCCTGCGCGACCGTGGGCATGGTCCGCGAAGCCGTACTCCGGGTCCGCCACCGGAAAGGGATGCTGCTCGGCTCACATGACTCGTTCGCATCAGCCGGCTCGTTCTTCAAGAACCCGGTGATCCCCGCGGATGAGTTCGAGAGATCGTTCGACGCAGATACGATCATGATGGGTGCAAACAAGTGGTGGTGGCCGACTGCGTCGGGCATGCGAGTTTCGGCAGCACACCTCATCGAGAGGGCCGGCTTCGCGAAGGGATATGCCCGAGGCAAGGCCGCCATCTCGTCGAAGCACACCCTGTGCATCGTGAATGCCGGAGGCGCATCCGCTACCGACATCGTCGGACTGGCCCTCGAGATCCAGGATGCCGTAGCATCACGGTTCACCATCATCCTGGAGCCCGAGGTGCGCCCCATCGGGTTCCCTAGCTATCCGCTTCTCCGTAGCTGACCTTCGCGCACCCCTTGCGGGTGCGCTTTCTTTGTGATACCATATGCGACTGGTATGTCGCTTGCCGTCAACGATCTCAAACCCAAGACGTATTTCATCTTCGAGGACCAACCGTGCGTGGTCCTGGAGACGCATCACCTGAAGATGCAGCAGCGCCGCCCGGTGGTGCAGACGAAATTCCGTAACCTCCTCTCCGGAAAGCACCTGGAGCGGAACTTCGCGCAGTCGGATGTCTTCGAAGAAGCCGACGTGAAACGCGAGAGCGTCAAATTCTTGTACGAGCACCGCGGTCAGTTCTGGTTCGTCAGCCCGACCGACGCATCGAAGCGTTTCGAGCTCGATGCCGACATCATCGGGGACCAGGCGAGATTTTTGAAGCCGAACACGGTGCTCGAAGCATTGTCCTGGAACGATGATGTCATCAATGTCTCGCTGCCCATCAAGATGACCTTCAAGGTCGTCGAGGCGCCGCCCGCCATCCGGGGTGACACCGCGACCGGCGGCTCCAAACAGATCAAACTGGATTCGGGTGCGACCATCAACGCCCCCCTGTTCATCCAACAGGGCGAGGATATCGTCATCAACACCGAGACCGGCGAGTACGTGGAACGCGCGAAGTGACTACTTGGCGCCGAGTTTCTCTTCTTCGATGACCTGCTGCGGAGGCACCCGGTGCTCCGGCGGGATCTCGTGCGTCGGGATCCTTTCTTCCTCGACGGGTTCCTCGGCGGGCATCAGGGGATTCGAATCACGCTGGATGCGGCCGAGTTCCGCCTGCGTCTCCAGCTCCTGCGCCGCCTCCACCATGACCTCACGCGGTGATTTGTTTGTTTTCGTCATGTCTTCAGGATACCTCAGTCCCGGGATTTTGCATGCATGAACGGCATGATGACGACCGCGGCAACCGCCCAGAGCCACAACGCCCGCTGACCCGCGAGGAAGGGCAGCAGCGAACCGAACGTGGACTGGGCCAATTGGGGCGGCACCAGCGACGTCGAGATGCTCGCCAACAGTCCCATCTGCACCAGTGAGATGAGCACGACCTGGAACATGGAAATCTCTCCGAGCGTCATACGCGTACGCATCGCCGAGTGCGACAGCAGGAGGAACACGAGCAGATACCATCCGAGGAACAAGAGTACCGCGGCGTACGGGCGGACCGGGTCATTGAGCCGTCCGGAGAGCATGTCCAAAAAGGGGAACAGCACCGTCAGGACGTACGCGACGTAGATGGACAGCAGCGATACGAGCGCCTTGGTCTTGCCGACGGAGAGTCCGTAAAGCACCAGTACCACGAATACCATCGCGACGAACAGGCCGCGCGGCTGTTTGAGCGCATCCCCCACCCCGGCTAATTGCTGGAGCCGCGAAACATCGATGAGGTTCGCGAGCTTGTCCATGTCGTTATCTCGTCAACAACGCGATCATGAATATCACCACGAGTGCAATGACCAGCGTTCCGCCGGTCACACAGAGCAACGTCCCCGCTTCCGCCTTCTTGCCGTCGGCGAGCAGCTTCGCCGGTTGCCACAGCACGAGCGACCCGGTGATAAGCGCGGAAACAACGAGCAATAACAGCATGAGCATCGGCCCGGCGGCCCCCGTCATCGGTTTATCGCCGAACAGCCGTTGCGCGTTACTGAAAAACACCGCGATGACGAGCACGTACGCGATGACGCCGACCGCGTTGCGAACGCCGCTTTTGACCAATGAAGAATAGTTCATGGCTCCAGCATACACTTTTGTGGAATAGTGAGTATACTGGCATCGGAGGGATTATGGAACCACTGGAGAAAGTGTCGCCGCAGGAGTTCCTTGCCGCCGGTCAGACGTACCTTACTGAACGATGCAAGATTGACCAGGGTCGCATCGTCTGCAAGGCCTGCGGAACGGGGATCCGTGAGTTCACCGTCCCCGTGTCCGTGCACTTCGCTCTGCCGGGCTTCCCCGACTGCACCGGCTCTGGGCAGGTCAGGGCGCTGCCCGTCCCCTACTGCCCGACATGCGAAGGAGAACCCCGGAAGAGGTCGTCATGCATCCATATCCAGTGACTGCAGCCCGCCGACGTCCGGCGGGCTATCCTTTGTGCAGTGTCACCAACAGGTCACCGGGCGGCGTGCCGTTCAGACCTGCATTCCCCTGCTGAGGGAACGCGATGAGGTATCGGTCGATGAGTTCGGATGGGATGTGAAGTTCAAGCTTCCGTTTGCGCTTCACTCGTCCCCCGCCGTTGCATACGTGGCACTTCTTCTCGGCGATCCGGCCGTCGCCGCCACATGTCGAACACACCGCCACCTGTGCGAACGTACCGAACGGCGTACGCACGGCCTGACGGACCCTGCCTGCACCATGGCACGTGCTGCATTCTTCGAGTCTGCCGCCCTCGGCACCGGTCCCCCTGCAGGATACGCACGCATCCAATGCCTCGAACTCATAGATTTTCTTCTTCCCCAGATCTTTCGCGCTGATATTTACCGACAGGTGCAAATCCTCGCCCTTCTCCGCACGCTGACGCGTCGTGCCGCCGAAACCGCCCGTGAACATATCGAAAATGCTCTCGAATCCCCCGCCGGCGCCGCCGAAATTGAAATCCTGGTATTGCCCGCCTCCCCCGAAGCCACCCGCGGGGCCGGCACTGCCGAACTGATCGTAGCGTGCCTTCTTCTCCGGGTCGCCTAAAACCTGGTAGGCCTCGTTGACCTCCTTGAACTTCGCCTCGTTGCCGCCCTTCTTGTCCGGGTGGTACTGGTGCGCGAGTTTGCGGTACGCCTTCTTGATGTCGTCGGAAGATGCGTTCCGCGAGACCCCGAGGATTGTGTATGGATCCTGCATGGTTGACTAGTATACTATTTTTGTGGCATTATGTGAATAGAGGTGCGAATGTCCAATCTTCTGCTGCGGAGGATTCTCTGGTTCATAGCCGCCGCATTCGTTCTCTCGATCCTCGAAGTCATGCTCGGCATCGAGGAGAGGAACCTGGGCTTTTGGAGGTACCACGGGTACATGGTCGTCTCGACGATCATCATCATCGCGATCGTCTGCCGGTACGTCCGGCCGCGCCCGCCCTCCTAGGCGGGCGTTTCTTTTCACAGGGTGACGACGTCCGCCTTCACGTCCTTCTCGCCGACCGTCACGAATCCGGTCGCCTTCAGGAGCGCGAACAACGGCACCGCGAGCGCGAGACCCGTCTCGCGGAAGATGAACGAGAATCCCCACAGGATAAGGAAGAACCCGAACGCCAACAGCGGCGGCAGGTACGGCGCGAGCGGACCCAGCCACTGGTGGACCTGCGTGTCGATCTGCTTCGTCAACTGCGTCTCGACCTGCGTCTGTTGGGATTGCGGCAGTTGATTCAGTTGGGATTGCACGAGCTGCGAACTGTAACTGGACTTCACGGAGTCCTGAAGGCCTCGCGAGATGAGATTGACATCAGCCGTGTGCCCGATGGGCATGAGGAAGAATCCCAGGGAAATCATCAGATAGACTCCTAACAGTACGAGCCGGACGCCGCGATCCAGTCCCGACCAGATGCGGATCTTCGTATGTTCCATGATGTCGTGCTGGATGCGCCGCGAACCGATGTACCAGAACCCCGTAAAGACCGGCAGAATGGAGAGATACCAGACGTCGGGGCTGAAGAAGATGACGAAGGACGCCCACGATGCAAGGATCGCCGCCACCCGGTCCAACGGATGCTCCAGCAGCAGCCACGCGATGCCCACGACCGCCGAAAGTACGATGATCATGACGGCGGGAAATATCATGCCCACGTAGTCCGTGAACGGACCGGGACCTGACAGCCACGTGCTCGCTGCCCACCAGGTGAGCATGGAGACGACGACGACCGCGATGATGAGCGATATCCGCTTGACGTGCATCTTGATTGGTTATCTATTCTATGCTATAATTATACTCTAGGAGGTGGTTGTGTCCAAGCCGTATCCGCAGATGACTCCCGTAGAACAGGCGGAATTCCTCAAGCCGAAGATCGACGAGTGGCGCGCATCTCCACTAAGTTGGCGATATCCGCTTCCCTGGTGGACGAGGCGTGACACACACGGAATCCTGGCCTCAATGTTCACCGGAACCACGGTTCGCATCATCGATGGCGTTGCACACCTCGAGTTCCCGCCCCGGCCCTACTAAGTGGGGCCGTTCGTTTTCAATACTACTTCTTTTCTTCCTCGGGCTTCACTTCTTCGGCCTTCTGCTCCCCTGACGGCGCCTGCTGCGACTGGTACATCGCCGCGCCGATCTTCTGCGCCGCTGTCCCGAGCACGTCCGCCTTCGCTTTGATGTCGTCCAGCGAGCCGTCCTTCAACGCGTTCTTGAGCTCCATGACTTTGCCTTCGAGGTCCTTGGCGTCCGCCTCAGGCACTTTGCCTTTGTTGTCGTGGAGCATCTTCTCGGTCGTATAAACCAGGGTCTCGGCGGCGTTCTTGGTGTCGATCTCCTCTTTCTTCTTCGTGTCCTCGGCCGAATGCTCGGCCGCCTCACGCACCATGCGCTCTTTTTCGTCCTTGGAGAGGCCGGACGAGCCCTCGATGCGGATGGATTGTTCTTTGCCCGTGCCTTTGTCTTTCGCTTTCACGTGCAGGATGCCGTTGGCATCGATGTCGAACGATACCTCGATCTGTGGGACGCCGCGGGGCGCCGGCGGGATGCCGTCCAGGATGAACCGCCCCAGCGATTTGTTGTCGCGCGAGAACTGCCGCTCGCCCTGCGTGATGTGGATC
>Ga0335069_10013059_pt1 | contig 11673 bp, 10 predicted proteins | sample Lox_Sample_11_FD_206714 | JGI IMG/M metagenome (GOLD analysis project Ga0335069, IMG submission 206714) | Soil microbial communities from Loxahatchee National Wildlife Refuge, Florida, United States - Lox_Sample_1.1 | ecosystem: Environmental > Terrestrial > Soil > Wetlands | place: USA...
GCGAGTTCCGGCAGGGCGAGGGCCTCCCCTCCCCCACCCGCTTCCACAACTCGGTCCACAACGGCCCCGCCGCCTACGTCTCCCTGGCCACCGGGAACCGCGGCTTCTCCACCGCCGTGGCGGCCGGCTCCGAGACCCCTGCCGCGGCGCTGCTCGAGGTGGCCGCGCTCCTCCTCGAGCGGGGGGGGGAGGCGATCCTGGCCCTGGCCGACGAGCCTCCCCCGGCGCCCTTCGCCCCGGCCCGCCCCTTCCCGCCCTTGGCCGTGGCCATCCACCTCTCCGCCCGGCCCGGGCCGAGGACGCGGGCCGTCCTCCGCGGGCCGCGGCGGGCGGCCGGCCGCTCCCCCGACCTGCCCGCGCCCTTCGCCGACCACCCCTGCGCCGGGGGCCTCGCCCTGGCCCGGGCCATCGAGGCCGGCCGGGGCGGAGAGGTGCGCCTCGGGCCGGCGGGCGAGCGGGGCTGGGTGGTCGACCTGGCCGGGGGAGTTGGGCCGTGAGCCTGCCACCGCTGGCGGAGATCCTCCCCCACGCGCCGCCCATGATCCTCCTGGACGAGCTCCTGGAGTTCGCGCCCGGGCGGGCCCGCTGCGCGGTGCGGCTCCGCCCCGACTCCCCGCTGGTCGAGGGCGGACGGGTCCGGGCGCTGGTGTGCGTGGAGTACATGGCCCAGGCGGTGGCCGCCTACGCCGGGATGATGTCGCGGGCCGCCGGCGCCCCCCCCCGCATCGGCTTCCTGCTGGGGACGCGCGAGCTCCGGCTCTCGACCGGGTTCCTCCGGGCCGGCGACGCCCTGACCGTGGACGCGGAGCACGTCTTCGGGGACGATCGGATCGGCAGCTTCCGCTGCCGGGTATGGCGCGGGGAGGAGAAGGTGGCCGAGGCCACGCTGAGCGTGTACCAGCAGGGCAGCGACGGAGGCGCCCCGCCATGAAGGCCCGGGCCCTGGTGACCGGCGGGAGCCGCGGCATCGGCGCCGCCGTGGCCCGGGCGCTGGCCCGCGCCGGCCATCCGGTGATCCTGAACTACCGCGCCCGCGAGGACGCGGCCCGGGCGGTCCAGGCGGCCATCGCCGCCGAGGGCGGCACGGCCGAGCTCTGCCCCTTCGACGTGGCCGACCCGGCCGCGGTCGCGGCGGCGCTGGCCACGCTCCTCGCCGACGAGGCCCGGCCCATCGGCGTGCTGGTCAACAACGCCGGGCTGGCCCGGGACGGACCCTTCCCGGCCCTGGAGAGGGACGCCTGGGAGGCGGTCACCCGCACCACCCTGGACGGCTTCTACAACGTCACCCGGCCGCTGGTCATGCCCATGGTGCGCCGCCGCTTCGGGCGGATCATCAACATCTCCTCGGTCTCCGGGGTGGTGGGGAACCGGGGGCAGGTGAACTACGCCGCGGCCAAGGCCGGCCTCATCGGGGCCACCCGGGCGCTGGCGCAGGAGGTGGCGCACCGCGGGGTGACGGTGAACGCGGTCGCCCCCGGCCTCATCGAGACCGACATGATCGCCGGCGCCCCGGTCGACGAGATCCTCAAGCGGATCCCGGCGCGCCGGCTGGGCAGGCCCGAGGAGGTGGCCAGCCTGGTCGCCTTCCTGGCCTCCGAGGCGGCCGGCTACATCACCGGGCAGGTCATCGGCATCAACGGCGGCCTGGCCTGAACGGGCCGCAAGGGAACCGCGGGTGAACAGGGCATGAACGCGCATCGGGTGGTGGTGACGGGGATGGGCCTGACGAGCCCCATCGGCAACTCGATGGACGAGGTGGCGCGGGCCCTCCGGGAGGGGCGGGGCGGGGTCGAGATCCTGCCGGCGCTGGCCGAGATCGGCCAGATGAAGACGCGCCTGGCGGCACCGGCCAGGGTGGACCTCTCGGCCCTGCCCAAGAAGCGCACCCGCACCATGGGCCGGGTGGCGCTGCTCTCCACCTGGGCCACCGGACAGGCCCTGGCCGACGCTCGCCTCGACCCCGAGTACGTCTCCTCGGGGAAGGTGGGGCTGGCCTACGGCTCCACCGCCGGCACCAGCTCGGCGGTGGGGGACTACCTGGAGAAGCTCCACCTGCGCCGCACGCTGGAGGGCATCCAGGCCTCGACCTACCTCAAGTTCATGAGCCACACCTGCGCCGCCAACGTGGCCCAGTACTACGCCATCCGCGGCCGGGTCATCACCACCTGCTCCGCCTGCGTCTCCTCCAGCCAGGCCATCGGCTTCGGCTTCGAGACGGTGCGCAGCGGCGCCCAGGAGGTGATGGTCTGCGGCGGGGCCGAGGAGCTGGACGTCACCCACGCGGCCATCTTCGACCTCATGTTCGCCACCAGCAGCCGCTACAACGACCGCCCGGACGAGTCCCCGCGCCCGTTCGATGCCGACCGCGACGGCCTGGTGGTGGGCGAGGGGGCGGGGACGCTGGTCCTGGAGCGCCTCGACCTGGCGCGGGCCCGGGGCGCGAGGATCTACGGCGAGGTGATCGGCTTCGCCACCAACTGCGACGGGCTGCACATGACCGCGCCCTCCGAGGACGGCATGTCCCGGGTGATCCAGGGGGCGCTGGCCGACGCCGGCCTCTCGCCCGAGCGGATCGACTACGTGAACGCCCACGCCACCGGGACCGACCTGGGCGACGTGTGCGAGAGCCGGGCGGTCCACCGGGTGCTGGGCGACAAGGTGCCCATCTCCTCCACCAAGGGCTTCACCGGCCACACCCTGGGCGGCTGCGGGGTGATCGAGTCGGTCTTCTGCCTGGCCATGCTGCGCGACGGCTTCCTGGCCCCCAACAAGAACCTGGCCCGCCCCCACCCCGACTGCGCCCCTCTCGACTACGTGACGGGCGCGGCGCGCCAGGCTCGGCCCCGCATCGTCATGAACAACAACTTCGCCTTCGCCGGCCTCAACACCTCGCTCCTCTTCCAGGCCCCCTGATGCGTCCCGGCGCCCTCCTCCTCTGCCCGCTCCTGGCCGCCGCCTGCGCCCGGGCCGACCGGATCGAGATCGCACCCCCTGCCGTCCGCTTCGTGGGTGCCGGCAAGAGCACCCAGGTCCACGCCACCCCCTACGAGCGGGACGGGCGGCCCATCCCCGACCCCCCCTGCGGCTGGTCGTCGAGCGACGAGAGGGTGGTCCGGGTGGCGGGCCGCGGGAACGACGCGCTCGTCACCGCGGCGGGGCCGGGCAGCGCCTCGGTCCGCTGCACCATCGGCTCGGCGGTGGGGGAGCTGCCGGTGCTGGTGCGGGTGGTGGCGCGCCTCTCCGTCCGGCCGGAGCGCGCCGAGCTCAAGGTGACCGACGCCCCCGCACCCCTCCAGCTCGAGGTCGAGGCGGTCGACGACCAGGGGTCTCCGGTGGGCGGCCGCCCGCCGGCGGTGACCTGCCAGGACGAGGCCGTCTGCCGCGGCGACGGCCGCGGCCAGCTCTGGCCGGTGGGGCCGGGCCAGACCACCGCGCGGGTGGAGATCGAGGGCGCCGCGGCCACCCTCCCGGTCCGGGTGGTCGAGGGTCGCAGCGCCGAGGCCCGCCCCAGGGCCGTCAAGGGCAACCCGATGGAGGAGATCGAGCGGAAGGTGCGGGAGCGGGAGAGGCGCGAGGCGGCCGGCAAGAACGGGAAGTAGCCGGGCTACCTCCCCGACGCCAGCCGGTCGGCCTCGGCCGCGTGCGGCGCGCCCGGGCAGACCTTGAGGTAGGTCTCGAGCCGGCGCCTCACCACCTCGGAGAGCTTCTCCAGCTCGAACCCGGCCCGGGCGGCGCCCCACAGCGCCTCGCAGCTGGCAGGGTCGCGCTCCAGCGCCTTCTCGTAGAGGTCCCTCAGCTTGTCGGCCTTGGCGTTGCGGGCCCGCTCGGCGTCGGCCATCTCCACGTAGGCCGCGGCCGCGCCGCCGGCGCCGCCGGTGCCGTACTCGTCGATGGCCTGGGACAGCTCCACCAGCGCCCCGGCGACGTTGCCCTGGCTGCGGTAGAGCCGGGCCAGCGCCACCCGCGCGTCCGGGTAGGGGCGGCCGAGCTGGATGGCCTTCTCGTACTGCCCGCGGGCCATGTCGGCATCTCCGGCGGCGCGGTAGGCGTCGCCCAGGAGCAGCGCCAGCCGCGGCTGCTCGCCCAGCCGCGAGACCGCCCGCTTCAGGGTGTCGAGCGCCACCTTGGCTCCGCCCTCCTTGGCGAGCAGGGCCCGGGTGAGGTCGGCGTAGAGCGAGACGCGCCGGTTGTCGAGGGCCACGGCCCGCTGGAAGGCGTCGACCGCGCCGGCCGCGTCGCCGGCGCGGAGCTTGCGCACCCCCACCAGCCAGGGAAGGTCGGGGTTGGTGGGGTCGAGCTTGGCGGCCTCGGCCTCCTCGGCCGCGGCCTCGTCCGCCTTCCCCCGGGCGGCCAGCACGCCGCCGCGGATGGCCCGGGCCAGCGCCTGCTGCGGGCGGGAGGCGCCGGTCCGGGCGGCGAGGACCAGCTCGGCCGCGCGCTCGGCCTCCTCCACCTGGCCGCGGCCGAGCAGCACCAGGGCCTTGCCCAGGATGGAGGGCACGTGGTCCTTCTGGATGCGCAGGGCGTAGTCGTAGTAGCCGGCGGCCTGCAGCTCGTACCCCTCGCCGCGGCGGCGGTACTGCTCGGCCAGGAGCCAGGCGGTGCGGGCGTCCCCGGGGTTGGCCTTCTGCGCCCTGGTGAGGGTCTCGCGGGCGGCGTCGAGGTCGCCGGTGGCCAGCTGCACCGCCCCCAGCGCCGCGGTGAGGAAGGGGCTCTGCGAGGCGTCGTCGCCGGTGAGCACGGCGGTGAGGGCCTCGCGGGCGCCGGCGGGATCGCCGCCGTGGAGCTTCAGGTAGGCCTCGGCGGCCACCAGGTGCGAGTGGCGGCCCAGGCGCAGGGCCTGATCCACGTGGTGCACCGCCTCCAGGCGCGCGGCGTCGCCGTCGCCGTGCTCGGCGTAGAGGATGGCGTCGACGTAGGCGAGGTAGGAGTGGCCGGCCAGGCTGTCGGGGTCGTGCTCCAGGATCTCGGCGGCCTTCTTGGCCGCCGCCTGGTAGCCGGGGTAGACGTCCCTGTCGACCTGCTCGCGGACCTCCTTGAGCAGCCGGTCGATGGCCTCGACCCGCTCCTTGTGAGCGCGGCTGAGGAGGAGCCAGCCGCCCAGCGCCACCACCAGGAGCGCCGCCAGGCCGGCCGACCCGAGGAGCATGGCCCGGTGGGGCTTCCTGGGCTTGCCCTTGCCCTGCGAGAGCTCGAAGGAGTGGGTGCCGTACTTCTCGGCCAGGGCCTCGGCGTAGGCGATGTCCCGGGCGCGCCGGGAGGGGACCGGCGTGGGGATGGGCACGTCCTCCGACTTCTCCGGCTGGTGGGGCGGCGGCTCCGGCGCCGCCGCGGCCGGACCCGCGCCCACGCGGGGCGCCACCGGGGGCGCGCCCGGCCCGGTGAGCGGCCGGCCCTGCGGAGGCGCGGCGGCGAGCCTCACCCCGTGCTTCTCCAGCAGCTCGCGGACCTCCCTGTCCTCGGGGGCGGCCTCCGCGGCCCGCCGCAGCGCGGCCTCCCCCGGCTCGCGCTCCCCCAGCCGGAAGTGGAGGACGGCCGCCAGGCGGTTCGCCGCGACGAAGGTGGGGAAGGCGGCCAGGACTCCCCCGAGCTCCTCCAGCGCCTTGCGGTCCTTGCCCTGCTCGGCGTAGACGCGGGCCAGCAGCACCTTGGCGGCGGGATCGTCGGGGTGCGCCTTGACTCCCTTCTTGCAGACGACCATCGCCTCCATGAAGCGGCTGCCCGCGAGGTAGGCCTCGGTGAGGGGGCGGTAGGCGTCGGAGGTGGGGTCCGAGGCGAAAGCGTGCTCGAGCGCGGAGATCTCGGCGGGGGTGAGCGGCTTTCCGGACGGTGCCATCACGGGACACAATAGCATCCGTCCGGGCCAAACGGAGCTTGACACAACCCCGCGGAAACCGTTAAGGAAGCGTCCCTCGCGGCCGTCCCGGGCCGCGGAGGAGCGGGGCTGTAGCTCAGCTGGGAGAGCGCTAGAATCGCACTCTAGAGGTCGTCGGTTCGATCCCGATCAGCTCCACCATTCGAAGCGCGCGCGGGCGGTCAGGGCGACCTGGCCGCCCGTGGCCTTTCCGCCGGGTCCTTCCGCGGACGGTGGAGCGGCTGGATCCCTGCCCGGCATCCGGACCATCGCCGCCCGATCCCCACCTAGGGATCGTCGGTCCGGGCCTGCGCGGCGGCGGGCGCCCTGCCCACCGCCTCGGCACCCGGGACCAGCCTCACCGTCCGCACCGGGAAGGCGAACTCGGCCCCGGCGCCGCGCACGATCTCCATGAAGCGGAGGTAGACCTCCTGGCGGATCCGGGCGAACTCGGCCCAGTCGGCGGTCGCGAACCAGGCCATGACCTCCACGTTGAGCGCCGACTCCCTGAACTCGGTGAAGCGGACGCTGGGCGCATCGGCGGCGATCCGCGGGTCCTTCCGCAGCGCCTCCTCGATCCCGGCCAGGACCGCCCGCATCTGGGCCGCGGTGGTGCCGTAGGAGAGGGCCAGGTTGGTGAAGAGCCGGATGCGGTCGCGAACCGCGAAGTTCTCGCTGCGCGAGTCGGCCAGCTTGCCGTTGGGGATGGTGATCACCGTGCGGTCCAGGGTGCGAAAGCGGGTGGAGCGCATGCCGATGCTCTCCACCGTGCCCACGAAGTCCTCGACCTTGACGAAGTCGCCCACCAGGAAGGGCCGGTCCACCCCGATGGCCACCGAGCCGAACAGGTTCTCCACCGTCTTCTGGGCGGCCAGGGCCAGCGCGATGCCCCCGATCCCCAGGCCGGCCAGCAGGCTCGCCACCTGGAAGCCGAGCTCGTTCAGCACCGCCACCGCGCCGACGGCCAGGAGCGCGATCTTGGAGACCTTGCGCCCCAGCGGCAGGAGGCCTGCCTGGCCGGCGCCCCGGGCCCAGGGCCCCGAACCCAGCGCCGCGAAGCCCACGTCCACCAGCCGGAATCCACCCCAGAACAGGGTCAGGTAGGTGGCGGCCCGCAGCACCCGCTCCAGCACCGCCGCGGCGCCGCTGCCCAGCAGGAGCCAGGGGTGGACCGCGGTCACGAAGGCGATGGTCCACAGGGCGGTGATGGGGCCGGCCGCGCGCACGATGAACTGGTCGTCCCAGGTGTTCCGTGTGCGGGCTGCCACCCGCGCCAGCAGGGCGCGCGACAGGTAGCCGAGCAGCCACCCCACCAGCACGCCCAGCGCCAGCACCACCGGCAGCGCCAGCCATTGCCACCAGAGCAAGCCCAACGGCCCGCCCTGGAGCAGGGCCGAGGGCAGGTGCGACTCGAAGAAGGGCCTGGCCTCGGTCGGGGTGGGGAGCGCCGGTGGCCGGGCGCCGTCCTGTGCCAGGGCCGCGGCGGGGAGGGCCACGGCCAGCCTCGCCAGCGTGAGAAGGAACGGGGTCGGCGTCTTCATGGCGGGCGGAGGATAGCGCGCGCCCGCCCGCGCCGGGCGGGTTACATTTGGGCCCAGGGAGCGGACCATGGCGCGCGTCGCGGAGGGCTTCTTCGCAGAGGGAACCGAGATCGTCCGCGTGTACCTGGCAGCCACGTTGACCGAGGCGCAGGCGGTGGAGCGGGCCCTGGACGGCGCCGGCCAGGACTACCTGGCCGAGACCGAGGAGTACGGGGCCCCCTCCGCGCTCGGCGCGCGGGTGCGCAAGGGCGTCGGGTTCTGGGTGGCCTCGGGCCGGGTGGACGGAGCGGCCGACGCGCTGGAGCGCGCCGGGCTCACCTCCGGCCTGGTGGAGCGCTGAGCGCCTGCCTCACGCCGCCTTGGGCTTGGGCAGCGGCTTGCCCTTCTCGAAGGCCACGTTGGCCCCGTAGCGGGCCACGATCTTCTTCTTGGTGTCGAGCCCGGTGGCCTCGATCACGAAGGTGGGCACGCGGCGGGCACGGGAGTCGGCCACCCAGCGGGTGATCTCGGTCCGTGGCGGGCGGCGGTGCCGCCGCGGTCCGGCCGCCAGCCGTGTACGGCCGCGGCCGCCGGTGCGCTTCACCTCGCGCTCCAGCTCCGCCTGCACCAGCGCTCCCACCTGCCGCGCGATGATCGCCGATACCTTGGTCACGACCTGGTCGGCGGTCTCCCGGATGATGGCCTCGATGGACGTCTGCGCAGATCTGGGCATGTGTGGGTGGATCTCCTTTGCGGCCGGAACATATCCCAGCGCCGACGATTGTCCACGACTCAATCACGGATTGCGCCAATGTGCGCCAATCCCTGCCCCCACACGGGCCGGGTTCTCCGTTGATTCACGGCTCGTCAAGCGCGCGACGGCGGGGCGGCGCGGGCTGGCGCCGAGGCCCCGCGGCCCAGGGACGGCAGTCGAGCCAGAGGGGTGACGCGTTTCGGCCCGGCGGGCAAGCTTGCGGAATGCCGGGCCATTCCGGGTGGCACGCCGGCTGCTTGGAGTGGACGCAGAGGACGCGAACATGGCCCTGGCGACCGCCCACATCCCCTTCCCCGCCAGCACCGCCGCCGCCCGGGTGGCCGCCCTCGCCAACGCGCTGGAGGCGCGGGCCCAGGCGCTGGCGCCGCTCCTCGACCTACACCGCGCCCACCTCCGCAACGTGGCCCCCGGCCTGATCCGCACCGGACCCGAGCACCTCCTCGAGCTCCTCGACCTCGGCCTCCTCTGGCGGTCGCAGCTCGCCGCGCTGCGCCGCGCCCGCGTCCCCGAGGCCGGCGTGGAGGAGCTGGTGCGGCTGGCCTCGCGCCTCGCTGCCGAGGGCTGCCCCGAGCCGGCGCTGTCGCGGGTGCGAGCCTGGCGCGACTTCGCCGTGGCCGTGGACGTGCGCGAGGTGCTGGCGGTGGCCGACGGGCTGTGCGCCTGGCTCGAGCGCTCCGCCTCCCTCCTCGGGCCCTACCTCTCCGCCCCCGGCGACGCGCTGGAGCTGCTCCGCGCCGAGGTCCTGTGCCGGGCGCTCCGCCGCCGCCCCCCGATCTTCGGCCGGGACGGGGCCGCCCTCACGGCGCCGCCGAGCGCCCGCCCTCCGGCAGCCTCCGGCGCAGACGATCCAGCGCCGCCGCCAGGTCCGGTCGCTCCGAGAGGACCGGAGCGAGGGGATCCGCGCCCAGCCGCCGCATCCTGGCCAGCGCGGTCCTGAGGGTGAAGCGCGCCGGGTCGAGGCGCGAGGAGACCTCGCTCCACCTGAGCGGCATGGACACCGGGGCTCCCGGGCGTGGCCGCACGGCGAAGGGGGCGGCGATGGTCTTCCCCCGGCCGTTCTGGAGGTAGTCGAGGTAGACGCGCCCGCCGCGAGCCGAGACGGCCCGGGCGGTGGTGGCGATGTCCGGGAGCTCGCGCTCCAGGACCCGGGCCAGGAGCTCGCCCAGGAGCCGCGCCTGGCCGTGGTCGAGCTGGCCCCCCAGCGGCAGGAGAACGTGCATGCCCCGCTGGCCGGTGGTCTTGGGGTGGGAGGGCAGCCCCAGCTCCTCGCACAGCGCCCGGAGGGCGCGGGCGATGCGGACCACATGGGCGAAGGGGGCCTCCTTGGGATCGAGGTCGAGGACGCACCAGTCGGGCCGGTCGAGCGCCCCGGCGCGGCTCGCGAACACGTGCAGGGGGATTGCCCCCAGGTTCGCCAGCCAGGCCAGCCCCTCGGCGTCGTCGACCAGGAAGTGCTCGAGATCGCGGCCGGACTCCTCCGAGCGCACCGCCACCGTCCGCAGCCAGGCCGGCCGCCAGCGGGGCGCGTCCTTCTGGAAGAAGCTCTTGCCCCCGATGCCGTCGGGGTAGCGGGTGAGGACCAGCGGCCGGTCGCGGAGGTGGGGGAGCAGGTAGGGCGCGATGGATCGGTAGTAGGCGACCAGGTCACCCTTGGTGATGCCGTCGGCGGGGAAGAACACCTTGTCGGGGTGGGAGACCCGGACGCGGTCCGGGCCGGCGGAGGCAGCGGGCTCCCCGGCGGCGACGGGGACGGCCCCGGCGGGCGCGGGCCCCGGGGAGATCTCGTCCGGGCGCTTGTCGTCCCGCACCCGCACGAAGACCGGCTGCCGGAGCAGCCCGTCCCCGGTCCGCTCCCGGTAGCGCACCTCCACCACCAGCTCGGGCTCGACCCAGGTCACGCCGCGCCCGCGAGGCACGGGCCCGCGACAGGGCGGGGTGGCGCGCCGCCGGGCGGAGAGCCGGGCGTGGAGCGCCGAGAGCTGCCGCTCCTCGAAGCCCGAGCCCACCGCCCCGGCGAAGAGGAGCCCGCCCTCCCCCGCCCCCGCCAGGAGCAGGGCGCCGAGGCCGGGGCGCGCGCCGCGGGGCGCGGTGAAGCCCACCACCGCCAGATCCTCGGTGCGGGCCACGCGAACCTTCTGCCAGTCGTCCGAGCGCCCGGCCCGATACGGGGAGTCGGCGCGCTTCGCGACCACGCCCTCCAGGCCGCGGGCCTCCACCTCGCGGAACAGGGCCCGCCCGCGCGCCTCCAGGTGCTCGGCGTAGCGGAGCGGGCCGAGCCGCGGGACCACCTCGGAGAGGAGCCGCTTTCGCTCCCGGAGCGGCAGGGCGCGGAGGTCCCGGCCCCCCAGCCAGAGCAGGTCGAAGGCGAAGAGCGTGGCCGGCGACTCCAGCGCCGCGCGCGCCGCGTCGTCGCGGCGGCGGAGCTGGCCGCGCCCCTGCAGCGCCTGGAACGAGGGGCGGCCGTCGGCCGACAGGACCACCAGCTCGCCGTCGAGCACCGCGTCCTGGGGCAGCATCTCCACCGCCTGCGCCACCTCGGGGAAGGCCAGCGTGGCGTCCTCTCCGCCGCGGGTGCGCAGCTCGGCCCGCCCGCCCAGGCGCCGGGCCAGGAGCCGGTAGCCGTCGTACTTGAGCTCGAAGAGCCAGCCCTCCCGGTCGAAGGGCTGGTCGCGCGGCTCGGCCAGCATGGGGGCGCGGAGCGCCGGGGCGCCCGGGCGCTCCGGCGCGCCCAGCCGGATCGCCTCCGAGAGCGCCCGCGCGGCGCGGCCCTCTCCCGCCGCCACCTCCTCGACGCGCCGCCCGGAGAGGACCGACTCCTCGGCGAACGGCCGGCCGGGGCCGGCCTGGGCGTCGCCCCGGTGCTTCATGAGCAGCCACTCGCGCTTCCCCCCGTCGCGCCCGCGGCGCGCGGTGCGGACCAGCGTCCACTCGCCGCGCAGCTTGTAGCCGAGAAGCTCGAAGACCAGCTTGCCGTCCCGGAGCCCCTCCTCCGGATCACCGACCGGGCGCCAGGCCCCGCGGTCCCAGACGATGACCGCGCCCGCGCCGTAGTTCCCGGCGGGGATGGTCCCCTCGAAGTCGACGTACTCGATCGGGTGGTCTTCGACCTCGACCGCCAGCCGCTTCTCGGCCGGGTCGGCCGAGGGACCCCGCGGCACGGCCCAGCTTCGCAGCGTCCCCCCCAGCTCCAGCCGGAAGTCCCAGTGGGTGCGGCGGGCGGCGTGCTTCTGGATCACGAAGCGGCGCAGCTCCCCGCCCGCGGGCACCGGCCCGCCGAAGGGCTCGGGCGTCCGCCGGGGGTCGCGCTTCTCTCGATATCTCTCCAGCCTGTCCGGCATCCAAGGTCCTCCCGCGGCCCTGCCCGCGGGCTCCCCCCTCGATATAAGCAGGGCATGGCCCCTCGCTCCCTCGCCACCGGCACCATCTCCTTCGGCCTGGTGTCCATCCCGGTCCGGCTCTATCCGGCCGCCCAGCCCGCCTCGCAGGTGTCCTTCAACCTGCTCCACGCCAAGGACGGCTCCCGC
>Ga0335069_10013060_pt1 | contig 11672 bp, 10 predicted proteins | sample Lox_Sample_11_FD_206714 | JGI IMG/M metagenome (GOLD analysis project Ga0335069, IMG submission 206714) | Soil microbial communities from Loxahatchee National Wildlife Refuge, Florida, United States - Lox_Sample_1.1 | ecosystem: Environmental > Terrestrial > Soil > Wetlands | place: USA...
TTCGCTACGCTCGATAGCGCCGCGCGCCGAAAGAGACGCCGCGGCGCGTGAACCTTGATGCGATGCTCGGTCATAATCGTCGCTGCAGGAAGCGGGACACGGCTTGGGATGGATACGCCCAAAGCGTTCGTGCAACTCGCCGGAAGATCGCTGCTGTACTACTCGCTGCGCGCGGTCGCCGCGCTCCACGCGAACGACGAAGAGGTGGTGACAGTAGAGGCGGTGGTGACCGTGCCGGCCGGGAGGGAGAAGCGGGCGCGCGCCGAAGTCGAGCGCGCGCGCGTTGAAATTCCGGTCAAGCTGGTGCCAGGCGGGGCCGAGCGCCAGGATTCGGTGAGAATCGCGCTCGGGATCACGAGTGCGGAAAGCGAAGTCGTCGTGGTCCACGACGCGGCGCGTCCGTTCGCGACGCCCGCGCTGTTCACTGCCTGCATCGAAGCGACAGCGCACGCCGACGGCGCGATCGCGGCGGTCGCCGTCGCCGACACGCTGAAACGCGTCGAGGAGGGCCGCACGATCGCGGCGACGGTTGCGCGCGCGGGACTATGGCAGGCGCAAACGCCGCAGGCCTTCAGGCGCGAGCGGCTGATCGCGGCGCATGAGCGCGCGTTCAGCGAGCGATGGGCCGCGACCGACGACGCCGAGTTGGTCGAGCGGTGCGGTGGGCGAGTAGAGGTGGTCGAAGGCTCCGCCGCGAATCTGAAAATCACCACACCGGCCGATCTCGAAATCGCCAAGGCGCTGGCCGCGCGAAGCTCGGCCGGCTAAAAACCCCGGGCTCTTTAGCGAGCACCGCCCGGCGCTATGGAGTCAGCGGGTGCCGCGCTCGCGACGCCCTCATTTAGCGAGCCCGAGCGGAAGCCCTTCAGATCGACGGTCACGAAGCGAAAGCCGAGTTTGCGCAACTCGCGATCGACGCCTTCGCGCGTCGCCGGTTCGAGCAGCCGCGCGATTTCCGATTGCTCGACCTCCAGCCGCGCGACCTCGCCGTGATGGCGCACGCGCGCTATCCGAAAGCCCATCGCGTGCAATAGCCGCTCGCCGCGCTCGACCTGCTCGAGCCCTTCAGGCGTGATCCGCGTCCCGTACGGAAACCGCGACGAGAGGCACGGCGACGCCGGCCGATCCCAGGTCGGCAGGCCCAGCGCGCGCGACAGTTCGCGAATCTCGGCCTTGCTCAGTTCGGCTTCGACCAGCGGATGGCGAACGCGCTTTTCTCCCGCGGCCTTGATTCCAGGGCGATAGTCGCGCAGGTCGTCGAGGTTGAGTCCGTCGACGATCACGTCGATTCCGAGTTCCGCTGCCTTGGCCTCGCAGACCGTGAACAGGTTGTGCTTGCACAGGTAGCATCGGTTGAGCGGATTCTCGGCGTAGCCGGGAACCTCGAGCTCGTTGGATTCGACGACCAGGTGGCGCGCGCCGATCATCCGCGCCATCTCGAGCGCGGAGCGCCGGTCGTCGTCGGGCATCGTAGGCGAGGTCGTGGTGAGCGCCAGCATCCGCTCGCCGAGCACGTCATGCGCGACGCGCAGAACGAACGTCGAATCGACTCCGCCCGAGAACGCGACCATCGCCGAGCGCATCGGGGCGAATATCGCTCGCAGCCGGTCGAGCTTGCGCAAAGGCTCCGCGCGCATCGCGCTCATATTCCCTCGGCCTGGAAAAGATCGGTCGTCAGGTAGCGTTCGCCGGTATCGCAGAATACCGCCGCGACGATCTTGCCGCGTCCAAGCCGCTTTGCCACCTGCAGCGCCGCGCAGCATGCCGCGCCCGAGGAGATCCCGACCAGCAATCCCTCTTCGCGGGCGAGGCGGCGCGTATGTATCGTCGCCTCCTCATCGCTCACCGCGATGATCTCGTCATAGATGCTGGTGTCGAGGTTTTGCGGCACGAAGCCGGCCCCGATTCCCTGAATCTTGTGGAACCCGGGCTCGCCCCCCTCCAGCACGGGAGAGTTCTTCGGTTCGACCGCCACGATCAACGGCCGTCCGCCGAAATGCTCGCGCAGGTAGCGTCCGACGCCGGTGATCGTGCCGCCCGTGCCGACGCCCGCCACGAACGCATCGATCCGCTCGAGCTGGCCCGCGAGTTCGGGGCCGGTGGTTGCGTAATGTACGTCCGGATTGGCATGGTTGCTGAACTGTTGTGGCATGAAGTAGCGCGGGTTTTCGCGCGCCAGGTCCTGCGCCTTGGCGATCGCGCCATGCATCCCGCGCGTGTCGGGCGTCAACACGAGCCGCGCGCCGTAGGCCGCCAGCAGCGAGCGCCGCTCCTCGCTCATCGTATCGGGCATCGTGAGGATAAGCTGGTAACCCTTGACCGCAGCCACCAGCGCAAGGCCGATTCCGGTGTTGCCCGAGGTCGGCTCGACGATGGTCTCGCCGGGTTTGAGCCGTCCCTCGCGCTCTGCCGCTTCGATCATCGCGACGCAGATCCGGTCCTTGACGCTGCCGCCGGGGTTGAAACTCTCGAGCTTGGCCCAGATTTCGGCGTCGTCCTTGCCCGGAAGGCGATTTAGCCGCACCACGGGGGTATGGCCGATGAGTTCGAGCGGTGAGCGCGCCACGCTGTTCGGCATGGAGCGATTCTACCCGTATCGGCTGGCGTTTTGCGACTACTCGGCATGCGGCAGCGCGCTTCGGCGTCGGGAGTAGCGCCGCCTTGGCTGAACCGCTGGCGGCGCCGTGATGGTAGATTGTCGGCAATGGCCAAGTCGGAGTCGGAGCGAGTCGCGGATGCGCGGGTGCTGGTCATCTTTCCCGGCGCACTTGGCGACCTGGTCTGCCTGGTTCCGGCGCTGCGCGCGCTCGCGCGGCGCCATCGCGGCGCGGCGCTCGAATTGATGGCGCGTGAGGAGCTTGCGCGCTTCGCAGTTAATCGAATCGGCTTCGAGCAAAGCCGAATAGCACGCGGTCATTCGATAGATTGGCGCGAGGTTGCCGCGCTCTTCGCCGAAGATCCCGGACTCGCCGATGCGGCGCGATTCTTTCGTCCGTTCTCGCGCATCTATTCGTTCTTTGCCTGTGACGATGCGCGCTTTCGCCGGGGCCTCGAAGCCGCCGCCTCGCCAGGAGCCGTCAGTTTTCATGCTTTTCGTCCGACGAGTGATGGCCACGTCGCCGCCGCCTATCTCGACGAGATCGGCGAGAGTCCGGCAGCACCCCGCGGTGTACCCGACGCCCGTCTTGACGTTCTTCCCTGCGATATCGGCGAGGCGAGGCGGGCGCTTGCGCGGCTCGGTCTCGAAAACAGGCGCGTCGTCGTGCTTTTCCCCGGAAGCGGGGCGGCCTACAAGAACTGGCCCGCGGAAAATTTCACGGCCCTGTCCGATCTCCTGCCGGCGTGGCTTCAGCCACTTGTCGTGATCGGTCCCGCCGAGCTTTCGATCGAGCGGCTGTTCATTGCATCCGGAATTGCGCGGCTTGGCGATCAGCCGCTCGGCACGGTAGCCGGTCTGGCGCATCTAGCGGCCGGCTTTGTCGGCAACGATTCGGGCGTATCGCATCTGGCGGCCGCCGCCGGCGCGCCTGGGGTGGTAATCTTTGGACCGACGAAACCAGAGCGATGGCGTCCGCTCGGCCGCGTCCGGGTTTTGCGGATTCCGAGGCTCGCGGATCTGACGCCCGCCGAGGTGGCTGCCGCGCTGCTGGAGTCAACCGCAAGGTCGAAATTTGAAGCGGCCCGATCCCGTCGCTAAATAGAGGATGCGCGGTGGAGCGAACGGACGCATCGATGGTTAAGTTTGAGCGCGGGCAGGGGCGCGTTGACTGCAAAAATCGCCCGGCGTAGCCTCAAAGGGAGCCGAGTCATTTCAATCTGCGACGCCAAATTTCGCCCGATTTACTGGAGCTTTCTACCCTTACGCAAAAGGACTCTATGCTGCGTAGCGCAATCAAAACCACCATATTGCTCGGCGCTCTGACCGGGCTTCTGATCCTCATTGGAGGCGTCGTGGGCGGCCGCGGCGGCGCGGAACTCGCCTTCCTTATCGCGCTCGCGATGAATTTCTTCAGCTACTGGTTCTCCGACAAGATGGTGCTGAAGGCCTACGGCGCGCAGGAGCTGGACCCGGCGAATGCGCCCGAGCTCTACTCGATCGTCCAGGAGCTGGCGCTCGAAGCGCACATCCCGGTGCCGCGGATGTATATGATTGACACCGATACGCCCAACGCTTTCGCCACCGGGCGCAATCCGAATCATGCGGCCGTCGCAGTGACGCGGGGTATTTTGCGGATTTGCAGCCGCGACGAACTCAAAGGCGTGCTCGGCCATGAGCTTTCTCACGTCATAAACCGCGATATCCTGACGAGCTCAATCGCCGCGACATTGGCCGGCGCGGTCATGATCCTGGCCTCGATGGCGAGGTGGGGCGCGTTTTTCGGCGGCTTTGGCGGCGGCAGCGACGACGACCGCCGCGGCGGCATGATCGAGCTCTTGCTGATGGCGGTCCTCGCGCCGCTCGCCGCGTCTTTGATTCAGCTCGCGGTGTCGCGTACGCGCGAGTATCAGGCGGACGCGAGCGGTGCGCGTCTGACCCATCATCCGCTCTTCCTCGCCGGCGCGCTGCGCAAGCTCGAAGCCGCCAATGAGCGGATGCCGATGGACGCCGGGCCGGCGACAGCCCATCTGTTCATCGTCAATCCGCTGAGCGCGCAGGGTCTGATGAGCAAGCTCTTCTCAACCCATCCGCCGCTCGAAGAGCGCATCCGGCGCCTCGAGCATATGGCGAATACGGAGGCGGTCTAAGGCCGATGGCATCCGAGGACGATAGCTCCAAGGGCTTCAAGATACAGGACCGCCGGCGCTTTTCCGCCGAGGGCGAGCTTAAGCCGGAGTTCAGCGGCGCCGACGAACCGGCGGCCGCGGAATCTTCCGCGGGTCATGCACACGGCGGCGGGACACGCGACGCGGCCGAGCCGCATCATCACGCGACGGCCACTCACCCGCAGCAGGCGGCCGCGGCCGCGGGATATGCTGCCGCGCGATCGGCAGGCTCCGAGTCCGCCGAAGCCGCGGCGCAGGCAGGCGAGATCAACTTCGGGGCCTTCCTGATGAGCCTTTCGACCGAGGCGCTGGTGCATCTGGGCGAGATGGCCGACCCCGCCAGCGGCAGCCAGCCGCATCGCGACCTCGGGATGGCGCAGCAGCTTATCGACATTCTGGGGATGCTGCGCGAGAAGACGCGGGGCAACCTCGACCGCGACGAGCAGGCGCTGCTGGACGCGATTCTCTTTGACCTTAGAATGAAATACGTTGAAATCGCTCGCCGGAACGGCTGATTCGCCAGGGTCCGGGTCAGCGCGCGAATGTCTTTGAAGTTCGGTAACGTCGCCATCCTTTGTTTCGCGGCGGTGATGCTGCTGATATGCGGACCCGCGGCGCCACGGGCGCTCGGCGATCAGTTCTGGTACGAGCTTACCTCGGCGCGCGCGCCCAAGGCCGAGACCCTGCCCGATTTCGTCGCGTTGGCGGACAAACTCGGCCCCACCGTGGTCAATATCTCGACCGAGCAGGCCGGACCGTCGGCCTCCTCCGAGGGCGAAGGCGACAACTCGGGACAGGGCGGCGAAGGCGGCGGGAGCGAGGGCGGCGGCAACGAGCCCTTTAACGAATTCGGCGAGCCGTTTGGCGAGCCGCACGGCCGCAGCCTCGGTTCCGGTTTCATCATCAACCCGGCCGGCTATATACTTACCAACGACCACGTGATCGAAAATGGCCGCGAGGTCATAGTCACCACCAAGGACGGCAATCAGTACAAGGCTATGGTGGCGGGGCGCGACGCCAAGACCGACATCGCGCTTTTGAAAATCAACGCCAGGCATCAGCTGCCGGTGGCGCCGCTCGGCGACTCTGACGAAGTGAGAGTCGGCCAGTGGGTGATGACCATCGGCGACCCGTTCGGCTTCGACCATACGGTGACCGCCGGGATCGTGAGCGCCAAGGGTCGCTTCATCCCGGGCAATTACGACGAGTTCATCCAGACCGACGCCGCGATAAATCCGGGCAACTCGGGCGGCCCTTTAATCAATGTTCGCGGAGAGGTGGTCGGCGTAAACTCCGCGATTTTCACCCGCACCGGTTCCAACACCGGCATCGGCTTCGCCATCCCGGTCAACCTGGTGAAGGAAGAGCTCGCGCAGCTGCGCGACCACGGCAAGGTGGTGCGCGGATGGCTCGGAATCTACGTGCAGCGGGTCACGCCCACGATCGCGGAATCGATGGGGCTCGAGGAGCCGCGCGGCGCGCTGGTCGCCGAGGTGCTGAGCGAGGGGCCGGCCAAAATTGCGGGGGTTAAGCGCGGCGACGTAATCATGGCTTACGACGGCGTCTCGATCGAAGACTCGCGCGAGCTGCCCCTGATGGTCGCGCGCACGCCGCTCGGCCATGACGCGACGCTGAGGCTCATCCGCGACAGGAGATATATCGAGCTGCCGGTCACCATCACGGCCTCGCGCGAGACCCACGTCATCGCCGCCGCCAGGGCGCTGCCCAAGGGTACGGCGCCCTTCGGCCTCACGGTCAAGGACCTCGACCCCAAGCTCGCGCGCGACATGGGGCTCGGCCAGAGCAAGGGCGTGGTGGTCTATTCGGTCGAGCCTGGCAGTTCCGCCGACGAGGCCGGGCTGCACTCGCGCGATATCATCGTCGAGGTCAACCGCCACGGCGTCGGCAACGTCGACGCCTACGAGCGCGCACTCAGGCTCGCCGGAGGCAAGGCGATCCTGCTCCTGATCAGGCGTCACAACAGCACTGTCTTCGTGCCGCTCGAGCCGGAGGGTTAGGCGATGCGCGGCGGCGGGCAGGCGCCGGGCGCTCAGGCGCGAACGGCAGGACGTTTTTGTCTGCGATGAAACGGGCGCTCAAAATAGCCGTGTTCGCGATCGCGGCGATTATGCTCTTCGCCCTGCCGCCGCTTATCTACGAGTTCCTGAACTACTACAACGCACTCGAGAATGAAGTCGTCACGCGCTTTTCGGGCAAGCGATGGAACATCCCGTCGCGCATCTACTCGGATTCCTGCTCCGTCTATCCGGGCCAGAGCCTCGACGACCTCGGTTTCTTCCAGCGCCTGGCGCGCCTCAACTACCATCGCGTCGCTTCGGCCGAGGTCGCTTCGCGCGGCAACTATTCGCTCGATGAAAAAAAACATCGCCTGACCGTTTTCCTGCACAGCTTCGCCTATCCGTACAACGAGTTCCCGGGCGAGGCGGTCGAGATGACACTCGGTCCGCATGACACGGTGCAGGCGATGCGCGATCCGCTCACCGGCAAGCCGCTCTACTCGATGGAACTCGAGCCGGAACTGATCAGCGGAATTTTTCAGGGCAGCTGGCAGCAGCGCCGGCTGGTGCCGCTAAACCAGATTCCGGACGCGCTCGTTGACGCGATCCTCGCGGCCGAGGACCATCGCTTCTTCGAGCATCATGGCATCGACGTCGTCCGTATCATCAAGGCGGCGTGGGTGGACTTCTCCGCGCATCGAGTGCGCCAGGGCGGCTCGACCCTGACCCAGCAGCTGATGAAGAACTTTTTCCTGACCAGCAAGCGCGACTGGCGGCGCAAGCTCAAGGAAATCCTGATGGCGTATATCGCCGAGCGCCGTTATTCCAAGGAAGTGATCCTGGAAAACTACATCAACGACATCTACCTCGGGCAACGCGGCCAGGAGGGGATTTACGGCGTATGGGAGGCATCCGAGTTCTATTTTTCCAAGGAGCCGCGCAACCTGACGATCGGCGAGATGGCGACGATCGCCGGGATGATAAGTTCGCCCAATCGCCTCAATCCGCTGCATCACCCGCAGCTCGCCGAGCAGCGGCGCAATGAAGTGCTGGGCCTGATGCTCGCCGACGGCTATATCAGCAAGGCCGCTTATGACACCGCCGCCACCGAGCCTCTGCACCCCCGCGAGTCGTTCGTCGAGAACAACGACGCGCCCTACTTCGTCGATTACATCAAGCACGAACTGGCCGAGCGCTATCCGCCCGAGGTCCTGACCGGCGAGGGGCTTAGAATCTTCACCACGCTCGACGTGCACGCGCAGAAGCTGGGCGAGAAAGCGGTGCGCGACAATCTCGATTACCTCGAACGCCGCTACACCTCGCTCCAGCGCAAGGAAAAGAAGGATCAGCTCGAGGAGGCGCTGTTCGCGATCGAACCGCAGAGCGGCAAGATCCGGGTGATGGTGGGCGGGCGCGACTACCGCGAGAGCCAGTTCGATCGCATCACGCAGGCCAAGCGCCAGCCGGGGTCGGCGTTCAAGCCGATCACCTACCTGGCCGCGATGGAAGAGACGCTCGAGGGCGGCCCGGAGCATTTTCTGCCGACCACCTACATCGACGACACGCCGTTCACCTGGACCTACGGCAACATGAGCTGGAGCCCGAAGAACTACAAGGAACGCTACTTCGGCCGCGTGACGCTGGAGTTCGCGCTCGAGGAGTCGCTCAACTCGGCGACTTCGCGTCTGGCCAACCAGATTGGCCTTGACCGCGTGCGCGCGATGGCCCAGCGGATGGGCTTCGGCGACCTGCCGTCGTATCCGTCGATCGTGCTCGGCGGAATTGAAGTCACGCCGATGCAAATCGCGCAGGCGTATTCGATCATGGCCGACTACGGTCTCGAGGTGCAGCCCTACGCGGTCACGGCGGTGGTCGACCAGAACGGCAAGGTGATCGAAGGGCATGAACTGCAGGCGAGCCAGGTGCTTTCACCGCAACTCGCCTACATGATCGACTTCATGCTCGAGCAGGTCATCAATCACGGCACCGGCGAGGGTGCGCGCAAACGCGGCTTCACCCGCCCCGCCGCGGGCAAAACCGGCACCACCAACGACTCCAAGGACGCCTGGTTCGCCGGCTTCACGCCCAACCTGCTGGCCGTCGTATGGACCGGCTTCGATCAAAAGGAGGAATTGGGATTGACCGGCGCGGAAGCCTCGCTGCCGGCCTGGACCGACTTCATGAAGGCCGCCGCGGCGTCGCGTCCGCCGCTGGACTTCGTCCCGCCGCCCGGTATCGTGGTGGAGAAGGTTGACCCGCTGACCGGATATCTGGCCGGGCCGAATTGTCCCGTCGTGATAGAAGGAGCGTTCCCGACGGCGCTTGCGCCGACGCAAGTCTGTCCGTTGCATGCCTCGGGCGCCACCACGCCGGCCGCCGACAATTACGCTGCGCCCGGCGCTCCGGCAGGAAGCAACTGGGAACGCGTGCCGCGCGAGCCTAACGATTGACGCCCGACGATTAACGATTCATGAGAAGTGAAACCCCTTGCTCCGCGCGGAGGGCTCTGAGAGGGCGCACCGCGCCGATTGTGCTGGCATGCGCGATCGCGGTTGCGGGCTTCGCCGCGGCGGCGACGACCGCGTTCACGGCGCAGCGCGCCGCGGCCTCGGGGTCGACGTCAGTCCTTGCACTCGAAGAGCAGAGCCTGCCGCCGGAAGACCTCGCATCTCCAGCGGCCTCGCCGGCCGCACTGCCCGCTCCGGCGCCCGCCGGGGCGGGGGCGAAGTCTGCGCCGTCGGCGCAGACTTCGCCCCAGGCCAACGACGGCGCGCGCGCCGGCGGCGACGGGTCGGGTGGCGACGCGTCGGGATGGACGCGCGTGCCGAACAGCGGTCCCGGCGAAGCCGCGGTATCCGCCACGGCCTCGGGCACAGGCGGCGCTGCCGCTACGGCAACACCCGCCGGTGCGGGCGCGCCTGCCGTTTCGGCGGGCGCGCCCGCGCCGGCGGGGCAGGCGCCCGCAGAGCCGGCGCCGGAGGCCACGCCTACGGATGCGCCGGCTCCTTACGACGTGGGCTCGATCCAGCCGACGCCGCCGGTCAGCGATCAGCCACTGACCGGGCTAATCGCAAGCACCAAGGATCAGCCCGCGTTCAACGCGTCATTACGTGCGACGGAGGACGGGCGAAAGGCACTGGAGGCTTCAAAGCTCGACGACGCGATGCGCGAGCTGGGCCGCGCGGTCTCGATCGATCCCTCCGATCCTTACGCCTACTTCTACCTGGGTCGCGCCTACATGATTAAGCGCGACTTCCCGCAGGCGCTCGCTTTCTTCGGCCGCTCGGAAGTGGGACTCAGCGGCATTCCCGCATGGCTCGGCGAGGTCAAAAGCTTCGAGGGCGCGTGTTTGGAAGAGCAGGGCAAGTTTCCCGAGGCGGCCGCTGCTTACAAACAGGCCCTCGACGCGGCGCCGGGTAACCTGATGGCGCGAACCGGATACGGACGCCTGAGCTCGAGCGTCTCGGACGCGAACGCCGGTAACGCTCCGCCGCCGCCAGCGCCCGCCGATGGCGCGGCGCTCCCCGCGCCGGAGGTCAATCTGGCGGCGCCCGCTCCGGCCGAAGCTGCGCCGCCGCCGCCTCAATCGAACGAGGCTGACCCGGGGGATATCCCGGATTCCGAGTCCGGCGCGGACGCCGGCGGTAGCTCGGATGCCACTTCTCCTCCAAGTGCCGCTGCCCCAGAGAACAACGCCAAGCCTGCGCCCGGCAATCAGTGAACCGGAGAAAAAGTGAAGCGGCGGAACAGTGAAGACGTGAAATGCTGATTCTGGGTATCGAGTCTTCGTGCGACGACGCGGCCGCGGCGGTTATCGAAACCGACCGCCCCGGCATTGCCACCATCCGCGCGAGCGTCATCGCTAACCAGGACGAAATCCATCGCCGCTACGGCGGCGTGGTGCCGGAACTGGCCTCGCGCAATCACGTCGTCACGATCCTGCCCGTGATCGAACAGGCACTCGAGGGTGCGGGATGCTCGCTTGGCGACATCGGCGGTATTGCGGTGACGCGAGGGCCGGGACTGGTCGGCTCGCTGCTGGTCGGCCTGATGTGCGCCAAGGGGCTGGCGCAGAGCCTGGGAATCGCGATGTGCGGGGTGAATCATATCGAGGGACACCTGCTCGCCCCGCTGCTGGAGCATCGCCCTGCGATGCCGTTTCTCGCGCTGGTCGTGTCGGGCGGGCATACCGAGCTCTTCATGGTCGAGGATTTCGGGCGCTATCGCCGATTGGGCCGCACGCGCGACGACGCCGCTGGCGAAGCGTTCGACAAGGTGGCCAAGCTGATGGGGTTGGGCTATCCGGGCGGCCGCGTAATCGACGAGCTTTCGCGGCGCGGGAACCGCAAGCGCGTTCGCATTCCGCGCGCCCATGTGCGCGGCGCGCCGCTCGATTTCAGTTTCAGCGGCGTTAAAACCGCCGTCGCGATGCTTCTGCGCGCACAGGCCGGCGCCGCGCTCTCGCACGAAGACCTGGCGGCGAGTTTCCAGGAAGCGGTGGTCGACATGCTGGTTCAACCGACGATCCGCGCCGCGCGCGATACCGGCGTCGACGTCATCGCGCTAACCGGCGGCGTCGCCGCCAACTCGCGGCTGCGCGAGCGGCTCGCCGAGGCGGCTGCCGCCGAGGGCCGCACGCTTGTCGCGCCGTCGTTCAAGTTCTGCACCGACAACGCGGCGATGATCGCGATGGCTGCGAGCTATCGGCTCCTGCGCGGCGAGCGCGACTCGCTCTGCCTCGACGCCGAGGCCTCGCTCTCGCTGTAATCGCGATCGCGCGATGGAAGCACCACGGGTCATGCCTGCCGGCCGCCGATCGCCGATGGCGGTCGGCGCCGAGCTTGAAGCCGCGGGCGTTCGGCCGCGCAAATCGCGCGGCCAGAACTTCCT
>Ga0335069_10013061_pt1 | contig 11672 bp, 12 predicted proteins | sample Lox_Sample_11_FD_206714 | JGI IMG/M metagenome (GOLD analysis project Ga0335069, IMG submission 206714) | Soil microbial communities from Loxahatchee National Wildlife Refuge, Florida, United States - Lox_Sample_1.1 | ecosystem: Environmental > Terrestrial > Soil > Wetlands | place: USA...
GGCGCGAGTCGGTGGTGGTCGCGGTCGCGATTCCATCCACTCTGGCGCTGATGCTCCTGGTCTTCTTCCTGCTCGGCTACACGCTCAACCGGATCACCCTCTTTGCGATGATCTTCTCGATCGGCATCCTCGTCGACGACGCCATCGTCGTGGTCGAGAACATCGTCCGTCATCGTGATCTCCAGGAGTCGCAACGCCGCTCGCTCAGGGAGATCGCGGTCGCAGCGGTCGCCGAGGTGGGCAACCCCACCGTGCTCGCCACGTTGACGGTGATCGCCGCCATCCTGCCGATGGCGTTTGTCGGCGGTCTGAGTGGGCCGTATCTGCGGCCGATTCCCGTCGGCGCTTCGGTGGCGATGGTGTTCTCGCTCCTGGTCGCGTTCGTGGTGACGCCCTGGGCCGCCGCGCGGCTCCTCCGGTCGCGCGGTGAAGCTCCTGCCCCGCAAGAAGGTCGAGAGGACCGTGCGACCCGGGCTTACCGCTGGCTCATGTCCCGGCTCGTCGGCCGATCGGTCTGGCGCTGGTCGTTCCTGGGCGGGATCGGCGTCCTCCTCCTCGGAGCCATGGCCTTCGTTCCCGCTGGCTGGGTGCGGGTCAAGATGCTGCCCTTCGACAACAAGAGCGAGCTGGAGATCGTCCTCAACATGCCAGAGGACAGCTCGCTGGAACGCACTGCGCAGGTGGCCCGGGAGGTCGCCGGCGCCATCCGCCAGGAGAAGGAGGTCACCGACTATCAAATCTACGCCGGGACAGCGGCTCCCTACAGCTTCAACGGGCTCATGCGGCACTACTACCTCCGCCAGGGCTCCAGCGTGGCGGAAGTTCAGGTCAACTTGCTCCCCAAGCACCGACGTTCGGTGCAGAGCCACGCCTTCGCGCTCCGCATCCGACCCACCGTCGCCGCCATCGCCGCCCGGTACGGAGCCCGTGTTGCAGTGGCCGAGGTACCGCCCGGGCCGCCGGTGCTTCAAACCCTCGTCGCCGAGGTCTACGGGCCGGACCGTGCGACGCGCCAGCGCCTGGCCGAACGCATGCGAGCCCTCTTCACCAGCACGCCCGCGGTGGTCGACGTCGACTGGTACGTGGAGGCTCCGCACCCCAAGGAGGTCCTCGTCGTTGACAAGGAGAAGGCCGCCCTTCACGGCATCACCGCCGACAGCGTCGCCCGGACACTCCGCATCGCGGTGAGCGGCGAGTCGGTCGGGCGACTGCACGTGCCGGATGACCAGGAGGACGTCGACATCGTGCTCGACTTGCCTCGGATGCGGCGTGCTCAGCTGGCGGATCTGCTGGCCATCCAGCTTCCCGACGGACGTGGTCAGTCCATGGTTCCGCTCAGTGAGGTCGTCCGCGTCGAGAGCACCGAGGAGGACCAGAGCATCCACCACAAGAATCTCTTGCCAGTAGTCTACGTCACCGGTGACGTCGCGGGGAGGGCCGGAAGCCCGGCCTACGCCATTCTCCAGATGAACAAAGCCGTCGCCGCATTTGCCGAGCCGGTCGCCATCTACAACTCCACCCAGCCGCCCAGCGATGCACGACCAGCCATCAAGTGGGACGGCGAGTGGCACATCACGCTCGAGCTATTCCGCGACCTCGGCGCGGCGCTGGCGATCGTCCTCCTCCTCATCTACGGCCTGCTGGTCGGCTGGTTTCGTTCCTTCCTGACGCCCCTCATCGTGATGGCGGCCATCCCCTTTTCCCTGGTGGGGATCCTCCCGGCGCATATGGCCCTCGGAGCGTTCTTCACCGCGCCATCGATGATCGGCTTCATGGCCGGAGCGGGAATCGTGGTGCGCAACTCCATCATCCTGGTCGACTTCGCCGAGGTCATGATCCGCCAGGGAGTGCCGGTGGAGAAGGCAGTCGTCGACGCCGGGGCGGTTCGCTTCCGGCCGATGCTCCTCACGGCGCTGGCAGTGACCGTGGGCTCGGCGATGATCCTCTTCGACCCCATCTTCCAGGGCCTGGCGATCTCACTGGCCGCTGGAGAAGTCGCCTCGTTGCTCATCAGCCGGATGGCGGTGCCGGTTCTCTACGCGCTGGCCTGGGCCCCGCGTCAGGAGACCCAGCGCGCGCTCCCGGCCCGCGCCCCCGTCTCTGCCCGTCTGGAGCTCGATTGACGACGTCGCGTCCCCACCCCGACAGCCCTTCCTCGGACTCTTCCGCGGCCAGCTCCGATGGGCGGCGTCAATCGGACTCATCAGGCCATCGCCCTCTTCGGTCTGGGTCCTCGACAATCGCGACGCGGACGCGTGCAGGGCCTGACTGGAGGCGGGCGTGAGCTCCACCCCCGGCGACGGGCAAGACGCTCGCCCGGATCGTCGAGCGCGGTTTGGCGCCAGGGCCGGAATCTTCGGGTCGGTGATGTTCGTCTCGGTGCTCGGCCTGCAGGATCTCCTTCGCCCCGGGTACGACTGGAAGACGATGCCGGCGAGCGCAGATTCGCTGGGCCCCCACGGTTGGATCCAGATTGCGAGCTTCGTCGTCACCGGTACGTGCATCCTCCTCTTCGCCTGGGGGGCGGCCGGGGCATTTCCTCGGGATCAAGCCTCGCGGTGGGGACCTCGGCTTCTGGGCGTGCTCGGTCTCTGCGTCCTGGGCTCCGGGCCGTTCGTCATGGATCCGCCGCCCATCGCGCCGTTCTCGCCAGGATCGACGTGCCATGGAACGGTGCACGGCGTTCTTGGAGCAATTGCCTTCACGCTCATGCCGGTGTGCTGCTTCGTGTTCCACCATCGCTTCAGGAAGGTGCCTGGCTGGCGCCCGTTTGCGCGCTTGAGTCTCGCCACTGGCGTCGTCATCGTCCTGGCCATCTTCCTGCTGAAGCTCGCCCAGCTTCGGCTCCTCCCCGACGGCGGCGGTCTGTTTCAACGCATTGCGCTGGTCGCCTTCTTCGGCTGGGTCTGTGCATTTGGGCTGCAGGTCCTCCGGGAAGTGCAACCGGCGGGGCCTGCTCCTCGGAGCGTTGGTGACGCAGGCGGCCCGCGCTGACCAGGCCGGCGCAACTGATTCACCACGCTGGAGTGCGCCCGACGCCGAGGTGGAGATCGTCACCGTGGCCAGCAGCGCCGTCTCGGGCCTCACCTGCGGAGCGGTTGACCCTCCAGTCACTGGAGGGTTGAGAACCTGCGGCACCCACTTCGGGAGGTGTCGCATGTCATCCCTGCTGTCCCTTGCTCTTCCGGCCGAGCTGCCCACCCACCACTTCGACGACGTGGTAGCCCTTGGTGAAGGTCGGCGGCACCGGAGGCTCGTGAGATGGGGAGCGTGCTGCGCATCGGCCCGCGAGGGTCACGCGCTCCAGGGCCCGAAGCGGGAAATGGCGTTGCCGGCCGAGCCCGGGTGGCTGGAGATCGCGTTCCCGCTCCGCACCGTCGCCGTGGGATGAGGAGGGTCTCGGCCAATCGACGATGCTGCTGCCGAGCCCTGCTCCTTGCGCTGGGCTGGACGCCGTTCGCCGCGGCAACCCCCGCTGGCCCCGAGTCGCAGGTGCGCGAGGCGATCGAGCGTTACTTCCGCGCGGACGCGCTCGGCTCGGCAGAGCAGATGCGCGAAGTCTTTGCGCCCGGTGCGATGGTGCGTGACAAGCGCGGGTCGACCTGGGTGCGCCTCACCCCCGAAGCGCTGGCGGCGCAGTCGACCGGCGCGGCCGCGGACGAATCGCAGCGCGTGCGCCGGGTCGAATCGCTCCGCGTGCACGGAGGGGAGGCCTCGGTGGTGATTTCCCGAGAGACCCCCACCGAGCGACGGCGGGAACGGCTCGTCCTCCAGCCCCGTGGGGGGGTGTGGCGCATCGTGGTCGATCGGCGGGAGGTCACGCCCAAGCCGCCGGCGGCGAGCCAGAGGAGGACGCTCGAGGCCGAGCTGATGAAGCCGATCAAGCCCTTCCGGCTGCTGGGCAACCTCCACTACGTGGGGGCCAGGGGAATCAGCGCGTTCCTGCTGACCACCCCCGCCGGCCACGTCCTGCTGGACACCGGCCCGGCCGAGATGCTCCCCATGCTCGAGCGCAACGTCGAGGCGCTGGGAGCTCATCTCGCCGACGTGAAGCTGCTCCTGAACAGCCACGCCCATTACGACCACTGCGGAGGCTTCGCCGAGCTGCGACGGCGGACCGGAGCACGCATCCTGGCCAGCGAGGCGGACGCTGCCCAGATGGAGCGCGGAGGCCGGGGTGACTTTGCCTACGGGGACGACTACCCGTTCGAGCCGTTCACCCCGGATCAGCGCATCCCTCGAGGCTGCACTCGCCGCCCAGGAACGGTCTCGAAGCCCCTGACCGGGGCGAGGACCGCGACCAGGCGCGGCGCTCGCCCTCCGGCACGACGTTCCGGTCAGCGTGAGCCCGACGCGCGGGTTGAGTCGGGCCGGCGGCCCGGACCGCGGCGGGGTGCTCTCGAGCGACCAGAAGACGTTGACCGGTAACTTCAAGTGGACCCTGGCAGGGTCCAGCAACTGCACCGGAACGACCAGCTTCAACCTCACCAGGCAGTGAACCACCCCGGGGTTCTCGGAGGCTCCAGCCTCACACCCGGATGGAGCCGATACGGCTTGAGACAGCGACCGTGGCGTCACTTCCGCATGCAGCCGTCCAGGAAGGTGAAGACGTCCGCCTCCCACGTGCTGACGCCCAGGTGGAGGAAGTCGTGCCCCTCGTCCGCCGTGTCGCCGATGGGTGGGTAGATCTTCAATCGGTGCGGCTTGCCGAGCTGCTCGAGCTTCAGGTCCAGCGCCTTCCCGGAGGAGAGCGAGTAGTCGTTCTCGGCATGAATCGAGAAGAGCGGCGCAACGACGTGAGAGAGCGCGGCCAGGAGCCGCTGTCGCAACTCCGGAGAGCGGTCGAAGCTGTAGCCCGTGGCGGAGAAGAGCACGACCGCTCGCAGATCAGGTTCGCGCTCGGCCATCAAGACCGTGAGCGAGCCTCCGAACGAGTGGCCCACCAACCCGACGTTCCCGGGGTCCACTCCTGGGAGGCCCCGAAGAACCTTGAGCGCGGCCAGCGCGTCCGCCATCTCCCGTCCCTGCAGAAGCTCGAGCTGCAGGGCGCTTCGACCTTCGAGCCCGTGCGCTCGTGTCTCCGCGTTCATGAGCTCGACTGCACTGGCGCCCTGGTCGGTGGACGGCCCGACGCCACGCCGGAACAGGTAGAGAAGAACGTACCCATGGCGGGCGAAGAGAGGTCCAAGACGTTCGGCATTGGCCTCGTATGGACCCAGTCGCTTCAACTCCTCCGCCGTTCGGCCGCTGCCGTGATTGAGCAGAATCGCAGGGAACCGTCCGGAGCCCAGCGGGCGATAGAGCAGCGCATGGAGCGTGATCGCTCCGTTGTGGACGAGGACGGTCTCGGCTCGAGGCGCCGCCTCCGCTTCTGCCCTCGTGAGCGTGGACGCAAGGAGCAGCGATGCGACGATCAGCGCCCGCGGCATCTCGCGGAGTGTAGCCTGTCCTGAGAGCCACGCTTGGAGAACGTCAGGGCCGGCAGCCGGAGCGAGTCCATGTTCGTGAGGCGTTTGCCTCTCGCACTCCTCGGGCTCGGCCCGGCCGGCGCCAGACGCCCCCCGAGCTGACGGCGTGGGGCGCTCCGAAGAGTCCCAGGCGCTCGGCACGCCGACCAGCCCGCCGCCCCTCTCGCCCCGGCCCGGCGCGCGGCTGATCCAGTTGCGCGCGACGTCGTCGTCTTCGCCCAGGGCCCGGAGCGGCGGGCAGCCATCGACCACGAGGTCCGGATGGGGGCTCCTCGGCTCACCTTGAAGGAGCTCCGCGCTGACGTGCTCCCCGCCCTGCGGCCCGTCACCGGATGCTCCGCCGGGCCGGGCCCGCCCGCCTCTGGATCTGGCTGCCCGGCTTACTTTGCCGGCTTGTCCTCCGGGCGCAGGAACACGACTGGCGCGTCCTTGAGCACGCTGAACGGAGTCGCGGACTTCGGGTCGGAATCGAACTTGGAGAACGTCGAGGCGTTCGCCGCGAAGTGCTTCTTCAGCGTCTCGATCCGCGTCGGGTTCGCCGGATGGTCCGAGATGAACTGCGGGATGTGGCGCTTGTCGGCGTTCTGAAAATCCTGAAAGAGCCACACCAGGCCCCACGGGTTGTACCCGGCCTCGGCGCAGATGTCCGAGCCGGTGACATCCGCCTTGGATTCGGCCTCACGAGAGTAGCCGCGGGACTGCAGCTCGCCGAGCAAGAGGAGCGCGATGATCTGAGCCCTGGTCGGTCCGAGGAGGATGGCCGTCGCAGCTTCTCCCTCGGCGATGTGCCGCCTCTTCTTCATCAACTCGACCGCATCACGGTGAATCGTGTGCGAGACCTCGTGGCAGAGGGTTCCCGCCAGCTCCTCGGTGTTTCTGGCAAAGTACAGAAGGGAGTCCACGACGTAGACGTTCCCACCAGGTGTGGCGAACGCGTTGGGCTGGGCTTCGTGCACCAGGAAGAACTTGAACGGATGGGGGTAACGGGCTTGGGCCACCCGGGAGATCTTCTCCGCGATCGGCTTCAGGTTCTCGTACAGCGGGGAGGACCCGATGATCTCCACCTTCGCTCTCTCCTCGTCGTAGACCGCCTTGCCGAGCTCGGTTTCCTGATCGGTCACCGGCTCGGGCACTGGAGCCTGCGCCATGGACGTCGTCGGCAGGATTGCCAGCGGCACCGCCAGCCAGATTCCCCACGCTACGAATCGGATCGTCCGCGTCATCGCCCCACTCCTCGCTCCGTGGCCCCGGTGGATCGCTCGAGGCTGGGTCTTTCGTCCACGTTAGCTCAGCGGGAGCGCCACGGTGCAACTCGAGTCCAAGAATGCCGCGAGCCTGGCCTGGAACGAGGCGAGCCTGCAGCACGGGATACCGCACCGTCAGCGTGGGATGACGCCGCAGGCGATGCGGTCGCCCGAATCGCCGGCCGGTTGCGTCCGGTAGTCGTCCGCCTTGGCGTGGATGACCAGCGCCGTGCCGTCTGCGTCCAGGACGCTGCTCGGCCCCGCGGCCAGGGTGAGCCCCGGGACGAAGAGCTCGAACTCGAGCTTTCCACCGGCCGGCACCACGACGTTCGGCAGGTCACCGGCGTGGCTCCCGCCCAGGTCGAGGACCCCGTGGGCCTTCTTTCCAGGGTTGAAATGCCCTCCGGCGCTCTCGAAGGGCGGCTCGCACTTCCCGGTCTCGTGGAAGTGGATGGGCGGCGGCACGCCGCACAGGATTCGCCGCCTTTCCGGGCGACCCCCGTCCCGGAGATCTCGCGGAGCCTTCACCTGAATCGACTGGCAGTCTGGGCAGCTGGCGTTCCGGGCGCTCGAGGTGGCCGACCGGGCCTACGTCATCGAGCAGGGCCACATCCGGACGTCGGGACCGGCCCAGGCGATGCTCGCCAATCCCGACGTCCAGCGCGCGTACCTCGGCGCCGCGCGCGCGCACTGAGGGGGGCTACTGCTTGTCCATCGTGTAGCTGCCCTTGCGGTGGCTCTGCTTCCCATCCCACTCCACCTTCATGCTCTTCCCGTCGGCGGCAACGGTCATTGTGTCCACCTCGACGACCTTGCCCTTGCGCTTGTCGGTCTCGACGATGGTGTTCGCCTTGACCTTCTTCAGCGAGACCGTCGTTCCACCAGGATCTCCGGCAACGGGCACCTCCTTCCCGTCGAACTTGGCGGTGTAGCTCTGGCCGGTCGGGGTGCTCATGCTCAGGCTGTCCGCAGTGGACTTGTAAGTCACCGTCTTCCCGCTGGCGGACATGTTCTGGAGCTTCACGGCCTTCCATGACCCGGAGACCGCATGCGCTCCCTTGGGCGCCGCGCCGACCCGCTCGAAGATCGTCTCACCGGTGGCCGCCTCGGTGCCAGTCTGGTCGGACCACTTGATGGTCAACGTCTTGCCATCGGGCGAGACGGTGAAGGTGCTGGTGCCGGTGATCTTGCCGCCCTTCTTGCTCGTGACCTCGACCGAGTCCGCAGCAGTACTCTTCGCGGCCACGGTGTCGTAGTAGTCGTGACCCTTGACCGGTTGATCCGTCCCGTCGGCCTTCACCTTGATCGGTGGGACCGAGGCGTCGCTCTGCCAGACGTCCTTGGCCAGGGAGATGGTGTACGGCTTCTTGTCCATGACCACGGAGTCCTCCTTCGAGACCCACGTCCCGTCGAAGGGCGAATCGGCCAGTGCGGCAAATGGGACGAGCACTGCGAGCAAGGCGAGCGCTTTCATCGGAGGCTCCTCGGTTGCGGGTGTCGGACCTCCCTGGCGTCCCGAGCGTCGGGAGCTGCGGGAGAGGCGCCGCACCGTATCCGAGCGGCCCGCGCGGGTCTGTCGCATTCGGCGCCCCAGTCCTGACTTCACCTGGAGTGCGTGACTCGGGCCAGGCGCCTCCGGCGCTCACTTCATGAGCCGGAGGTCCGTCTCGGTGAGGCTCGTGTCCTCACCGTCGAAGTCGATGGGCTTCATCTCCGCCCAGTCGACGAACCTCCGGGCGTCGCGCCCCCACAGGTGGACGAGGCGGAGGAGCAGGCCGCGCGCGCGGGTGCTCCAAGACGAGGACAGCGCGGGGTTGAGGCTCTGCATCGACCGGACTCCAAGGCTCGGCGTCCAGGCGGAGGACACCGGACAGGGGCGTGCGTTGCGGCTCCCTCCTCCCTGTCCGGTGCCCCGCCCTTCTCTTCAGCGAAGGAGCTCGAGCTGCTCCTGCGTGAGGCTCGTGTCCTCGCCTTCGACGTCGATCGGCTTCATCTCCCCCCAGCGAATCGCCAGAAGTGATTCCGGGCGCGAGTGTTGCGCGACGCGCCACGAGGGAATCACCGCACATTCCCGGAGGATGCACGGCCCGGCGCGGAGACCGAGGGCCGGCGCGTCACGGGGGGCGCCCCGCCACGCGGCCAGCCCTGGTCGACTCAGCTCTGCCGGGCCACGGGTGCCGGGCGCCGAGCCAGCAGGGCGCCAGCGCCGAGTACCAGCCCGGCGAGCGTCGCGAGCACGCCCGGGAGCCAGCCCGAGAGTTGGACCCACTCCACCGCGTCGAGCGAGTACGCGCCCGGACCGGTGAAGGCCAGCGCCGACGCCGCGGCGATGATGACCAGGTTGTACTCGAAGCCACCATTGCTCACGAAGAAGCCCTTCGAGAGGTGCACGCTCACGATGGCGACCACCATCACTGCGATCACCAGCGCCGCGCCCACCGGCGTCAGCAGCCCGAGCGCGAGCAGCAGCCCACCCCCGAGCTCAGCACCACCCGCCAGGGCCGCCTGCACGCGGCCGGGGCGGAAGCCGAGGCTCTCCATGAAGCCGCCGGTGCCCGCGAGACCGTACCCGCCGAACCATCCGAACAGCTTCTGACCGCCATGCGCGGCCATCGTCAAACCCACTGCTAGCCGCAACACCAGAAGTCCAATGTCCATTGTCCGTCCTCCCCTGCCCAAAGACCCAGTCATAAGCCAGCGCATCCGCCGGGCAACACACCGTTGCCCCCCCGGGCCAGAGCTGCCCCCCAGGTGTCACCCGGGGGGCGCCGTACCCCAAGGCGTCAACCCGCGACATGCCGCGAGCTGTTAGGTCTGTCGACCATGAGCCTTCCCCTGAAAGACAAGGTCGCCCTGGTGACCGGAGCCTCCTCCGGCATCGGCGAGGCCACCGCGCTCACCCTCGCCCGCGCCGGAGCCCGGGTCGCCATCGCCGCGCGCCGGCGCGAGCGGCTCGACAGCGTGGCCCGGCGCATCGCCGACCTCCGCTCGGAGTCCCTGGTCCTCGAGGCCGACGTGGCCCGCGTCGACGAGGCCGAGTCCATCGTGGCGCGCACGGTGGATCGCTTTGGCCGGATTGACATCCTGGTGAACAACGCCGGGATGATGCTGCTGTCCCCCGTCGATCGCGCGCGGGTGGACGACTGGCGGCGGATGCTCGACCTCAACCTCCTGGGGCTGATGGTCGCCACCCGCGCAGCGCTCCCTCACATGCGCCGGCAGAAGGACGGCCACGTGGTGAACGTCTCCTCCACCGCCGGCCGGGTCGCCAACCCCGACGCGTCGGTCTACGCCGCGACCAAGTTCGGCGTCGGCGCGTTCTCCGAGGCGCTCCGCCGCGAGGTGTACCGGGACGGCATCCGGGTCACCCTCATCGAGCCGGGCGCGGTGGCCACCGAGCTGCGCGACCACGTGCCCGACCGCGAGACCCGCGACCGGATCGAGACCTGGGCGCGCTCGATGCGCCAGCTGCAGAGCGAGGACGTGGCCGCCGCCATCCTCTACGCGGTGAGCCAGCCGCCGCACGTGAACGTGAACGAGATCCTCCTCCGGCCCACCGACCAGGAGCGCTGAGCTGGGAGGCGCTCGCTCAGTGCGACGGCCGGGCGAGGGCAGGCCAGCCTCACCCCACACGGGCAACGCACGCCAGGTTGAGTGTCCGCCCCGGTCGGAGAAGTGCCCGGAAGAACGGTCACCTGCGGGTCCGCGCTTGGCGCCCACGGAAGCCGTGCGTACCTCCCCTCTGTCCTGGTCCGAGGAGGCAGCCATGCCCGTGCTCCCCACCCGCCCCCGTACGCCCCGCGGCCGGGGCAAGAGCGTGACGGTCCGGCTGTCCCCGGAGCTGGCGGCGTGTCTCCGGGCGCGGGTGCAGGAGAGCGGGCTCCGGCAGTCCGAGGTCGTCTCCCGGTTGCTCGAGTTCGCGCTCGAGCTGGAGGCCGACCTCCGGGACCTCGAGCCCGAGCTTTCCTGCCACGCGTCGAACCGGGCGTTGCCCCTCGCTCGGGCCCTGGTGCAGCTGGCTGGCCGGAGCCTCGGCATCGAGCCGGTGGAGGTCTACGCCCCCGTCTCGGGCCACGCGTGAGGCAGCCGGCCGTCCGGATGTCAGATCGACACGGCATTGTCACGGGAACGTTCACCCGCTATCTCCCGCCGCGAAGGGAGCTGCCCTGTGAAGCGCACAGACCTGGTGGAGATGGAGAACCTCGGGCCCGTGTACTACTGGCAGGGCGTTCCGCACCCGGTGCGGGCGACCCGCTTCCGGGACCCCCGCAGCCTGCGGCTCATCGAGACGCGCGAGCCCGCGGACACGGCCGAGGCAGAGGCCTGGCGGGAGCTCGTGCCCGACGCGCCGCCACCACCGGCCGACGCGTTCTGGCACCCCTTCGACGCCTGAGGCTCACGGGCTCAGGCCTTGGTCACCTGCACCGGCGTGCCGTTGAAGGCCGCCGTCCCCAGGAGCGGGTCCACCGCGCGGTCATCGGTGAGGTCGTTGAGGCTCACGCCCGGATGGGCAGCGGCCACGCGGAGCTGCACCCCGGGCCGCCCGTGTCCCCACCCATGGGGGAGACTCACCACGCCAGGCATCACGGCTTCGGTGAGATCGACCGGCACCGCGACGCTGCCCACCCTCGAGCGAACGGTCACCGTCTGACCTGCGCTCAGGCCGCGGGCCCGTGCGTCGTCCGGGTGCATGAGGAGCGTGCAGCGCTCGGGGCCCTTCACCAGGCGCAGGCTGTTGTGCATCCAGGAGTTGTTGCTCCGGAGGTCCCGCCGGCCGATGAGCAGGAGGTCACCGTTCCGGGCGGGCGGCGAGGCCAGCAGCTCGGACTCGACACGGGCGAGGTCGCGCACCAGGACCTCCGGAGCGAGCTGGAGGCGCTTGCCCGGGGTCATGAGCCGCTCCGGCATCGAGGGCTCGAGCGGGCCGAGGTCCACCCCGTGGACCTGCTTCTCCAGCTTC